>FTHB01000093.1_pt1 | contig 21130 bp, 19 predicted proteins | sample 1640851 | NCBI WGS metagenome assembly FTHB01 (sample SAMEA3914788, study PRJEB12502) | metagenome | biome: forest; material: soil | place: Canada | collected 2011-07-03 | depth 0.1 m
GCACGACGACATCTTCGGCATCTTCAACCGCAAGCTGGAGCTGATCGCGATGGCTCACCTCGCGTTCCTGCCGCACGAAGCCAATGCGCCCGCGGGCGCGGAGTTCGGTGTGTCCGTGCTGAAGAAGGCGCGCGGCCGCGGCTACGGCTCGCTGCTGTTCCATCGCGCCGTCATGCACGCGCGCAACGAAGGCGTGGAGCTGATGTTCATCCACGCGCTCTCGGAGAACACGGCGATGATCAGGATCGCCCGCAACGGCGGCGCGACGCTGGAACGGGCCGGCAGCGAGACCGAGGCCTACCTGCGCCTGCCGCCGGCCACGCTGGACAGCCGCGTGAGCGAGATGCTGGAAGAGCAGGTCGCGCTGGCGGACTATCGCCTCAAGCGGCAGGCCAAGAACTTCCTGGATTTCCTTGCCAACCTGCAGCAGATCCGCCGCGGCGCCGCCAACGCGCGCAGCCGCAGCGGCCGCTGAGACCGCTTCACGTCGGCCGCCGGTCGGTTGGGCCAGGGAGCCCAGCCAATCCGGTATCCTATGGGCAACTCCACTTCCGCCTCACGGCTGTGTCAGATCCCCACCCTGCGCGCACCGCGCACGAGAAGCAGGACAAGCGCACGTTCCTGCAGAAGGTCGCCGAGTTCATCCATCCCGGCCCTGACTCCAAGGCGGAACTGATCGAGACCCTGGCCGAGGCCGAAGAGGCCGACATCATCGGCCCCGAGTCGCGGGTGATGCTTGAGGGCGTCATCAACATGGCCGAGCTCACCGCCGGCGATGTCATGGTCGCTGCGCCGCGCATGGACCTGGTGAACATCGACGCGCCCTACGAGGACATCCTCAACGTCGTCATCGACACGGCGCACTCGCGCTTCCCAGTGTACGAGGGCGACCGCGAGAACATCATCGGCATCCTCATGGCCAAGGACCTGCTCAAGCTGCAGCGCGCCCCCGGCCTGAACCTGCGTGCGCTGCTGCGTCCTGCCACCTTCGTGCCCGAGAGCAAGGGCCTGAACGACCTGCTGCGCGAGTTCCGCGGCAACCGCAACCACCTGGCCGTCGTCATCGACGAATTCGGCCGCGTCGCCGGCCTCATCACCATCGAGGACGTGCTGGAACAGATCGTCGGCGAGATCGAGGACGAGTTCGACATCGAGGAAGACGAGGGCGACATCTTCGGCCTGGCCGACCGCACCTACCGCGTGAGCGGCGACACCTCGCTCGAGCGCGTGGACGAAGCCTTCGGCGTGCAACTCGGGGCCGACGAAGACGACCGCGAGTTCGACACGATCGGCGGGTTCGTCGCGCACCAGATGGGGCACGTGCCCAAGCGCGGCGAGTCCGTCACGCTGGCCGGCCTGCGTTTCGTGGTCCTGCACACCAAGGGCGGGGCCGTGCGCTGGTTCAAGGTCTCGCCCGCCGACGCGGACGGCAAGCCTTCTTGACCCCGCGGGCGCATCGCTGGCTCGCGCTCGCCGCAGCCGCCGGCGCCGGCTGGCTCCAGGCGGCATCGCTCGCGTGGCCTGGCGGCGGACAGCCGCTGTGGTGGCTGCAGGTCTTCTCGCTCGCCGTGCTCGCCGGCCTGCTGCAACGCACGTCCGGATGGCGCAGTGCCGCCCTCGTCGCCTGGGTGTTCGCCACGGCCTGGCTCACCGGCACCTTCTGGTGGCTGTACATCTCCATGCACGTCTACGGCGGCCTCGCCGCGCCGCTCGCCGCGGCGGCCGTGCTGCTGCTCGCCGCGTTCCTCTCGCTGGACTACGCGCTGGCAGCCGCGTTGTGGCGTCTCACCGGCGTGCGGCGACCCGCGAGCGACGCAGCGCTGTTCGCAGGCCTGTGGCTCGGCGCCGAACTGATGCGCGGCACGCTCTACACCGGCTTCCCCTGGGGTGCCGGCGGCTACGCGCACGTCGACGGCCCGCTGGCGGCGCTGGCGCCGTGGATCGGTGCCTACGGCATCACCGCGGTGGCCGCGGCACTCGCGTACTGGCTTTCGCTGCTGGTGCTGCGGCCGATGCGCCGCTCATGGCGCTTCTGGATCGCGATGGCGCTGGGCGCCGGACTGCTCGCCGCGTGCAACGTCCAGACGCGCCACACCGAAGCGACGCCGGCGGGCCCGAAGCTGCGCGTCGGCTTGCTGCAGGGAAACATCCCGCAGGACGAGAAGTTCGAGACCGGCAGCGGCATCCCGCTGGCGCTCGAGTGGTACGGCAAGCGGCTGCAGGACACCGACGCGCAACTGGTGGTGGCGCCCGAGACGGCGATCCCGCTGCTGCCCGTGCAGCTTCCCGACGGCTACCTCGAAGCGATCCGCGACACCTTCTCGCATGGCCCGCGCGCCGCCCTGGTCGGCATTCCGCTGGGCAACTTCGACGACGGCTACACGAACGCGATCATGGGCTTCGCGCCCGGCGCGCCGCCGTACCGGTACTACAAGCACCACCTGGTGCCCTTCGGCGAATTCATCCCGCCGCTGTTCAAGTGGTTCACGCGCATGATGAACATCCCGCTGGGCGACTTCAATCGCGGCGAAGTGGGCCAGGCCTCGTTCGCCTGGGCTGGCCAGCGCCTGGCCCCGAACATCTGCTACGAGGACTTGTTCGGCGAGGAGCTCGGCGCGCGCTTCGCTGATCCCGCCACCGCGCCGACCATCTTCGTGAACCTCAGCAACATCGCCTGGTTCGGCGACTCCATCGCGATCGACCAGCACCTGCAGATCAGCCGCATGCGCGCGCTGGAGTTCGAGCGGCCCATGATCCGCGCCACCAACACCGGTGCGACCGTCATCATCGACCGCTTCGGCCGGGTCACCGATGCGCTGCCGCGCCTCACGCGCGGCGTGCTGGTGGGCGAGGTGGAAGGGGGCACCGTCATGACGCCGTTCGCGCGCTGGGTGTCCCGCGTCGGCCTCGCGCCGCTATGGGCGTTGGCGCTGGGCGCGGCCGCCCTGGCCTGGCGAACCCGGGTCCGCGCGCCGCAGCCCTAAAATGGACGGTTCCGCAGGCCGCCGGCCTGCACCCCGGGGCGGCACCCGCCCGTCCCGCAGCCTATGCTCACATTCCAGCAACTGATCCTCAAGCTGCAGGCCTACTGGGACGCCCAGGGCTGTGCCCTGCTGCAGCCCTACGACATGGAGGTCGGCGCCGGCACCTCGCACACCGCGACCTTCCTGCGCGCCATCGGCCCCGAGCCGTGGAAGGCGGCGTACGTGCAACCCAGCCGCCGTCCCAAGGACGGCCGCTACGGCCAGAACCCGAACCGCCTGCAGCACTATTACCAGTACCAGGTGGTGCTCAAGCCCGCGCCCGCGAACATCCTCGAGCTGTATCTCGGATCGCTGGAGGCGCTCGGCTTCGACCTGAAGAAGAACGACATCCGCTTCGTCGAGGACGACTGGGAGAACCCCACGCTGGGCGCCTGGGGCCTGGGCTGGGAAGTCTGGTTGAACGGCATGGAAGTCACGCAGTTCACGTACTTCCAGCAGGTGGGCGGCATCGACTGCAAGCCGATCACGGGCGAGATCACCTATGGGCTGGAGCGCCTGGCCATGTACCTGCAAGGCGTGGACAACATCTACGACCTGACCTGGACCGAAGGCCTCACGTACGGCGACGTGTACCACCAGAACGAGGTGGAGCAGTCGACGTACAACTTCGAGCACAGCGACGCCGAGTTCCTGTTCACCGCGTTCGGTGCGCACGAGAAGCAGGCCAAGCACCTGATGGAGCAGCAACTGGCGCTGCCTGCCTACGAGCAGGTGCTCAAGGCGGCGCACACCTTCAACCTGCTGGATGCGCGCGGAGCGATCAGCGTCACCGAACGCGCCGCCTACATCGGCCGCATCCGCAACCTGGCGCGCAGCGTCGCCCAGAGCTACTACGAGAGCCGCGAGCGCCTGGGCTTCCCCATGGCGCCGCGCGAGTGGGTGGCCGAACTGCAGAAGAAGGCCGCGTGATGGCGACGAACAACCTCCTGGTCGAACTGTTCGTCGAGGAACTGCCGCCCAAGGCGCTGAAGAAGCTGGGCGAGTCCTTCGCCGGCACGCTGCTGGAGCAGCTGAAGGCGCAGGGCCTGGCTTCCAGCGAATCGAAGCTCACCGCATTCGCTTCGCCGCGCCGCCTTGCCGCGCACGTCACCGCCGTCGCGGCGCAGGCGCCGGACAAGTCGGTGTCGCAAAAGCTGATGCCGGTGAGCGTGGGCCTCGACGCTTCGGGCCAGGCGACGCCGGCGCTCGCGAAGAAACTGCAATCGTTGGGCGCCGACGTGTCGGTCGTGCCGAAGCTCAAGCGCGCCATGGACGGCAAGGCCGAAGCGCTCTTCTACGACAGCAACGTCAAGGGCGCGACGCTCGCCGAAGGCCTGCAGAAGGCTTTGCACGAAGCGATCGTCCGGCTGCCTATCCCCAAGGTCATGACCTACCAGCTGGCCGATGGCTGGAGCGACGTGAAGTTCGTGCGTCCCGCGCACCGCCTCGTCGCCCTGCATGGCTCGGCGATCGTGCCGGTGCAGGCCCTGGGCCTGTCCGCCGGCAACATGAGCGTGGGCCACCGCTTCGAAGCGCAGACGCCCGCTTTCGCGATCCACAGCGCCGACAGCTACGCGCAGCAGATGCGCGAGCAGGGCGCCGTGATCGCCAGCTTCGCCGAGCGCCGCGCCGAGATCGAGCGGCAGCTGCAGGACGCGGCAAAGCGCGTCGGCGGCGGCGCGCGTCCGGTGCACGACGAAGCGCTGCTCGACGAAGTCACCGCGCTGGTGGAGCGGCCCAACGTCCTCACCTGCAGCTTCGAAAAGGAATTCCTCGCCGTGCCGCAGGAGTGCCTCATCCTCACGATGAAGGCCAACCAGAAGTACTTCCCGCTGCTCGACGCGCAGGGAAAGCTCACGAACCAGTTCCTGGTGGTGAGCAACATCCGCCCGCAGGATCCCAGCGCGGTCATCGGCGGCAACGAACGCGTCGTGCGTCCGCGCCTGGCCGACGCCAAGTTCTTCTTCGACCAGGACCGCAAGAAGACGCTGGAGTCGCGCGTGCCCGGCCTGGCGAAGGTCGTGTACCACAACAAGCTCGGCACGCAGGGTGAGCGCATCGAGCGCGTGCGCGCCATCGCCAAGGTGATCGGTGCGCAGCTGGGCGACGACCACCTCGCGCACGAAGCCGACATCGCCGCGCGGCTCGCGAAGGCCGACCTGCTCACCGACATGGTGGGCGAGTTCCCGGAGCTGCAAGGCGTCATGGGCGGCTACTACGCGCGGCACGACAAGCTGGGCGACGACGTCGCGATCGCGATCGAGGACCACTACCGCCCGCGCTTCGCCGGCGACGAGCTGCCGCGCAACCGGCTGGGCCTGGTCGTCGCGCTCGCCGACAAGCTCGAGACGCTCGCGGGCCTCTTCGCGATCGGCCAGCTACCCACAGGCGACAAGGACCCCTTCGCGCTGCGCCGCCATGCCCTGGGCATCGTGCGCATGCTGATGGAGAAGGACCTGCCGCTGGACCTGGGCGCGCTCGTCACCGAGGCGCTGGGCCTGTTCCCGCAGGCGCAGCCCGGCACCGCCGAACAGCTCACCGACTTCATCTACGAACGTCTCGCCGGCCTGCTGCGCGAGCAGGGCTACAGCGCGCAGGAAGTCGAAGCCGTGCTCGCCTTGCGCCCGAAGCGCCTGGGCGACGTGGCCAAGCGCCTGTCCGCCGTGCGTGCCTTCGCGGCGCTGCCGGAAGCGCCGGCACTGGCTGCCGCCAACAAGCGCATAGGCAACATCCTGAAGAAGGCGGACAAGGCCGACGCGCACGTCAACGAAGCCCTGCTGAAGGAAGATGCGGAGAAGGCGCTCTACGCCGCCACGCAGAAGATCGCGCCGCAAGCGCGCGCGCAGTTCGAGTCGGGCGACTACACCGGCTCGCTGCAGACGCTCGCCGCGCTGCGGGGGCCGGTCGATGCCTTCTTCGACGGCGTGATGGTGAACGCGGAGGAGGCGGACCTTCGCCTGAACCGGCTGGGCCTGCTGGCCACGCTGTACCAGGCGATGAACCGCGTTGCCGACCTCTCGCGCCTTGCGCAGTAAGGAAGGTTCGCCATGAAGCTCGTCATCCTCGATCGCGACGGCACCATCAACGTCGACAGCGACGAATACATCAAGACGCCGGAGGAGTGGCGGCCGCTGCCCGGCGCGCTCGAAGCGATCGCGCGCCTGAACCACGCGGGCTGGCACGTCGCCGTGGCGAGCAACCAGTCGGGCCTGGGCCGCGGCCTCTTCGACGTGGGTTCGCTCAACGCGATCCACGCCAAGATGCACAAGGCGCTGGCTGCCTACGGCGGCCGCATCGACGCGGTCTTCTATTGCCCGCACAGCCCCGACGAAGGCTGCCAGTGCCGCAAGCCCAAGCCGGGCCTGTTCGAGCAGATCGGCGAACGCTTCGGCGTCGACCTGCACACCACGCACGTCGTGGGCGATACGCCGCGCGACCTGCAGGCGGGCGCCAGCGTCGGCTGCCAGCCGCACCTGGTGCTCACGGGCAAGGCCGCGGGGCTGGGCGACCAGCCGCTGCCCGAAGGCTACCCGAGCAACACGCGCGTGCACCGCGACCTCGGCGCCTTCGTCGACTGGCTGGTCGCCCGCGCGCCCGCGCCCAAGCCCGCCGCGACCCAGGGCGCCGAGCGGCCAGCCTGAATCGGGAAAGACATCGATGGCGTTTTTGCGCTCGCTCCTGCACGGCCTCTGGATGCTGGTGACCGTCATTCCCTGGGGAATCTGGATGGTGGTCTCGTCGCTGTGGGCCAGCGGCGAAGCCATGTACTGGAAGGCCGCGCGCTGGCTCGGCTGGCAGATCGACGCCTTGCGCATCCTGTGCGGCGTGCAGGTGCGTGTCACCGGCATGGAGCACCTGCCGCAAGGCAAGACCAGCCCCGCCATCCTGCTCGTGAAGCACCAGTCGACGCTGGAGACCTTCCTGATCCCGACCTTGATGCCGCATCCGCTGGCCTTCGTCTTCAAGCGCGAGCTGATCTTCATCCCCTTCTTCGGCTGGGCGATCGGGCGCATGGACATGATCCACATCGACCGCAGCCAGCGCACGCAGGCGTTCAACAAGGTGGTGGAGCAGGGCAAGCGCCTGCTCGCGCAAGGCGTCTGGGTGATCATGTTCCCCGAAGGCACGCGCATCCCGCGCGGCCAGGCGGGCACGTACAAGTCGGGCGGCACGCGCCTGGCGGTCGCCACCGGTGCGCCCGTGATCCCCATCGCGGTGAGTTCGGCCAAGGCCTGGCCGCGCAAGGCCTTCGTCAAGCACGCCGGGATCGTGGACGTCTCCATCGGCAAGCCGATTCCCAGCGAGGGCCGTGCGGCCGACGAATTGATGCGCGAGGTCGAGACCTGGATCGAGGCGGAGATGCGCCGCCTGGACCCGGAAGCCTACGCGCACGAGGCCGATCGCCAGACCGCGCAAGCCTGAGTGTTGGCGAGGGGCAGGGCGCGCCTTTAGAATCGCGCTCCATGCAGTCGCCGTTCCAGCTTCTCCTCGACCTGTTCGACGAGGCGAAGCCGGCGCCGCCCGCGGCCCGTCCCGCGCCCACCGTCCCCACCGAGGACGTCGAGCCCTCTCCCGGCGAGCCGCTGGAAGGCCTGCTGGCCCCGCAGGCCTTCCGCCACCCCGACGCCAACCGCGAGACCCGCCTGGGCGAGGTCCTCGTCGCCTACGAATTCCGCCGCGCGCGCCGCAAGAACATCGGCTTTTCCGTCGGCCCCGAGGGGTTGGTCGTAAGCGCGCCGCGCTGGGTGCCGCTGTACGAGGTGGAACAGGCGATCCGCGCCAAGTCGCGCTGGATCGTGAACAAGCTCGAAGCGGCGCGCGAGCGCCAGGAGCGGCTGGAAGCCGCGCGCATCACCTGGCAGGACGGCGCCGTGTTTCCCTATCTCGGCGAACAGGTGATCGTGGTGCTGGATCCGCGCCACGAGTCCCGCGAAGCGGGCGCCGTGCTGCACACCGACACCAGCACCTTGCCCGGCGTCGCCCGCCACACCCTGCACATCGGCCTGCCGCACACCGCGAACGCGGCGCAGATCCGCGACTCGGTGCAGGCCTGGTTGATGCGGCAGGCGAAGGCGCTGTTCGTCGAGCGCCTGAACCACTACGCGCCGCGCCTGGACGTGCAGTGGCGCAAGCTCACGCTCAGCAGCGCCGGCACGCTGTGGGGCACGGCGTACAGCGACGGCTCCATCCGCCTGAACTGGCGGCTGGTGCACTTCCGCCTGCCGGTGATCGACTACGTGGTGGCGCACGAACTGAGCCACCTGCGCGTGATGGACCACAGCCCGCGCTTCTGGGAAACGGTGAAGAAGGTGGTGCCGAACTACCCGGAGCTGCGCGGACAGCTCAAGGACGAGGCGATCCCGGCCTGGTGAGGCCGCGGCCGTTCACACCGGCGCGAAGCGCCACACCCCTTGCGCGTCCTTCGTCCGGCGCATCTTGCCGCCGTGCCACAGCGCATGCAGGTGCGCCACCGACTCGCCCATCGCGAAGGTCGTCTGGTGCAGGTCCAGCTTGCGCTTGAACAGGATGGGCAGCACGTCCCACGCCGACACCGGCTGCTCGCGGCTGGCCGTCATCACTTCGTCCAGCCGCTCGCGGTGATGCTCGTGCAGCTGGCGGATGCGCGCATGCAGGCCGCGGAAGGGCTTGCCGTGCGAAGGCAGCACCAGCGTGCTCTCCGGCAGGGGCCGGAACTTGTCGATCGACGTGAGGAACAGCGCCAGCGAGTTCGCCTCCGGCTCCATCTCGTACACGCTCACGTTGGTGGAGATGCGCGGCAGCACCATGTCGCCGCTGACGAGGACGTCGACGTCCTCGCAGTACAGCGCGATGTGCTCCGGCGCGTGGCCATAGCCGCTGATGCAGCGCCAGCTGCGCCCGCCGATGGACAGCAGGTCGCCGTCCTGCAGGCGGCGGTAGCGCGGCGGCAGCGCCGGCACGAGGCTGGGGAAGTAGTTCGCGCGGCCGCGGATCTTCTCCAGCGCCTCGGGGTCGTTCATGCCGTGCGCGGCGAAGAAACGCGCCGCGCCCTCGCCGCCGAAGGCCGTCGTGCTCTGCGACGCGAGCCGCGCCGCGTGGTAGTCGGTCGCACTGATCCAGAGGCGGCACTCATGCTCCGGCGTGCTCCAGCGCTCGCAGATCCAGTGCGCCAGGCCGATGTGGTCCGGGTGCATGTGCGTGGCGATCACGCGCAGCACGGGCAGGCCGCCCAGCTCGTTGGCGAACACCTGCTCCCATTGCGCTTTCGACTCGTCGTGCGAGATGCAGCAGTCGACCACGGTCCAGCCCTCGCGGCCGTCGAGGCGGTCGCGCAAGAGCCAGAGGTTGATATGGTCCAGCGCGAAGGGCAGGCCCATGCGGATCCAGCGCACGCCGGGGGCGAGCTCCAGGCTCGCGCCCGGCGCGGGCAGCGTGTCGCCCAGGGGGTACTGCAGTTCTTGTTCCAGGAGGTTCATCGTGTCGCCGATTGACGTTGACGTAAACGTCAGATGTAATCGGCCATTGTAGGCAGCCCGGTCGCGGGCCGCTGTACCCGTCGTTCAAAACCATGGCCGCCTCGCACGCTCAGACCACCTACACGATCAGCGACCTCGCGCGCGAGTTCGACCTCACGACGCGCGCCATCCGCTTCTACGAGGACATGGGACTGCTGCAGCCCCAGCGCCTGGGCCCGGGCGGGCGCAACCGCATCTACAGCCCGCGCGACCGGGCGCGCCTAAAGCTCACGCTGCGGGCCAAGCGCCTGGGCCTCTCGCTCACCGAGGCGCGCGACATCATCGACATGTACGACAGCCCGCGCGATACCGGGCCGCAGCTGCGCAAGTTCCTCACCATCCTCGCGCAGCATCGCGAGCAGCTGGAGGAGCAGATGACCGAGCTGCAGGCCAACCTCGACGAGGTGCGCACCCACGAGCGCGAGGCCCGCGCCATGCTGTCGCGCCTGGAAAAGAAGATCGCCTGAGCGGCGTGTATAGTTGACGTTTACGTAAACGTCAACTCCGGCTGCCATGGACGCTTCCCGCCCCGAACCGCAGGACCCGGCCTTCGCCGAGCGCGTCGCCAGTTTCGCGAAGCAGGGCGCGATGCACACCCTGGGCGCCACGCTCGCCGAACTCGCGCCGGGCCGCGCGGTGATCGAGCTGCCCTGGCGGCAGGGGCTCACGCAGCAGCACGGCTTCCTGCACGCGGGCATGGTGGCCGCAGCGCTGGACTCGGCCTGCGGCTACGCGGCGTCCACGCTCATGCCCGCCGACGCCGGCGTGCTCACCATCGAGTACAAGATCAATCTGCTCGCGCCCGCGCAGGGCCAGCACTTCCGCATGGAAGGCGTCGTGCTGAAGCCCGGGCGCACCATCACCGTGGCCGAGGGCCGCGCCTACGCCATCCACGACGGGCGCGAGAAGCTGATCGCCAGCATGACCGCCACGCTCATGACCATCACCGGACGCGAGAACATCCGGCACTGAAGCACAAGGAGACTTCCATGCAGCAACTCCCCGGCCTCGACTTCGGCCTCGGCGAAGACCTCGAGGCGCTGCGCGACACCGTGCACGCCTTCGCGCAGAGCGAGATCGCGCCGCGCGCCGCGGAGATCGACCGTCTCGACCAGTTCCCCATGGACCTGTGGCGCAAGATGGGCGAGATCGGCGTGCTGGGCATCACGGTGCCCGAGGAGTACGGCGGCGCCAACATGGGCTACCTCGCGCACATGCTGGCGATGGAGGAGATCTCCCGTGCCTCCGCGTCCGTGGGCCTCTCCTACGGCGCGCACAGCAATCTGTGCGTCAACCAGATCAAGCGCAATGGCAACGACGCGCAGCGCAGGAAATACCTGCCCAAGCTGATCTCCGGCGAGCACGTGGGCGCGCTCGCCATGAGCGAACCGGGCGCGGGCAGCGATGTCATCTCCATGAAGCTGCGCGCCGAGGACAAGGGCGGCTACTACGTCCTGAACGGCAGCAAGATGTGGATCACCAACGGTCCCGACGCCGACACGCTGGTCGTGTACGCGAAGACGGAGCCCGAACTCGGCGCGCGCGGCGTCACCGCCTTCCTGATCGAGAAGGGCATGAAGGGCTTTTCCGTCGCGCAGAAGCTGGACAAGCTGGGCATGCGCGGCAGCCACACGGGCGAGCTGGTGTTCAAGGACGTCGAAGTGCCCGCGGCGAACGTGCTGGGTGCCTTGAACGGCGGCGCCAAGGTCCTCATGAGCGGCCTCGACTACGAACGCGCCGTACTCGCCGCCGGGCCCATCGGGATCATGCAGGCCGTGATGGACAACGTGGTGCCCTACATCCACGACCGCAAGCAGTTCGGCCAGAGCATAGGCGAGTTCCAGCTCATCCAGGGCAAGGTCGCCGACATGTACACGGTGCTGCAGGCGGCGCGCGCCTTCTGCTACACCGTCGGCAAGAACCTGGACATGCTCGGCGCCGGGCACGTGCGCCAGGTGCGCAAGGACTGCGCCTCCGTCATCCTGTGGTGCGCCGAGAAGGCGACCTGGATGGCGGGCGAGGGCGTGCAGATCTACGGCGGCAACGGCTACATCAACGACTACCCGCTGGGCCGCCTGTGGCGCGACGCCAAGCTGTACGAGATCGGCGCGGGCACGAGCGAGGTGCGGCGCATGCTGATCGGGCGCGAGCTGTTCGCCGAAACCATGTGAAGCAACGGCTGGCCCCAGCCTCTAAGATAAGACCCATGCCTACCATCAACGATCTCTTCGGCCACAACCGCGCCTGGGCGGCCCAGATGGAGCGCGAGCGCCCCGGTTTCTTCAGCGCGCTCACGCAGCAGCAGAAACCCAAATTCATGTGGATCGGCTGCTCCGACAGCCGCGTGCCCGCCAACCAGATCACCGGCCTCGATCCGGGCGAAGTCTTCGTCCACCGCAACGTCGCCAACGTCATCGTGCACTCCGACCTCAACGCGTTGTCCACCGTGCAGTTCGCGGTGGAGATGCTGAAGGTGGAGCACATCATGGTGGTGGGCCACTATGGCTGCGGAGGCGTGAAGGCCGCGCTGGAGGGCGCGCGCATCGGCCTGGCCGACAACTGGATCCGCCACATCCAGGACGTGCGCGACCGGCATCGCCACCTGCTGGAGAACCTGGCGCCCGAGCAGCGCGCCGATGCGCTGGTGGACCTGAACGTGATCGAGCAGGTGGTGAACCTCTCGGTAAGCACGGTGATGGTGGACGCCTGGGCCAAGCACCAGAACGTGACCGTGCATGGCTGGGCCTTCGGCGTGCACGACGGCCTGCTGCAGGACCTGCAGATGACGGTGGCGAGCACCGACGCCATCGAGCCGACCTACCGGGCCGCCGTGGAAGGCGTGATCGCCGCGCGCAGCAGGCCCTAGCGACCCATGTTCCCCGAACGCCTGGATGCGCCGCAAGCCTTCGACATCGCCAAGGCGATGCTCGACGGCTTCAACCGGCACTACCAGCTGTTCCGCAGCGAGTCCGCGCGCGCCAAGCACCGCTTCGAGACGGCCGACTGGCACGGCCAGCAGCGCGCGCAGCGCGAGCGCATCGAGTTCTACGACCTGCGCGCCCGCGAAGCCGTGCAACGGCTGGAGAAGGAATTCAAGGCGGGCCAGCAGCCCATGGCGGTGTGGCACCAGGTCAAGCTGCACTACATCGGCCTGCTGGTCGATCACCACCAGCCGGAGCTGGCGGAGACCTTCTTCAACACGGTCACCACCCGCATCCTGCACCGCACCTACTTCCACAACGACTTCATCTTCGTGCGGCCGGCGGTGAGCACGGAGTACATCGAGAACACGGAGCCGGCGGCTACGCCGACCTACCGCTCCTACTACCCGACGCGCGAGACACTGCATGCGGAGCTCGTGCGCATCGTGCACAACTTTCGCCTGAACCGCCCCTTCGAGGACCTGGAGCGCGACGCCGGCTTCGTGCTGGAGGCGATCGCCGCACGCCTCACGCAGGTGAAGCTGCGCGCCAACTTCCAGGTCCAGGTGCTGTCGTCCCTGTTCTTCCGCAACAAGGGCGCCTACGTGGTCGGCAAGATCATCAACGGCTTTGCGGAGCTGCCCTTCGCGCTGCCGATCCTGCACGGAAAGAACGATGGCCTGGTGATCGACACCATCCTGTTCGGCGAGGACGAACTGCAGATGCTGTTCTCTTTCGCCCGTGCCTACTTCATGGTGGACATGGAGATCCCGGCGGCCTACGTGCAGTTCCTGCGCACGCTCATGCCGCGCAAGCCGCGCGGCGAGATCTACAGCGCCCTGGGGCTGGCCAAGCAGGGCAAGACGCTGTTCTACCGCGACTTCCTGTTCCACCTGCGCCATTCGAGCGACAAGTTCCGCATCGCGCCGGGCATCAAGGGCATGGTGATGCTGGTGTTCGACCTGCCGTCCTTCCCCTACGTGTTCAAGGTGATCCGCGACTGGTTCCCGCCGCAGAAGGACACCACGCGCGAGCAGGTGCAGGGCAAGTACCTGCTGGTCAAGCAGCACGATCGCGTGGGGCGCATGGCCGACACGCTGGAGTACCGCGACGTGGCCTTCGCGCGCGACCGTTTCGAGGACGAACTGATCGCCGAGATCCGCGCGTTCGCGCCCAGCCAGCTGGAGATCGGCGATCGCGATGGCGACGGGCACGAGGAGGTGGTGATCCGCCATCTCTACATCGAGCGGCGCATGATCCCCCTGAACATCTACCTGCAGGAGGCCTTCGAGGCCGGCGCGATCGAGCAGGTGGAGCATGCCGTCATCGAGTACGGCAACGCGATCAAGGACCTGGTGGCGGCCAACATCTTCCCGGGCGACATGCTGTGGAAGAACTTCGGCGTCACGCGCAACGGCAAGGTCGTCTTCTACGACTACGACGAGATCGAGTACCTCACCGACTGCAACTTCCGCAAGGTGCCCGAGCCGCGCACCGAGGAAGAGGAGCTCTCGGGCGAGGTCTGGTACAAGGTCGGCCCGCGCGACGTGTTTCCGGAAACCTTCGGGCCCTTCCTGCTCGGCAACCCCGCGGTGCGGGACGTGTTCATGAAGCACCACGGCGACCTGCTGGATCCGGCGTTCTGGCAGTCGCGCAAGGAGCGCATCCAGGCCGGCCACGTGCACGACGTGTTTCCCTACGAGCGCGAGAAGCGCTTCACGCGGCGCCAGCAGGCGGCGGCTGCGACGACACCGGAGGTCGCGGCATGAAGCGGTTCCTCGCCCTGTTCGTTTCCTTGTGGATCGTCGCCGCGCAGGCGCAGCAGGTCGTCGACCTTCCGACGCGACCGGGCGTGACCGAGCGCATGCTGGTGCTGGCGCCCGCGCAACCCACCGCCACCGTGCTGCTGCTCACCGGCGGCTCGGGCCACGTCCTCATCCGCGACAACGGCGAGGTGCCGAGCGCCGAGAACTTCCTGGTGCGCACGCGCGAGCTGTTCCTCCAGCAAGGCTTCGCCGTGATCGTGCTGGATGCGCCGAGCGATCGCCCGAGGCCCGTGTTCCTGGGCAACGCTTTTCGCGACAGCGGGGAGCACATGCTCGATCTCGGCGCCGCCGTGCAGTGGGCACGCCAGAAATTCGGCAAGCCCGTCTTCGTCATCGGCACCAGCCGCGGCACCCAGTCGGCCGCCCATGCGGCGGAAGTGCTCGCCGCGCCCGCGGCGCCGGACGGCATCGTGCTGACGTCGACCATCCTGAAGCGCTCGCCGCGCGGCGGCGACGGGCGCGCCGTGCCCGAGATGGATCTTTCGCACGTGGCGATGCCCGTGCTGGTGGTCCACCACGCCGAGGACCCCTGCCCCGTGTGCGCGCCGTCGCTGCTGCCGTCCCTGATGAAGAAGTTCGCGCCGGGCCGCGCGGAACTGAAGACCTACACCGGCGGCGGCAACGAGGGCGACCCTTGCGAGCCCTGGTCGCACCACGGCTACAACGGCATCGAGGCCCAGGTCGTCGGCGACATCGCCGCCTGGATCCGGGAGCATTCGTGAGCGAGGCCTGGCGCGATCAGTGGGAAGTCGCGAGCTTCATCGTGACCACGCTGGGCCTGCCCTTCGCCATCCTGTTCTTCGCGTGGGAGCAGCGCAAGGAGCGCGACAACGAGGAGGAGGAGGGCTACCAGCTGCTCTCCAACGCGTACAACGACTTCCTGAAGGTCGTGCTCGCGCATCCCGACCTGCACCTGCGCACCAGCGAGCCGCTGGTGGACCCGACGCCCGAACAGAAGGAGCGCATGTTCGTCATCTTCGACATGCTGATCTCGCTGTTCGAGCGCGCCTACCTCGTGGCCTACAAGCCGCGCATGAGCGAAACCGAGGCGCGCCGCTGGAACAGCTGGGACGACTACATGCGGGAGTGGTGCCAGCGCGAGGACTTCCGCAACGCCCTGCCGCTGCTGTTGCGGGGCGAGGACCCCGAATTCCAGGAATACATCCGCCGCATCGCCAGCGAGGAGCGCGGCGGCATCGTCATGCCAACCATCCAGTGAAGGAGTGAAACCATGGCCGAATCCATCGTCATCGTCGGCGCCGCCCGCACCCCCATGGGCAGCTTCCAGGGAGATTTCAGCGCGCTGGCCGCGCACGACCTCGGCGGCGCCGCCATCAAGGCCGCCGTGCAGCGCGCGGGCATCCCGTCCGACGCGGTCGGCGAAGTGCTGTTCGGCAACTGCCTGATGGCCGGCCAGGGCCAGGCGCCCGCGCGGCAGGCCGCGTTCAAGGCGGGGCTGCCCAAGAGCGCCGGCGCCGTGACCCTGTCCAAGATGTGCGGCTCGGGCATGAAGGCCGCCATGTTCGCGCACGACATGCTGCTCGCGGGCACGCACGAGATCATGGTGGCGGGCGGCATGGAGAGCATGACCAACGCGCCCTACCTGCTGTTGAAGGGCCGCGGCGGCTACCGCATGGGCCACGACAAGGTCTACGACCACATGATGCTGGACGGCCTCGAAGATGCGTACGAGCCAGGCCGCGCCATGGGCACCTTCGGCGAGGACTGCGCCGCGAAGTACAAGTTCACGCGCGAGGCGCAGGACGCTTTCGCCACCGCCTCCGTGCAGCGCGCGAAGAAGGCCACGGAGACCGGCGCCTTCGCCACCGAGATCACGCCCGTCACGGTGAAGAACCGCGCCGGCGAAACGGTCATCAGCATCGACGAAGGTCCGGGCAAGGTGAAGCTGGACAAGATCGCCACGCTGCGGCCCGCGTTCAAGAAGGACGGCACCATCACCGCCGCCTCCAGTTCCTCGATCAACGACGGCGCCGCGGCGCTGGTGATGATGACCGAGGGCACGGCCAAGCGCCTGGGCCTGAAGCCCCTGGCGCGCATCGTGGGCCACGCGACCCACGCGCAGGAGCCGGAGTGGTTCACCACCGCTCCCGTCGGCGCCACGCAGAAGCTGCTGGCGAAGACGGGATGGAAGGTGGGCGACGTGGACCTGTGGGAGGTGAACGAGGCCTTCGCCGTCGTGCCGATGGCGCTGATGGAGGAACTGAAGGTCTCGCACGACATCGTCAACGTCAACGGCGGCGCCTGCGCGCTGGGCCACCCCATCGGCGCGTCCGGCGCGCGCATCATGGTGACGCTGCTGCACGCGCTGAAGGCGCGCGGCGGCAAGCGCGGCATCGCGACGCTGTGCATCGGCGGCGGCGAAGGAACGGCCGTGGCGCTGGAGCTGGTCTGAAGCTGCATCGCCCCGCATGAACATCCTGATCCTCGGCGCCTCGCGCGGCATCGGCTTCGAGTTCCTGCGCCAGTACCGCGAGGCCGGCGACACGGTGATCGCCACCGCGCGCGGCGACGCGGACCTGCGCCATATCGAGTCCCTGGGTGCGAAGGCGCTGCGGCTGGACGTCTCGGACACGGCGAGCGTCAGCGGTCTTGGCTGGCAGCTCGATGGCGAGAAGCTCGATGTCGCCCTCTACGTCGCCGGCGTGATGTCGCGCGGCGGCGCGAAGCAGGCGCCCGCGCGCGACGACTTCGACCGCGTCATGCGCACCAACGTCTGGGGCGCGATGCAGGCGATCGTGCAGGTCGCGCCGCTGGTGGAGGCGGCGTCGGGCAAGTTCGTCTTCATCAGCAGCCAGATGGGCCATATCGCCGGCGTCGACTCCAGCTACAGCTGGGTCTACCGCGCCAGCAAGGCGGCGCTGAACATGGCGGTCGCCGCGGCGCAGCCCGACTACCCGCAGGCGACCTTCGTCGCGATGAGCCCGGGGTGGGTGCGCACGGACATGGGCGGCGCCAATGCGTCCCTGGCGGTCGAAGACAGCGTGTCTTCCATGCGCAAGGCGATCGCGGCGATCACGCCCGCGGACCGGGCGTCCTTCCTGGCGCACGACGGCCGCCGCTTCGACGGCTGGTGAACGCATGCTCCTGAACCCCGACCAGGAAATGATCCGCGATGCCGTGCGCGACTTCGCGCGCGAGCAGCTGTGGCCCAACGCGGCGCAGTGGGACCGCGAGCACACCTTCCCGCGCGATGCGCACCGCGGCCTCGCGGCGCTGGGCGCCTACGGCATCTGCGTGCCCGAGGAATACGGCGGCGCGGGGCTGGACTACCTGACATTGGCCCTGGTGCTGGAGGAAGTCGCCGCGGGCGACGGCGGCACCAGCACCGCGATCAGCGTCACCAACTGCCCGGTCAACGCCATCCTGATGCGCTACGGCAGCGACGCGCAGAAGAAGAAATGGCTCACGCGCCTGGCGCAAGGCGAGCTGCTCGGCGCCTTCTGCCTCACCGAGCCGCACGTGGGCAGCGACGCCTCGGCGCTGCGCACGACCGCGCGCCGCGACGGCGACGGCTACGTGCTCGATGGCGTGAAGCAGTTCATCACCAGCGGCCAGAACGGCCAGCTCGCCGTCGTGATCGCCGTGACCGACAAGGGCGCGGGCAAGCGCGGCATGAGCGCCTTCCTCGTGCCCACGGACACGCCCGGCTACGTCGTCGCGCGCCTGGAGGACAAGGTCGGCCAGCACTCCAGCGACACGGCGCAGATCCGCCTGGAGGACTGCCGTGTGCCCCTGGAGAATCGCGTGGGCGAGGAAGGCGAGGGCTACCGCATCGCCCTGTCCGCGCTGGAGGGCGGGCGCATCGGCATCGCCGCGCAGAGCGTGGGCATGGCGCGCAGCGCCTTCGAGGTCGCGCTGCAGTACGCGAAGGAACGCGAGAGCTTCGGCAAGGCGATCTTCGAGCACCAGGCCGTGGGCTTCCGCCTTGCCGATTGCGCCACGCAGCTCGAGGCGGCACGCCAGTTGATCTGGCATGCCGCGAGCCTGCGCGATGCCGGCAGGCCCTGCCTCAAGGAAGCGGCGATGGCCAAGCTGTTCGCCAGCGAGATGGCCGAACGCGTCTGCAGCGCCGCGATCCAGACGCTGGGCGGCTATGGCTACGTGAGCGACTTCCCCGTGGAACGCATCTGGCGCGACGTGCGCGTGTGCCAGATCTACGAGGGCACCTCGGACGTGCAGAAGATCCTCATTCAAAGGGCGCTGGCCTAGCAGACGGGACGCGCTGGTCAGCGGGGAATCAGCTTGCGCCTTGCGCGTCCCGTTCGTTGCAATGCGGCGACTGCGTCGGCCCGGCGGCGCCGCATTTTCACGAAATCTTCGCACGCTCCCGGCCATAATCGCGCCCGTCATCCACTCGACGGCATCGTCATGAACCCAGCCCCCAGTCGCTGGCCTTCGCCGTCCGGATCGCCAGCGCCGGCCTGATGCCCGGCGCGCGCGGCACGGGCGCTGGAGGCCGAACCCCCATCGCCCGCGAGCAGGCTCGCCTTCTCCCGGAAATCCTCTCCACCCGGCGCCTGCCCGCGCCCTGACCGCCACGGCCCTGGCGAGCGGAGACACCCCTGCATCGCGTCCCCTTCTTCAGCCTGCTCCTGGTCCTGGTGCCCGCCCCCGCCGCGGCGCAGGACCAGGAAACCTGGAACGCTCACTTCCAGTCCACCTACGTCCGGCAGGAAAAGCCGGCGTTCCATTCCCCCTACGAGGGACCCAACAGCTTGACAGGCGCGCAGGAGCGCAGCTACTCCTTCACCGCAACCGCGGCGCTGGGCTTGCGCGTGGGCCCGCACACCGAAGCCTATTTCGACGCGGAGGCGGCGCAGGGCGTGCCGCTGTCCGGCCTCGCCGGTTTCGCCGGCTTTCCCAACGGGGAACTGGCCAAGACCTCAGGCGCCAATCTCACGGTCTACACGGCGCGCGCCTTCCTGCGCCACACGATAGAACTCGGCGGCGAGGCCGTGAAGCTGGAGTCCGACAGCAACCAGCTGGCGACCGTGTACGGCAGCCGGCGGGTCGTGATCACGGCGGGCATCTTCTCGGGGCTCGACCTGTTCGACGCCAACAGCTACGCCCACGATCCACGCACGCAGTTCCAGAACTGGGCACTCATGACGCACGCGGCCTACGACTACGCCGCCGATGCGCGGGGCTATACGCGCGGCGTCGCGATCGAGTACTTCGACGCGGGCTGGTCCGTCCGCGCCGCGCGCCTCGCCGTGCCGCGTGAACCCAACGGGCTGGCGCTGGACAACAAGCTCCTCGACCACTACGGGGACCAGGTGGAATTCGCGCACGACTACAGCGTGGCCGGCCAGGGCGGCACGGCGCGCCTGCTGGCGTTCCGCACGCGCGCCGTGCTTGCGCGCTACGCCGACGCGCTCGCCGTCGCCGACGCGGCGGGGGGAGTTCCTCCTGACCTCGCCTCGGTGCGCCACGGCGAGCAGGTGAAGTACGGCCTGGGCGTCGCCATCGAACACAGGCTGGCCAACGACATCGGACTGTTCGCGCGCGCCCTGCGCGCCGACGGCCGCACGGAGACGGACGCCTTCACCGAGGCGGACGGGTCGGTATCGCTGGGCGTGGCGATCACGGGGGAGCGCTGGCACCGGGGGCAGGACACGTTCGGCCTGGCGTTCGCCGGCTCCGCGCTGTCCTCGGGGCACCGGGAGTACCTCGCGCGCGGAGGCACCACGGTCTTCCTGGGCGACGGCGCCCTGAACTATCGTCCCGAGCGGATCGCGGAGGCATACTACCGGGCCGAGGTCGCGAAGGGAACGTCCGTCTCGCTGGACTACCAGCGCGTCGTGAACCCGGGCTGCAACGCAGACCGCGGACCGGTGTCCGTGTACGGCGTTCGCCTGCACTGGGAAATCTGACACAGTCCAGAGCAGCCGTGAACAGCACCGCCCCCCAACTGATCGTCCGCGACGAGCCGCATCGCTTCACCTGGGTCGACATCGCCCTGCTGTTGACCGTGATGGGCCTGCTGTGGAGCGTCATGCATTTCGGCCGCGGCATGCTGGTGCAGTTCCATCCCGGCGACGCGACGCCGCTGGACCTGTCCGCCTCCAGCATCCCCTACTACGCCGGACGCACGCTGCTGCGCATGTGGATCGCTTTCGCGTTCTCGCTGCTCTTCGCGGTGGGCGTCGGCTATCTCGCGGCGAAGAACCGCATCGCGCGCACCATCATCCTGCCCGCCCTCGACGTGCTGCAGTCGGTCCCGGTACTGGGCTTTTTGTCCGCCACGGTCACGGGCTTCATGGCGCTGTTCCCCGGCAGCCTGCTGGGCGTGGAATGCGCGGCCATCTTCGCGATCTTCACCGGGCAGGTGTGGAACATGGCCTTCGGCTTCTACCACTCCATGGTCACCATTCCGGCCGACATGGAGGAAGCGGCCACGACCTATGGCCTCACGCGCTGGCAGCGCTTTCGCACGGTCGAACTTCCCGCCTCGGCGCACAGCCTGATCTGGAACTCCATGATGTCCTTCGGCGGCGGCTGGTTCTTCGTCGCGCAGAGCGAGGCCATCAGCGTGATGAACCGCGACATCAAGCTGCCGGGGTTGGGCTCCTACATGGCGTCGGCCGTGGAGCAGGGCGACCACGGGGCAGCCGCCTGGGCCATCGTCGCGATGCTCTTCATCATCCTGGCCAGCGACCAGCTCGTGTGGCGGCCGCTGCTGGCCTGGGCCGACAAGTTCAAGATCGAGTCCACGCCTTCGGCGATGCCGGCGACCTCGTGGATGCTGGAGCTGCTGCGGCGCTCCTACGTGTTCGAGTGGCTGGGCGAGCACGTGCTGCCGCTGCTGGCCGAGGCACTGCGACCGCGCGCGCGGTCGCAGTGCC
>FTHB01000443.1_pt1 | contig 21103 bp, 25 predicted proteins | sample 1640851 | NCBI WGS metagenome assembly FTHB01 (sample SAMEA3914788, study PRJEB12502) | metagenome | biome: forest; material: soil | place: Canada | collected 2011-07-03 | depth 0.1 m
ATCACGGTCGCCGCGGCGCGCACGCTGGCGCAGCGGCTCGTGCAGCGCTTCGGCGTTCCCATCGAGACCCCGGTGCCTGGGCTCGCGCAACTCTTTCCCGCGCCGGAAGTACTGGCGGCTGCGGAGGGCGACGCGCTGGGCCAGCTGGGCATCGTGCGCCAGAGGCAGGCGGCCATCGTCGCCATCGCCCGCGCGACGGCGGAAGGCCGCCTCGCGCTGCATCCCGGCGCCGACGTGGCAACGACGACGGCTGCGCTCAAGGAGTTGCCCGGCATAGGCGACTGGACGGCGCAATACATCGCGATGCGGGCGCTGCGCTGGCCCGACGCGTTCCCGGCGGGCGACGTCGCGCTGCACAAGGCGCTGGGCGTGCAGCAGAGCCGGCAGCCGGCGCGCGAGGCCGAGGCGGCCTCGCAGGCCTGGAAACCCTGGCGCAGTTATGCAGTGGTGCGCGCATGGAGCGCGCTTTCCCAAGGAGCTTGAGATGGACAAGACGACGCAGCGCGTGTGCGCACGCTACGAGAGCCCGCTGGGCACGATGTTGCTGGCCGCCAGCGACCGAGGCCTGTGCGGCGTGTGGTTCGAAGGACAGCGCCACGGGCCCGACGCCACTGGCTGGCGCGAGGATCCGCGCCATCCGGTCCTGGTCGAGACGATGGGGCAGTTGCGCGCCTACTTCGCGGGCGAGCGCACGTCCTTCGAGCTGCCGCTGGACCTGCAACACGGCACCCCCTTCCAGCAAAGCGTGTGGAGCGCGTTGCTGGGCATCCCGCGCGGCGGCACGACCAGCTACGCGGCGCTGGCTCGCGAGGTCGGCAAGCCGCAGGCCGCGCGCGCGATCGGTGCGGCCGTCGGCCGCAATCCGGTGAGCATCGTCGTGCCCTGCCATCGCGTGCTGGGCACGGGCGGCGGACTCACGGGCTATGCGGGCGGCCTCGAACGCAAGACGGCCTTGCTGAAGCTGGAAGGCGCATTGATGTGATCCGCGAATCAATGGGCCGCTGAAAATTCATCACCGCCCCGCGGATCCCGGCGCCATCGGCCGGACACTTGGAACATCCATGTCTTTCGCTTCCATCGTCGACTTCGTCGTGCTCGCCGCGATCTGGGGTGCGTCCTTCCTGTTCATGCGGCTGGCCGTGGGCGACTTCGGCGTCGTCTGCACGGCGGCCGCGCGCGTCACCGTCGCCACGCTGTTCCTGATGCCGCTCATGCTGGCCAAGGGTCACGCGGCCCTCTTCCGCCGGCACTGGTGGAAGGTGTGCCTGGTCGGCGTGCTGAACTCGGGCCTGCCCTTCCTCCTGTTCGCGTTCTCGCTGCTGTCGATCACGACGGGACTGTCCGCCATCCTCAATGCGACCGTGCCGCTGTTCGGGGCGCTGGTCGCGTGGGCCTGGCTGAAGGACAGGCCGACCGGCTCGCGCGTGCTGGGCCTGCTGGTGGGCTTCGCGGGCGTCGCGGCGCTCGCATGGGACCAGGCGAGCTTCAGGCCGGATGCCGTCTCGGGCATCGCGCCGGCGTGGGCCGTGCTGGCCTGCCTGCTCGCGACCGTCTGCTATGCAATCCCGGCGAGTGCCACCAAGCGCTTCCTCTCCGGCCTGCCGCCGCTCATGACGGCGACCGGCAGCCAGCTCGGTGCGACGATCGCGCTGTGCGTGCCGGCCGTGCTGCTGCGTCCCGCGCACATGCCCGGCACACAGGCCTGGCTCGCCGTGCTGGTGCTTGGCGTGATGTGCACGGGCATTGCGTACATCCTGTACTTCCGGCTGATCGAACAGGCCGGCCCGTCGCGGGCGCTGGCCGTGACCTTCGCGATCCCGGTGTTCGCGATCCTGTACGGCGCGTTGTTCCTCGGCGAGCAGGTCACTGCGCGGATGCTGTTGTGCGGCTCCGTGGTCGTTCTGGGCACGGCGCTCTCCACTGGCCTGCTGAAGATTCCCCGCTTGCGCGCCGCGGCATGAACTGCCGGCGCCAAAGGACGGGTGAAGCGCGCGCTCAGAAGCGCGGAAGGTCCGTGAGCCGCTGGCCAGGCTGGTCCTCGGCGGCCGCGAGCGTCTCCACCCCTTCGGACAGCACGTCCACCATCACCTCGGGGCCCATGCGCAGGGTGCCGCGCTCGGTCGGGAACAGCGCGACGATCGTGTCGCCTTCGACGAGACGGTCCACGACTTCGACCAGGCGCGTGGGCGCCGGCCGCAGGTCCCAGTGTTCCAGGCTGGGGTCTATCATCCCCATCATGACCTCGGCGACCTGGTTGCCTTCCAGGCGCACGGCGGTGATGCCGTAAAGGACAGGGGGCACAGGCCCGCCGGCATAGGCGGGCCACATCGCGGCCGCGGGGGAGGACTGCATCGATTTCTCAACCATGCGGCACATTGTGGACAGGCGCCTCGCGCGCTCGATCAGCCTGCTGCGCGTGCGGGCGTGGGAGAGTGCCTACCGTCGGGCCGTACACTGCGGACTTCCCCATGTCCGCCCTGTCCTCCACGACCGCTTCGGAGCTGACCCGCGCCCATGCGCGCCGCCTGCGCGACCTGTATCGCTCCGCCGGCTGGCCCAGCCAGGACAGCCTCGAGATCGACCTGCTCGCGGCCGGCCTGCTGGAACGCGTGCGCTCCGCCGGCGGGCACGAAACCCTGCGCGTCACGGACGCGGGGGTGGCCTGGATGGCGGCCGTGCTCGCGCGCAACCGCGCCGCACTGTCGGCGCACGAAGCGCTGGTGCAGCGCGTTTCCCGCGAGATGGCGCGCGCGGGCCGGCTGGCCTGGACGGGGCTGAGCTTGCGCGCGCAGGTCGCGACCGGCGACGCCGCCAGGCCCTTGCGCTGGTGCGTAGCGCGGCCCGACGTGTTCTCTATCCGGCACACTTCGGTGGAGAGTTACGTCGAGCCCATCGTGCACGAGATCAAGGTGCGGCGCTCCGACCTGCTCGCGGACCTGCGGCACCAGGCCAAGCGCGCGGCTTATCGCGACCTTGGCGAGTGCTGGTATGTGCTGGGTGCCGATGCGCGCGGCCGCGCGATCGCCGAGCCAGAGGAGATCCCCGCAGACTGCGGGGTGCTGCTGGTGCAGGGCGAGGACAAGCTCAGCGTGGCGCGTCCTGCGGTGCGGCCCGCGCGGGCCAGCCTGCCCTTCGGCGTATGGATGGCGCTCGCGAAGGCGACGCCGATGGCGCCGCTGGACGAGGACGCGCAGGGACTGCTGGCCGCGGCCAACTGAGTCCCCTTACTGTTTCGGATGCTCCGTCTGCCCCGGCTCGGGGTCGCTCTTGACGCGGCCCTTCTCCGGATCGATAGGCGCCGCCGTCGGCTCCGGGTTCGCGGGCTTGGGCGCGTCCGCGGGCGACGGGGACGGCGCGGGAGCGCTCCCGCTCATTCCCGCTCGGGACTGCGGGCCGGGCGCTCCTCGCGCGCGGCACCCGCATCGCCGCGTCCCGTGCCGCGGCCGTCGTGCGGGATGTCGTCCTCGGGCACGAAGGCGGGCTCTTCGCGCTCGAGGCCGGGAGCGGGCGGCGTGATGCCGCGGGGGGTGCGCATGTAGGGCATGGGGACTCCTTCGGATTCAGATCGTGGGCTTGCTCACGCCCGGGTCTTCGGGCTCCGCGGGCGGCAGCGCCTGTCCGAACTCGGGCTCGATGGGCAGCTGCGTCGGGTTCGCGGCCGGAGCGTCCGTCTCGGTGGGATAGGGCTCCGGCTCGACCGGGTGCGTGGGCGGATGGGTGGGCATGTTCAGAACGGGCTCTTGGGGCCCAGTGCGGGCGGTGGTGACAGGTTGCCCGAGGCGTCCGACGCAGGCTCGGGCTGCGCGTCCACTGCAGGAGAGAAGCCGTCGTCCAGGCGTGCGGGCGCCGGCTCCGCCGCGCGCAAGCTGGGGTCGACATCGTGATGCTGGCTCATCTCGCCTCCATGCGCCCATGGTGCAACCGTGCGCGAAGCCAGGGGCTCGGATGCGGCGAGCATCGCGTGTAGTCGCAAAGCGCGACACGCGTCAGTGGTGGTCGTCGGGCGCCCGGTGGAGCTCGCGCCGCATCAGCGTGCTCGGCTCGTGCGAGAACGGCAGCCGCGGCAGGCCGATCAGGGCCTGCAGCCGCGCATGGGCGCGGTCCATGTCGGCGCCTATCATGGCAAGCGCCACCTCGTGGGTCGGCTCGTTCTGCGCGATGTCGACATAGGCATTGCGCAGTCGCTGGTAGTCGGCGTCGGCGCGCGCGACTTCTTCCTGCAGCGCGAGGACCTTGGCGTATTCGGCGCGGCTGTAGCGCGCGGCCTTGTGGACCGTGCTGCCGCCCGGCCGGTCGTCGGCCGAGGCGTTCGCCCGCGCGTGGGGACCGTTCCTGTTGCTCATGCAGTCACTCTAGGAAGGACTGCACGGAAACGCTGTAGGACGGGACGCAAGGCGGCCGCAGGCGATGCGGCCGCGCGTGCGGGATTGCACGGGCCGGCGCGCGCCGGCCCGCTGGTTCAGAACGTGTGGCGGATGCCCGTTTCGAACCCGGAGGAAGTGCCGCCCGCCGTCGGCGTGAGGCCGCCGCTCACGAGGTAGTTGGCCTGCCCGTGGTTGCTGATGTGGCCATAGGTCGCGTAGAGCGCCGTGCGCTTGGACAGGTCGTACACGTAGCCGATGCCGTAGAGGCTGGCGTCGTTGATCGAGCGCGAGCTGCCGTCCGCGTTGACCAGCGCGCCCGAGCTGCGGTCGTTCAGGTGGCCGTACGTGAAGCGCAGCCGGCCGGGACCGACGGGCACGTGCGCGCCGATGACCCAGGCGTCCTTGCGCACCGGGCCGTTCAGCACCTCGACCTTCACGTCGTTGTAGAGCGCGAACAGGCGCACGACCTTGAAGTCCCAGGAAGCGCCGATATTGGCGTGCGTGTAGTCGCCGATGGTGGCGGTGGACACGTAGCTCGTGTGCGAAACGGCAGCCGCGATGTCGAAGGGACCGTTGGCATAGCCGAGGCGGGCGCCGCGATAGTTGCCGTCGCCGTGGTTGGCTGCGCCGGACGGGTTCTCGCCGGCACCGGCCATCACGAGGCCGTAGAAGCCGCCGAGGTTGGGAGGCAGCCAGTAGCTGACGGCGTTGCTCGCCGTGATCGCCGAGGACAGCGGCGCGCTGGACACGCCGGCAAAGGTGAAGTCGCCCGCGCGCGCGACGCCGTTCGCGTTGAACGCATCGAACGAGATGCTGTTGTAGTGGGTCGGCACGAAGTCGTGGCCCAGGCGCACTTCGCCCCAGTTGCCGGCGAGCGCGGCATAGGAGCGGCGGTCGAAGGTGATGCTGCCACCCGCGTTGAGAGCGCCGCTCGGCTGGTTGTTGGTGTTCGAGTTGCGGCCCGTGCCCGTGTCCGGGTTCAGGCTGCCTTCCAGCCAGAAGCCCGCGCGCAGGCCGCCACCGAGATCCTCGACGCCGCGGAAGCCCAGCTGGCTGGTGGACAGGCTGCCGCTGCCGACGGCGTTCATGCTGCCGACGCCGGTGGCGTTGAAGTGCTGCACGTTCACGTCCATGATGCCCCACAGCGTCACGCTCGATTGCGCGTGCGCCGTGACGGCACAGGCCAGCGCCGCGGCGGCCAGGCCCAAGTTTCTCTTCTTCATTTCGCGAGGTCTCCTCTTTTTCACAGGCAGGAAAGCCAGGCGCCTGGGGCGCCGGGCCGGATGTGCCGCGCTGCACGCGGCGGAAAAGCATCAATCGAAGTGGACGTTGTTCTCCCGGACGGTTGCCACGAAGGCGTCGTACTGGCGGCGGAAGAAGGCCGAGAACTCCGCGGGCGCCATGCCGTAGCTGGCGAAGCCCTGGGCCACCAGCTGGTCGCGCACGTCGGGGCGGGCCAGCGCGGCGCGCAGGCCCGTGCTCAGTTTCTCGGTGAGGTCCGCGGGCAGGCCGGCCGGGCCGAAGAAGCCGGCCCAGGGCGTGATCGTGAGCTTGCGCAAACCGAGTTCGCTGGCCGTGGGCACGTCGGGCAGCAGCGGACTGCGCTGGGGCAGCAGTGTGACGAGCGCGCGCGCCCTGCCTTCCTTGACGAAGGCGGGCGTCAGCGTGCCGGTGGAGAAGATCATCTGCACCTGGCCCGTGGCCAGGTCGGTGAGCGCCGGCGCGTCGCCCTTGTAGCGCGCGTTGACGACCTTCACGCCGCGCGTGGACAGCAATTGCAGCATCGCGAGTTCGGCCGCGCTGTTGCTCGAAGCGGAGGTGTACCTGCCCGGATTCGCGGCGACGAGGTCCAGGAACTCGGGAAGTGTCTTCACCTGCAGCGTCGGCGCGACGGCGAGGAACATCGAGAACTCGCCGGCGGAGCTGATGGGCGTGAAGGACTTGAAGGGATCGTAGGGCGCGTTGGGCCGCAGTGCGGGCACCGCGACCATCGCGGTGTTGGTCCCCATGAGGATGGTGCTGCCGTCCGCGGCCGCGCGCATCACCTCCTGCGCGGAGATGATGCCGTCGGCGCCGGGCTTGTTGTCCACGAGCACCTGCTGCCCGAGCTCGGCCGCCAGGCCCTTGGCGATGATGCGCGTCATCACGTCGGCCGCGCCGCCAGGCGCGAAGCCCACCACGATGCGCACGGGCTTGCCGCTGGCCACCTGCGCGAACGCGCCGGGCAGCGCGCAGGCGGCGGCCGCGGCCGCGATCGCCTGCAGCGCGCGGCGGCGCTCCATGCCTCGCTTCATGCTTGTCTCCTCGGCCTCTTCGGGCCTATTTGCGCGTGATGGTCACGATGCCCGCGTCGGCGTCCACGCGGACCCAGTCGCCCGTGCGGATCACCGTGAGCGGGTCGATGTCGAAGTCCGTCATCGCCGGCGCGTGGCTCACGACCGTGCCCAGCGCCACCTTCGCGGTCATCTGGTTGAACAGCCACGCGGCGGGCGCGGTGCCCATCACGCGTGCGAGGTGGAACTGCGCCGACCAGCCGGACGAGCCTTTCGCGCCGGGGAACACCAGCACCTTGCCGGCGAAGCTCTGGCCGCGCAGCTCGTGGCGCGTCTCGATCACGGTGCCGGTGCGCGGGTCCACCCCGCCCCAGCCGGAGATCTGGTCCCTGGTGACGAGCGCCTCGCCCTCGGCGACGCCGGGCACGACCTTGCGGCCGCGGATCACGATCGTCTCGCCGGCGGCGAGCGCCTTGCCTTCTGCCTGCGTACTCGTGTTCATGCCGCGCTCCAGTTGCCCGTGCAGGCCGCGTCTATGCACTGCGCCGTCGTGCCGAACCAGGCCTGCACGCCCAGGATGGCAGGCAGGTAATGCGCCTGCTTGGCCGAGTCGAGCGCGACGACCTTGGTGCCGGGCGGAACGGCGCGGCTCATCGCGGAGCAGCTGTCGGTCATGATCTTGCCGCCCGCGTCCTCGATGATCCGGGTGTAGCCGTTACGCGTCGCGACTTCCTTGATCGCGCGCGGCGTCCAGATCCACAGGGCCGTGTCGGCATGGACCTTGCGGCCTTCCAGCAGCTGCGCCGCTTCCCAGATCTGCTCGATCGTGTAGTGCGGGCAACCGAGCATCACATAGTCGACCTTGCGATCGCGACCCGTCGCATTGATGCGCTCCAGCGTCGCGGCCCGTTCGCGCGCGCCGTAGTGGCGCAGCTCGGTCGGCTTGTTGCCGCCGTAGGCCTGTTCGGCGGTGTTCGCTTCGGGCGTGATGCCCACGAGGTGGAACATCTCCACGCCGCCCGACGAGGACGCAGCCGCGCCGAAGTGCTTGAGCTTCGGCAGGTTGGGCACCTGGCCCACGCCCTCGATCACCGGCACGCGCTCCTGCACCCAGTCACCCATCCAGTAGCCGAGGAGGCCCCAGTCCTCCACGCTCTCGACGGGGATGTCCAGCTGGATGCCCAGCGTGCCGCGCCGGTATGCGTCGCGGTGGAAGCCCCAGTCGGGAATGCGGCAGGTCAGCATGGCGGCGCCGACACTCTCGCGGCCTTCCGTGTTGGTGCGGCCGCCCAGCACGGAGTTGCAGTACACGACGGCCGAGGATTCCATCCACGCGCAGTGCTCGCCGCGCGTGGGCACGTTGCCCACCTGGTAAGGCGTGCAGGTGTTGAGGATCTGCACGCCCAGGCGCGCGGTCTCGGCTTCGCTCTTCTTGTAGAAGCGGACCATCTCTTCGCTGAGGCCCATCTCCTTCGGATGGTGCGGATCGAACCCGAGCTGCAGGTGCGAGCTGAAGGCCTTGACCTTGGGAATGCTCACCACTTCCTGGCTGTCCAGGCTGAACTCGCTGAACACCGCGTCCATGCCGCCCTTTTGCAGCGCGAAGTCGCGCATGAAGGGCGTCGTCGCCGTCACGGTGCCGGTGACGTTGTGGGTTTCCACCAGGTTCTCGGCGCCCAGCGCCTCGCCGTAGCGGATCAACAGGTCCATGGCCTTGGCGACGGCGGCACCGCCCTCGCCGTCGCGCATGGCCTTCTCGACGTCCGTCAGGCGCATGCTTTCTCCTTCACCGGCGCGGCGGCGGCTTCGCTGCGCGGACGCAGGTACACGCCTTGTTCCAGCAGCGCCTGCTGCAGTTCGTCGATGTTCACCGCGCGGACTTCGATGCCGTGCTTCACCGCCAGGGCTGCGGCGACGCCGGCGGCCTGCCCGGTCTGCCAGCACTGCGGGATCTCGCGCATGAAGCCGTGCGAGTTGCGGTCGCAGGAGATGTGGCGGCCCACGGCCAGCAGGCCGTCCAGCGTCTCCGGCACCAGCGCGCCGTAGGGAATGGAGATGTTGGGAAACTTCGGCGACACGGCCGGCGTCACGGCCACTTCGTCGGGCAGCGCCTTGCCTTCGGGCCAGCGGCTGCGGAGCACGGCATCGACGCCCTTCAGGCGGCGCGCGTGGCGCACGCCGATCTGCGGCGCCGACAGCATCATGTAGGCGTTCTCGAAGCCAGGCGCATACGCGCGGAAGTAGTCCAGGTGCTGCGCCATCGCGCGATGCGAACGCACTTCGACGGCGGTGAGGTCGTCCACGTCCAGCGCGGAATAGCCGGACTGGCGCGGTCCCATGAACAGCGCGATGTCGTCGCGCCAGGACACGAAGGGTCGCTCGAACAGGCCGCAGGCTTCGCGGCCGCCAGCCATGAACTTGTTGTAGCCCTCGGTGTCGCCCGAGCGGAAGGCGATCCACTTCTTCATGTCCACGCCGCCGAACAGCCAGGAGGTGTTCATGCAGTGGTGGACGTCGGCTTCCTCGATGTCGTTGACGTAGGCAGCGCCTGCGCGCGCGAAGATGTCGCCGTCACCGGTCGCGTCGATCACGACCTTGGCGCGGATGGCCATGCGGCCTTCCTTGCTCTCGAAAGTCGCGCCGGCCACCTTGCCGTTCTCCATCAGCGGCATCGCGGCCCAGGAGTGGTAGACCAGCTTCACGCCGCGCTCGATCAGCAGTTCCTGCGACAGCAGCTTCAGGCGCTCGGGGTCGATGGTGGGCGACCAGGTCACGATGCCGTGGTAGGCGGCGGTGCGGAAGGACCAGTGGTGCGCCTTGTCCTTGTCCTGCGAGCCCCAGTCCTGCGGGTCGGGACCGGCGACGGCATCGGCCGGCAGGCGCTCGAACAATTCCTCGGCGAAGCCGCGGATGACCAGCTTGCCTTCCCAGTCGGTCATGCGGTCGATCCAGATCACCAGGCCGCCGGTGGAGAGGCCGCCGAGGTGGTTGTAGCGCTCCAGCAGTACGACGTCGGCGCCGGCGCGCGCCGCGGACGCAGCGGCCGCCGTGCCCGAGGGGCCGCCGCCGACCACCAGCACGTCGCACTCGCGGTACACGGTGAGGTCGCGGCCCGGCTCGTGCACGGTGCCCAGGTCGGCGCGCGGCGGCTTCGCGTCGCGCTCGAAGATGTCGGACTGCAGGATGCGTTCGTCGGTCCGCGTGAGGCTCTTCATCGCGGGGAGAGTCGGGTCGGTCATTTCGCGGTCTCGCGGGTGAGGACGGCGCCTTGCGCCAGGGGACCGACGTTGCGCCGGTAGATCTGCAGCCAGCCGCGGTCGAACTGCTTCGCCGGGGGCTGCCAGTCGGCGCGGCGCTGCTCCAGCGCCTGCGCGTCCACCTCGAGGTCCACGCGGCGCGTGTCGAGGTCGATGGTGATGGTGTCGCCGTCGCGCACCAGCGCGAGCGGGCCGCCGAGCGCCGCTTCGGGAGCGACCTCGGCGACGACGAGGCCCTTGCACACCAGGCCGGAGAGATGACCGTCGGTGAGCATCGCGATGTGGTCGCCCATGCCGGCGCCGTCGATCGCGAACACGACGCGCGACGCGCCGCCGCCCATGGCGGGCCCGCCGCAGGCGCCGGCGCCGCGGTGCACGAGCACGGAGCCCGCGGGCACGGCCTTGTCGCGCAGCGCGGCGACGGCGGCATCGGACGTGTCGAAGCACACGGCCGGGCCGCTGAAGCGGCGCACCTTGCGCTCCAGGATGCCGGGTTTGGTCAGCGCTCCTTCGGGTGCCAGCGATCCGCGCAACAGGACGATCGCGGGCCGCGGCGCGACCGGACGCGCGATGGGACGGATCACTTCTTCGCTGGCCACCTCCACGCCGGTGAGGTTGTCGCCCACGGTGCCGCCGGTGACGGTGCGCACACCGTTGTCCAGCAGCGGCTGCAACTGCTTCATGAGGGCGCGGCAGCCGCCGGCCGCCTCGAACTCCTCGATCAGGTGATCGCCGATCGGACGCACGCCGGACAGCACGGGCGTCGTCGGTCCGAGGTCCTCGAACAAGCCGTACACGTCGACGCCGTTCTCGGCTTCCGTGGCCACGGCCTGCAGGTGCTTCACCGCGTTGAGCGAGCCGCCGATGGACAGCACCGCCTTCACCGCGTTGACGAACGCGCCCGGCTGCAGGATGTCGCGGGGCTTGAGGTCGTCCCACACCATCTGCACGATGCGCGCACCGGCTGCCTTCGCATCGGTGAACATCTTGCCGGAGAGCGCCGCCACAGGCGCGCTGCCCGGCAGCGCCATGCCCAGCGCCTCGCAGACGATGTGCATGGTGTTGGCCGTGCCCAGGCCGGAGCAGACGCCGGGCGAGCGGATCGCGCAGCGGCTCATGCCGACCACGTCCTCGGTGGACGTGCTGCCGATCTGCGCGTGCATCGAGTGGATGAACACCTCCTCGATGTCCACGTGCTGGCCCTTGTACTCGCCGCTGGCCTGGTAGCCGCAAGGCACCATCACCGTCGGCACGTTGAGGCGTGCCGCGGCCATCAGCTGGCCCGGCACCGTCTTGTCGCAAGAGGTGAGGCACACCATGCCATCGAGCTGCGCGCCTTCGACGGCGGCCTCGATGTCGTTGGTGACGAGGTCACGCGCGGCCAGCATGTAGGCGCCCCGCGCGCCGGCGCCGGTCACGAAGTCGCTGGGCGCGGTGGTGCGGATCTCGAAGGGCACGCCGCCGGCGGCGCGTATCGCGTCCTTCACCACCTTGGCCACCTGGTCCAGGTGGCTGTAGCAGGCGGCGAGCTCCGAGCTGCTGTTGACGACGGCGATCTTGGGTTTTTCGCAATCCTCTTCCGGGATGCCCATCGCCTGCCACTGCGCGTTGCGCACGGCCCAGAGATAGGAACCGCGGGGGAAATTGCTGCGCAGCTTGCGCGCAGGTCCGTTCATGTGGTCTCCTGGTCCTTCAACGGGGCGCGGGAACATGGCCGCCGAGGTCGGCGGCGAGTTCCTTCGCCATCTTCAGCAATTGCGGCGCGATCACCTGGCGCATGTGGTCCTCCGTGTAGACGAAGGCCGCCGTGCCGCAGTTGAGCGCCATGACTTCGCCATTCGGGCCCACCAGGGCGACCGAAATGGAATTGATCTCGCGGTGGAATTCGCCGGCGGACATCAGGTAGCCCAGCTTGTCGCCGTCCTCCAGCGCCTTCTTCATCGGGCCTTGCAGCGCCGCCCAGTCGCTGCCGCGCGCCAGCCGCAGGGACTCGATCACGCGGTTGCGCTCCTCGGGCGGGAGGGCCCAGAGGTAGGCGCGGCCCAGCGCCGAATTGGCGATCGGCGCGCGCGAGCCCACGTCGAGCCGCGGCGCGAGCATGGTGGTGCGCGGCCGCGAGGCCTCGATGATCACCATGTCCAGTCCATCCGGCACGCCGAGGTAGACCGACCCACCCGTCGTTTCCGCAAGCTCCTGCATGCGCGGCCGCGCGATCGCGCGCACGTCCAGTCCGGCGAGGAACACACGCGCCAGCGACACCACGCCGGGGCCGAGCATGTAGCGATCGCCTTCCGGCTCCTGCTTCATCAGTCCCAGCGTCACGAGCGTCGAGGCGAGGCGCGTGACGGTCGGACGCGGCACGCCGGTGAGACGCGACAGTTCCGTGGACGTGAGCGTGCGACGCGTCTCCGTGAAGCAGCGCAGCACGGCGACGCCGCGCTCCAGCGCGCTCACCGTGTCGGGCTTCGAAGGCCCGGTGCCGTTCTCTTCCGGGGTTTGCATCTTGCGTATTTTGGACGTCGCGTTCAAAATGTGCAATCCCTGCCGCCAAAAAAGGCGGCGAAACGACATCAGGAGACAAGAAAATGGCTGGTTGGCATATTTCCCGGCGCCGCTTCGGCGCCTGGATGGCTGGCGCCGCGCTGACGCCGCCGCTGGCATCGCTGGCGCAGGCGGCTTTTCCGCAAGCGGGTCGGCCGATCCGCATCGTGGTCGGACTCGCCGCGGGCGGCTCGCTCGATGCGCAGGCGCGCTCGGTCGCACGGCGGCTCACGGACATTGCGGGCACGCAGGTCATCGTCGACAACCGTCCCGGCGCCAGCATGATGCTGTCGGCCACCGAAGTGATGCGCGCGCAGCCCGATGGCTACACCTTGCTGTACGCACCGTCTTCGCTGTTCGCGCAGAACCCGCACACGCTGGCCAACGTTCCCTACGATCCGTTCAAGGACTTCACGCCGATCACGATGGCGGCGCAGGGTCCGCTCGTGCTCACCGTGCACCAGTCGCTGGGCGTGCGCAACGCCGGGGAACTCGTGGCCTGGGCGAAGTCGCATCCCGGCCAGCTGAACTTCGCCTCCTTCGGTACGGGCACCTCGTCGCACATCTACGCCATGGCCTTCGCCAAGGCCGCGGGCATCGAGGTGACGCACGTGCCCTACAAGGGAACGGCCGAAGCCTCGCGCGACCTGCTCGAGGGCCGCGTGCAGGCCTACTTCGATGCGGCGCCCACCGCGATCCAGAACGCCACGAGCGGCCGCATCCGCATGATCGGCGTCGCTTCCGCCAAGCGCATGCCCGCCGCGCCCGACGTGCCGACCTTGACCGAGCAAGGCATCCCCGGCATGGACCTCACCAGCTGGATCGCCTTCGTCGGGCCGCCGAAGATGGCGCCCGAGCTCGTCGCGCGGCTCAACGCGCTGCTGTCGCAGGCGCTGAACTCGCCCGACGTGAAGGAGTTCTATGCGCGCGGCGCGTGGGAGACCACGCCGTCCACGGCCCCCGAACTGAGCCACGAGATGCACGTCGCCTACGACCGCTGGGGCCAGATGATCAAGCAGATCGGCTTCGAGAAGCAGTAACCGCCACCTCCCTGAACCCATGAAGATCCTCAAGACCCTCCTCGCCACGGCCGCCTGCGCGGCGCTGCCCCTGCTCGCTTCGGCGCAGGCGCCCTTCCCCTCGCATCCCGTGAACATCATCGTCCCGAACGCGCCCGGCGGCGCGGTGGACATCCTGGCCCGCCTGCTGGAGAAGAACCTTTCCGAGATCTGGAAGCAGCCCGTGCTGGTGCAGTACAAGCCGGGCGCCGGCACCGTGCTGGGTACCGACTTCGTCGCGAAGTCCGCGCCGGACGGCCACACGATCGGCCTCGTGATCACGGGCCACATGATCAACCCGAGCCTGCGCAAGAACCTGCCGTACGACACGCTCAAGGACTTCTCCGGCGTCTCGCTGCTCGCGGTCTCGCCCATCGTGATCACGGCCACGTCCAGGCTGCCCGCGAACAACGTGAAGGAACTGGTCGCACTCGCGAAGAAGAAGCAGCTCTCGTACGCGTCGCCCGGCAGCGGCAGCTCCATGCACCTGGGCGGCGAGCTGCTCAAGTCCGCCGCGGGCATCGACATCCTGCACACGCCCTACAAGGGCTCGGGCGGCGCCTATCCCGACGTGATCGCGGGCCGCGTCGACCTGCTGGTCGACCCGCTGTTCTCCTCGCTGCCCTACATCAAGTCGGGCCACCTGAAGCCGATCGCGATCATGAGCGCCAAGCGCTCGCCGATCGCGCCGGAGATTCCCACCGTGGCCGAGACGATTCCCGGCTTCCAGGTGGACAGCGTGTTCGGCGCCGTCGTGCCTGCCGGCACGCCGCGCGACGTGGTGCACAAGATCAGCGCCGACATGAACAAGGTGCTGGCCTCGCCCGAGGTGAAGCAGCGCATGGCGGAGATCGGCCTCACGCCCCTGGGCGACACGCCCGAGCAGTTCGATGCCTACATCCGCGCCGAGATCCCGAAGTGGGCCAAGGTGGTGAAGGAATCGGGCGCCACCGCCGACTGAAGCCCGCATGAAGCCAGCGACCTTCACCCGACGCGCGTTGCTCGCCGCGCTGACCTGCGTGCCGGCGCTCGCGCTGGCGCAAACGCCCGCCACGGCGAACTGGCCCGACAAGCCCGTGCGGCTGATCGTGCCCTTCACACCCGGCGGTCCCACCGACACCGTCGCGCGCCTGCTCGCTTCGCAACTCGAGGCCCTGTGGAAGCAGACGGTGATCGTCGACTACAAGCCGGGCGCCGGCACCGTGCTCGGCACGAGCGCCATCGCGCATGCGCCGGCCGACGGCTACACCCTGGGCATGGCGATCTCGGCGCTCACCATCAATCCCAGCGTGCAGCCGAACCTGCCTTACGACACCCGCAAGGACCTCGTGGGCGTTTCGCAGGTGGCGCAGGCGCACTTCGCCCTGTTCGCGCATCCTTCCGCCCCGTTCAACACGCTGCCGGAGCTGATCGCGTACGCGAAGAAGAACCCCGACGCGCTCAGCTTCGCGACGCCCGGGGCGGGCACCGGCACGCACCTGGCCGGCGAGATGCTCGCGCACATGGCGGGCATCCACCTGGTCCACGTGCCGTACAAGGGCAGCGCGCCGGCGCAGCAGGACGTGGTCGGCGGGCGCGTGCCGCTGCTGTTCGACATCCTGTATTCGTCGATGCCCTACGTGAAGGACAAGCGCCTGAAGGTGATCGCGCTGTCCAGCCCCAAGCGTGCCGCCTCGAATCCCGAGATCCCCTTGATCGCGGACACGCTGCCCGGCTTCAGCGCCATGAGCTCCATCGGCGTCATCGCGCCGGCCGGCCTGCCGCAGCCGCTGCTGCAGAAGATCAGCGCCGACGTCGCGCAGGTGGTGCACAGCCCGGAAATGGCCGCGCGCATGGCGCCCTTCGGCCTGGAGCCGGTCGGCTCCAGCGCCGAGCAGTACAACGCGCAGATCCGCCAGGAGATCGACAAGTGGTCGGCCATCGTCAAGACCGCGAACATCAGGATCGAGTGAGAACGCCATGTCCCTGCAACTGAAACCACTGTCTCCCTTTGCCGCCGAAGCCAGCGGCATCGACCTGCGCCAGCCGCTCACGCGCGAGCAGGTCAAGCAGATCGAGGACGCCATGGACACGCACGCCGTGCTGGTGTGGCGCGGCCAACCGCTCACCCAGGACGAGCAGATCGCCTTCGCGAAGTCGCTCGGTCCGCTGGACCTGGGCCTGCGCAAGCTCAAGGGCGGCGCGCACCGCTTCAAGTACGCGGAGCTGGCCGACATCTCCAACGTCAAGGTCGATGGCGAGGTCGCCGGCCGCGAACACGCCAAGATCGTCGGCAACGTCGCCAACCAGCTGTGGCACAGCGACAGCTCCTTCCAGAAGCCGCGCGCGAAATATTCCATGCTGTCGGCCGTGACGGTGCCCAGCTTCGGCGGCGAGACCGAGTTCGCCGACCTGCGCATGGCCTATGACGCGCTGCCCGGGTGGCGCAAGAAGCAGGTCGAAGGCCTGCATGCCATGCACTTCGCGCTGCACTCGCGCTTCATGCTGGGCGACACCGACTACACGGAGGAACAGCGCCAGTCCATTCCGCCGGCAAGCTGGCCCATCGTACAGACGGACCCGCGCTCGGGCCGCAAGATCCTGTTCGTCGGCGTGCATGCCTGCGAAGTGGAAGGCATGACCGTGGCCGAAGGCCGCATGCTCCTGCTGGACCTGATGGAACACGCGACGCAACGCGAGTTCGTCCATCGCCACCACTGGCAGGTCGGCGACCTCGTGATGTGGGACAACACAGCGACCGTGCACCGCGGCCGCTGGTTCGACTTCGCCGAGCGCCGCGAGCTGCGCCGCGCCACGACCGAGGAAGTCACGGCCTGAGCCAGCGCGTCCGCTAGGATAGTGAGCAATGAGCACGCCGCGCATTGCCCTCATCCACGCCACCGCCCTGGCGGTAGACCCCATCCGCGATGCCTTCGAGCGGAACTGGCCGCAGGCCCGCCGCATGAACCTGCTGGACGACAGTCTCTCGGTCGATCGCGCCGAGGCGGGCGAGCTCACGCAGGCCATGGTGCAGCGCTTCGTCGACCTCGCGCAGTACGCACAGCGCACCGGCTGCGGCGGCATCCTCTTCACCTGTTCGGCCTTCGGTCCCGCCATCGAGGTCGCGGGCCGAGCGACCGGCTTGCCCACGCTCAAGCCGAACGAGGCGATGTTCGAGCAGGCCCTGGCGCAGGACAGCGGGGACGCAGTCCTCAAGCTCGGCCTGCTGGCGACCTTCCGCGCCTCCATCGCCTCCATGGCGGAAGAACTCGAAGCCCTCGCGAAAGCGCGCGGCCGTGCCATCGCGCTGCGCAGCGTCTTCGTGCCCGAAGCCATGGACGATCTCGCGCAGGGCCGCGCGGCCGATCACCACCGCAAGATCGCCGCGGCGGCACGCGAGCTTTCGGATTGCCACGCCGTGATGCTGGCCCAGTTCTCCATGGCCGCAGCCGCGCCCCAGGCGCAGGCCGGCCTGCCCTGCCCCGTCCTGAGCAGCCCCGATTGCGCGGTGCTCGCCCTGCAGCAAAGAATGCAACATGCCTGACTCCCGCATCCCCGTCGCGCAAGTCCGCCGCTTCCTCACGACCTCCTTCGAGCGCCTGGGCCTGCCGGCCGGGGACGCGGCCACGGTCGCCGAGCTCATGACCGAGGCCGAGGTGCAAGGCTCCGACGGCCACGGCGTGATCCGCCTCGTGCCTTACGCGCGCCGCATCCGCGCCGGCGGTGTCAACGTCAAGCCGGACATCCGCGTCGTCAAGGAGAAGGCCGCCATGGCCCTGATCGACGGCGACAACGGCATGGGCCACCTGGTGATGAAGAAGGCCGCCGGGATCGCCATCGCCAAGGCGAAACAGTGCGGCATCGCGTGGGTGGGCGCGCGCCTGTCCAACCACGCGGGCCCGGCTTCGCTGTACCCGCGCATGTGCCTCGCGCACGACATGGTGGGCATGTACTTCGCCGTCGGCAACGCCAACCACCTGCCGCCCTGGGGCGGGCTGGACATGCTGCTGTCCACCAATCCGATCGCGGTGGCGGTGCCCGCCGGGGAAGAGCCGCCCGTGGTGCTGGACATGGCGACGACCGTTGCGGCCTACGGCAAGGTCAAGGCCAAGGCGCAGCGCGGCGAGCAGATGCCCGTGGGCTGGATGATCGACCGCCAGGGCCAGCCGCTCACCGATCCCAAGCGCGCCGAGGAAGGCTTCCTGCTGCCCATAGGCGGCTACAAGGGCTACGGCCTGTCGATGATCGTGGGCCTCCTGGCCGGCACGCTCAACGGCGCGGCGATGGGCAGCGAGGTGATCGACTTCAACAAGGACGACACCAGCGTCACGAACACCGGGCAGGCCATCGTCGCCATCGACCCCGACGCCTTCGGCGAGATCGACGAATTCAAGGCGCGCGTGGACAAGCTGGTGCGCGAGCTGCGCGCGAGCGAGCGCATGCCCGGCGTCGATCGCATCTGGATGCCCGGCGAGCAAAGTCATGCCAGGCAGCTTGCGAATCGCCACGAAGGCCTTGCACTGCCGACGGCCTTGCGCGAACAGCTGGACAAGTTCGCGCGCGAGATGGGCATCCCGCTGCTGCAGGACCACTAGAAAACAAACAGGAGACACGCATGCAATCCACCCGTCGCCTGGTGCTGGCCCTCGCCGCCAGTGCCTTGTGCAGCTTCGCGCACGCGCAAGCCAGCTGGCCCACGCGCACCATCCGCATGATCGTGCCGCTGGCCGCCGGCAGCGCGGTGGATGCCGCCGCGCGCATCGTCGCCGACAAGATGAGCCGCAACCTCGGCCAGACCATCGTGATCGAGAACCAGCCCGGCGCCTCCGGCCTGATCGGCGCGGGCAACGTCGCCAAGGCCGCGCCCGACGGCTACACGCTAGGCGGTTTCAACGACAGCATCATGACCATGGTGCCGAACCTCACGGCGAAGATGCCCTGGGACATCCTCAAGGACTTCGAACCGGTGTCGCTGGTCGCGACCGTGGAATGGGGTCTGGTCGTCCCGGCGGAAGCGCCGGAGAAGACCGCGGCCGACCTCATCGCCCTGGCGAAGCGCAAGCCCGGCGAGCTGAACTACGGCTCGGGCGGCAACGGCAGCCCGCAGCACATCGCCATGGCCTTGTTCGCTTCGCAGGCCGGGGTGCAGATGAAGCACGTGCCTTACAAGGGCGCGACGCAGGCCGCGATGGGCGTGGCGGGCAAGGAGGTCGATGCGGCCTTCCAGGGCATCGCCACCGTGAGCTCGCTGGTGAAGGCGGGCAAGCTTCGGCTGATCGGCGTGACCACGTCGAAGCGCATGCCGCAGTTCCCGGACGTGCCCACGGTCTCGGAGTCGGGCATGCCGGGCTTCGAGTTCAACTCCTGGTTCGCGATGATGGCGCCCGCCGGCACGCCCAGGGAAATCACGCACCGTATCGCCGCCGAAGTGCAGAAGGCGCTCGCCGACCCCGAGGTGCGCGAGAAGCTCGGCGCCGTCGGCCTGACGCCGCGTGGCAGCACGCCCGAGGAACTGGGCGCCGCCACGCGCGCACAGCTCGCCAGGTACGGCGCGCTGATCAAGGCGAACAACATCACGGCCGAATAGCGGCAGCGCGGCGCAAGGCCGCGCGCGCCAGCAGGCGCGTCGAGTCGAGCGTGGGCAGCGGCGAGTTGCCGTCGTCGAGGATCAGCGGCAGCTCGGTGCACCCCAGCACCACCGCATCGCAGCCCTGCGCCTTCAGGCCCTCGATCACGCGCGCGAGGACCTGCACCTGGCGCGGCGTCTGCACGCCGCACACCAGTTCGTCCATGATCAGCCGGCCCACTTCGATGCGTTCGCTCTCGCCGGGACGCGCGAAGTCCAGTCCGTGCGCGCGCAGCCGCTCCGGGTAGACCTCGCTTTGCACCAGCCAGTGCGTGCCCGTGATGCCGATCTTGCGAAAGCCCCGGCGCTGCGCTTCGTCGGCGACGACATCCGCGATGTGCAGCCAGGGCAAGGGCGAGCGCGGTTCCACCAGCGCGAACGCCTGGTGGATGGTGTTGTCCGGACAGACCAGGAAATCGGCGCCGGCGCGCGCGAGCTTCTCCGCAGACGCGAGCATCAGGTCGGCCACGCCCTGCACGTCACCGGCGTCGAGCCGCTCCACGTACAAGTGCAGCGAGGGCGTGTGCATGGAGATCTCGGGATGCCGGTGCGCGCCGCCCAGCACCCCGGCGCCTTCGGCGCAGATCGTGCGATAGCACAGGGCCGCGCCCTCGGCCGAACACCCGACGATGCCGATGTGGCCGCTCATTGGACGACCCTCCGCGCTACACGCTGCGGGATTCGCCTTGGGGCGGCCCGGCGGCTCATGGCTTCAGGCCGGCAGGTCCTTCACTTCGCCCAGCACCACCGGCTCGTAGGCGTGCAGCGAAGGCAGGCCGCCGGTGTGCAGGAACAGCACGTTCTCGTCCGGGCGGAACGTGCCCTGGCGCGCGAGGCCGATCAGGCCCGCCATGATCTTGCCGGTGTAGACCGGGTCCAGCGGGATGGCTTCCGTGCGCGCGAGCATCTGCACGGCTTCGACCATGCGCTCGTTCGGCACCGAGTATTTCGGTTGCCAGAAACCGCCCACGCAATGAACGTGCTCGGGCTTCACCCGCAGGTCCACGCCCAGCAGGTCCAGCACGGCCTGCGCTTCCTTCAGCACCAGCGGCGCCTGGTCCGCGGGATCGCGGCTCACGCCTATGCCGGTGATGGGGATGCGGATGTTGTTGCCCAGGAAGCCGGCGACCAGTCCACCGTGCGTCCCGGAACTGCCCGAGCCCACGACGATGCGGTCCATGCGCAGGCCTCGATCGAACAGCTGTTGCTGCAGCTCCTGCGCGCAGGCGACGTAGCCCAGGCCGCCGATGGCGTTCGAGCCGCCACCGGGAATGATGTAGCCCTTGCGGCCCTCGCGCGCGAGCGCGTCCGCCATCTTCTGCATCTCCGTGCCCATGTTGCTGCCGCCGGGCACGACGGTGATCGCTTCCACGCCCATGAGGCGGAACATGAAATTGTTGCCGCTCGCCTGCGGGTCGTAACTGTCGGGGACGCGCTCCTCGATGACGAAGCGGCACTTGAGCCCTTCCTTCACCGCGGCGGCCAGCGTGATGCGGCAGTGATTGGACTGCGGCGCGCCGCAGGTGATCAGCGTGTCGGCGCCCTGCGCCAGCGCATCGGCCACGAGGAACTCCAGCTTGCGCGTCTTGTTGCCGCCCGGAAAGAGCCCCAGCATGTCGTCGCGCTTGATCCAGATGCGCGGCCCCCTCCCGCCGGGGCAGCTGGCAGCGAGCGCCCTGGTGAAGTTGGGAAGCAATTCGAGCGGCGTGACGAAGTCGGTGTAGCGCCGGCGGGGAAAGCGTGAGAGATCCATGGTCGCGGATGGTAGTGCAAGGCCCGGCCCGGCGTGCGATCGCAGGGATCCCGCGCTTGGCCGCGGCGCCGCGCGGTGGCAGCATGGGCCCCGGAGGGACCGCCATGCACATCCTGGGCAAAACCCGCCTCGAAGCCTTCAGCGACGGGGTCGTCGCGATCATCATCACGATCATGGTGCTGGAGCTGAAGCCGCCGCACGCCACCACGCCCGAAGCGCTGCTGGCGCTGGCGCCCGTGTTCCTCAGCTACG
>FTHB01000418.1_pt1 | contig 20901 bp, 13 predicted proteins | sample 1640851 | NCBI WGS metagenome assembly FTHB01 (sample SAMEA3914788, study PRJEB12502) | metagenome | biome: forest; material: soil | place: Canada | collected 2011-07-03 | depth 0.1 m
CCCCGACGCCCCCTGTCCCGACCCGCTCGCCGCGGCCGGCCGGCAGGTCGCCTGCTCCAGCTGCAACCTGCGCGAGCTGTGCATGCCCACGGGCCTGTCGGCCGCCGACATGGCGCGCATCGACCGGTTGATCGCGACGCGGCGCAAGCTCAAGCGCAAGGCGACCCTGTTCCGCGCCGGCGAGGGCTTCCACGCGCTCTATGCGATCCGCACCGGCGTGTTCAAGACCTGCGTCACGGCCGAAGACGGCCGCGACCAGGTCACGGGCTTCCACATGGCCGGCGAGATCGTGGGCCTCGACGGCATCGTGAACGACCAGCACACCTGCGACGCCGTGGCGCTGGAGGACGCCGAGGTCTGCGTGCTGCCCTTCGACCGCATCGGCGAGCTCTCGCGCGAGGTGGGCGCGCTGCAGCACCACCTGCACCGCGTGATGAGCCGCGAGATCGTGCGCGAGCACGGCGTGATGCTGCTGCTGGGGTCCATGCGCGCGGAAGAACGCGTGGCGGCCTTCCTGCTGAACCTCGTGCAGCGGCTGCAGGCGCGCGGCTTCTCCTCCTCCGAACTGGTCCTGCGCATGACGCGCGAGGAAATCGGCAGCTACCTGGGCCTCAAGCTGGAGACCGTCAGCCGCACCTTCTCGCGCTTCGCGCAGGAGGGCGTGCTCGAGGTGCAGCATCGCCTGGTGCGCATCCTCGACGTGGAGCGCCTGCGCGGCGTGCTGTCGCAACCCGGCAGCGCCTTGTAGTTCATCGCTGGCCCGCGCGCTGCGCAACGGCCCAGCCAGCGCCCGGCGGATTGTAGGAAGCCGCGCACATCCATTGGGGCCATGGCGCCCTCGCATTGCAGGTGCAGCGGCCCAAGATGGGAGGTATCCATCCATCACTCAAGGAGTCGGAATGAACAAGCAGCAGATCAAGGGCGTGACCAACCAGGTCACCGGCGAAATCAAGAAGGAAGTGGGCAAGCTGACGGGCGACCGCAGCACGCAGGCGGCCGGCCAGGCCCGCGAGATCAAGGGCAAGGTGCAGCAAGGCGTGGGCGATGCCAAGGAGAGCCTGCGCAGCGACCGCGAGCCCGATCGCACGAAGCGCACCGACGACGACGTGTAAGGACGATCTCCAGCGCACTGCACAAGACGAAAGAGCCGGGGCTTCCCGGCTCTTTTTTTCTTTGCCGATTGACGGCGGCATAACAGCGCCCTCTTCGGCGTGCGGGGGCGTCGCGGCAGGCGGCGTCGCCGGCGATTTCCCCGAAATCGGCGAAGAATCTTCCGCCCGCAAGCTCACTGGCTCGCGGACGGACTCCCGCTGGCCGTGCCCACCGAACTGCTGTCGCTGTCGCCGCTGGTCACGCTGCCGGAGGACGGAGAGGCTCCGCTGCTACCGGAGCCGTAGCTCGCCCCACTGCCGGGGCTCTCGCGACGGCTTGACGGGCCCGCATCATTGCTGCCCACCGGGGAACTGCCATCGCGCAGCGCGCCGCCCTGCGAAGGCGCGCCGCCCATTGCCGCCGTGCCTGCCGGCGCACCCGGCGTGCCGCCCGCCACCCGCGGCTGCGCCGGTCCACGCACGACGTCTGTCGGCGTCGAAGCATCGGGCGGGCGCACCGCCACGTCAGGCGAGCGATAGACCTGCGTGCCCGGGACCGATTCCACAGGCCGGCCCGTGTCCAGCGGACGCGGGAAGGAAGGCACGCGCTGCGGCTCCGAGGCAATCACCGGCGCGTCCGGCGAGACCCCCACCGAGGACGGCATCTGCGGCGTTGCAAGCAAGGATGGCGGCAGCGAAGGCGGCGGCGGCTGCAGCTGCGCATCGGGCTTCGTCTCCGGCAGGGTGACCGGGGGCACGGCCGCCACGGTCGGATCCGAGGGCGTGGCGTTGAACACGCTGTTCCACCAGTCGCCCACGCGATCCATCAAGGGCTTGTCCTCGTCCTGCATGTGCGGCGCGCTGAAGCTGGCCTTGGCGTCGATCACGCCGGACTTCTCGGCCTGCTGCATCATGTCGCCGACGATGAACAGCGCGTTGTGCGCGCCCTGCCCCCAGTAGGAGCTGCGCATCGTGACGCGGTTGTCGTTGAAGCCCACCCACGCCCCGGCCACCAGCTGCGGATGCATCAGGATGAACCAGCCGTCGGTGTTGTCCTGCGTGGTGCCGGTCTTGCCGGCGAGGTCGCCGGTGAGGCCGAAGCGCGGACGCAGGCCGGCGCCGGTGCCGTAGTCGATCACGCCGCGCATCACGTCCAGCAGCGTCTGCGCCGCCGGGTTGGACAACGCCTGCTCGGAGCTGCGCGTGGCGAAGGTCTCCAGCACCTCGTGGTTGCGGTTCTCCACCGCCAGCACCACCGTGGGCTCGATGTAGTTGCCGCCGTTGGCGATGGTGGCGAACGAGGTCACCATCTCCCGCAGCGTCACGGGACTGGTGCCCAGCGCCAGCGAAGGCACTTCGTCGAGCTTGCTCTGGCGCACCCCCATCGCACGGGCGAGGCTGGCAACGCGCGAAGGGCCGACCTGCATCATCAGTTGCGCCGTGATGGTGTTCTTGGACTTCGCCAGCCCGTCGCGCAGCGTCATCGGCTGGTTGGTCGGCGCGCCCTCGATGTCGCCGGGCCGCCAGACCTGGTTCTTGTCGATCTGGATCGCCACGGCCTGGTCCATCAGCGTCTCGTTCGGCTGGTGGCCCATCTCGAAGGCCGCGCCGTACACGAAGGGCTTGAAGGTGGAGCCGGGCTGGCGCCGCGCCTGCTGCACGTGGTCGAACTTGTCGTCGTTCCAGTCGCGGCTGCCCACCCACGCCTTGATCGCGCCCGTGGTCGGCTCGATCGCGAGGAAACCCGCTTCCAGCATCGTCTTCTGCTTGCGCAGGTCGCGGATGAAGCCCGCCTTGGCCTGCAGCAGCTTCAGCGCCGACGCGTCGTCCTGCCCGCCGTCGCGCGCCTGCTTGTACTCCGGCGTGTCGCGGATCCAGGCCTTCACCAGCTCCGGATGCGTGTTCCAGTAGTACTCGAAGGCCGCGTCCTTCCTGTCCGCGGCCACGTAGGCCGACGCATCGCTGCCGAGGCCGGGCACGCCGCTCTTGCTCCACTCCACGTCCGCGACGGCCTGCAAGGCCTTGGCCTGGCGCTCCACGGCCTGGTTGGCCATCTCCTGCAGCCGCGAGTCGATCGTCGTGCGCACGACCAGGCCATCGGCGTAGATGTTGTAGTCGTGCTTGTCCGCCCAATCGAGCAGCCAGCGCTTGAGGTATTCGGCCAGGTGCGGCGCGGGGCCGCTGTCCTCGTCCATGCGCACGAACTTCAGTCCCAGCGGCCGGTCCTTCATCTGCTCGAAGCTCGCCTCCTGCAGCTTGCCCTCCTTCACCATCTGCTGCAGCACGGTGTTGCGGCGCTGCAGGGCGCGCTCGGGATTCATCACGGGGTTGTAGTAGGCCGTGCCCTTGAGCATGCCCACCAGCGTGGCCGCCTCGGTGTCGTTGAGGTCCTTCGCCGACTTGCCGAAGTAGGTGCGCGCGGCCATCTCGATGCCCCACGCGTTGTAGAGGAAGGAGACGGAGTTGAGGTAGCTCTCCAGGATCTCGTCCTTGCTGTAGATCGACTCGATCTTCAGCGCGGTGATCGCTTCCTTGATCTTGCGCGTGACGGTCTGCTCGCGCCCGATCTCCTCGGGATACAGGTTGCGCGCGAGCTGCTGCGTGATGGTGGAGCCGCCCTCGACGTCGCCGGTCATGGTGTTCATCACCGCCTTGGCCGTGCGCACGAAATCGATGCCGTGGTGGTCGTAGAAGCGCTTGTCCTCGGTGGCGAGCAGCGCGGCGGTCACCTTGGGCGAGATGTCCGAGAGCTTCACCCAGTCGCGGTTGGCGCGCCGGAACACGGCCAGCTGCTTGCCGTCGGCGGAGAGCACCACCGAGGGGGACTCCTGCTTGGCCTTGCGGATGTCGCCGATGCTGGGGGTGAGGGGATACAGGACCGCGACGTAGGCAGCGAGGGCTGCGACGCAGGCCACCGGCACGAGGGCCAGGGCCTTGAACTTGTGGCGGCCCATCCAGCGGCCCATGCGCCGCAGCCGGTCGCCGGTGCGCGCCATCACTCCCTCGGTTCTTTCCTTCATGGTGCTCTCTGATTGCGTGGTGCACGAATCTAGGAGGACGCTCCGTGGCGCGACTGTAGGACGGCTGCGCGAGGCAAGCGCTGCTTTGCCCCGCGCCGGCGCTCTGGCGCGACTACGCCCCGGCTGCCTCAGCGGCCGCCTACAGCGGCTGGCGCGGCCGTCCGACGCGCCGCGGCGCCGCGCATCCCTGCGCCGGCGGCAGGCGCGCCGCAAGATCCCGTGCCATGCAGCTCGCCCTTCCCTTCGGCTTCGTCGGCCGCCTGTTCGGCGCCGCTCCCGCGCGCCCGCGCATCACGCGCTGGTTCACCGCGCAGGTGCGCGAAGGCGTGACGCAAACCATAGACGCGCCGCCTGGCAGCGTGACGGTGCATTGCCGCAAGGGCGAAGCCTGGATCACGCACGACGGCGACCCGCGCGATGTGCTGCTGCAGGCCGACGAGAGCTACGTGGCCGGCCCGCGCAACCGCATGAAGGTGCACGCGCTGAAGGATTGCCTGATGGAGTTCGAGGTCGCCGGCTGAGCGCCGCGCAACTTCAGCCCAGCGGATCCGCCAGCCCGTGCTTGAGCGCGTAGCGCACCAGCTCGGTCTGGTTCGCCAGCCCCAGCTTCTGCAGCAGGTTGGACTTGTGCGTGCTGACCGTCTTGACCGACAGGTGCAGCTTCGCCGCGATGTCCGACACGGCCTCGCCAGCCACCAGCAGGCGGAACACCTCGAACTCACGGTCCGATAGCGCCTGGTGCGGCGGCGCGTCGCTGCCCGGCATCGCGCCGAGCGCGAGCTGCTCGGCGACCTCGGCGCTGATGTAGGCGCCGCCGCCCGCGATCTTGCGGATCGCCTGCTCCAGCAGCGCCGCCGCGCTTTCCTTGGTGAGATAACCGCTGGCGCCGGACTTGATGGCGCGCACCGCGTACTGCATCTCCTGGTGCATGCTCAGCACAAGGATGCGAAGGCGCGGCTTCTCCGCCTTGACCAGCTTGATCAGCTCCATGCCGCTGCGTCCCGGCATCGACAAGTCCAGCAGCAGCACGTCGAAGTCGCTGGCGCGCACGACCTGCATGACCTCGGTGCCGTCGGCCGCCTCGCCGACGACCTGGAAGTCGGCGACGTCGGACACGATGCGCTTGAGGCCCTCGCGCACGATGGCGTGGTCGTCCGCGAGCACGATGCGGATGGTCACCGGGCCAGCTCCCCCGCCTTGAACGCGGGCGCCGGCGCCGGAATGAGCGCCTCCACGCGCGTGCCCGCGCCGGGGCTGCTGTCGACCTTCAGCTCGCCGCGCAGCAGCCGAACGCGCTCGCGCAGCCCGGCGAGGCCCAGCGACTGCGGCGGGCGCGGCGCCAAGGGGCGGAAGCCGACGCCGTCGTCCTGCACGCGCAGCAGCAGGAAGTCGCCGCGCGCGCGCAGCTCCAGCACCACCTTGCCGGCATGCGCGTGCTTGGCGACGTTGGCCAGCGACTCCTGCACGATGCGGAACACGCCCGTGGCGAAGGGCTCCTGCAGCTCCAGCGATTCGTCCACCTGCAGCTGGCAGGGCACGCCGGTGCGCTGCGTGAAGGCGTGCGCCAGCCACTCGACGGCGGCGACGAGGCCCAGGTCGTCCAGCACCAGGGGGCGCAGGTCGGAAGCGATGCGCCGCACCGCGGCGACGCTCGCGTCCAGTACGCCCAGCATCTGCGTGATCTTCTCCTGGGCGGCCGCATTGGCGGCGCCCACGTGTTCGCGCAGCCAGATCGTGTCCATCTTCAGCGCGGTGAGCGACTGCGCCAGCTCGTCGTGCAGTTCGCGCGCGATGCGCGACTTCTCCTGCTCGCGCACGCCCGCGGATTCGGCGGCGAAGGCGGCCAGCTCTTCGCGCACGCGCTCGCGCTCGGTCACGTCGCGCAGGATCACGGTGTAGAGCTTGCCCTCGGGCGTCTGCAGCTGCGAGATCGAAGCCTCGATCGGGAACTCGGTGCCGTCCTTGCGCAAGGCGTGCAGCACGGTGTTGTCGCCCATGCGGCGCGAGGTCGTGCCGGTGGCGCCGAAGCGGCGCATCAGCTGGCCGTGGCCGCCGCGGTAACGCTCAGGCAGCAGCACGTCCAGCGGCCGGCCCAGCACTTCCCCGGCGCTCCAGCCGAACATGCGTTCGGCCGCGTGGTTGTAAAGCACGATGTCCATCCGGTCGTTCACGCCGACGATTCCGTCCATGGCGGAATCGAGAAGCCCGGCCAGGCGGGCTGTGGCGTTGGCGGAAAGCCAGTGGTGGGGCACGGTGCGGCGGACGGGTTGGTGCAAATTAGAGCACAAGGGCCGCGGCCGGCGTGTTGGCATGCGCACAGCGCCGTGGCTCTGCCGCACGCGTGCGCCGCCGCCGGTGTCGCCCTCTTTTGTCCACGCCGTGCTCCCGTCGGCGTCCTACACCCCGCCCCGGGCGCTCCTGACAATTTGCGGGGAACCCGCACACGAGACTGCTTTCCAACCCGAACGCTACAAACCCCATACAGTGTTGGCCATCGAAGATCCCATCATCAGCTCCGCCGGGGCGACGCCGCCGGTTGCCCCGACTGCCCCGGATGTCTCGCCGCAGCGCCAGCGCAGCCTCGCGCGCGCCGCGCAACACGACATCCTGCGCCGCCTCACCCCGCCGCTGCGCCACGACATGGTGGTGCACCTGCAATCCCTGGGCATGATGGCCGAGGCGCTGAGCGCGCGCATGGAGCGCGGCGCCGTCGCGTCCGACGACCTCGCCGGCTCGGTCTCCAAGCTGAACCGCCTCTCGCGCCAGGCCGTCGCCCGTTGCCTGGACGTCTGCACGTGGATGGAGCCGGCCGAGGACGACACCATCCACCTGGGCGATGGCGTGACGGAAGTCGTGCGCCTGCTGTCCACGAGCCTGAACTTCCGCGGCTTCGACCTGCGCTGCGAGCCTTGCGAGGGCGAATTCGAGGTGACGCGCAGCGCGCTGCGCTTCCTGCTCGCCGCGGCCATCCTCACGCTGACCGACGCGGCGCCCGCGCCGGGCGAGGTGGCGGTGCGCACGGAACATTCGTCCACCCATGGCGTGATCGCCGTGGAATACCAGCCCGAGCCCGCGGAAACCGCGTTCACGCAGATGCACGAGTCCGGCGAGGCGCCGCTGTCGTCGCTGGAAGTGCAGGCGCTCGCCAGCCAGCATGGCGTCGAGATGCTGCGCAACGGCCAGGCCATCATCCTGCGCCTGCCGCGCGCTGTGGTCACGTCGCCACTGAAGATGGTTGCGGTGTAGCGGGCTCCTCGGCGTCCATGAAGGCCTCCAGCTGCGCCAGCGGCAGCGGCCGGCAGAACAGGTAGCCCTGGTAGCGGTGGCAGCCCTGGCGCGCCAGGAAGATGCGCTGTTCCTCCGTCTCGACGCCCTCGGCGATCACCTCCAGCCCCAGGTTGCGGCACAGGCCGATGATGGTCGCCGCGATCGCCGCGTCGTTGCCGTCGGTGAGGATGTCCTTGACGAAGGCGCGATCGATCTTGAGTTCGTCGATGGGCAGGCGCTTGAGGTAGGAGAGCGACGAGTAGCCTATCCCGAAATCGTCCACCGACAGGCGCACGCCCATGTCCTTCAGGTTGCGCATGCGCGCGATGGTGGCGTCGAGGTTGTCGGCCAGCAGGCTTTCGGTGAGTTCCAGCTTCAGCCGGTCCGGCGCGATGCCGGAACGCCGCACGCAGCTCACCACTTCGTCGATGAACTCGGGATGGCGGAACTGCCGCACGCTCACGTTCACCGCGATGCTCAGGTGCGCGCGATCGGGCCGCTGCGCCCATACCGCGAGTTGCGCGCACGCCGCCTCGAGCACCCAGTGCCCGATCGGGATGATGAGCGAGGTCTCTTCCGCGGTCGGGATGAACTGGTCCGGGCCCACGATGCCGCGCGTGGGATGCTCCCAGCGCAGCAGCGCCTCGACGCCGGTCATGCGGCCGTCCATGCCCACCTGCGGCTGGTACTCCACCTTCAGGTGGTTGTCGCGCCAGGCCTGGCGCAGGTCCGAGGCGAGCGCCGCGTTCGCGGTCGCGACCGCCTGCATCTCCGGGTCGAAGAAGCGCACCGCGTTGCGCCCCGCGGCTTTCGCCTGGTACATCGCGAGATCGGCCTGCTTCAGCAGTTCGTTCACGCTGGAGGGCTGCCTGCCAAACAAGGTGACGCCCACGCTGCAGGTGCTGTGGTGCAGGTAGCCGGGCAGCACGTAGGGCTCGCCCAGCGCGTCCAGGATGCGCTGGCTGACGATCTGTGCCGCGGTGAGCGGGTCCAGCGGCTTTTCCGGCGTGTTCTCGATCAGCACCACGAACTCGTCGCCGCCCAGGCGCGCCACCACGTCGCCCTTGGCCACGCAGTTGCGCAGGCGCCGGCCCACCTGCTGCAGCAGCAGGTCGCCCTTCTGGTGGCCCAGCGTGTCGTTCAGGACCTTGAAGTTGTCCAGGTCGATGAACATCAGCGCGCCTTCGCGCGCGCGCCCGTTCTCACCCACCGCCTCGTTGAGGCGATCCAGCAGCATCTGCCGGTTGGGCAGCTGCGTGAGCGGGTCGTAGAACGCAAGGTACTGGATCTTTTCCTCGTCGCGCTTGCGCTCGGTGATGTCGCGGCCCACCGCCACCCAGTGCGTGAGGCGGCGCGACTCGTCCCACACGGGCGAGACGTCGAGGTCCACCCAGTAGGGTTCGCCGGCCTTCGTGTAGTTGATCAGGTCGACGCGCACGCGCTCCCACTCCTCCAGCGCGGTGCGGATGCGATCGAGCTGCGCCCTCTGCGTGTCCGGCCCCTGCAGGAAGCGCGGTGAACGCCCCAGCACCTCGTCGCGCGTGTAGCCGGTGCGGCGCTCGAAGGCGTCGTTGACGAAGACGATGCGCGGGCCGGGCGCGCGAAAGGGCGCGGCCTCGGTGATGATGACGATGTCGTTCAGGCGCGCGATGCTGCCTTCGAGCAGCGTGAGATGCTGCTGCGCGCGCCGCCGCGAGGAGACGTCGCGCAGGTGCAGCGCCAGCCCCGCGCCGAACGGGAAGCCGCGCAGCTCGAGCCAGTGCACGCCCTGCGCGTCCAGCTCCTCCAGCTCGATGGCCTCGCGCCTTTCCAGCGCCTGCGTGAAGCGCTCCTCCAGCGCGAGGCGCACGCGCATCTGGAAGAAGCTCCACACCTTGCGACCCAGCAGGCGGTCGCCGGCCACGCCCAGCAATTGCTCCGCCTGTTCGTTGCCGTAGCTGATGCGGCCCTGGCGGTCGACGGTGACGAAGGCTTCGCCGCTGCCCAGCGCCCCGCCCATGCTGACCGTGTGGCGCAGCAGCGTGCCCGGCGTGTGCCCCGCCGGCGCGATCTCCTGCACGATGCCTTCGCTGCCGACGATGGCGCCGTCCCCGTCGCGCAGCGGCTGTCCCACGCAGCGCACCCATGTGCGCCGCCCCTGCATGGACTGCAGCTGCACCTCGATGTCGAAGGGCGTTCCCTCCTGCTCGCACGCACGCACGCGCTCGGCGAGTTCGGCGCGATGCTCGTCGACGTAGTGCAGGAACGCTTCGTCGAAACCAGGTGTGAAATCGTGCGCCGCGCCGTGCAGCCGCGCGAGCTGCGGCGACCAGTACAACCTGCGCGCGCGCCCGTCCCGCCGCCAGAAACCCACGAACGCGCTGCGTTCCACCAGTTCGAGGAGCTTTCCGGGGTCGTGCGAGAGCAGCGGGTCCATCTGCATGTGTGCGTGCATCTTACGTTGCGCAGGCCCGGCCCGGGGACGACCGTAGGCACCTTCCTACATGCAAACGCGTGCCCATCCGAACGAACCGCATGAGGCAGGGACTAGAGTGCCTTACGCCTTGAAACTGACCCTTACCGATTGAGCACGCGTGGAACTTTCAGTCTTTGTCGTCGAGGACAACGCGGAGATCCACGAGAACCTCGTGGGGGCTCTCGAGGAACTCACCTGCGTGAAGGTGGTGGGCGGAGCGGCGACCGAGGAAGGCGCGCTGCAATGGATCGCGGCGCAGAACCACTGGGACATGCTGATCGTGGACCTGTTCCTCAAGGGCGGCAACGGCATGCGCGTGCTGCAGCACGTGCAGCGCGCGCGGCCCGAGCAGAAGATCATCGTGTTCAGCAACTACGTCAACGCCGGCGTGCGCAAGCGCTGCGCGCAGCTGGGCGTGGACGCCGTGTTCGACAAATCGACCGAAATCGACGCGCTGGTGGACTACTGCTCCCACCAGTGCACGCTGATGGGCGCGCAGTCCGCCCCGGCATCCCTGTATCCCACCGGAGGTTCTCCATGAGCAACACCCTTGACTTCCCCGGCCTGTCGCTGGTCGAACCCGAGCCCTCCGCGCCCGCGGCCGCCGTCCAGCCGCAGGCGGCCAGCACGGGCAACGCGCCCTTGGGGGGGCGTCGCTGGTCCGACGGGGCCGGCAGCTTCGCGCCGGCGGACCCGAATGCGCCGTGGTCGATGTCGCAGCAGTGGCCGAACCTCGTCGCCGCGCTGTCCGAGCAGGCCGTGGAAGGCAGCAACCTGCTGCTGCGCGCGCTGAACTACCTGGTGGGCGCGGGCCGCCTGCGCCGCAGCGAGGCGAAGGCCCTGAGCGACGCGATGCACCAGCTGCGCGGCACCAGCCTGCGCGCGCAGCAGATCACGCGCCTGGCCGGCGGCCGCATCCGCCAGGCCCGCGAACGCGTGGACCTCGCGGAACTCGTGCGCCACGTGCTGAACGACCGCGCCGCGGAGATCGAGGCCGCCGGCATCACCATCAGCTCGGAGCTGCAGACGATCGACGTGCTGCTGGACCCGCCGGTGGCGATCAGCCTGGTCAACGCGATCCTGGACTGGGCCACCAGCTTCAGCAAGCAGATCCACCTGATGCTCGCGCCCGCGGAATTCCCCGGCCCCGCGCAGCTGAAGGTGCGGGTCGCCACGCCGCCGCCCGCGCACGCCGCGCACCCGAACGGCGTGGGTTGGACCGTGCGCCCGCGCGGCCGGCGGCTCAACGACGGCCTGCACTGGATGCTGCTGCGCCAGATCGCCGCGTCCTCCAGCCTGGAAGTGACGCGCTCGCGCGCCGACGGCGCCGCGCTGCTCACGATCGACTTCCCCAAGACCTTCCACAGCACCGAGGGCGTCTCCTGCCTGGACCTCACCGAGCAGGGCGCCGCCAACCCGATGCGCGAGACCTGGGTGCTGGTGGTCGCGCGGGACGAGAAGGTGCGCACCGAGTCGCTCGACGCCTTGCGCAAGATGGGCATCGACGCGCTGGCCGCCGCCGACTTCACCCAGGCGCTCGCCGTGATGCGCGAGACCAAGCCCAACGTGCTGGTGACCGGCTGGGACCTGCCGCACGACGACATCATGCGCTTCCGCCAGGACGTGCTGGGCGGCGAGGAACGCTGCCCGCTGGTGGAAATCACCCGCGAACTGCCCTCGTTCCACCTGAGCGGCTTCGACCGCTTCGAGACGCCCAAGGTCGGCCGCGACCAGCTCACGGCGGAACTGCCGCCGACGGTGCTGTTCGAGCTGGTGAAGGTGGCTTGAGGAACGGGAAGGCGGGAACGGACTCCCCGGTACGCAAAGGTCGCAAAAGGAACAGCCAAGGCACGCAAAAAAAAAATCCTTTGAAGGATGTTCTCTTGCGTCCCTTGCGAAACCTTTGCGGCCTTCGCGTACCGGGAGTCCGCTTTCGTACCGGAAGTCCGCCTTCTTCAGCCCCCAGGCGGCGTGAAGGGGCCCTTCTTCAGCATGCGTACGAGCTGGTCGGCCGGCACCGGCGGGCTGTAGAAGAAGCCCTGGGCCTGGTCGCACTGCAGGTCGCGCAGCTTGACGGCCTGCGCCTCGGTCTCCACGCCTTCGGCCACGACCTTGAGGTTCAGGCCGCGGGCGAGCGAGACGCAGGTGCGCACGATGCCTTCGTAGGCGGCGTCGGCCGTGATCTTCTTGACGAAGGCGCGGTCGATCTTCAGTTCGTCGATCGGCAGCGTGACGATGTAGGCGAGCGAGGAGTAGCCGGTGCCGAAGTCGTCGATCGCCACCGGCACGCCCAGGGCCCGCACCTGCTCCAGGATCGCGATGGCGCGCTCCATGTTGGAGATCAGGATGCTCTCCGTGATCTCGATGCTCAGCGCCGAGGGGTCGCCCGCGAGCGCGTCGAGCGCGCGCTTGAGCGCGGGCACGAAGTCGTCGTCGCGCAGCTGCGCCGCGGCCACGTTGACCGCGATGCGCGGGGCGCTCAGTCCGGCGTCGCGCCAGGTGCGCCAGTCCGCGATGGCGCGGCCCATGATCTTCTGCGCGACCTCGCCGATGAGGCCGGTGGTCTCCAGCGCCGGCACGAATTCACCCGGAGGCACCAGGCCGCGCGCGGGATCCATCCAGCGCACCAGCGCTTCCACGCCCACGATGCGGCCGGTGGCCAGTTCCACCTTGGGCTGGTAGTAATTGACGAACTCGTCCTTGTCCAGCGCCCGGCGCAGCTGCGGCTCCAGGCGGAAGTGCATGCTGAGCACGTTGTCCACCGAGCGGTCGAAGAAGGCCGTGGTCTGTTCGCGTTCGATCGCCACCTGCAAGGCGGTGTCGGCGGCATTGACCACCTCGTCGAGCGTGCGGCCGTCGTCGGGATAGGCCGCGAAGCCGAGGTTCACCGGGCACAGCAGCGCGAGGTGGTTCACCTCGTAGGGCTTGCCCAGGCTGGCCGCGAGCTCGGGCGCGACGCGCTGCGCGAAGTCCGATGCGCGCGCCTCGGGGAAGAACAGGATGAACAGGCCGCGCTTGATGCGGCCGATGAAGGCGCCGCGTTCGCCGAACACGCGCAGGCGGTCGGCCGTCTGCTTGATCAGGGCGTCGGCCACGCGGAAGCCGTGCGCGGAGTTGATCTGGTTGATCGTCTTCAGCCGCACGAAGGCCACCATGCCGCAGGCCGGCTTGCCGTGGTCGAATTCGTGCTCGAAGTGGAACCAGTTGGGCAGGCCGGTGAGGCGGTCGGTCTCGGTGGCGATGCGCAGCTGCCGGCGCAGGTCCAGCAGGCGCGCCACCGCCTTCGCCAGCTTCACGAGGCCGTCGCGCTGCCCCTCGGTGAGCCGGCGCGAGACCTGGTCCATCACGCAGAGCGTGCCGATGGCGCTGCCGTCGCGCGTGCGCAGCGGCACGCCGGCGTAGAAGCGCAGCAAGGGTCCTTGCGGGCCCCAGGGCTGCGGGTCGGCCCATCCCAGCTTGGTGGCGTCGGGGATCTCCAGCACGCGATCCGGGTCGAGGATGGCGTGCGCGCAGAAGGACTTGTCGCGCGGGACCTGCTGCACGGGCAGGCCGACGCGCGACTTGTACCACTGGCGGTTGCCGTCCACGAGGGTCAGCGCGCCCATGGGCGCGCCGCAGAGCACCGTGGCGAGCTGCACGAGCCGGTCGTAGTCCTCGTCGGCCTCGGTGTCGAGGATGGCGAAGCCGCGCAGTTCCGCCATGCGCTGCGGTTCGTCCGCGGGATGCAGGGCCGCGGTGTACAGCCAGGCAGGACGCGCGGGACGCTCGGGGCGCGAAGGCGGGTCGTCTTCGAGCATCGCGGTCGCCATTGCCCCGGCTGCGGTTCTGTGCTGCACCAGCGCCATCGCGCCTCCTTGTCGTCGTTGTTTCAGTAGCGGCTCGCGGGGATGCGTTCCGAAGCCACGGCCGCACTGAAGGCATCCTCTTCCTCCTCCTGCCGGCGGGCGACCTCCTGCCTGGAAGAAGCCTGGATTTCCTGCAGCAGCGGCGCGAGCTGGAGTTCCGGCGCGACCGGCGTCGAAACCTCCGCGGGATCCGCCGTCGAATCCGACAGGTCCACGTCGAGCCCGAACTGGCCGCCGCCTTGCGCATCGGCCGCTTCCACCGCGGCCGCGTGCGCCTCGTGGGCGTCCTGCGCGTGCGCCCACGGCGCGACGGGATGCGCGTCCACGTCGGCACCGGCGGCGCCGCCCTGCTCCAGGGCCATGGACAGGGCCAGGTCGTAGAGGGAAAGCAGTTCGCGGCCGGCGCGCACGCTCATGGGCGCGGCCGGGGTCGGCACGCTGAACAGGGCCTGCTCCAGCGTGGCCAGCGCCTGCGGGCCGCCCCAGCTGCGCGTGAGGCGCGCACCCAGGTCCGGCACGGCTTCGACGCCCGTGTCGGCCGTGATCTGCGGCAGGCGCGGCGCCTCGACGCCGAAGATCTTGGCGTAGCGGCGGCGCACGGTGGCGACCGCCGTGGAATCGCCGGCCTCCTCGCTCAGGCGCATCAGCTCCAGGTACGCGAGCGGCGCGGGCTTGTCGCTGTCCTGCAGGTAGGTCTTGAGCAGGTCCGTCGCGTCGCTGGTGAGGCCCAGCGAGTGCAGGAACTCCACCTCCTCGAAGGTGGCGGCCAGCGTCTCCAGGCGCAGCGCGGAATCGGGGCTGCGCCGCGGCGCCTCCGCCTTGGGTTGCTGCGCTTGCGGCAGGTCGAATTCGACCGTGTTCGCATTCGCGGATTCGGTCCCGGCCCCGGCAACCGCGGCGACGGGCGCTGCCACCGGGCGCGGCGGCACGAAGACCTGCGCCTCCGCGAACACGGGCACGGCAGGCTTCGGTTCCGCGGGAAGCTCCTCGACGACCTGTTCGTCCGGGGACGCTTCGGCCGCGGCCTCGTGCGGTACGTACCACGCATCGCCCAGTTCACCCAGCTTGCGGGTGCGGTACCACAGCACGCCCGCGGCGGCGCCCGCAACGGCCACCAGCAGCGCCAGCAGCTTCACCAGCGTGGCCGACACGTACCAGGGCTGTCCCGCCTGGTCCAGGCGCTGGCGCAGGGCGGCGATCTCGTTGTGCGTCTGCGCCGCGTTCTGCCGCAGCTGCGCGAGGTCCTGTTCCAGTTTCTGGAGCATGGCGCCGGTGCGCAGGATCTCCTGCGGATCGGCGTTGATCGCCTGCCACAGCAAGGCCGCCGTCGCGCGGCGCGTGGCGTCGCCGTCCGGTTCGGCCAGGCTCGCGCTCACGCGCAGGGCCTGCGCCGGCGGCAGGTCGATCGGGTCCAGGCTCAGGCGCGGGCCGCGCGCCACCGCGTCGCCGCGGAACGCGCGCGCCTTGTGGCTGCGCGGCGCCGGTGCCCTGGCCTCGGTGGTGGCCTGGGCGACCACCGTGCGACGCGGGCTCGTGCCGGAGGCGCCCGAGGCGCCGGCCGCGCGCCGCGGCGGCTTGTCCGTGGCAGTGGCCAGGCGCAGCGGCGTGATCGGCACCGCGTTCGCGATCGCGCTGCGCGCGTCCGCCAGGGCCAGCCCGCGCTCGGACGGGAACTCCGGCAGCAACGTGTAGTTGCGCGTGATGGTGTTGCGGCAGCCCGCGCGCACGGAGACGGTGACGACGGGCTCGTCGATCGGCGCATCCGACTCGATGAGGACGCGGCGCTGGTCCGCCGGCCCCGTCACGCTGGTGCGCACGCCATTCGCCGCGACCCGGTTCTCCCCGTAGAACACGTCCGCGTGCACGCATTCATCGGCGCTGTCGGGCGACGTGAATCGCGCCGGCACGGACATCTGGAGCGCGCGGCCCATGAGCACTTCCGCGCTCGGGGTACCCAGCGACTGGGCATCGGCGCATACCCCCCATCCCGTCAGCAGCAGCGCTACGACGGTGCGCCTGGGCGTAAGGAAGTTTTTCATGGGATGTCGCACTGTACGAAGCTCGTCAGGGAGCGTTGGGTAGGATTCGCAGCGCTCCGCATGTAGGACTGGGCCTTCATGCGAAAGAGCACGCGAGGCAAGCCTCGCGTGCACGGAGGACCATGCAGGTCTTCCGCCTTACTTCATCAGTGGGCGCCTTGCTGCTGTGCCGCGGCAAGTCCCTGCACGAGGGGCGGCGGCACGTAGCGCGGACCTTCGAACAGGTAGATGGGAAAGCCGTCGTAGGTCGCGAGCTGGGGCCGCAGTTCGTCCAGCGTCGCGGGCCGGAAGCCGCCGCCCGGGTTGGGCCGGAAGGCTTCGGCGATCACGCGCACGCGCGCCTTGCCCAGGCGGCGCACCAGCACGTCGGCGTAATGGCGCGCGACGTAGGGCTCGCGCGCATAGACGCCGACGCCATCCTGGAAGAACACGCCGACGTCGTCCGGCAGCCATTCCACGAGACTCTGCGCGAGCTCCTCGGGCCCGACGTTGGCGCTGTCGTACACGCTGATCCACAGCGGCCGCGGCAGCTGGTTCAGGAGCGTGCGCAGGCGGAAGGCTTCCATCCAGGTCGGGTCGATCTCGATGGGAAAGTAGTAACCCGCCACGTTCACGGGCGGCGGCGTGCGCGCGACCTTGGCGGACAGCTGCACCAGCTGCTCCAGGTCGTTGCGCGCGCCATGTTCGTCGAAGCGCCCGGCCAGGCCCAGGATCACTTCATGCGCCCAGGGCTGCCTGGCGATCTGCTGCCAGTCCGGCATCTGCGCCCCGGGCGGGACGTCGGTGCCGGGAACGAAGGCGAGGTTGTCCACCACCGTCCACTGCACCAGCAGCCGCCGCACGCCGAGCTTCTGCCAGTCGCCCTGCGGCTGGGTGTGCTCGTTGTCGATCTGCCAGACGACGCCTTCGATGGGAGGCACGGAGGTGCTGGCGCAGCCCGCGAGGAGCGCCGCGGCGGCCGCGAGGCCGCAGAAGATCATGCGCATTTCAGTAATTCAGGAACGCGTTCAGGTAAGGGCCCTTCAGGCGGTCGTCGCCGGAAATGCGGAACCGGTACTCGGCGGTGATGTCCCAGTACGAGCGCGGCGCGGTGTAGGTGTCCTCGCGGAACCAGTGGCGCAGGCTGACGCCCGGCCCCGCGCCCGACGCGGTGTGCGTGACCGGGTCGTTGGAGTTGTACTCGACGCCCGCGAACACGTGCGGGTACAGCACCGTGCGGCCGTCGCCGCCCACCAGGTAGCTGCGTCCGGCCCACCCGTAGGCCAGCCCGTAGTTGTTGCCCGCGTCGAGATAGCGGCCGACCTCGCCGTAGAAGCGGTACGTCCACCAGCTGGTCGTGTCCACGCGCAGGTCGCTGCCGTAGTCCCAGGAGTAGCCCAGTTGCGCGAGCCAGTCGCCCGTCACGTTGGGCCCGAACACCCGGCTGATCGACGCGACGAAGTTCTGCGACGAGAACGGCTTCCAGCGCGCGCCGATCGCGCCGCTGAAGCTGTCGCCGCCGGTGAAGCCGCCGGCCTGGTTGTCCAGGGTCATGAAGCCGCGCGCGAAGAACTCGACGAACTCGCCGTTGCGGTAGCCCCAGGGCCGGTAGTACACCTCGGCCCCGGCCTGCGTGGTGCGGCTGCCGGTGGGCCCGCCCACCACGCCGATGCCCGGCACGACGCCGCCGGCGTTGCGCATGGTCAGCGAGGCCAGCACGCCCCAGCGGCGCTCCAGGTCCGCGTTGGTGCGGCGCACGTCGTAGACCATCTGCGGATCGAGCTTCAGCTGCAGGCCGTTGACGGCGTCGATGGTGCGATGGAAGTAGCCGAGCGCCTCCTGGTCGTGCTTGCTGTGCATCGCGGCATAGCCCGCATCGAGCAGCGACGTGGCCGGCAGCGCGCCGGCCGCGTCGGCCGCGTTGAACGCTTCGCGCGCGCCTTCGGGATCGCCCATGCGCGTGGAGAGGTAGGCCATCTCCAGCTGGCTTTGCGGCGTGACGCTGCCGGCCGGCGCATGCGCCATCAGCTCGCGCGCCTCGCGCGTGCGTCCCAGGTCGGCGAGCAGCGCCGCCTGCGTGTTCACGGGCAGCTGGCCCGATTGCAGCGCGGCTTCGGCGTCGGCGTTCGCGCCGGCGACGTCGCCCAGCTTGCGCCGGATCGTGGAGCGCTGCGCCAGCGTCTGCGGATCGGGCGACAGCGCCAGCGCCGCGCTCGCCGCCTGTTCGGCCTCGGCGTACTCGCCGGCGGCCAGGGCCGCGTTCATGTGCATCAGCTGCCAGTCGCGCTGGCGCGGCGAGGCCGTGGTCGCCAGGCGCGCCTGCTCCAGCGCGCGCTGCGTGTCCTTCTGCTCCAGCGCGCGGTAGGCCGCGGTGGCGTTGGCGAAGCCGGGCATCGCCGGCACGGCAGCGGCCTGCAGCGTGCAAGTCTGCGACGCGTCGACGCTGCTGCAGTCGATGCCGGGCGCCCGCAGCGCGAAGGCCTGTGCCGCGCCCCCGAGCGCCTGGCGCGCCAGCTCGCGGCGCGACGCGGCATCGCTGTCGTCGGCGGGCAGCGGCGCGAGCACGTCGAGCGCCCGCTGGCCGTTGCCTTGCGCCAGCGCGAGGTCCGCGCCCAGCAGGCGCAGCTGGCGCTGCGCGCCAGGCGACACGCCCTTCTGCTGCAACGCGCGGTCCATGTCCGCCGTCGCCTCCCCGGGCCGGGCCAGGTCCTGGCGCGCATAGGCGCGCAAGGCCAGCGGCGCGGCGCTTTCCGGCAGCAGGGCGATCGTCTCGCTGGCCACGCGGTCGGCGTCGGCGAAGCGGCGATCGCGCAGCAGCGCGTGCACCAGCACCAGCCGGTACCCGGCGTTCTCCGGCGCCCAGCGCACGGCTTCGCTGCCGGCGGCGATCGCGCCCTTCACGTCGCCGGCGGCGAGCGCCTTGTACATCGCGTCGCCATGGGCCTGCGCGTGCATGCGACCGAGGTCGGCGCGCGCCTTGGCCAGCGCCGCGTCGTCGCCTTTCAGCGACGACGCCCGCGCGAGGGCCTGGTCGGCCTGATCGAGCTGGCCGTTGGCGGCCAGCGCGTTCGCCAGCAGCAGCCAGTAGTCGCGCCGCTGCGGCGCGAGCTGCACGGCGCGCTGGGCGCTCTGCACCGCCGTGGCGTAGTCGCGCCGGGCGTAGGCCTTGTAGCCCGCGTCGGCCGCCTGGTTGGCGGCCTGGGCACCGCGCGGCGTAGCGGCGTGGGCCTGGCCTGCCGCTGCGAGAGAAGAAAGCGCGAGCACTGCGGCCAGTGCCAGCGCCTTTCGTTGTTGTTGTTTCATCGTTGTGAGGGCCCTGGAGGCTAGGTGGGTTGGGCGGACGGCTTGCCGAAGAATCCCCTCTGTTGTTGTTCCGATTGCGCGGCGGCGCGTGCGAAGTAGCTGCGCTGTTCCTGGACCACCTGCTCCAGCATCTCGCGGGCGATCACGCCCCGCTGGACCAGGTAGTCGCCAATGCGCCCGTGCTGGTCGGGCTTGTAGTCCTGCATGGCGGAATCGAACTGCTCGCGCCGCAGCAGGCCGCGCTCGATCAGCATGTCGCCCAGCAGCGGGCCGGTGGGTACCGAGCCGGCCTTGCCGTCGGCCCCGGTGTCGCGCAGCAGGCGCAAGGCCACCGCGAGCTCGCCTTCGCGCGCGATGCGCTGCACGGGCTCGACGCCCAGCGCCTGCGTGATCTCGGCGAGCGCCAGTTCCGACAGCGGGCTGGTCACGGCGAGGATGGGCCGATTGTGCTTGTTCATGCCCATGTGCACGGTGCGATGGCGGATCGCCAGGTCCAGCGGCATGTCGGCGGCGTGCTTGCGCACGAGTTCGGCGGAGAGATGCGCGCGCGGCAGGTCTGCCTGGTAGGCGATGGCCTCGGCCAGCGTCTCTTCATCGAGCCAGCCATTGGAGACCAGCACGCGGCCGAGCGGCACGTCGGCATTGGCCTGCTTTTCCAGCGCGCGCTGGATGGCGCCCTCTTCCACCGCGTTCCAGGACGTGAGCAGCTCGCCCAGGCGCTGGCGCCGGCGCGCGAGCTGCGCGCTGCTGGGGAACTCGTGCGCCGTCTTGTCCCACGCGAGGCGCGTGCCCTTGAACAGGTAGGACAGGTACATCTTCCAGGCGCGCGCCACCGCCATGCAGTTGACGAAGTTGCCCACCACCAGGCGCGGCAGCGACATCAGTCCGTGCTCCCAGCCGTACAGCGCGGAGGTGAAGTACACCCGGTGCGCCGCGCGGATCGCGAGGAAGAACGCGTTGATGTAGATCATCTTGCGCCAGATGCTGCCTTCCTGGAACAGCGAAGGATAGTACGCATGCCACCAGCCCGTGGCGAGGCCGACGTGGAAGATGATGAACTGCGCGACCAGGATGTACGCCAGGATGCTCACGAAGGAGGTCACCACGCCCTTGCGGTCGTGCAGCAGCAGGTAGCGCGCCGCCGTGCTGCGCCCGCGCCACTTGATCTGCTCCCAGCTCTGCAAGCCGATGCCCAGCACCCAGCGCGCCTTCTGGCGATAGGCCGCGCGGAAGTTGTCGGGGAAGTATTCGCGCACGCACAGCGGCATCTGCATGAGCAGCTCGCGCCGCTTGCTGCTGGTCCACGACGTGCGCGAGATGTGGAAGGTCACCGGGAACACGCCGAAGATCGAGCTCATGTTCAGCTGCGACAGGCGCATGCCGACGTCGTAGTCCTCGGTGAGGCTGTCGGTGTTGAAGGGCTTGTTGCGCGTCGCGCCAACGAGGCCCTGCAGCGCCTTGCGCGAGAAGCAGGTGCCGACGCCGGCGGAGGGCACCATGCCCGAGACGCTTTCGCGCACCACCATTTCCTTGGCGTGGCTCTCGGCGAACTCGTCCATGTAGGTGCCGGCCACCAGCTCGTACCACTCGCGCTCCAGCGAGGCCACGGGCAGCTGGATCATGTCCTTGCGCGGCAGCAGGTAGTTGAAGAACTTCAGCTCCAGCGGATGCAGCACGTCCTCGCTGTCGTGCAGCACCACGCCGGCGAACTCCATGTCGTGCTCGCGCTCGTGCTCGAAGATGGCGGCGACCACCGCGTTCAGGCAGTCGGCCTTGCTGGTGGGACCGGGGTGCGGCACTTCCACGCGCTGCAGCTGCGGGTAGCGCTTGACCATGCGCTCGACCTCGTCGATGGTCGGCCGGTCGTTGGGATAGGTGCCGACGAACACGCGGTAGTTGCGG
>FTHB01000334.1_pt1 | contig 20886 bp, 18 predicted proteins | sample 1640851 | NCBI WGS metagenome assembly FTHB01 (sample SAMEA3914788, study PRJEB12502) | metagenome | biome: forest; material: soil | place: Canada | collected 2011-07-03 | depth 0.1 m
GTCCAAGCTCGCCAAGGACGTGGAGACCAAGGAGCAGATCGCCTCCACCGCGTCCATCTCGGCCGGGGACACGACCATCGGCGAGATGATCGCCGAGGCCATGGACAAGGTCGGCAAGGAAGGCGTGATCACCGTCGAAGACGGCAAGTCCCTGGACAACGAGCTGGATGTCGTGGAAGGCATGCAGTTCGACCGCGGCTACCTGTCGCCCTACTTCATCAACAACCCCGAGAAGCAGGCCGCCCTGCTGGACAACCCCTTCGTGCTGCTGTACGACAAGAAGGTCTCCGGCATCCGTGACCTGCTGCCCGTGCTGGAGCAGGTCGCGAAGGCTTCTCGCCCGCTGCTGATCATCGCGGAAGAAGTCGAAGGCGAGGCCCTGGCGACCCTGGTGGTCAACACCATCCGCGGCATCCTGAAGGTCGTGGCCGTCAAGGCCCCTGGCTTCGGCGACCGCCGCAAGGCCATGCTGGAAGACATCGCCATCCTCACGGGCGGCAAGGTGATCTCCGAAGAGACCGGCATGAGCCTCGAGAAGATCACGCTGGCCGACCTGGGCCAGGCCAAGCGCATCGAAGTGGGCAAGGAAAACACCACCATCATCGATGGCGCCGGTGCCAACGCCGACATCGAAGCCCGCGTGAAGCAGATCCGCGTGCAGATCGAGGAAGCCACGTCCGACTACGACCGTGAGAAGCTGCAAGAGCGCGTGGCCAAGCTGGCCGGCGGTGTTGCCGTGATCAAGGTCGGTGCCGCGACCGAAGTGGAAATGAAGGAGAAGAAGGCTCGCGTGGAAGACGCGCTGCACGCCACCCGCGCTGCCGTGGAAGAAGGCATCGTGGCCGGCGGCGGTGTCGCCCTGCTGCGCGCCCGCCAGGCTGCCGGCACGATCAAGGGTGACAACCCCGACCAGGACGCCGGCGTCAAGCTGGTGCTCAAGGCGATCGAGTCCCCGCTGCGCGAAATCGTGGCGAACGCCGGTGGCGAGCCCTCCGTGGTGGTCAACGCCGTGCTGAACGGCAAGGGCAACTACGGCTTCAACGCCGCCAACGATACCTACGGCGACATGATCGAGATGGGTATCCTGGACCCGACCAAGGTGACCCGCACCGCGCTGCAGAACGCCGCGTCGGTCTCGTCGCTGATGCTGACGACCGAAGCCATGGTCGCGGAAGCCCCGAAGGAAGAGGCTCCCGCCATGCCTGGCGGCATGGGCGGCATGGGTGGCATGGGCGGCATGGACATGTAATGTCCGCCCCCTCCAGGGCATGAAGAGAAAGCCGGGCCTCGCGCCCGGCTTTTTTCTTATGGCGATGCCCCGCTACCGGGCGAAGGCGAAAAGTGCTGGAATCGGCGCCTCTGCAACCGTCAGTGGAGGAGATAGCCATGAAGAAGCAGTCCCTGTTCCTGCTCGCGGCCCTGGCCGCCGGCGCATGTTCGACCACGATGGCCCAGGTCGTCGGCGTCAGCTGGTCGAACTTCCAGGAGGAACGCTGGAAGACCGACGAGAAGGCGATCAAGGACCAATTGGCGAAGCTCGGTGCGAGCTATGCCAGTGCCGACGCGAACGCCTCGGCCGAGAAGCAGATCGCCGACGTCGAAGGCCTGATCAACAAGGGCGCCAAGGTCCTGATCATCCTGGCCTACGACAAGGACGCCATCGCTCCCGCGATCGCCAAGGCCAAGGCCCGCGGCATCCCCGTCGTCGCCTACGACCGCCTGATCGAGGCACCGGAAGTGTTCTATCTCTCCTTCGACAACAAGGAGGTGGGGCGCCTGCAGGCGCGCTCGATCTACGCCGTGAAGCCCAAGGGCAACTACGCGATGATCAAGGGCTCCTCCACCGATCCCAACGCCAACCTGTTGCGCGAAGGCCAGCAGGAAGTGCTGGCCGACGCCATCAAGAAGGGCGACATCAGGATCGTCGGCGAGGAATACACCGACGGCTGGAAGCCCGAGGTGGCCCAGCGCAACATGGAGCAGATCCTCACCAAGGCCGGCAACAAGGTCGACGCCGTCGTGGCTTCCAACGACGGCACGGCCGGCGGCGTGGTCGCGGCGCTGTCGGCGCGCGGCCTCAAGGGCGTGCCGGTCTCCGGCCAGGATGGCGACCATGCGGCGCTGAACCGCGTGGCGCTCGGGACGCAGACCGTGTCGGTATGGAAGGACTCGCGCGAGCTAGGACGCGAGGCCGCGACGGTGGCCGTGGCGCTGGCCAAGGGCCAGAAGGTGCCGAACGCCACGAGCTTCGCGGGCGGCGAGCACAAGGTGAAGATGAATGCCATCCTCCTGAAGCCGATCCCGGTCACGGCGGACAAGCTGGATGTCGTCATCAAGGCCGGCTGGATCAGCAAGGACGAAGCCTGCCGCGGCGTCGACAAGGCAAGCGGCCCGGCCGCGTGCAAGTAAGCGCGGTCTGAAGCGGCACGCGATGGCGGCGACGGAGGGCGCGCCCGCGCCGGCCTTGCAGGAACACGAAACGGGGACGCGCGGACCCGCGCTGCCGCTCGCCGAGCGCCTGCACATCAGCGCCCTCGACCTGCGCCTCGCGATCATGGCCGCTGTGCTGGCCGCCATGGCCGTCGCTTTCCACGCCGTCACCGGCAACTTCCTCACGCCGGAGAACCTGTACAACGTCGCGCAGCAATCGGCCGTGGTCGGCATCGTCGCGGCCGCCATCGGGCTCGTCATCGTGGAGCGCCAGATCGACCTGTCCGTGGGATCGGTGCTCGCCACGGTGGGCGTGCTGGTGGCGTGGCTGATCTACACCAAGGGCTGGCATTGGGCGCCTGCCTGCCTCGCGGGGTGGGCAGTCGCGCTCGCGATTGCGCTGTACCAGGGCTGGCTCACGGCATACCTGGGCGTCCCGTCCTTCGTCGTGACGCTCGGCGGGCTCGTGACCTTTCGCGGTGCGGCGTTCCTCATCTCGGACGGTCGAACACAGCCGGTCACCGACGCCACCTTCCTGTTGATCGGCGGCGGCCTCGATGGCGCGATCGGCGTGATGGCGAGCTGGGCCCTCGGCGCGGCGGTATGCGCGTGGCTCGCCTGGAACACCGCGCAACGGCGGCGCCTCGCGGTACGCCACGGCTTCGCGCCGCGGCCGCTGCTGCTCGACGTGCTCTACACCGGTTTCTTCGCCGTCGCGATGCTGGCTTTCGTCGCCGCCATGTGCGCCTACCGGATCCCGAGCAAGGAGTCTCCGCAAGGCATCCCGATCCCGGTATTGATCTGGGGCGCGGTGGTGGGCCTCATCGCCTTCATCGTCAACCGCACGAGCTTCGGTCGCTACGTCTATGCCATCGGCGGCAACCCGGAAGCGGCGGCGCTGGTCGGCATCCCGGTGCGATGGGTGATGCTCAAGAGCTTCCTGCTGCTAGGCACGATGGTGGCCGTGGCCGCGGTGGTGGCCGTCTCGCGACTGAACGCGGGCACGAATTCGCTGGGGACCGGCATGGAGCTCTATGCCATCGCCGCGGCAGTGATCGGCGGCATCGCGCTGTCGGGTGGCAGCGGCACGGTGCTCGGCACGGTGCTGGGCGCGCTCATCATCCAGTTCCTCGAAAGCGGGCTCCTGCTGCTCGACGTGAGCGTGGGCAACCGCCTGCTGATCATCGGCCAGGTGCTGATCGTGGCCGTGGTCTTCGACGTCCTCTACCGCCGCCGCACGGGGGAGCGCCTGCAATGAGCACCGAGCCGCTCGTGGAGTTCCGCGCCGTCGGCAAGTCTTTCGGCGGCGTGCGCGCGGTCGACGCCGTGAGCCTGAGCCTCTACCCCGGCGAAGTGGTCGCCGTGCTCGGGCACAACGGTGCCGGCAAGTCCACGCTGATGAAGCTGCTGGCCGGTGCCTTCCCCATCGACCAAGGCGAGATCCGCGTCAACGGCAAACCGGCCTCGCTCGCGACCCCCTCGGACGCGCAGTCCCTGGGCATCGAAACGATCTACCAGACCCTGGCGCTCGCCGACAACCTGGACAGCGTCTCCAACCTGTTCCTGGGGCGCGAGCTGAAAAACCGTTGGGGACTGCTTGACGACTTCGCAATGGAGCGCGCAGCGCGCGAGGTGTTCCGCCAGCTGAACCCGAACTTCCGCAACATCCGGGTGCCGGTGCGCGCCCTGTCCGGCGGCCAGAGGCAGGTGGTCGCGATCTCGCGGGCGATTCATTTCCGCGCACGAACGCTGATCATGGACGAACCTTGTGCCGCGCTGGGCCCGGAGGAAACGCGCATGGTGCACGAGCTGGTACGCAAGCTGAAGGCGGCCGGCGTCGGCATCTTCCTGATCTCGCACGACCTGCCGGACGTGTTCGGCCTGTCCGACCGGCTGTGCGTCATGAAGAACGGCCGCTCCGTGGGCACCTACCGGACCGCCGACGTGACCGAGGACGAGGTGCTCGGCATGATCATCGCGGGCAAGAAGGTGACGCGGGTGCCGCAAGCGCACGTCGCGGCCGCCGGCTGATCCACCGTTCGTCGCGGCGTTCGCGGCGGCGCTAAACCGCCCGCCGGAACCGCGGATGTATTGGCGTGACCACCATCGATCCCCGGCAATCCCTGCTGGCGCTGCCCGTGCGGCTGGCCTCGCTGCGCCAGCAACTGGCGCGCGCGCGTCGGACGAGCTCTCCGGGCGCAAGCCCCATGGATGCGGCTGCGACCGCGCTGGCCCAGCGCATCGCATCCATCGCACAGGACGACCCGGATCGCCGGCGCAAGGCGGTGCGCATCGTGCTGGAGGCCGAGCTCGCACGCGAATTCGGCGCGCAGCTCTTGAACGACCCACGCTTTCCCGAAATGCTCGACGCCGTGCAGCGGCAGATGCAGCACGACGCGCAGGCCGCCCGCGCCGTGCACAACCTGGGCGAGTGGTTGCTATGCGCGGCGCCCGCCGCCGGCTGAGGGCACGGTCGCCTCGCTGGCGAGAGACGCCGTCCTCGTGCCGCGGCGCCGCGCCCGACCCTCGCGCCCGGGCGCCAGGTCTCAGTTGCGCTTCACGCCTGCGGGAAAGGCAGTTCGCGCGGCGCGGTGCCGCCGCTCGCGCGCGCGATCGCGTTGGCGAAGGCAGGCGCCAGCGGCGGAAGCCCGGGCTCGCCTATGCCCGTGGGCGGCTCCGTGCTCGGCACGATGTGCACCGCGATCTTCGGCATCTCGGGCATGCGCGGCACGCGGTAGTCGCCGAAGTTGCTTTGCTCGACGACGCCGTCCTTCAGCGTGATCGCGTTCCCCGGCAGGCAGGTGGCCAGTCCCATGAGCGCCGCGCCCTGGATCTGCGTCTCGACGCTCAGCGGGTTCACGGCCAGGTTGCAGTGCACACCGGCGGTGGCCTGGTGCAGACGCGGCACGCCCTTCTCCACGGAAGCCTCCACGACGTAGGCCACGACCGTGTTGAAGGATTCGTGCACGGCGACGCCCCAGGCATGGCCGGGCGGCAGCTTGCGCGTGCCGTAGCCGGACTGCTGCACGGCGAGCTGCAAGGCCGCCTCGTGCCGCGGCTGCTTGCCCTCCATCAGCTTCAACCGCATGGCGACGGGATCCTGGTTGCTCGCGCGGGCCACTTCGTCCAGCAAGGTCTCCATCACGTACGCGGTGTGCGTAGAGCCCACGCTGCGCCACCACAACACCGGGACGTTCACGTCCGGATGGTGGACGCTCAGGCGCATCGGCAGCGCGTAGGGCTCCTTCATGCCCTCCACCGCCGTCGCGTCGATGCCATCCTTCACCATCATCGATTCGAAGGGCGAACCCTTCAGGATCGACTGCCCCACGATCACGTGGTCCCAGGCGAGGATGTTGCCCTGCGCGTCGAAGCCGATCTCGGCGCGGTGCACGTGCATCGGGCGGTAGTAGCCGCCCTTGATGTCGTCTTCGCGGCTCCACAGCGTTCGCACCGGCACCGTGATGCCCGCGGCTCGCGCGGCCTTCACCACCTGGCAGGCCTCCACCACGTAGTCGCTCGTCGGGATCGCGCGGCGGCCGAAACCGCCGCCGGCCATTTGCGTGTTCACCTTGACCGAGGCGGGCGGGATGCCCAGTACCTTGGACGCGCTGAACGCGTCGAACCCGGGCATCTGCGTTCCCATCCAGAGGTCCGCGTGCTGCCCGTCGAAGGCGACGGTGCAGTTGAGCGGCTCCATCGGCGCATGCGCCAGGTACGGGAAGGTGAACTCCGCGGTGATGCGGTGCGGCGCTGCCGCGAGCTTCGACACGTCGGCATCGAAGCGCAGCTTGCCGGTCCGGCGCGCGAGCTCGCGGTACTTCGCGAGCAGCTGCGTCGTGTCGGCGTGTTCCACCCGGCTCGTGTCCCATTCCAGTTTCAGTGCTTCGCGCGCCTGGCGCGCCGGCCAGTAGCCGTCCGCGATCACCGCGACACCTTCGCCACCACGATCCGTGGGAATGCGGAGCACGGCCTTCACGCCGCGTACCGCCTTCGCGGCGCTGTCGTCCACCGACTGCAGGCGGCCGCCGAAGACGGGGGGACGCGCGACGACGGCCGTGAGCATGCCTGGCAGGCGCACGTCGATCCCGTACCGCTGCTGACCCGTGGATTTCGCCTGCCCGTCGAGGCGACGCGTGGGTTTGCCGATCAGGCGGAACTGCTTCGGGTCTTTCAGGACCACGGCCTGCGGCACGGGCTGGGCCATCGCGGCCTCGGCGAGCTCGCCATAACTTGCGCGCTGCCCACCCGGGCCGATGACGACGCCGTCCTGCGTGCGCAGGGTCGCGGCATCGACCTTCCACCGCTGCGCGGCGGCGGCCACGAGCATCGCGCGCATGCGCGCGCCGAGCTCGCGGTATTGCATGAAGGAGTTGTGGATCGAGTTCGAGCCGCCCGTGAGATGCACGCCCATCACGGGATCGACGTAGGCCGGATCGGCGTTGCCGTGGCGGCTGCGCACCTTGCTCCAGTCCGCGTCGAGCTCCTCGGCCAGCAGCATGGGCAGTCCGGTCTGCACCCCTTGCCCGAAGTCGAGGCGGTTGATGGTGATGATCGTGGTGCCGTCCGGCTCGATGTGCACGAAGGCATTCGGTTGCTGCGTGGCCTTCAGCTCGCCCGCGCCTTGGGCCACGCCGGGCAGAGGGAACATGCCCAGCGCGAAACCACTCGCGGCGGCGAGCTTGAGGAAGCTGCGCCGCTCGAGCGGCGCGGTCGCGGAGGGAAGACGGTGGGACAGGACCTTTTCGAGGTCCGCTGCCATGGCGGGTTCGAAGTGCATGGCGTCTTCCTCAGGCCAGGCTGGCCGCTGCCTCGTGGATGGCGGCGCGGATGCGCGCGTAAGTGCCGCAGCGGCAGATGTTGCCCGCCATGGCTTCGTCGATGTCGACATCGCTGGGCGCACGTTTGGATTTCAGCAGCGCCGTCGCGCTCATCACCTGCCCGCTCTGGCAGTAGCCGCACTGCGCGACGTCGTGCTTCACCCAGGCCGCCTGCACGGCCCGCCCGACACGGTCTGCGCCTACCGCTTCGATCGTCGTGATCTTGTGGCCTTGCGCCGCGGAGATCGGGGTCACGCAGGATCGAATCGCCGCGCCGTCGAGATGCACCGTGCAGGCGCCGCACAGCGCCTGGCCGCAGCCGAACTTGGTACCCGTCATGCCCAGCGTGTCACGCAAGGCCCAGAGAACGGGAGTGGAGGGGTCGGCATCGACGTCTATGTCCTTGCCGTTGATGTTCAGTGGAGTCATGGCCTTGCCTGAAGGGGCGATGGGGGGAGCCAGGGAATGGCCCGCGAACTCTAGGCCTCGCGGCATGCGCGGTCTCGCGCGACCGCGCATGCCCCTGCCAAGGTCATGCGTATATCCGGCGACAGATCGCCTGGACTGCGAGGGCGCCTAGGACTCGCCTTGCGCGGCCCAGTCGCCCGGCTTGCCGCCAGGCCCCGAGGGCAGTTGCCGTCCCATGCAAATGGACTTGGGTCGTTCGGGCGCACTCAGCTCGCGTGCGATCCAGTGGCGGAGGTCCAGCAGCAAGTCGGTCCCCGAAGGAAGTTCCGGCCTCGGGACGATGAAGGCCTTGAGGCGCGACCCTTCGTGAGGTGCCATGAGGCGCACGGCCGCGTCCTGCACCGCGGGATGTCGTCGCAGAACCTCGCGCACGCGCGCGGGAAAGACGTTGATGCCGCCCACCTGCACCGCCTCGTCCTGTCGCGGGCCGACGTGGAATCGCCCCGGTCCGCAAGGTATGAGTACGTCGGGCGCGGCGCGGGAGCTCTGCCCCCCGCCTGGCAATTCCCGGATCAAGGCATGGCCATCGCCCTCCGCGAACCGCCAATAGGGAAAGAGCTCGTACGGCGCGTCGTGCCGCGCGCGCGCCGCGATGCCTGCGGTTTCCGAAGAGCCATAGACGTCGACCAGCCGGGAGAGGCCTGCGCCGAGCAGCGACTCGGCGACCGCTTCCGGGCAAGGCGCCGTCGAGGTGACACCCACCACGTCCGCGGGCCAGTTGGGCACGGTGCGCGCTGCTGCGGCCCAGAACTCCGGATGCCCGATCACGAGGTCTCCCGGCTGCGCGCCTCGCACCAGCCACGCAGGCGTGCTCGCGCGCAGCGCGCGCACCGACTCCGCAGGCAGGCTGAGGTCCTGCGGCAGCAGCACGGTGAACAGGAAGCCGTAGATGTGATGGCTCGGCACGGCGGAAAGGATGCGCAGCCGCCCTGGAAAGAGCGAGGCGAGGTGGTCGGTCTCCTGCCGCAGCGTGTCGAAGGCGTGCTGGCATGACTTGGGCGTGCCCGTGCTCCCCGAAGTGCGGAAGGTGATGCGCCCACTGAAGCGCTCGAGCCCCTCCGCCGCGACGTCGACCCACTCACCGAGTGTGCCGCGTGCGAGCAAGCAGTCTTCGATGCCCGACTCGTGCAGATGCAGCGCCTCCGCCACCGCGCTGGCCAGGCCAAGGCGCTCCAGCGAGTCCACATCGAGGTCCGCCTCGAAACGCAAGGCCTCGGGCCAGGGCAATGGCAGCGGCAACGGCCCGTGCCGCGCTCTCGTCAGTTCGTCGGCAACCAGGTCCGCGAGGAAGCGCCGCAGCACTCCGCGCGGACGCCACCACGGGGACCTCACAGGCGCTTGACGAAGATCCAGAAGCTGTCGTCGCCGATCGCCTTCTTCATGTGGATCTTCACCTTGGTCGCGGCCATGTTGTTGTCGAACACGTACTCGAACATCGTGTTCAGGTTGCCGTTTCTCACGCCAGCGTCGAACACGCCCTTGAAGCGCGGGGAATTCGTGCAGGGCGCAACGTCACGGAAGAAGTTCTTGCCGAGTACATCCTTCTTCTTCCGGCCGGTGATGCTGGCTTCGGCGTCGTTGTACTGGAGGATGGTGCCCTTGCCATCGAGCTGCACGGCGCCGAACGCCAGCTGGTCGACTTCGTCCGCGCTCATCCTGGACAACACGTTCTCGATGTCGTCCTTGCCGAATCCGACGATGTTCAGGCTGCTCACTGCACGCTCCTTTGTACTAGTACAAATAGGGCAGTGTATGTAAGCGAACGTTCATCAGAATTACCACTGGTCGGCGACGCCGCGCCGCTCGCCGGTCCGGTGCGACTTCCATCACGGAAGCTAGAAGCGCTCGGCGGCGGAGAGATACCGCCACTGCCCGACCGGCAGCTGCCCCAGCGTCACTCGCCCGATGCGCACCCGCTTCAGCCCCACGACCTTGAGCCCCACCAGCTCGCACATGCGACGGATCTGCCGTTTCTTGCCCTCGGTGAGCACGAAGCGCAGCTGCTCGGGGTTCTGCCAATCCACCTTCGCGGGCTTGAGCGGCTGGCCGTCCAGGCTCAGGCCGTGCCGCAAGCGCGCGAGCTGCGAGGACGGAAACGCATCCTGCACGTTGGCGGTCACCGGGCCGAAGGCGACGCGCACCAGGTACTCCTTCTCCACGCCGGAGTCCTCGCCGATCAACTGGCGCGCGACGCGGCCGTCCTGCGTCAGCACGAGCAGCCCCGTGGAGTCGATGTCGAGGCGGCCCGCCGGCGCGAGCCCTTTCAGCTGTGTAGGCGCGAAGCGCTGCGGCGCCGCGTCGGCCTTCCAGCGCGTGCGCCCCTGCACCAGCACGACGGCGGGTTCGTGGCCATCCTCGGCCTGCCCGCTCACGTAGCCGATCGGCTTGTGCAGCAGGATGGTGACCTGTTCGCGCTGCTGGCCGCGCGCCCGCGGGTCGATCTCGATGCGCGCCTGCTGCGCCACCTGCAGGCCCATGGACGCGACTTGGCCGTCCACCTTCACCCAGCCGCGGCCGATCCAGTCGTCGGCCTCGCGGCGCGAGCACAGGCCCAGTTCGGCCATGCGTTTGTTGAGGCGGGTGGTGCCGCCCGGGGCGGCTGGCGTATCAGGCATCGGATCGGATGGGAAAAGGGTTGGATCGCAGCGCGGGCAGGTCCAGGATGCGCACGCCGCCGTATTCGACCCGGATGATGCCTTGCGCCTGCAACGACGAGAGCGCCTCGTTCACCCGCTGCCGCGACAGCCCCACGAGATAGGCGAGCTCCTGCTGCGTGATGCGCAGCACTTCACCCACGCCGGGGAACAGCACCGGGTTGAACAGCGCGGCCAGGCTGCGTGCCACGCGCAGGTCCGGATTGCCCATGCGGTCGATCTCGCGCGCGGCGATGAACTGCGCGAGCCGTTCGTTCAGCTGGTTCATCACGAAGCGGTTGAACGCGATCGAATGATCCAGCAGCCAGTGGAAGGTGTCGGCCGGCAGGCCGACGACCACGCTCCTGCGCAGCGCCTGGATGTTGTAGCGGTAGACCTCGCGCTTGAGCACGGTGCCTTCACCGAACCAGCCGCCCGGAGGCAGCCCGCTGAACGTGATGGTCTGGCCCTGCTCGTTCTCGTTGCTCATTTTCAGCAGGCCCTCGACGACGCCGAACCAGTAGGTTACCGGCCGCCCCACGCGGCAGACGTAGTCCCCGGCCATGGCGTCACCGACCTTGATGTCCGCGACCGCACGTTCGCGCTCGGCGGACTCGAGCAGCGCGAGCCAGGGGATGCCCGAGAGCTCCTGCGCCGTGGCGTGGCGGCGGCGCTGGTGCAGTGAGGATTCGGAAGACATGGCGTCGGAAGCTACGGGCACACCCTATCAGGATTATCCCGGGGAATGTCGTCGCAAAGACAGATCGACGTCAAACCCCTCCCTACATTGGCCGCTCAGACCCGCACGAGGACCGCCATGGAGACCACTTTCCCGCGGCTGCTGCTGCTGCACGCAGCGCAGCGGCCTGTCGCGGCTGCGATGCGCGAGAAGGAATACGGCATCTGGCAGACGCTCACGTGGGCGCAGCTGGCCCGCATGGTGGAGTCGCTCGCCTGCGCGCTGCACCAGGCCGGCCTCGCACGCGGCGAGCACATGGTCATCGTGGGCGCCAACCGGCCGCGCCTCTACGCCACCATGCTGGCGGTGCAGGCGCTCGGAGCCATCCCCGTGCCGCTGTATCAGGATGCGGTCGCCGCGGAGTGCGTCTTCCCGATCAACAACGCCGAGGTGCGCTTCGCGCTGGCCGAAGACCAGGAACAGGTCGACAAGCTGCTGGAGATCCGCGCGCAGTGCCCGCAGCTGGCGCACATCTACTACGACGACCCGCGCGGCCTGCGCAACTACAGCGAATCCGGGCTGGAGGCGGTGGACGCGCTGCTGCAGTCCGGCGCCGCCTTCGCGCGCAACCACGCCGACTTCCTGCACGACGAGATCGAGCGCGGCGCAGCCGACGATGTCGCCGCAATGTTCTTCACCTCGGGCACGACCGGCCAGCCGAAGGGCGTGGTGCACACGCACCGCACGCTGCTCGATCGTGCCAGCGCCGGCGCGGAGTTCGACCGGCTCACCAACCATGAAGAGGTGCTGGCCTACCTGCCGCCGGCCTGGGTCGGGCAGAACATCTTCAGCTACGCGCAGTGGCTGGCCTGCGGCTACGTCGTGAACTGCCCCGAGTCCGCGGGCACGGTGATGATCGACCTCAAGGAAATCGGCCCCACCTACTACTTCGCGCCGCCGCGCATTTTCGAAAGCCTGCTGACCAGCGTGATGATCCGCATGGAGGACGCGAGCACGCTCAAGCGCGGCATGTTCCACGCCTTCATGGAGCTCGCGCGTCGCGTGGGCCCCGCGCTGCGGGACGGACAGTCCGTGCCCTGGACCGATCGCCTGAAGTACGCGCTGGGCAATGTGCTGGTCTACGGTCCGCTGCGCAACAACCTGGGCCTGTCGCGCGTGCGCGTGGCCTACACGGCCGGCGAGGCGATCGGGCCGGACCTGTTCACCTTCTACCGCGCGATCGGCGTCAACCTCAAGCAGCTGTATGGGAGCACCGAGACGGCGGTGTTCGTGTGCATGCAGCCGGACCACCAGGTTCGCGCGGACACGGTCGGCGTGCCATGCCGCGACGTGGAGATCCGGCTGGCCGAGAGCGGCGAAATCCTGGTGCGTTCGCCGGGCCTGCTGAAGGAGTACTACAAGAACCCGCAGGCGACCGCCGAAGTGAAGACCGCCGATGGCTGGTACCACACGGGCGACGCAGGCTTCCTCGACGCGACCGGGCAGCTCAAGATCATCGACCGCGCCAAGGACGTCGGCCGCCTCGCCGACGGCACGATGTTCGCGCCCAAGTACATCGAGAACAAGCTCAAGTTCTTCCCGCACATCAAGGAAGCGGTCGCGGTGGGCGACCGGCGCGACATGGTCTGCGCCATGGTCAACATCGACTTCGACGCGGTGGGCAACTGGGCGGAGCGCCGCAACCTCGCGTATGCCGGCTACACCGATCTCGCGCAGAAGCCCGAGGTCTACGCGCTCGTGAGGGAATGCATAGAGAAGGTCAACGCGGACCTGGCCGCCGACGACAAGCTCGCGGGCAGCCAGATCCACCGCTTCCTCGTCCTGCACAAGGAACTGGACGCCGACGACGGCGAGCTGACGCGTACCAACAAGGTCCGCCGCGGCTTCGTCGCCGAGAAGTACCAGGTGCTGGTCGATGCGCTCTACGGCGGCCAGGACGCGCAGTTCATCGAGACGCAAGTCCGCTTCGAGGATGGCCGCACCGGCATCGTGAGCGCGACGCTGAAGATCATGGATGCGCACACCTTCGCGCCCGTCAAGGCAGCCGCATGAAGATCGTCGACGACCCCGGGGTGGTGGCCGCGTCCCCTGCGGCGACCGGGCGCCGGTTCGGCGAGGTGATCCTCGACGTGCGCAACATCTCGCTGGCCTTCGGCGGCGTGAAGGCGCTCACGGACATCTCCTTCGACGTGCGCGAGCACGAGGTGCGGGCGATCATCGGCCCCAACGGCGCGGGCAAGAGCTCCATGCTCAATTGCATCAACGGCGTGTACCAGCCGCAGCAAGGCACGATCACCTTCCGCGGGCACAGCTTCCGGCACATGAGGAGCCGGCAGGTCGCGGAGATGGGCATCGCCCGCACCTTCCAGAACCTGGCGCTGTTCAAGGGCATGAGCGTGCTGGACAACATCATGACCGGCCGCAACCTGCGCATCCGCAGCAACCTGCTGCTGCAGGCCTTGCGCATCGGCCCCGCCGAGCGCGAAGAGACGCGGCATCGCGAGGCGGTCGAACGCATCATCGACTTCCTGGAGATCCAGCCTTATCGCAAGGTGCCCGTCGGCCAGTTGCCCTACGGCCTGCAAAAGCGCGTGGACCTGGGCCGCGCGCTGGCGATGGAGCCGAAGGTGCTGCTGCTGGACGAGCCCATGGCGGGCATGAACCTGGAGGAGAAGCAGGACATGTGCCGCTTCATCCTGGACGTGAACGACGAGTTCGGCACCACGGTCGTCCTGATCGAGCACGACATGGGCGTGGTGATGGACATCTCCGATCGCGTGGTGGTGCTGGACTACGGCCGGAAGATCGGCGACGGCGCGCCCGACGAAGTCCGCAACAACCCGGACGTGATCCGCGCCTACCTCGGGACGCAACACTGACCATGGGCTTCTTCCTCGAAACCCTCCTCGGCGGCCTCATGGCCGGCATGCTCTATTCGCTGGTCGCCCTCGGCTTCGTGCTGATCTTCAAGGCCTCCGGCGTCTTCAACTTCGCGCAAGGCGCGATGGTGCTGTTCGCGGCACTCGCCATGGCGCGCTTCGCCGAATGGATCCCGGGGTGGACCGGCATCGCAAGCCCGCTGTTCGCGAACGTGTGCGCCTTCCTCATCGCCGGCGCGATCATGTTCGTGGTCGCGTGGCTCGTCGAATACCTGGTGCTGCGCCACCTGGTGAACCAGGAAGGCGCGACGCTGCTGATGGCCACGCTGGGCATCGCCTACTTCCTCGAAGGCCTGGGCCAGAGCCTCTTCGGCAACAACATCTACAAGATCGACATCGGCATGCCCAAGGATCCGGTGATCGCGTTCGAGAAGGTGTTCGACGGCGGCATCCTGATCAACCAGGAGGACCTGATCGCGGCGCTCATCTCCGCGGCGCTGGTCGTGCTCCTGAGCCTGTTCTTCCAGAAGACATCCACGGGTCGCGCCCTGCGCGCCGTCGCCGATGACCACCAGGCCGCGCAGTCGATCGGCATCCCGCTCGCGCGCATCTGGGTGATCGTGTGGTGCGTGGCGGGCATCGTCGCGCTGGTGGCGGGAATGATCTGGGGCAGCAAGCTGGGCGTGCAGTTCTCGCTGGCGACGGTCGCCCTGCGCGCGCTGCCCGTCGTGATCCTCGGCGGCCTCACCTCGGTGCCCGGCGCGATCATCGGCGGCCTGGTCATCGGCGTGGGCGAGAAGCTGTCGGAGGTCTACATCGGCCCGCTCGTGGGCGGCGGCATCGAGATCTGGTTCGCGTACGTGCTCGCCCTCGCCTTCCTGCTCGTGCGCCCACAAGGGCTGTTCGGCGAAAAGATCATCGATCGCGTATGAACATGACCCACCGGACCTGACCATGCTTTACCGCGAAAACGGCCAGTTCAAGACCACTTACCGCGCCGACCAGCAGATCTTCCCCATCCTCCAGGACCGCTGGGCCATGCTGGTGCTGCTGGTGCTGGCCTATGTCGCCGTGCCGCTGCTGGCCAGTCCCTACATGTTCCCGGCGGTGCTGATCCCCTTCCTGATCATGGCGCTGGCAGCCTTGGGCGTGAATATCCTCGTGGGCTACTGCGGGCAGATCTCGCTCGGCTCCGGCGCCTTCATGGCCGTCGGCGCCTACGGTGCGTACAACTTCTTCGTGCGCATCCCGGGCATGCCGCTCATTCCCGCCATCATCCTCGGTGGCGTGTGCGCCATGCTGTTCGGCATCCTGTTCGGGCTTCCGAGCCTGCGCGTGAAGGGCCTGTACCTCGCCGTCGCGACACTCGCGGCGCAGTTCTTCTCCGACTGGATGTTCCTGCGCATCAAGTGGCTCACCAATGACTCGCCCTCCGGCTCGGTGTCGGTCAACGGCTTGCAGGTCTTCGGCTTCCCGCTGGACGGCGACGCGGCGAAGTACTGGTTCTGCCTGAGCATCCTCGTGGTCACGGCGCTGCTCGCGAAGAACCTCGTGCGCGGCGCGATCGGCCGCGAGTGGATGGCGATCCGCGACATGGACGTCGCCGCCGCCGTGATCGGCATCCGCCCGATGTACGCCAAGCTCACCGCCTTCGCCGTCAGCTCCTTCATCGTCGGCATGGCCGGCGCGCTGTGGGCCTTCATCTACCTCGGCGCCTGGGAGCCCGCGGCGTTCTCGGTGGAGCAATCCTTCCGCCTGCTGTTCATGGTGATCATCGGCGGCCTGGGCTCGATCACGGGTGCGTTCTTCGGCGCGGCCTTCATCGTGGTGCTGCCCATCTTCCTCACCAACGTGCTGCCCGGACTCACGGCGCTCTTCGGCCTGCGCATCGACACGGCCGGACTCGATCACGCGCAGGTGATGGTGTTCGGCGCGCTGATCGTGTGGTTCCTCGTGGTCGAGCCGCATGGCCTGGCCCGCCTGTGGTCCACGGGCAAGCAGAAGCTGCGCCTGTGGCCTTTCCCGCACTGATGCTCGCAAGCCCGGATGCGTGCACCGGCTCCATCGCGTCCACTGACGCTTCCCATCCAAAGAAGGAGACATCCATGAAGCTACGTTCCCTCGCCATCGCGGCCCTGCTCGGGCTCGCGGCCGCGGGCGCCTTCGCCCAGGCCAAGGAGCAGTTCTTCCCGCTGCTGTCCTATCGCACGGGGCCGTACGCACCCAACGGGACGCCCTGGGCCAACGGCAAGCAGGACTACCTGAAGATGATCAACGCGCGCGACGGCGGCATCAACGGCGTGAAGCTCACCTGGGAAGAATGCGAGACCGGCTATGCCACCGACAAGGGCGTGGAGTGCTACGAGCGCCTCAAGTCGCGTCCCGGCGTCGCGCTGTTCGACCCGCAGGCCACCGGCATCACCTTCGCGCTGACCGAGAAGGTACCGGTCGACAAGATTCCGCTCATCACGCTGGGCTACGGCCTGGCGGTCTCGCAGGACGGCAATGCCTTCAAGTGGAACTTCCCCATCATGGGCAGCTACTGGACGGGCGCCGACATCCTGATCCAGAGCATCGCCAAGCGCGAGGGCGGCTTCGACAAGCTCAAGGGCAAGAAGATCGCGCTCGTGTACCACGACTCGCCCTTCGGCAAGGAGCCGATTCCGCTGCTGCAGGAGCGCGCGAAGATGCACGGCTTCCAGCTGGAGCTGATCCCCGTCACCGCACCCGGCGTGGAGCAGAAGGCCGCGTGGCTGCAGGTGCGCCAGCAGCGTCCGGACTACGTGCTGCTGTGGGGCTGGGGCGTGATGAACTCCACCGCGCTCAAGGAGGCGCAGGCCACGGGCTATCCGCGCGACAGGATGTATGGCGTGTGGTGGGCGGGCGCGGAGCCGGACGTCAAGGACGTGGGCGAAGGCGCGAAGGGCTACAACGCGCTGGCGCTCAACACCTCGGGCCAGCAGCCCAAGGTGATCCAGGACATCCTGAAGTACGTGCACGACAAGGGCCAGGGCACCGGCCCGCGTGACGAGGTCGGCTCCGTGCTGTACACGCGCGGCGTGATCATCCAGATGCTCGGCGTCGAGGCCGTGCGCCGCGCGCAGGAGCGCTTCGGCAAGGGCAAGGTCATGACCGGCGAGCAGGTGCGCTGGGGTCTCGAGAACCTCGCCCTCGACCAGAAGCGCCTGGACGCGCTGGGCTTCGGCGGCGTGCTGCGGCCCATCAGCACCTCCTGCCAGGACCACATGGGCTCGACCTGGGCGCGCATCGAAACCTGGGACGGCAAGCAGTGGAAGCTCTCCGGCGACTGGTACGAGGCGGACGAACAGATCATCAAGCCGATGGTGAAGACCGGGGCGGAGAAGTACCTGAGCGACAAGAAGATGGAACGACGCAGCGTCGCGGATTGCCAGTCTTGACGGCTGGGCCGTCAAGACTGGCAGTTCCTGCCTTGCTTGCGGCACCCTCCCCTGCCCCTCCCGCCTGGCGGGAGGGGACGCGGCTCCAAGGAGCCGCCAGTCGAAAGGCCAGGGCCTTTCGACTGGCCAACATCCAAGCACCATGGAAGCACAGACCCCCATCCTCAACGTCAACGGCATCGAGGTCATCTACAACCACGTGATCCTCGTGCTGAAAGGCGTGTCGCTTCAGGTGCCCGAGGGCGGCATCGTGGCGCTGCTCGGGGGCAATGGCGCGGGCAAGACGACGACCTTGCGCGCCGTCTCCAATCTCCTGAAAGGCGAGCGGGGTGCCGTCACCAAAGGCTCCATCGAGTTGCGCGGCGAACGCATCGAGAACCTCACGCCGGCGGACCTGGTGCGGCGTGGCGTCGTGCAGGTGATGGAGGGGCGGCACTGCTTCGCGCATCTCACGATCGAGGAGAACCTGCTCACCGGCTCCTACACGCGCGCGAGCCGCGCCGAGGTCGCCGCGAACCTGGACAAGGTCTACACCTACTTCCCGCGCCTGAAGCAGCGTCGCGCCTCGCAGGCGGCCTACACCTCGGGCGGCGAGCAGCAGATGTGCGCGATCGGCCGGGCGCTGATGGCCAACCCCAGCGTCGTGCTGCTGGACGAGCCCTCGATGGGACTCGCGCCGCAGATCGTGGAGGAAGTGTTCGAGATCGTGAAGGACCTCAACACGCGCGAGCAGGTGACATTCCTGCTCGCCGAACAGAACACCGGCATGGCGCTGAAGTACGCCGGCTACGGCTACATCATGGAGAGCGGCCGCATCGTCATGGACGGTCCCGCCGCCGACCTCGCCAGCAACGAGGACGTCAAGGAGTTCTACCTGGGCGTCGGCGGCAGCGAGCGCAAGAGCTTCCGCGAGGTCAAGAGCTACAAGCGGCGCAAGCGCTGGCTGGCCTGAACACCGGAGCGAAGAGATGCAGCAGGAGTTCTACGACGCGCTGGAGACCCGATCCGCCACGCAACGCGAGGCGCAGCTGATGGCGGGCCTGCCGGGGCAGGTCCACCACGCGCAGCGCAACACGGCGGCCTTCGCCGAGATCCTGGCCGGCGTCGATGCCGCGCACGTGGGCTCGCGCGCGGCGCTCGCGAAGCTGCCCGTCACGCGCAAGGGCGACCTGCAGCAACGCCAGCGCGCGCTGCAGCCCGGGGATTCCTTCGGCGGCTTCTCGGCCCTCGTGCGCGGCGCGGGCATGCCGCGCATCTACGCCTCGCCCGGGCCGATCTACGAACCCGAAGGCAGCACGCGCGACTACTGGCGCGTGGGCCGCGCGATGTACGCCGCCGGGTTCCGGCCGGGCGACCTGGTGCACAACGCCTTCAGCTACCACATGACGCCCGGCGCCTTCATCATGGAGTCGGGCGCGCACGCGATCGGCTGCACGGTGTTTCCGGCGGGCGTGGGCCAGACCGAGCAGCAGCTGCAGGCGATCCGCGAACTGCGTCCCGTCGCCTACGCCGGCACGCCCAGCTTCCTGCGCATCCTGGTGGAGAAGGCACAGGAGGCAGGCAGCGACATCTCCAGCCTGCGCAAGGGCATGGTCGGCGGCGAGGCCTTCCCGCCCAGCCTGCGCGACTGGTTCCAGGAGCGCGGCCTCACGGTCTACCAGAGCTATGCGACCGCCGACCTGGGCCTCATCGCCTACGAGACCGCCTCGCGCGAAGGCCTCGTGGTGGATGAAGGCGTGATCGTGGAGATCGTGCGGCCCGGCACGAATGATGCCGTGGCGCCGGGCGAGGTCGGCGAGGTGGTGGTGACCACCATGAATCCCGCCTACCCCCTGATCCGCTTCGGCACGGGCGACCTGTCCGCGGTCCTGCCCGGCGAGGACCCGACGGGCCGGACCAACATGCGCATCCGCGGCTGGTTGGGCCGCGCCGACCAGACCACCAAGATCCGGGGCATGTTCGTGCATCCGGGCCAGGTGGCGGACATCGCCCGCCGCTTCCCCGAGATCCTGCGGGCCCGCCTGGTGGTAAGCGGCGAGATGGCCAACGACCGCATGACCTTGCGGGTGGAGACCGCGGCCGCACCGCAGGGGCTGGACGCGCGCATCGGCGAGGCGGTACGGGACGTGACCAAGCTGCGGGCGGACATCGAGCTGGTCGCCCCGGGCACCCTGCCCAACGACGGCAAGGTCATCGAGGACGCGCGCAATTACAGGTAAGTCACGGGAGGGGAGCGGCCGGGCGCCCGCGTGCCGGATGCCGAACGCGACAAACTGCTACATCCCGGCCGGAAACGCGGTCCATGTACGTAATTCCGTCAATGTGCGAGCCGGGACGGCTGCCTATGATCGCGCGGTTTCCATCCGGAGCCCCCATGAAGAAGCTGCTGAAATCGCTCGTTCCGCTCGCCCTTGCGGCCCTGGCCGTGTCCGCGGGCGCCGCGGACGACTATCCCTCCAAGCCCATCACGATCATCGTGCCTTTCGCCGCCGGCGGCCCCACCGACAAGGTGGCGCGCGACCTGGCCGAAGCCCTGCGCAAGCCGCTGGGCACGACCATCATCGTGGACAACGCCGCGGGCGCGGGAGGCGCGATCGGCGCCAACAAGGTCGCCCGGGCGCAGCCCGATGGCTACACGCTGCTGCTGCACCACATCAGCATGGCGACCATGCCGACGCTGGTGCCCAACATCCCCTTCAAGGTGGAGAGCGACTTCGAGTACCTGGGCATGGTCAACGACGTGCCCATGACCATCATCGGCAAGCCCGGCCTGCCCGCCAACAACTACAAGGAACTGGTCGCCTGGATGCACCAGAACAAGGGCAAGATCAACCTGGGCAACGCCGGCATCGGCTCCGCTTCGCACCTGTGCGGCCTGCTGTTCCAGCATGCCATGGGCGTGGACATGACCGCCGTCCCCTACAAGGGCACGGGCCCGGCCATGACCGACCTGATGGGCGGCCAGATCGACCTGATGTGCGACCAGACCACCAACACCACCGGCGCCATCGAGGCGAAGAAGGTCAAGGTGTTCGCGGTGACGACGCCCAAGCGCCTGTCCGTGCCGGCGCTCAAGGACGTGCCCACGATGGAGGAGCTGGGCGTCAAGGACTTCCACGTGACCATCTTCCACGGCCTGTACGCGCCCAAGGGCACGCCGGCGCCCGTGCTGAAGAAGATCAACGACGCGCTGAGGGTGGCGCTGAAGGATCCCGACTTCGTGCAGCGCGAGGAAGCGCTGGGCGCCGTCATCGTCACCGACAAGCGCATCGAGCCGGCGGAGCACAAGAAGTTCGTGCTGTCCGAAATCAACAAGTGGACGCCGCTGATCAAGGCCGCGGGCGTGCACGTGGAGTGACCACGAAGGGGACCGCGCTCCCCGCGACCAGACCCATGCAAAGGCCGGAGCGATCCGGCCTTTTGCTTGGCGAGCCGGCGCGACACCCGCGGCCCGAGGCGTGCCGCCGGTGGCATCATCGAATGCTGCAAGAACAACAGGAGACCCCATGGATTCCCGCAACACGTCCCGCCGCGCAC
>FTHB01000472.1_pt1 | contig 20873 bp, 22 predicted proteins | sample 1640851 | NCBI WGS metagenome assembly FTHB01 (sample SAMEA3914788, study PRJEB12502) | metagenome | biome: forest; material: soil | place: Canada | collected 2011-07-03 | depth 0.1 m
CCGCCTCGCGGATGGCGCTCAGCGTCCCGCGCGTCGTGATCACCTCGGGGTCCAGCGCCACCTCGATCACCGTGCCCTGCCCGCGTTCCAGCGCCGCGAGCAGCGCCGGCTCGAACTCCTCGGTGCGCGTGATGCGCGTGCCCTCGTAGCCGTACGCCCTGGCCAGGGCGACGAAGTCGGGGTTGGCCAGCTGCGTGCCCGCCGCCTCGACGTGCGTCGGGTACTCGCGCTCCTGGTGCATCCGGATCGTCCCGTACATGCCGTTGTTCAACAGCACGATGATCGATTTGGCGCCGAACTGTCTGGCCGTGGCGAGCTCCTGCCCGCACATGAGGAAGTCGCCGTCGCCGGCCATGGTCAGCGCGACGCGCCCCGACACGATGTTCGCCGCGATGCCCGCCGGCACGCCGTAGCCCATCGCGCCCGAGGTCGGCGCGAGCTGCGTCTTGTGGCCTTTCGCCAGCCCGTGGTGCCGGAAGAACCGGTGCGTCCACGAGGCGAAGTTGCCGGCGCCATTGGTGATGAGCGCGTCGGGCGGCAAGTGCTTCTGCAGCGTCGCGACGATCGCGGGCATGTCGATGGAGCCCGGCAGTTTCTGCGGCTGCAGGTTGGCGACATAGTCGGCGTTGGCCGCCTGCGTCCAGTCGGCCCAGGGCAATTCCGGCGGCGCCGTCAGCACCTCCAGCGAACGGGCCGCGGCATTCATCGTCGCGTTGATCGCCAGGTCGGCCTGGTAGACGCGGTTCAACTCCTCCGCGCTGGCGTGGATGTGCACCAGCTTCTGCACCGCCTTGGGCGGCGTCAGCAGCGTGTATCCGCCGGTGGTCATCTCGCCCAGCCGGGGGCCGATGGCGAGGATCAGGTCGCTCTCGCGCACGCGCGCCGCCAGCTTCGGGTTGATGCCGATGCCCACGTCGCCCGCGTACTGGGCATGGTGGTTGTCGAAGGTGTCCTGGAAGCGGAAGGCGTTGCCTACCGGCAGCTTCCAGTTCTCGGCGAAGCGCTGCAGCGCCTGCGCGGCCTGCGGCGTCCAGCCACCGCCGCCCGCGATCACGAACGGCTTCTTCGCCGCCAGCAGCATCTCGCGCAGCCTGCGCAGCGAACCGGGATCGCTCCACGCCTCCACCGCTTCCACCCGCGCCGTCGGGCGCGACGTGGTCATCTTCGTCAGCATGTCCTCCGGCAGGACGAGCACGACGGGCCCGGGCCGGCCGTTCATGGCGGTGGCGAAGGCGCGTGCCACGTACTCGGGGATGCGGTCGGGGTCGTCGATGCGCTCCACGCGCTTGGCCATGCCCTTGGTGCTGGGGCCGAAGAAGTTGGCGTAGTCCACTTCCTGGAAGGCCTCGCGGTCCCGCTGGTCGCTGGCCACGTCGCCGACGAACAGGACCAGGGGCGTCGAGTCCTGGAAGGCCGTGTGCACGCCGATCGAAGCGTTGGTCGCGCCCGGTCCGCGCGTCACGAAGCAGATGCCGGGACGACCCGTCATCTTGCCGGCCGCTTCCGCCATGAAGGCGGCGCCGCCCTCCTGCCGGTTGCTCACGAAGCGGATGCGATCGCGGTACGCATGGAAGCCATCGAGCACCGCGAGGTAGCTCTCGCCCGGGACCCCGAAGGCGTGGGTCACGCCCTGCGCCACCAGGCATTCGACGACCAGGTGGCCCGCCAGCTGCTTCTCTTGCGACATGTGCTTGACTGGATTAACTGTTTGGTGAATTATCGAACGATGGCCCGAGACACCAGTCCCCCCGGCGAGGAACGCCTGCGCGATGCCGACCGCTCGCAGAGCACCATCCTAGCAGCGGCACGCGACGAATTCGCCGAGCACGGCCTCGGTGGCGCGCGTGTCGACCGCATCGCCGAACGCGCCGGCCTGAACAAGCGGCTGATCTACTACTACTTCGAGGACAAGGAGAAGCTGTTCCAGGCCGTGCTGGAGCAGGCCTACCGCGACATCCGCAGCGAGGAGATGAAGCTGCGGCTGCTCGAGATCGAGCCGGCCACCGCGGTGCGGCGGCTGGTCGAATTCACCTGGCAGTACTACCTGGACCACCCGGAGTTCCTCACCCTCCTGAACAGCGCGAACCTGCATCGCGCGCGCCACCTCGCCGAGTCGAAGCGCGCGCGCGAGCTGAACTCGCCGGTGATCGAGACGCTGGGCGCCGTGCTGGAGCGCGGGCGCAAGGAAGGCCACTTCCGCGGCGGCGTCGACCCGGTGCAGCTGTACGTGTCGATCGCCGGCCTTTCCTACTTCTACCTCTCCAACAGCCACACGCTGTCGGCCATCTTCGGCCGCGACCTGCTCTCGCCCAAGGCGCGCACCGAGCGCCTGTCGCACATGAGCGACCTCATCCTCGGCTATCTCGCCGCCAGCTGAGCGGCACGCGCGGGCTTGCGCAGCGGAATTCCCTGGCCCATAATTCACCAACCAGTTAATTAAACCACCCCACACACAGAGGCAGACACCACCATGGCCATCCAGCGTCTCGGAATCATCATGCACGGCGTCACCGGGCGCATGGGCATGAACCAGCACCTCATCCGCTCCATCGTCGCGATCCGCAACCAGGGCGGCGTCACGCTGTCCAACGGCGACAAGGTGATGCCCGACCCGATCCTGATCGGCCGCAACGCCGAGAAGATCGAGGCGCTCGCCCGCTCGCAGAAGATCGAGCGCTGGGGCACCGACCTCGACAAGGCGCTGGCGAACAAGGACGACACCGTCTTCTTCGACGCGGGCACGACGCAGATGCGTCCCACCCTGCTCGCCAAGGCGCTGCGCGCGGGCAAGCACGTGTACTGCGAGAAGCCGATCGCCACCACGCTGGCCGAAGCCATGCAGATCGCCGACACCGCGCAGAAGTCCGGCCTCAAGCACGGCGCGGTGCAGGACAAGCTGTTCCTGCCGGGCCTGCGCAAGCTGGACATGCTGCGCCGCTCCGGCTTCTTCGGCCGCATGCTGTCGCTGCGCCTGGAGTTCGGCTACTGGGTGTTCGAGGGCGACCTGCAGCCGATCCAGCGTCCCAGCTGGAACTACCGCGCGGAAGACGGCGGCGGGATGATCCTGGACATGATGTGCCACTGGCGCTACGTGCTGGACAACCTGTTCGGCCAGGTGAAGTCGATCTCCTGCCTGGGCGCGACGCACATCCCGCAGCGCTGGGACGAGGACGGCAAGCCCTACCCGGCCACCGCGGACGATGCGGCCTACGCGATCGCGGAACTGGTCGGCCACAACGGCGAGCCCGTGGTCGCGCAGCTGAACATGTCGTGGGCCACGCGCGTGCGCCGCGACGACCTGGTGACCTTCCACGTGGACGGCACGCATGGCTCCGCCGTCGCCGGCCTGCAGGAGTGCCGCGCGCAAAGCCGCGTCACCACGCCGCGCCCGGTGTGGAACCCGGACGTGAAGCAGACGATGAACTTCTTCGACCAGTGGCAGGAAGTGCCGGACACGGAGTTCTACGACAACGGCTTCAAGATCCAGTGGGAACACTTCATCCGCCACGTCGTCGAGGACGCGCCGTACAAGTGGACCCTGCCCGAAGGCGCCAAGGGCGTGCAGCTGGTGGAGGCCGCGCTGCAAAGCTGGAAGGAACGCCGCTTCGTCGACGTGCCCGCGCTGAACTTCTGAGGAGCACGCCATGGCCCTGACCCTCAAGCTGCCCTCCCGCAACGGCGCCCTGGAAAACTACAGCTTGCGCGGCACCGCGCCGGCAAAGCCCGCGAAGGGCGTGAAGTTCAACCGCATCGCCTATTCCGCCGCGCACGTCGTCGCGGATCCGCTTGCGGCCATCGACCCATGGCTGCAGAGCGCGGTGGACTGGGACGCCACCATCGCCTACCGCCAATACTTGTGGTCGCTGGGCCTCGGCGTGGCCGAAGCCATGGACACCGCGCAGCGCGGCATGGGGATGGACTGGCCCACCTCGCTCGAACTCATTCGGCGCTCGATCGATGCGGCGCGCGACGTGCCGGGTGCGCTCGTCGCCTCCGGCTGCGGCACGGACCAACTCGCCGTCGAGGATGCCAGGAGCGTAGCCGACGTGATCCGCGCCTACGAGGAACAGATGGCCGCCATCGAGAAGCTCGGTGGCAAGCTGATCGTGATGGCCTCGCGGGCGCTGGCGCGCGTGGCGAAGTCGCCCGCCGACTACGAGAAGGTCTACGGCCGCATCCTGTCGCAGGCGAAGCAGCCCGTCGTCCTGCACTGGCTCGGCGACATGTTCGACCCGGCGCTGGCGGGCTACTGGGGCACCGCCGACGTCGACGCCGCCATGGACACGGCGCTGGGCATCATCGCCGCGCACGCGTCCAAGGTCGACGGCATCAAGATCTCGCTCCTGGACAAGGACAAGGAGATCGCCATGCGCCGCCGCCTGCCCGCGGGCGTGCGCATGTACACCGGCGACGACTTCAACTACGCGGAGCTGATCGCCGGCGACGGGTACGGCAGCGAGCCTGTGCAAGGCCACAGCGACGCGCTGCTGGGGATCTTCGACGCGATCGCGCCGGCGGCGAGCGCCGCGCTGGGCGAGCTGGCCCAGGGCAACCTGGAGAAGTTCCACGCGATCCTGGGCCCCACCGTGCCGCTGTCGCGCCACATCTTCGCGGCGCCCACGCGCTTCTACAAGACAGGCGTGGTGTTCATGGCCTGGCTCAATGGCCACCAGAAGCACTTCGCGATGGTCGGTGGCCAGCAGAGCACGCGCAGCTTCCCGCACCTGGCGGAGCTGTTCCGGCTGGCCGACGCGGCCAACCTGCTCGAACAGCCCGAGCTCGCCGTGCAGCGCATGAAGACGCTCGCGGCCGTCCACGGCATCGCCTGAGCCCGCGCATCCAGGAGACGACATGTTCAAGACCACGATCAAGTTCGCCCTGGCAGCGTGCCTCGCCGCCGGCAGCGTCGCCACCCTCGCCCAGACCTGGCCGGTGCGCCCCGTCAAGGTGATCATCCCCTTCCCGCCCGGCGGCACGCTGGACTCCGTGGGACGGCAGCTGGCGCAGAAGCTCAGCGAGCAGCTGGGGCAGCCCTTCGTGGTGGAGAACCGCGCGGGCGGCAACGGCACGATAGGCGCCGACGTCGTCGCGCGTTCGCAGCCGGACGGCTACACGCTGCTGTTCAACGCGTCGACCTTCGTGAGTGCGCCGATGACGATGAAGTCGGTCGCGTACTCCGTGACCCGGGACTTCCAGCCGGTCGCGCTGGTCGCGAAGGCGCCGCTGTCCGTGGCGATCAACAAGAACCTGCCGATCACCGACATCAAGTCGCTGCTGGCGTATGCGAAGGCGCATCCCGGCAAGATGACCTTCGCCGTCGGCTCGATCGGCTCCGCGGGCCATCTTTCGACGGAGCTCCTCAAGCGGGCCGGCAACATCGAGTACACGGTGGTGCCGTACAAGGGCACGGCGCCGGCGTTCCAGGACCTGATCGGCGGCCAGATCGACGGCTTCATCGATCCCATCCTGGGCTCGGTGCAGTACCACAAGAGCGGCATGGTGCGCGTGGTGGCCGTGACCTCCAGCACGCGCTCGCCCAGCCTGCCCGACGTGCCTGCCGTGGCCGAGACGATTCCCGGCTTCGAGTTCTACAGCTGGTACGCCTTGTGGGGTCCGGCGAAGATGCCGGCCGACATCACGCACAAGCTCAATGCCGAAGTGAACAAGGCGCTCTCCGGCGACATGAAGGAGAAGCTCGCGCAGCAAGGCCTGCTGCTCACGCCCGGCTCGGTGGATGATTTCGTGAAGTTCCAGGCGGCCGACATGGCGCGGGCGCAGAAGATCATCACCGAAGGCCACATCCGTGTCGAATGAAAGTCGCCGCGCGCTGGTGACCGGCAGCAGTTCCGGCATCGGCCTCGCCGTGGCGCGGCGCTTGCTGGACGAAGGCTGGCAGGTCGTCGGCTTCGACATCGCGGCACCGGCGATCGAGCATGGGCGCTTCGAGGCGATGACGGTGGACCTCGGCGACGCAAGCTCACTGGACACGGCGATCGGCCGCGCCGGCTCCTTCCAGGCCGTGGTGCAGGCTGCCGGCATCCTGCGCCCCGCGTCGCTGGGCCAGCTCGATGCAGCCCACGGCGAGGCGATGTGGCGACTGCACGTGCAGGCCACCACGCAGATCGCCAACGCGCTGCTTCCGCGCATGGCGCAGGCTGGCCATGGTCGCATGGTGCTGATTGGCAGCCGTGTCGCGCGCGGCGTCGCCGGGCGCAGCCAGTACGCGGCGACCAAGGCAGCGATCGCCTCGCTCGCGCGCAGTTGGGCCGCCGAGGTCGTCACGCAGGGCGTCACCGTCAACGTGGTCGCGCCGGCAGCGACGCAGACGGGCATGCTCACCGACCCGGCGCGGCAAGGCACGCCTTCGCGCCTTCCCCCCATAGGCCGGCTGATCCAGCCCGACGAAGTCGCCGCGCTGGTCGCGTACCTGCTCTCGCCTGCCGCCGCGGCGATCACGGGGCAGGAGATCCAGATCTGCGGCGGGACCTCACTGGTCCCCTGAAGCATGGACACGCAGCCTCGCTCCGTCGGTTTGGTCGGCCTCGGCCTGGTGGGCCACGCGCTGGCCGAGCGCCTGCAGGCTGCCGGCTTCGCCGTGCACGGCTTCGACCTGCGCGAGGAAGCGCGCGAGCGCCTGCGCGTCCTCGGCGGTACGCCGCAGCCTTCGGCTGCCGCAGTCGGTGCGCAGTGCGACTGCGTGCTGCTCGCCGTGTTCGACACGAAGGACGTGCTGGCCGTGCTCGAAGGCGAAGGCGGTTTGCTCGCGAGAGGCCATCGGGTCCGCAGCGTCATCGACTGCTCCACCGGCACGCCGGAAGAACTTCAGGCGCTGGCCACGCGCTTGCGCCAACGCGGCATCGCCTTCATCGAAGGGCCGCTCTCCGGCTCCAGCCAGCAGATCGCGGCCGGCGAAGCGACGCAACTCCTGGGCGGCACGCCGGAAGACATCGCGCGCTGTGCTCCCGTGCTGGACGCGATCTCGGGCCAGCGCGTGCACGTCGGACCCGCGGGCATGGCGGCCAAGGCCAAGCTCGCCACCAATCTCGTCCTCGGCCTGAACCGCGCGGTGCTGGCCGAAGGCATGGCCTTCGCCGAGAGCCTCGGCATCGCGCCCGAAACCTTCCTCGCGCTCGTGCTGGCGACGCCGGCGCGTTCGGCGGCCGCGGAGGTCAAGGGCCCGCTGATGGTGAGCGGCCAGTTCGAGCCGCAGTCCCGCATCCGCCAGCACCTGAAGGACGTGGGCCTGATGCTCGAGGCGGCACAGGCTGCCGGCCAGCCGCTGCCGCTTTCCGAAACCCATGCGCGCCTGATGCGCGATGCCATCGCCGCCGGCGATGGCGACCTGGACAACGCCGCGATCCTTCGCCAATGGCGCCGCGACCGCACTTCACCTGCCTGAATCCATGCGCGACTTTTCCCAAGACCATCGCTGGCTGTCGATCAACACCGCCACCATCCGCAAGAGCCGCGGCGCCGACCTGCCGCTGCCCGACATCATCGAAGCCTGCGTGCAACGCGGCATCCGCGCGATCTCGCCCTGGCGCGACCAGGTCCACGCCGCCGGCCTGGCGAAGATCTCGCAACTGGTGCGCACCCACGGCCTGGAGCTCTCGGGCTATTGCCGCGGCGGCATGTTTCCCGCCACCGACGCCGCCGGCCTGAAGGCCGCGCGCGACGACAACCGCCGCGCGATCGACGAGGCCGCGGAACTGCGCGCGCCCTGCGTGGTGCTGGTGGTGGGCGGCCTGCCCGGCGCGCTGCAGGGCAAGGCGGCGCACAAGGACATCGCCCTGGCCCGCGCACAGGTGCGCGACGGCATCGCCGAGATGCTGGAGTACGCGAGGCAGGCGAAGATGCCGCTCGCCATCGAGCCGCTGCACCCGATGTATGCCGGCGACCGCGCCTGCGTCAACACGCTGGAGCAGGCGCTGGACCTGTGCGATGCCCTGGACCCGCAGCGCACGGGCGCCCTGGGCGTGGCGGTCGACGTCTATCACACGTGGTGGGACCCGAAGCTGGAGCAGCAGATCGCGCGCGCCGGCAAGGGTCGCCTGCTCGCCTTCCACGTGTGCGACTGGCTCACGCCCACCACCGACCTGCTGAACGACCGCGGCATGATGGGCGACGGCGTGATCGACATCCCGCGCATCCGCGGCTGGGTCGAGGCCCAGGGCTTCGGCGGCTACAGCGAGGTGGAGATCTTCTCCACCGGCAACTGGTGGCAGCGCCCGCACGAGGAGACGCTGGACACCTGCATCGCGCGGCACAAGTCGGCCGTCTGAGGGCAGCACCGGCCGCGCCGGCGCCGCCCGGGACTGCCGCTTACTGCACCGGCTGCAGGCCGGCGCGCTGCGGCGTCGCCGCCTTGGGCGCGGTGCCGGCCTCGATCTCGCCGGAGAGCTGGCCGCCCTCCTCGATCACCACCTTGCCGTAGCGCACCTTGCCCGTGACCTTGCCCGTGGAGTAGATCACCAGCTTCTCGCGCACCGTGAGGTTGCCCTCGAACAGGCCGCGGATTTCCGCCACGTCGATGTCGGCGGAGCCCTTGAAGGCGCCGCGTTCGGAGATCTGGATCACGCGCGAATCCATCGTCGCTTCGACCGAGCCTTCCACCACCAGCGTGTCGCAGTCGGTGATCTCCACGCCCTTCAGCTTGATGTTGGGACCGACGGTGAGCTTGCTTTCGCCCTCCTTCACCGGAGCGGCGGGCGCGGCAGGCTGCTGCGTGGCGGCGGACGCGGTCGCATGGCCGGAGACGGCAGCGGCATTGGGACTCGTGCCGGGACGCGGATAACCGTCCTCGCGCTTGTTGGTGCTGTTGAAGAAGGGGGACTGCAGTGCCATGAAGCGATTCCTCTGGGAGTGACGACGAAGAGCCGCGATCGTAGGCAGTGGGGCTCTTACATGTGCCGTGCGTGGCGCAAGAAGGGTAACGAATGGCGTTGCATCGCGCCGACGTTGCCCCAAGGTCCCACACGCGCGGGCCCTCGCAGCACTTGCGCGCGCGGCGCGCAGGCTTCACGATCACAGCAGAGTCATGAGGAGTCACGCCATGAATCGAAGCCTGCGCGCGATCGCAGCGTCCCTCGCACTCGCCGTCGTGGCCTCCACGGCCGCGGCGGACCAGGGCGACGACGAGGACATAGCGATCAGCCCCGCGAATCTGATCGTGGTGCTGCGCGAGACTCCGGGCGCGAACAAGGCCGATGAAGCGCTGGTGCCCTTCGGGAAGATCAGCGCCCGCGCGGCCGACGGCCGCGAGTTCAGCTTCGAGGCCAGCTGGTTCCAGTACCTGGGCGACATGCACCTGCGCCTCGTGTTCGACGGCGAGAGGCAGGTGCAGAGCGCGGTCCCTGAAGACCTGCAGCGGCTGCACCTGAGCCCGGAAGAGGCGCTGGCGCGTGCGGTCGCGAACCTGCGCGAGCGCTATGGCAGACCGGTCGCGGAACCCTGGGAGGACGGCGTGATGCAGGTGCACGGCAACGCGCCGGACCTCGATAGCAGCTACTTCCTCGATCGTGCGTTCTGGCTCGAGCAGCAGAACGGGTCACCCGCGGGCCTGGTGGTGGCGGTGCCCGATCGCGGCGGACTGGTGTTCGCGCATGCCGACGACGAAGCCGCGATCGCGACGCTGCGCTTCAGCGCCGCCGCGCTGTTCGCGAGCGGCGACAACGCGCGGATCTCCTCGGGCCTTTACCTGTTCCGCGACGGGCACTGGTCCGTGTACCAGGCGCCGCAGAAGCTGGACTCCGACGAGTCCGCGCGCGTTCAGTAGCTGACGCTGTAGCGATAGCCGCGGAAACGCAGCACGGCGCTGCGCGCGCGGATCTGCTCCAGCACCACGCCGGGCGCCAGCTCAGCGCCTTCGTTCATCACCTGTCCGCCCACCACCAGCATGCGCTGCGCGGCGTTGTCCGAGTAGACCCCGCCCGAGATCGCGAGCCTGGGCAGCGCGCCCTGCACGTCCGCGGGCAGTTCCGCGGGATTGAAGATGCGATCGGCTGCCGGCGTGGCGGCCGGTGCGCTCGCCGCAGAGGCAGGCGCGGCGGTTTTCGCCGCAACCGCCGGAACCGCGGGAGACAACTTCGCCGTGGCGAGCGCGCCGGTCCCCGCCGCGCTGGCGGCCACGACAGGAATGCGCGCCGCGGCGGCTGCAGGCGCAGTCGCATGCGCAGCGGCGGTGGCCACGACCGCGGGCCTGGCGCGTTCCACCGGCGCCAGCGCCACGGGCATGGGCGGCGGCGGACTCACCACGGCGGCCACCGGCACCACTGCGGCTTCGGGCGCATGCGCCACCGCCACCGGGGCAGGCGCGGCGGCGATGACAGCGGTGGGACGTTGCCACGCGATGGCGAGCGCTGCGGCGACAAGCACCAGCGCGCCGGCGGGCCACGCCCAGCCCGGCACGCGCGCGCGCGCGATGGCCGGCGCGCCGGCCGTGGGTTGCGCGTGGATGCCGCGGGCCGGATCGCGTTCGCGTTCCGCGTCGGCGCGGCGCAAGGCATCGAGGATGTACGACATGCGCTCGCTTTTCAGGGTTGGGTGCGCAGGCGCGGCTCGTCCACGCCGGCGGCACGATTGAGTTGCATGTAGGTCAGCGGCCCCGGGCGCCCGTCGGCGGGCAGCCCTTGCGCCACCTGGAAGGCGCGCACTTCGCTGCGCAGGCCTGGATCCAGCTTCGCGGCCGTCGGCGCGGCTTCGCCCTTGGCGTTCGCCAGGTGCAGCGCGACCCACTCCACGGCGGGGCCGCCCTGGCCGTCGCGCGGCGTCTCGCGATAGCCCTCGGGCGCGCGCCAGAGCGTGCCGAAGTCGCCCTGCCAGCGCTGCGCCAGCGCGGTGAGCGTCACGGTCTGCTCGGTCCCCGCCGCCTGCAAGGTCGCGGCCTGGTCGGTGAGCGAGGTCAGCACGGCATAGGAGGGATGGCCCGTCGCGGCGTCCAGCGTGACGATCCCGGGGCGCCCCAGCTGCCGGATCACCGCGAGGCTCAGGTTCTTGCTGAAGCAATGCACCTGCTCGCGCGCCAGCGCCGCGCAGGGATCGCCCTGGCCTGGGGGCACCGGGAGCTTCCACACGCCGGCCAGTTCACGCCACGCCGCGGCCTCGTCGCGCAGCAGCGTCGGCGCCCTGGGTGCAGCGGTCGCCTTCACGGGGAGCGGGATGGGCGCGTCCGCGACGCTGGCGGCGAGCCGCGGCGTGATGCTCAGCGACATGCGCACGGGTTCGACCGGTTCGGCCACGCGGGTCGCGGCGGCCAGCAGGGCCGCTCCAGCGGCCACGCCCAGCACGCCGGCGAGCGCTGTGCGGCTCCAGGGGCGCCGTGGCCGGCTGCCCGGCGGAAAGACTTCGGCCGCGGCCTGGCGCACGACGCGGCGCGTGACCTCGCCCTGCCCGCTAGCGTAGGCGCCCAGCAGCGCGCGGTCGCACAGCAGGTTGATCCGCCGCGGCACGCCGCCGCTCGCGGCATGGATGCTGCGCAGCGCCGCGCGGTCGAAGGGCAGCGGCCGCTGCAGGCCGCAGGCCTCCAGCCGGTGCCGCACGTAGGCCTCGCTTTCCTGCGGCGCCAGCGCGCCCAGGTGATAGCGCGCGATCACGCGCTGCGCCAGCTGCTCCAGCTCGGGGCGCGCCAGCATGTCGCGCAGCTCGGGCTGGCCGATCAGGATGATCTGCAGCAGCTTGCGCTCGCTGGTCTCCAGGTTGGTCAGCAGGCGCAGTTGCTCCAGCACTTCGGGCGCCAGGTTCTGCGCCTCGTCGATCACGAGCACGTTGCTGCGGCCGGCGGCATGCGCCTGCAGCAGGAAGGCGTTGAGCGGGTCGAGGTAGTCCTTGACCGTGGCCGGGCGCTGCGCGGGCAGCTGCACCGCCACGCCGAACTCGTGGCACACCGTCTCCAGCAGTTCCAGGACGGTCAGCTTGGGGTTGAAGATGTAGGCGAGGTTGACGTGTTCCGGCACCTGCTCCAGGAAGGAGCGGCACACGGTGGTCTTGCCGGTGCCGATCTCGCCGGTGAGCAGCACGAAGCCGCCGCCGCCCTGCACCCCATACAGCAGGTGCGCCAGGGCCTCGCGGTGCTGCTCGCTCATGAACAGCAGGCGAGGGTCCGGCGCGATCGAGAACGGCTCCTGCTTCAGCCCGAAATACGCGGCGTACATGGCGCCTAGGATAGCGCGCGGATGTAACCGCGCCCTCGGGTCCGGCCCTCAGGCGGGTGCGAGGGCCGGCGTGCGGCGCACCCGCCGCACGTTGAACGCGCTCGCGATCAGCATCAGCTGCAGGCCGACCAGCACCATCCAGACGCCGCTGAAGTGGCCGTGGTCCATCAGGCTGCCGAACACCAGCGGCGCGATGGCCTGCCCCACGTCCAGTCCGGAATAGACGACGCCATACACGCGGCCGGTGGCGTTGTCGGGTGCGGAACGCTTCACGAGCATGTCGCGCGAAGGCCCCGCCGTGCCGCTGACGAAGCCCATGACCCCGAACAGCGCCGGCACCGCGAACGGCGGCACGGAGCCGAAGCCGATCACCAGCGCGACGCCCGCGGCCAGGCCGAAGCCGGCGCCGACGATGCGCTCGCAGCGCGCCGGGTCGGACGCGAGGAAGCCCCCCAGCACGGTGCCGCCGGCGGCGCACACCATGTAGCTCGTGATGCACACGGCGACCAGCGCCTTGGGCATGCCGAGCAGGTTCATGGCCGCGAGCGGCGCGAAGGTCTGCACGCCGGTGAGCACGCCGGCGTAGACCAGGAAGAAGGCGAAGCACATCCAGACCGCGGGAATGCGCAGGAAGGCCAGGCTGTCGTCGGCGGTCCCCTTCGCGGCAGCGACGGGCCGCTTCAGGCCAGGCAGTTGCAGCGTCGCGCGGTTCAGCCAGAGCACCAGCAGGACGGCCAGTGCGATGCAGCCCGCCGCCGCCAGCGCCACGCGCCAGTGGAAGGCGAACGCGATCGGCACGACCACCACCGGCCCCAGCGCCCAGCCCAGGCTGCCGGTGATCCCGTGCACGCTGTAGCCGTGGCCCAGCCGCCTGGGACTGACCTTGCGATTGAGCAGCGTGTAGTCGGCCGGGTGGAAGACGCCGTTGCCCGTGCCGGCGACGACCGCCACCAGCGCCATCGTCCAGTAGTTGGGTGCGAGCGCGAAGCCGAAGGCGCCCGCGGCCACGAGCGCCAGGCCGCCGAACAGGATGGGACGCGGCCCGAAGCGGTCCACGAGGAAGCCGGACGTGGTCTGCACGCCGCAGGACACGACGAAGAAGATCGACATGAGGAACCCGAGCTGCGTGTAGCTCACGCCCAGCGCGTCCTTGAGCCAGGGGAAGAGCGGGGGCAGGATCAGCTGGCTGAAATGGCTGACCATGTGGGCGAGGCCCACGAGCCCGATCACGTGCGCGTCCTGCTTGAGCGGGACGCCTTGTGCGGCGGTTGCGGTTGCGGTTGCGGAAGACATGCGGGCAATCCTAAAGTGCGCGTTCGATTTCCGGAATGCGATGGAAAGACACAAATCGGCGAAAATCCGCCAATGCCGCGCGCCCGCCGTTCCGTCGTCGCCAACGCCGACGTCGACCTGTTCCAGCCGACGCGCGCACGGCCCGTGCGCGTCCGCTCGCGGACCATGCCGGCCGATGCGCACTTCGAGCCGCACCGGCACGCGTGGGCGCAGGTGGCGTACTGCGCGACCGGCATCCTGCAGGTGAGCGCCGCGGACCCGGGCAGCGCCAGCGGAGAAGTCACCTACATCGTGCCGCCTTCGCGCGCCGTTTGGATCGCGCCCGACGCGTTGCACTCGGTGCACGTGCTGCAGGCGGCGCACTTCCGCACGCTCTACATCGACGCCGCCGTCGCGCCGCCGACCTGGACCGGCTGCCGCGTGCTCGTGGTATCGCCGCTGCTGCGCGAACTGGTGCCGGCCCTGGACGATCCGCGCCTCTCGCGCGATCGCGAAGCGCTGCTCACGGCGGTTCTGCTGGACGAACTGCACCACGCCGACACGCAAAGCCTGGGCGTGCCCTTGCCGCCAGCGGACACCGGCGACAAGCGCCTGCGCGCGCTGTGCGAGGCGGTGCTGCGCGCGCCCGGCGAGCGCGCGACGCTCTCGCAATGGGCCGCCGACGTCGGCGCGAGCGAGCGCACGATGGCGCGCCTCTTTCGAGAGCAGCTGGGCACCACCTACCAGCAATGGCGCCAGCAGGCGGTGCTGGCGCACGCGCTCCCGCTGCTGGCCCGTGGCGTGCCGGTGGGCCAGGTCGCCTTCGCCAGCGGGTATGCGAGCGAGAGCGCCTTCACGGCGATGTTCAAGGCCGCCATGGGCCAGGCGCCCAGCCGCTTCCAGCCCCGAGTCACTGCCTGATCCTGCGTTCGCAAGGCCTGGCGCGGGATGCCCGGACCTGCGGGTGCGAAGCCTCCCCGCCGATGTGGCGCGCGGCGACTCCCCGCTTCGAAGATTTCCTACGCACGGTGCATGACCTCTCCGACCGCTGAGCTTGCGGTGCGCGGCCAACAATGACTTGCATCCAACGTACGTCCCGCACGTCCCATGAACCGCTCTCCCTCCGAGTCTCCCGACGACGACGCCCCCGAAGCCGGCGCGCGCGGTGACGGGCCCGAACGGGGGGGACGGTCCGGCGAAGGCGCGACGAGCGCCCTCGCCCACCTGAAGCGGCAGGCGCGCCAGCAGCGGCGCGAAACTCCCGACACGGATGACGGCCACCTGGGAGCCGAACGATGAACACGGAAAGCGCGCCGCCGCCCGCCAATCCGCCGCACGAGCCGCCGCAGAAGGACAAGACCAGCGGCGAAGGCGCGGACACCGCGATGCGCGCCCTCATTCGCAAGCGCAAGCAGCAGGTCGAAGGCCCCGACGAAGCGCCGCCGGGCGGCGGTGACTCCAAGGCCTGAGCGCGGTCCTACACTCGCGCCGTGAGCACCATTCGCAGCGCCGGCCTGCTGATGTTCCGGCGTGCGGACGCCGGCATCGAGGTGCTCCTCGCGCACCCGGGCGGCCCGTTCTGGTCGCGCCGCGACGACGCGGCATGGACGCTGCCCAAGGGAGAGATCGACCCGGGCGAGGAACCACTCGCCGCGGCCTGCCGCGAGTTCCTCGAGGAGACGGGCTTCGCCAGCGCACCGCCCTTCATTCCGCTGGGGGAGCTGCGCCAGAAAAGCGGCAAGCGCATCAGCGCATGGGCGTTCGAGGGCGATGCCGATCCCGCCTTGCTGGTGAGCAACCGGTTCGAGATGGAGTGGCCGCCGCGTTCCGGGCGCATGCAGTCCTTCCCCGAGGTGGACCGTGTCGCGTGGTTCGGCCCGCAGGAAGCGCGGCGCAAGCTGATCGCGGGCCAGGCGCCCTTCATCGACGGCCTCGAGCGCTGGTTGCAGGGCCAGGCCTCCGCGCAGGAAACCGGCCCCGCCTGAGGCGCCGGGCGCCGGCCGCGCCCTCAGGCCGTCGCGTAAGCGCGCTGGCGCGCGCCGCGGCCCTGCGCCGCGATGAACTCCGGGCAGAGCAGTTCCTCGGATTCGTCTTCTTCCCGCGCCGCGGGAGCGATCGCGGCGTGCTCCCAGGCCGCGCGGATCGCCTGCATCGCGTCGTCGAGGTCGAGACGCGAGTCCCCCTTGATGCGGACCCAGTTGGCGCACAGCGACTTCTCGGCGTCCTCGAAGCGGCCGCCGTATTGCGCGTAGCCGATGTAGCCCACGCAGAACGCCGGCGCGTAGTCGTCGTAGCCATACTCGGCGCGGTGGTAGGGCTGGGCCCAGTACACGCGCTGCCAATAGGCGTCCTCCCGTTCGGGCTGGACGCGGCCGTCGATGCGAACCTGCGGTTCGTCTGCCTGTTCTTGCCAGAAATCCTGTTCCGCGATGGCGGTCATGGCCGTCTCTCCGTGTCTTGTTGCTGAAGACATGATCCGTGCAGCACCAGCCCGACCGTGTAGGACGCACGGGCCGCGCTGCTGTCGGAGCGCGTACCTGCAGGGTGCAGGCGGCCCCGCCGGGGCGGCGCGCGCGGCGGGCGACTCGGCGCGTCGCCGCGCACCCCAGCTGCGCCGCCGCCTGCGCGCGGAGCAGCTGGGACATGTCGCATCGGCGGCTTGCGCTCGCCGACCCAGCGCGGATACTCGGCGGCCATCGGAGGTCGCATGGAAATCAAGGACAAGGTGGTGGTGGTCACGGGCGGCGCGAGCGGCATCGGCGCCGGCCTGGCACAGCGTTTCGCCCACGAAGGCGCGCGCGGGGTGGTGGTCGCGGACGTGAACCTGCAGCGTGCGCAAGGAGTCGCCGAAGGCATAGGCGCGCAGGCGATCGCCCTGCGCTGCGACGTGAGCCAGGAGGCCGAGATCCAGGCGCTGGTGCGCCAGGCGACCGAGCGCTTCGGCGGGGTCGATGCGTACATCTCCAACGCCGGCATCCTGGGCCGCATGGGCGGCATCGAGCTGGACGACGCGCTGTGGGACAGCATGTGGAAGATCCACGGCATGGCCCACGTCTGGGCGGCGCGCGCCGTCGTGCCGCAGATGCTGGAACGCGGCGGCGGCTACTTCCTGGTGACCGCTTCGGCCGCGGGCCTGCTGAACATCGTCGAGTCCGCACCCTACGGCGTGACCAAGCACGCCGCAGTGGCCATCGCCGAGTGGCTGCGCATCGCCTATGGCCGCAAGGGCCTGCGCGTGTCCTGCCTGTGCCCGCAGTCCGTGCAGACGGACATGACGCGCGACGGCACCGGTTCGGCCGGCATCAACGGCGTCCTCACGCCCGAACAGGTGGCCGAGGTGGTCGTGCAGACCATGCGCGAGGAGCGCTTCCTCGCGCTGCCGCACCCGGAGGTGGCGAAGTACTTCCTCGCGAAGGGGCAGGACTACGACCGCTGGCTGGGCGGCATGCAGAAGCTGTATGCCCAGCACATGGAGCAGCAGCCCCGCCCCTGAGCTTCAGTGCCCGAACAGGCCCACCAGGCCTGTCACGATCAAGTACAGCGCGATGATGTAGTTGAGCAGCCTCGGCATGATGAGGATGAGGATGCCCGCGATCAACGCGGTGACGGGTCCGATGTGTTGGAGATAAGGCATGGTCGCTCCGGAATTGGCAGGCGCTGAGTATGCGTGCGCGCGCGCCGGCCGTGGGGCGATGGCTCAGTCGTCCGTCGTCCCGGGCGCGACGCCGCTGACGACCCGCGCATAGCGCTGCTTGCTCCAGTAGGCCGAAGCCCAGTCGATCAGCACGACCAGGCGGTTGCGAAAGCCGATGAGGAAGTAAATGTGGGCGAACAGCCAGAACACCCACGCGAACCAGCCGCTGAAGCCCACGTGCCGCCAAGGCGTCCACAGGTCCACGACGGCGGAGTTGCGGCCGATGGTGGCGAGGTTGCCGTAGTCGCGGTAGCGAAAGGCCTGCGTGGGCTGGCCTGCCAGGCGGCGCATCAGGTTCGCGGCCGCCGTTCGGCCCATCTGCTTCGCCGCGGGCGAGACGCCGGGCACGGGCCGCGGCGCGCGCCCCGGCAGGTGGCTTTGCGCAGCGGCCAGGTCACCGATCACGCTGATCTCCGGATGCCCTGGCAGGCTCAGGTCCGCCTCCACGACGACGCGGCCCGAGCGATCGGCCGCCGCGCCCGTCGCCTGGGCAAGCTGGCGTCCGAGCGGCGAAGCCTGGACACCGGCGGCCCACAGCACGCAGCGGCTGGCGATGCGCAGCGCGGGCGCGCCACCCGCCGGATGCACTTCGATGCCGTCCGCGTCGATCACGGTCACGCGCGTGTCGACCTGCACTTCGACGCCCAGCTTTTCCAGTTGCCGCTGCGCGCTCGCGCTCAGGTGCCCGGGCATCGCCTGCAGCACGCGCGCGCCGCCCTCTACAAGCAGGATGCGCGCGGCCGCGGGATCGATGTGCCGGAACTCGCCGCGCAAGGTGTGGCGCGCGATCTCCGCCATAGTGCCCGCCATCTCGACGCCGGTCGGTCCACCGCCGATCACCACGAAGGTGAGCCAGGCAGTTCGTGCAGCCAGGTCCGTTTCCTTCTCCGCGGCCTCGAAGGCATAGAGCACGCGCCGGCGGATCTCGAAGGCATCGGCCAGTGTCTTGAGTCCCGGCGCGAAGCGCTCCCACTCGTCGTGGCCGAAGTAGCTGTGGGTGGCTCCTGCAGCGACGATGAGGTGCTCGTAGGGCAAGGTCCCACCATCGGCCAGGCGCACCTCGCGCGCATCCGCATCGATGGCGACGACGTCGCCCAGCAAGGTCGTGACGTTGGCCTGCTGGCGGAACAGGTGGCGCACGGGCGCCGCGATGGCGGGGGCGGAGAGGCCGGCGGTCGCGACCTGGTACAGCAAGGGCTGGAACAGGTGGTGGTTGGTGCGATCGACCAGGGTGATGGCCACGTCGGCGTCATGCAGGGCGCGCGCAGCTTCCAGGCCGCCGAACCCGCAACCGATGATGACGACGCGCGGCTTGCGGCGGGTGCTCGACACGCGCTCAGTCTAGCAGCCGGTGCTTCAGCGCGTAGTAGGTGAGGTCGCTGTTGGAGCGCGCGTCGAGCTTGCGCATCAGGCGCGCGCGATAGGTGCTGACGGTCTTGGCGCTCAACGAAAGTTCGGCGGCGACTTCGCCCGCGGTGCAGCCCTGCGCGAGCTTCAGGAACACCTGCAGCTCGCGCGCGGAGAGCTGTTCGTGCAGGCCGCCCGGCGTCGGCGCGATGATCTGCGTGGCCAGCAGCTCCGCCACCGCGGGCGTGATGTAGCGGCCGCCTTGCGCCACGCGGCGGATCGCGATGGGGATCTCGGTCGGCTCGCAGGACTTGTTCAGGTAGCCGCTCGCGCCGCTGCGGATCAGGGGTACGGCGTACTGGTGCTCGGGATAGCCGGAGAGCACCAGCACGCCCACGTGTTCGGCCTTGGCCTTGATCATGGTGAGCGCGTCGATGCCGCTCTGTCCCGGCATGTCGAGGTCCAGCAGCAGCACATCGACCGCCTGGGTGCGCACCAGGTCGATCGCTTCGCGTCCCGACGACGCCTCCGCCACCACGCGGATGTCGTCGTGGTCGTCGAGGAAACTGCGCAGGGCGCTGCGCGTGATCGGATGGTCGTCGGCGATGCCCACGCGGATGGCGCGCAAGCTCCACTGCCCCTGGGCCTGCGGCGGGGTCCCGGCCTGCTCGCGTTCGCGTTGCAGCTTCACGGGGACGTCCTGTGCTCTCCCGGGCCGGTGGCCCGCACAGGTCGATTAGGAAACGGCGGCGCTACCCCTCCCGTAGGCCCGAACCTACAGTACGGTAAGAAGATTCCGCATTGTCACGGCCCGCCGTCAGGGGCTGCTCAGGGTGCCGGGGAACGCGGCTCCACGTCGCTCACGTCGGCCAGGCGCGCGCGCGGGCCCGCGGCCATGTCGGCACGCGGAGTGCGCGATGCCTGCGGGGCACGCCGCATCATGTCGCCGAAGGCGCGGCCCGGCGACATGCGCATCACGAAGGGCGTCACCGGCCGGCCGGTGAGGCGAGCCCAGGCCGCGCGCAGCGTCCAGATGGCCACCAGCAGCACGACGACCGCGAGCAGGCTCGCGGCGAAGACCAGCCCCGTGACGAGCAGCAGCGCGCGGAAAAGGAAGTTCAGGATCAAGGGCATCTCCCTCGCATTGTGGGCCGAAAAAAAAGGCCGGGGCGCACCCCGGCCTTTCGCTGGCGATCAGGCGGCCGCCGCCGCGCGGCGGGGACGCTCGGGCGACCCGAAGTGGAAGACGCCGGGCTCGCGCACCGGATCCACTTCCACCGGGATGGTGCTCTTGGGCGGGAAGCGGCCCTCGAGGATCAGCCTGGACAGCGGGTTCTCGATGCGCTGCTGGATCGCCCGCTTGAGCGGCCGGGCGCCGAACACCGGGTCGAAGCCGACCTTCGCGAGTTCTTCCAGCGCGCCCGGCGAGACCTCCAGGTGCAGGTCCATCTTCGCGAGGCGCTGCTCCAGCACGCGCAGCTGGATCTTCGCGATCTGCGCGATGTTCTTCGCATCCAGCCCGTGGAACACCACCGTCTCGTCGATGCGGTTCAGGAATTCGGGACGGAAATGGTTCTTGAGTTCATCCCACACCGCTTCCTTCACGTCCTCGTAGGGCTTGCCCACCATCGCCTGGATCATGTGCGAGCCGATGTTGGACGTCATCACGATCACCGTGTTCTTGAAGTCCACGGTGCGGCCCTGGCCGTCGGTGAGGCGGCCGTCGTCGAGCACCTGCAGCAGCACGTTGAACACGTCGTGGTGCGCCTTCTCCACTTCGTCGAGCAGGATCACGCTGTAGGGCTTGCGGCGCACGGCCTCCGTCAGGTAGCCGCCCTCCTCGTAGCCCACGTAGCCGGGAGGCGCGCCGATCAGCCGCGCGACCGAGTGCTTCTCCATGAACTCGCTCATGTCGACGCGAATGAGGTGCTCCTCGCTGTCGAACAGGAAGGAGGCCAGCGCCTTGCACAGCTCGGTCTTGCCCACGCCCGTGGGGCCGAGGAACAGGAACGAGCCGGTGGGGCGATTCGGGTCCGAGAGGCCCGAGCGCGAGCGGCGGATGGCGTTGGACACGGCGCTGATCGCCTCGTCCTGGCCGACGACGCGCTCGTGCAGCTTGTCTTCCATCAGCAGCAGCTTCTCGCGCTCGCCCTGCATCAGCTTGGACACCGGGATGCCGGTGGCACGCGCCACCACTTCGGCGATCTCCTCGGCGCCGACCTGCGTGCGCAGCAGCTGCGGCTTGCCGCTCTTGCTCTTGCTGCTTTCGCGGTCCTGCGCCTCCTTCAGCTGCTTCTCCAGCGAGGGCAGCTTGCCGTACTGCAGCTCGGCGACCTTGTTGAAGTCGCCCTTGCGCTTGAACTCCTCGATCTGCGTCTTGATGCGGTCCATCTCCTCGCGGATCTGCGCGC
>FTHB01000238.1_pt1 | contig 20670 bp, 19 predicted proteins | sample 1640851 | NCBI WGS metagenome assembly FTHB01 (sample SAMEA3914788, study PRJEB12502) | metagenome | biome: forest; material: soil | place: Canada | collected 2011-07-03 | depth 0.1 m
GCCGCGGGCGACCCAGCGGCCCACCGCTTCATGAAGGAGCTGGTGGCACACGTCGGCCCCGTGGATGGAGGGCAGCCACTGGAGCAAGGGCCGCTCCGCCGCCATGGGGAAATTGGTGGGCGCGGGCAGCACATCGAAGCCCCTGGCGCGAAAGGCGGCCGCCGCGCGCTCCATGTGCGTCGCGTCGGTCACCAGCGCGATGCGCGTCACGCCATCGCGTTGCAGGAGGTCGGCCATCCGCGCCGCGTTCTCCGCCGTGTCACGCGAGCGGTCGTCCATCCAGCGCAGCTTCAGGCCGTAGTCCTCCTGCAGCGCGCGACGCGCGACTTCGCCTTCCGAAGCCGTGTCGGTGCCCGAGGCGGCCCAGCCGACGCCGCCCGCGAAGGCGAGCGGCTGTCCCGAGTGCCGTGCGAGCCAGGCGCCGTAGCGCAGGCGCTCCAAGGTAGGCGGACCGGGCTGCGGCTCGCCATATTCGGGCGCGCGCGGCAGCACGCCGCCGCCCAGCACCACGATGGCCTGCGTGCGGCGCACGTCCTGGAGCTGCACGGGCTGCACGCCGGGCAGCAGGTGGCCGGCCAGCGCGAGCGCCATCACGTTGGTGCTCAGGGCCCAGGCGAGCACGAGTCCCACCAGCGCGACCAGGAAACCGGCGACGCGGCGGCGCAGGCCCAGCAGGACGCCGAACGCCACGAGCAGCAGCGGGCCCGCCGGCGGCAGCGCCAGTGCGGCCAGCACGGGCTTCCATTCACCCAGCGGCATCGCGGGAATCCTCGTCGGTCTGATTGGCGTGCATGGGCGCGCATCCTACGGCACGCGGCTTCACGCTACAGTGGCGGCCAACACGGAGAGCGACATGAGCGACCTGCAAACGATCGTGCTGGGCGGCGGCTGCTTCTGGTGCACCGAGGCGGTGTACAAGGAAGTGCGCGGCGTGACCGATGTGGAATCGGGCTACAGCAACGGCGACACCGAACGTCCCGGCTACGACGAAGTGTGCACGGGCCGCACCGGGCACTCCGAAGTGGTCAAGCTGACGTACGACCCGTCGCAGGTCACGACGCGCCAGCTGCTGGAGATCTTCTTCGTCGTGCACGACCCGACCCAGATGAACCGCCAGGGCAACGACGTGGGCACGCAATACCGCAGCGGCATCTACTACACGACGCCGCAGCAGAAGCAGGCGGCCGAGGACATCATCCGCGAACTCGATGCGGACAAGGCCTTCGGCCGGCCCATCGTCACGGAGGTGCTGCCGCTGCGCAACTACTGGCCGGCGGAGCCCTATCACCAGGATTTCTTCGAGAAGAATCCGACGCAGGGCTATTGCCTGGCGGTGGCGGCGCCCAAGGTGGCGAAGTTCCGCAAGACCTTCACGGAGCTCACGCGCAAGTAGTCCCGCCCGCGCCTCAGGGCGCCAGCCGCTCCCGCACCCATTCGCCGTTCGCGAGGCGGTAGCGCAGCCGGTCGTGCAGCCGGCTCTTGCGTCCCTGCCAGAACTGCCACTCGTCCGGCACGAGCCGGTAGCCGCCCCAGTGCGGCGGCCGCGGCGGATTCAGCAGGAACTGCGCGCCGTACTTCGCCGCGTTCGCGACGAGCACGCCGCGGCCCGGGATCACCTGGCTTTGCGGGCTCGCCCAGGCGCCGATGCGCGAGTCGAGCGGGCGGCTGGCGAAGTAGGCGTCGCTCTCCTGCGCGCTCACCTTCTCCACGCGTCCCTCGATGCGGACCACGCGTTCGAGCTCCACCCAGTGGAACTGCAGGGCGGCCCAGGGATTGCCGGCCAGTTCCTGGCCCTTGCGGCTGTCGTAATTGGTGTACCAGACGATGCCGCGCGCGTCGTAGCCCTTGACCAGCACGATGCGCGTGCTGGGACGCAGGTCGCCCGCCACCGTGGCGAGCGTCATCGCGTTGGGCTCGGGGATCTCCGCCGAGATCGCCTCGGTGAGCCACTGGTCGAACTGCTTGAGCGGATCCGCATGCGAGGCGTCCTCGCCCAGTTCGGCGCGCTCGTAGCTTTTGCGCAGGTCGGCGATGCGGGCGGCGGTGCTGCTCATGGAAGGATTTTCGCATCCGCGCCGCTGTCGCATTCTGAGAAGAAGTGCCACGGACCCGGGTTAACCCCATGAACAAAAGACGCAGCGCCGCTAGGCTCGGCGGGCGCACAACCAGACAACGCGAAGGAGGTTCCCATGAGCGTGAAGTTCAACCTGAATGGCAAGCCCGTGACATCCGAGGTCGAGGCCGACACCCCCCTGCTGTGGGTCGTGCGGGACGAGCTCGGTTATACGGGGACGAAGTTCGGCTGCGGTGCCGGCCTGTGCGGCGCCTGCACGGTCCATCTCGATGGCCAGGCCGTCCGGTCCTGCCAGACGCCGGTGTCGGCGGTCGCGGGCCGCAAGGTCGCCACGATCGAAAGCCTCTCGCGCAACAACACGCATCCGCTGCAGGTGGCGTGGATCAAGCACGACGTGCCGCAGTGCGGCTACTGCCAGTCCGGCCAGCTGATGAGCGCGGCCGCGCTGCTGGCGAAGAACAAGAATCCCACCGATGCGCAGATCGACGAGGCCATGAGCGGCAACCTGTGCCGCTGCGGCACCTACGGGCGCATGAAGGCGGCGATCAAGGATGCCGCCAGCACGATGCGCAAGGCCTGAACGGGGAGAACACCATGAGCACCATCGCTTCCACTTCCCGCCGCACCTTCCTCAAGACCAGCGCGATCGCCTCCGGCGGCCTGCTGCTGGGCGTCGCCGTGCCAGGACTGCGCGACGCGCAGGCGGCCGGCACGCTGCACACGCCCAATGCCTGGGTGCACATTGCCGACGACAACACCATCACGCTGATCTCCGCGCGTTCCGAAATGGGCCAGGGTGTCTACACCTCCATGCCCATGCTGATCGCCGAGGAGCTGGGCGTCGACATCCACAAGATCCGCGTGGCGATCGCGCCTCCCGATGCCAAGGCCTACGGCAACGCCCTGCTGGGTGGACCGCAGCTCACGGGCGGCTCGACCTCCGTGCGTGACGGCTGGGAGAAGCTGCGCGTCGCCGGCGCGCAGGTGCGCGAGATGCTGGCCAGCGCCGCGGCCGCGCGCTGGAACGTCGACCGTTCGCAGGTGAAGATGGGCGACGGATTTGCGACCGGGCCGGGCGGCAAGAAGGCCACCTTCGGCGAACTCGCCGAAGCCGCCTCCACCATGCCGGTGCCGGAGAAGCCGCCGCTGAAGGACCCGAGCCAGTTCCGCACCGTCGGCAAGCGCACGCGCCGCCTCGACACGCCGATGAAGGTGAACGGCACGGCGCAGTTCGGCATCGACGTCAAGATGCCCGGCATGGTGTATGCCGCGCTGGAGCAGTCGCCGGTGATCGGCGGCTCGGTCAGGAGCTTCGACGCTTCGGCCGCCAAGGGCATGCCCGGCGTGATCGACGTCGTGCAGATCCCCGATGGCGTCGCCGTCGTGGCCGACAGCTGGTGGCGCGCCAACAAGGCACGCAAGGCGCTGAAGATCGACTGGGACGACGGCCCCGGCGCCAACATCAACAACGCCGCGATGCTGGAAGGCATACGCGCCGCCAGCGGCACCGGCAAGACGCTGGAGATCAAGAAGGAGGGCGATCCGGATGGCGTGATCGCGGCCTCGCAGCACGTCGTCAAGCGCGAGTACGTGAGCCAGTTGCTCTCGCATTCGCCGCTGGAGCCCATGAACTTCACCGCCGCCTGGAAGGACGGCAAGGTGATGCTGATCGGCCCGACGCAATGGCAGGACGGCGCGCAGGGCGCGGTCGCGAAGGCGCTGGGCGTGGACCCGCAGAACGTGTCCGTGCAGACGACCTTCCTGGGCGGCGGCTTCGGCCGGCGCATCGACCTGGACTTCATCGTGCAGGCCGCGCAGATCTCCAAGGCGGTGGGGCGTCCGGTGAAGCTGGTGTGGTCGCGCGAGGACGACATGACGCACGACTTCTACCGGCCGATGGCGGTGCACCAGCTCGCGGCCGCCGTGGGGCCGGACGGCAAGCCGACGGCGATGACCTTCCGGCTCACCTCGCAGTCGATCACCGGCCGCGTGTTCGGCCTGCCGCCCGAAGTGCAGGACCCGCTGATGACCGAAGCGGCGCTGGCGCCCTATGCCATCCCGGCCAGCCGGCACGACGTGGTGAAGCACGACTCCGGGCTGCGCGTGGGCTACTGGCGCTCGGTGAGCCACGTGCTCAATGCCTTCGCCAACGAGAGCTTCGTCGACGAACTCGCCAAGGAGGCAGGGCAGGATCCGGTGGCCTATCGCATGTCCATGCTCGCCAGCCAGCCGCGCTTCGCGAACGTGCTGAAGATCGCGACCGACAAGGCGGGCTGGGGCAAGCCGCTGCCGGCCGGCCACGCACAAGGCGTGGCGTTGATGGAAGGCTACGACACCTACATGGCGCAGGTCGCGGAGATCAGCCTCAACGCGGACGGGTCGGTGCGCGTGCACCGCGTCACCGTCGCGGCCGACCTGGGCCGCATGGTGAACCCGGACACGGTCGAAGCGCAGATCCAGTCCGGCATCATCTTCGGCATGGGCCCCGCGCTGATGCAGGAGATCACGCTGGACAAGGGCCGCGTGCAGCAGACCAACTTCCACCAGTTCCCGCTGGTGCGCATGTACGAGGCCCCGACGATCGACATCACGCTGGTGGACAGCACCGAGAAGCCCGGCGGCATCGGCGAGCCGGCGACCGCCGTCGTGGTACCCGCGATCGCCAACGCGGTCGCGACGCTCACCGGCAAGCGCGTGCGCAAGCTGCCCATGACGGCGGAGGCGATCCGCTCTGCCTGAACCGGCCGCGCGCGGTCCCGTGGTGCTCGTCCTCGCCTCCGGGCGGGGCGAGCGCTTCCTTGCGTCCGGGGGGCGCGGTTCCAAGCTGCAGGCGCCGCTGGCGGGGCAGGGCGTGATCGAGCACACGCTCGCCGCCGTGCGCGCGAGCGGGCTGCCGTTCCACGTCGAAGGCGGCGGGCACCCGGGCATGGGCGACTCGATTGCCGCGGCGGTGCGCGCCACGTCCGATGCGGCTGGCTGGCTCGTGCTGCCTGGCGACCTGCCCCTCGTCTCGCCCGACTCGCTGCGCGCCGTGGCGAGCGCCCTGGCGAGCGCTTCGGTGGTGCTGCCGGTGTACCTCGGCACACGTGGCCACCCGGTGGGTTTCGCTCGCGAACATGGCCCCGCCCTGCAGGCCTTGCACGGGGCCGAGGGCGCCGCCGCCATCGTGCGTGCCGCGCGGCCGCTGAAGCTGGAGCTCGACGACGAAGGCATCGTCACCGACATCGACACGCTGGACGACCTCGCGCGCGCCGAAGCGCTGTTGAGCCAGCGCGGAAAGTCCTAGGCGTTTGCCCCGCAGGCCCCTAGTTCCGCGTCTCTCCTTTCTCGCGTTCGCGGATCAGGCGCAGCAGCTTCTCGAGGTTGCGGTCGTGGATGTCGTGCCGCTTCAACTCCTCCAGCGTGCGGTGCGCGTAGTCGAGCGTGGTGCCGTAGATGCCCGAGGCGAACGCGAAGATCGCCCGGTACTCCTCCTCGCTCAGTTCGCCGGTGTGGCTGGGGCTCTTGCGTGACAGCGTGAAGGCCAGCGCACGCACCCGGCCCTGCGGCGTGTCCGCCGGCAGCCAGCGCGGGTCGTACACCGCCATCTTCATCTCGCGCTGCCACAGCCGCGCCAGCGTGGCGCCGCCGTGCTCGCGCGCGATGCGGAACACCACGCCGCGGCAGGCGCCGCCGGTGAGCAGGCCGAAGACCAGGCCCGGCCGTTCGGGTGTGCCGCGGTTGATGCGGCTCCACATCTTCAGGGCGCGGTGCCAGCCGTGCACGCGGGCCGGCCGCCGCTCCAGGAAGTCGAACTCGGGCCGCCAGATCAGCGAGCCGTAGCCGAAGACCCAGAGGTCGTCCTGCCCGCCCCATTCGGCGAGCGCCTTCTCCAGCAAGAGGGCCGGATCCCGCAGGGGCTTCAACACTTCGCTCACGGTTTCGACTCTAGCGGACGCGGGCTCCGGCTGGAAGTTGGTAACCGGTTCGTACCGGCATCCGCGCCACAACGGCGGCGCTGCGGGGTAGGATGTTCCTCAACCCGTGAGTCTTCCATCATGAAACTGCACCCCGTCCTCGAGGCGGTGACGCAGCGCATCCGTGAACGCAGCGCCCCCACGCGCTCCGCCTACCTCAACCGGATCGCCCAAGCCGCCAACCGCGACCGCGGCGCGGACCGCATGGGCTGCGCCAACGTCGCCCACGCCTTTGCCGGCATTCCCGCCAACGACAAGTTCCGCGTGGTTGCCGAACGCGCGCCCAACATCGCGATCGTCAACTCCTACAACGACATGCTGTCGGCGCACGCGCCCTACGGCAGCTATCCGCCCCTGATCAAGGAGGAAGCGCATCGCCACGGCGCGAACGCGCAGGTCGCCGCCGGCGTGCCCGCGATGTGCGACGGCGTGACGCAGGGCACGCCCGGCATGGAGCTGAGCCTGTTCTCGCGCGACGTGATCGCGATGGCCACGGCCGTGGGCCTCAGCCACGACGTGTTCGACGCCGCGCTGATGCTGGGCATCTGCGACAAGATCGTGCCGGGCCTCCTGATCGGCGCGCTGCAGTTCGGGCACCTGCCCACCGTGTTCGTGCCGGGCGGCCCCATGCCCAGCGGACTGTCGAACACCGAGAAGTCCAAGGTGCGCGAACTCGCCGCGCAGGGACTCGTCGGCCGCAAGGAATTGCTGGAAGCCGAGGAGAAGGCCTACCACGCGCAGGGTACCTGCACCTTCTACGGCACGGCCAACAGCAACCAGATGCTGCTGGAAGCCATGGGCCTGCACGTGCCCGGCGCGGCTTTCGTGCAGCCGCAGGACGAACTGCGGGCCGAACTCACGCGCGAAGCCGTGCGCACCGTGCTCGCCAACCTCAGGTCACGCCGCTACGCGCCGATCGGCCAGGTGGTGGACGAACGCAGCATCGTCAACGCGATGGCGGCGCTGCTCGCAACGGGCGGTTCCACCAACCACCTGATCCACTGGGTTGCGGTCGCGCGCGCGGCGGGTATGGTGATCGACTGGGACGACTTCGAACGTCTCTCCTCGGTGGTGCCGCTGCTGGCCCGCGTGTACCCGAACGGCACGGCGGACGTGAACGCCTTCCAGGCCGCGGGCGGTCCCGGCTACGTGATCCGCGAACTGCTCGATGCGGGATTGATGCACGGGGACGTTCTCACCGTGCGCGAGGGCGGGCTGCGCGAGTACACGCGCATTCCGCGGTGGGCCGAGGGCCGCACCGGACTGGCCTGGCGCGACGCGGGCGCATCGGGCGACGAGAGCATCCTGCGTCCTGCGGGCCAGCCCTTCAGCCCCACCGGCGGCCTCAAGCTGCTCACGGGCAACCTGGGGCGCAGCGTCATCAAGGTTTCCGCCGTGCCCGACGACCGCCACGTCATCGAGGCGCCCGCGCGCATCTTCGACAGCCAGGACGCATTGCTGGCCGCCTTCAAGGCGGGCGAGCTGGAACGCGACATCGTGTGCGTGGTGCGCTGGCAGGGGCCGCGCGCCAACGGCATGCCGGAGTTGCACAAGCTCACGCCGCCGCTGGCGGTGCTGCAGGGCAAGGGCTTTCGCGTGGCGCTGGTGACCGATGGCCGCATGAGCGGCGCCTCGGGCAACGTGCCGGCGGCGATCCACGTGTCGCCCGAGGCGGAGGCGGGCGGCCCGCTGGCGCTGCTGCGCGATGGCGACCTCGTGCGCCTCGACGCGCCCGCGGGCCGGCTGGAAGCCCTGGTCGATGCGGCCGAATGGAAGCGGCGCGAGCCGGCGCGCATGAGCGACGCGCAACGTGAGCACAATGCGCATGGTGTCGGACGCGAACTGTTCGGCGGCATGCGGCGCAATGCGCTCGAGGCGGAAGGGGGCGCCTGCACATGGCTTTGAAGGAGATCTCCGCGCGGCCCACGCCGCTGGACATCATGCAGGACGCGCCGGTGATCCCGGTGATCGTGCTGCAGGACCGCGCGCACGCGGTGGCGATGGCGCGCGCGCTGGTCGCCGGCGGTATCCGCATGCTGGAGGTCACGCTGCGCACGCCGGTGGCGCTGGGCTGCATCGAGGCGATCGCCAAGGAAGTGCCCGAGGCCGTGGTCGGCGCGGGCACGGTGCGCAGCGCCGCCGATGCGCAGGCCGCGGCGCTGGCCGGCGCGCGCTTCGCCGTGAGTCCCGGCTACACGCATGCGGTGGGCAAGGCCTGCCACGACCTCGGCTTGCCGCTGCTGCCCGGCGTGTCCTCGGGCAGCGAGATCATGCAGGCGCAGGAAGACGGCTACACCGCGCTGAAGTTCTTTCCCGCGCTGCCGGCGGGCGGCACGGCGATGCTCAAGGCCTGGCACGGGCCCTTCAACGACGTGAAGTTCTGTCCCACCGGCGGCATCACGGCCGCGAACGCCCGCGAATTCCTGGCGCTGCCCAACGTGGCCTGCGTCGGCGGCTCCTGGCTCACGCCCGTCGACGCACTCGCTTCACAGGACTGGTCGCGCATCACGCGCCTCGCTTCCGAAGCAGCTGGTTTGCCGCGGGGGTGAGGGAAGCGGGTGCGGACTGCCGGACGCAGAGGACGCAAAGGGTACGCAGAGGGCGCAAAAGGACTTCCACTTTGGATGGATGTCCTTTTCCATCGTTTGCGTGCGGCGGTTCGTCCTCCACATCCGGCTCCAAGGAGGTCTCTTCTGCGTCCTCTGCGTACCCTTTGCGACCTCTGCGTCCGGATGTCCGTCTTCGACTACTCCGTGTCTGCGGACCGCTGGATCAGTTCGATCTTGTAGCCGTCCGGGTCGGTCACGAAGGCGATGACTGTCGTGCCGCCCTTGACCGGGCCGGGCTCGCGCGTGATGTTGCCGCCGGCGGCGCGGATGCGGTCGCAGGACGCGTAGACGTCCGGCACGCCCAGCGCGATGTGGCCGTAGGCGCTGCCCATCTCGTACGAGGCCACGCCGTGGTTGTAGGTCAGCTCGATCTCGGCGTGCTCCGGGTTCGTGCCGTAGCCCACGAAGGCCAGCGAGTACTTCTGTTCCGGGCGTTCCGTGGTCCGCAGCAGCTTCATGCCGAGAACCTTCGTGTAGAAGTCGATGGACCGCTGGAGGTCACCGACGCGCAGCATGGTGTGGAGAATCCGCATGTGATCATCATAGCCACGCACACCAGCTCGACCGCCCGCCGGTCGCATGAGTCGGAAAGCACCTACGACGCCGAACGCGGCCTGCCGCGATCATTCGGGGCTCGATGATTCGCCAGCTCGTCGCCGCCGCGGCCCTGGGTGCGGCGTGGCTGCTCGCCGGGCCCGCCTTCGCCCAGGCGCAGCCGCCTGCACCCGCCTTCGACCTCGTGGTCCGGGCGCCCGATCCCTTGCGCGCGCTGCTGGAACAGAACCTGGAGCTGCGCCGCTACCGCGAAGTGAGCGACCTGGACGACGCGGAAGTCGCACGCCTGATCGTGCTGGGCGAAAAGGACGCGCGCGGGCTGCTGGCGACGCAGGGCTACTTCACGCCGCAGGTGCGCATCGCGCGCGAGCCGGGGCCGCGCACGACGCTGGTGGTGACGGTGGAGCCCGGCGAGCGCACGCAGGTGAAGGAAGCCCGCGTGGAGTTCGAGGGGGACATCGCCACCAGCACGGATCCCGATGCGATCGCGCAGCGGGAAGCGATCCGCTCCGGCTGGAGCCTGCCACCGGGCCAGCCCTTCACGGGAACGGGCTGGGACCGCGCGAAGTCCGTCGCGACGCGGCAGCTGCTCGCCAGGCGCTATCCCGCCGGGCGCATCAGCTACAGCCTGGCCGACATCGACGCGGCCACGACTTCCGCGCGACTGGGTCTGCGGCTGGACTCCGGCGCGGTGTTCCACCTGGGCGCGATGGAGGTCACGGGCACGGAACGCTACGACCCGGTGCTGGTGCCGCGGCTCGCGCGCCTGCCGCAAGGCATGGTCTACGACGAGGAACGCATCGTGCAGGCGCAACTGCGGCTTGCGGGCAGCGGCTACTACGACTCCGCCTTCATCTTCGTGGATCCCGCCTCCGACCCGGAGAACGCCACGGTGCAGGTCACCGTGCGCGAGGCGCCCCTGCAGAAGGTGGTGCTGGGCGTGGGCTTCACCACCGACGGCGGCCCGCGCGCGTCCGTGGAGCACACCTACAACAAGGTGCCCGGCCTGGACTGGCGCGCCGTCACCAAGCTGCAGGTCGAGAAGAAGAATCCGTATGCGCAGAGCGAGTGGACCGACATCCCCGATCCCGAAGGCTGGCGCTGGTCCGTGCTGGGACGCGCGGAGCGCCTGGACGACGACCGCCTCGTCACCTACAGCCAGAGGCTGCGGGTGGGGCGCTTCAAGAACGAGGACCGCATCGACCGCAACTACTACGTGCAGTACGAGAACGCGCGCGTGAGCAATCCGCGCGACGTGGAACTCACGGCGGCGGACACCGGCGACGGCAGCGCGGTCAGCGTGAACTACATCTGGACCGGCCGCTACTTCGACAACGTGCAGTCACCGACGACGGGACATGGCTACGGCCTCGAGGTCGGCGGCGGCGTGACGCTGCAGGGAAAGCACGATCTTTTCCAGCGCACGGTCGCGCGCTATCTCGGCTACTACCCCACCGGCAGGAGCCGGATCCAGCTGCGCGGGGAGGCGGGCGCGGTGTTCGCGCCGGCGGGAGCCAACATCCCGGCGACGCAGTTGTTCCGCACGGGCGGCGACACCACGGTGCGGGGCTACTCGTACCTGGACATCGGCGTGCCGCTGCCGGGCGACGTCGTGGGGCCGGGCCGCTACATGACGGTAGGCAGCGTCGAATGGCAGCGGCCCATCACCCACAACGGCCAGCCGACCACGTTCGAGCACACGCTCTTTGTCGATGCCGGCGCCGTGGCGAACCATCCCAGTGAATTCCGGGCGCGCGTGGGCGTGGGCACCGGTGTGCGCTGGCGCAGCCCCGTCGGCCCGGTGGAGGCCGCGCTCGCCTATGGCGTGGAGACGCAGCGCTTTCGCATCCACTTCACCGCGGGCTTCGTCTTTTGATGCGTGCGCACGCCGCCACGGCCTTGCGATGGACCATCCGCGTGCTGGTCGGCCTGGCCTTGCTGCTCGCGCTCGCGGCCGCGGCGCTGTGGTGGTGGGCCGGCCAGGAGGGCTCGCTGCAGTGGATCCTGCAGCGCATCGGACGCAGTACGCCGCTGCACAGCGAAGGTGTGCAGGGCGCCTTCCGCGGGACATGGCACATCGATCGCATCGCCTGGGAGCGCGACGGCATCCGGCTGGAGGCCGAGGACATCCGCCTCGAATGGCAGCCGCTCGCCCTGCTGGAGCACACACTGCGGCTGGAGCACGTGGCGGTCGCCCGCGCGCGCGTGGTCGACACGCGTCCCAGGACGGACACGCCCCTCGTCGAGCCGACCGACCTGCGGCTGCCCTGGCGCGTCGATGTCGAACGCCTGCAGGTGGGAAGCCTTTCGTATGAAGGGCGCGTGCAACTCGCAGGCTCGGGGCTGGACGCGCGCTACGTCTACGACGGCCTGAACCACCGCGTGGAGTTGGCTGCCCTGGGGTTCGCCGGCGGCAACTATCGCGGGCGCATGGTGATGCTGGCGCGCGCCCCGTTCACCCTGGATGGCAGCATCGCCGGGAATGTCGCGGCGCCGGTGCCAGGCGTGGCGCAACCGGTGCCGCTGGCCTTCGACCTGCAGGCGCAAGGGCCGGCGCGCGCGATCGCCGCGCGCGTGCGCTTGCAGGCGGGAGCCGCCGGCGCGGCGACCCTCCCCCAAGCGACGGCGAGCGCGCAGATCCATCCTTTCGAGCGCATGCCGGTGCCGCAGGCGGTCGCGGACTTCCAGCAGGTCGACGCGCGGCTGTTCTGGCCGCAGGCGCCGCACACCCTGCTCTCCGGCCACGTGCAGGTGCAGCCCGAGGCGAAGGACCAGTACCTGCTGCAGGCCGATGTGCGCAACGCCGCGGCGGGTCCTTGGGACGCGCAGCGCCTGCCGGTCACCACCTTGCAGCTCGCCGGCGAATGGCGCGACGGCAGCGCGCTGCTGCAGTCGCTGGCGGCGGACGCAGGAGGAGGACACGTGGCGGGCAGCGGCCGCTGGCGAGGTCGCGGCTGGAGCTTCGAGGGGCGCGTGGCCGACGTCGATCCCGCGCGACTGCACACGCAGCTCGCGGCCCTTCCCCTGAGCGGTCCCGTCAAGCTCGCGGGGGAAGGGCAGAAGGTGGACTTCGACCTGGACCTGCGGACGCAGTCGCCGCGCGGCACGCGCGCGCCAGGACTCGCCGCCGACGCCGGCGCGCTGCAGTTGCGCGACGTGCTGGCGCAGGGCCGCTGGAGCGGCACCGCACTGACGCTGGCGCAACTGCGGGTGCGCACCAGCGACGCGTCGCTGGAAGGCGCGGGCGAATGGCAGCCGGCGGCGCGCGCGGGCAGCGGCCACCTGCAGCTGGAGGCACCCGGTCTCGAAGGCAAGGCCCAAGGGCAGCTGGCGCCAACGAGCGGTCGCGGCACGCTGGAACTTGCGGCGCGCGATCTCGCACAGGCACGCCGCTGGCTTGCGCGCTGGCCGGGCGCCGGCGCCTGGCTGCCCGCGCCGGCGCTGCGCGGCCAGGCGCGCGTGCAACTGGCATGGCAGGGCGGCTGGCGCGATCCGACGGTGCAGGCCCTCGCCCATGCGCAGGCGCTCGCCTGGCAATCTGCCGGTACGGCGCAGGCTGGCGCCCTGCCGCCCTGGACGGTGCGCGACGCGAGCCTGCAGGTCGACGGCCGCCTTCGCGATGCGGCGCTGGACCTGCACGTGCAAGGCGAGCAGGGCCAGCGCAAGCTCGACCTGCAGACCGCAGGCCGCATCGGCGCAAGCGACCTCTCGCACTGGCACGGCCAGATCGCCTCGCTTGCGCTGCAACTGCAGGACCCCGGGGTCGCGCCAGGACCCTGGCAGCTGCAACTGCAGCGGGCGGTGGACTGGCGCGTCGCGGGCGCCGATGTCGAAGTCGGCGCGGGAGCGGCGACTCTGCATGCGCCGCCCTTGCCGAGTGGAGGTGCGGCCGCCGATGCGCAAGTCGCGTGGACGCCGCTGCGGCGCGAACGGGGCCTGCTGTCGACGGCGGGAACGGTGACGGGCCTGCCCCTGGCCTGGATCGAATTCGCGGGGAGCGCCCAGCTCGGTGCCGCCGCGCTGTCGGGCGACCTCGTGTTCGACGGACAGTGGAATGCGCAGGTCGGATCCACCGTGCGTATCGACGCATCGCTCGTGCGCGTGCGCGGCGACGTCAACTTGCTCGCCGACACGGCCGACGGAAGCGCCGCGCGCGTGCCGGCGGGCGTGCGCCAGGCCCGCCTGAGCGTCAGCGCACGCGGCGAGCAGGTCGAGGCGCAATTCCTCTGGGACAGCGAGCGCGCGGGCCATGCCGAAGGACAACTTCGCAGCCGCATGGTCCACGGTGCCGACGGCGCGTGGAACTGGCCCGCGCAGGCGCCGCTGGCCGGGCGCGTGCAGGCCGAACTGCCTCGCATCGGCGTGTGGTCCGTGCTGGCGCCGCCTGGCTGGCGCCTGCGCGGTTCGGTGTCCGCCGACATCCGCATCGCCGGCACGCGGGCGCGGCCCGAGCTCACGGGCCCCTTGCGAGCCGACGACCTCGCGCTGCGATCCGTGGTGGATGGCGTCGCGTTCCGCAACGGCCGCCTGCGCGCGCAGCTCGCCGGGCAGCGTGTCGTCGTCGACGAGTTCCTGCTGCATGGCAGCGAGGAAGGCGGCGGCGACGGCGGCACCCTGGTGGCGCACGGGGAAGGGCACTGGACGCCGCAGGGTCCGGTGTTCACCGCCGAGGCCGTGCTCACCCAGCTGCGCGCCAGCATCCGCAGCGACCGGCAGCTCACCGTTTCCGGCACGGTGCAGGCGCGCGCGGCGCAGGGGGCCAGCACCGTGACCGGTGCGCTGAAGGTGGACCGCGCCCGCATCCAGATCCCGGACGAATCGCCCCCCAAGCTGGCCGAGGACGTGGTCGTGCACAACGCGCCGGGGCTGGGCGAAAGCTACGCGGAGCGCACGCAAGCCGCATCCACGCTCGCCCAGCCCATGCGCGTCACGCTGCGCCTGGATTTCGATCTCGGGACGGATTTCGGCCTGAAGGGGCGCGGTGTCGACACGCGCCTGGCCGGCCAGGTGGAGATCCGCAATGCCACCAACGGCGCGCCGCAGATCTTCGGCGTGATCCATGCCGTGGGCGGCACCTTCCTCGCGTACGGCGAGCGCATGAACATCGACCGCGGCGAACTGCGCTTCACCGGTGCGCCCGACAACCCGGCGCTGGACGTCCTTGCCATCCGCCCCAACATGACGCAGAAGGTCGGCGTGCAGGTGAGTGGCCGCGCGCAGTCGCCGCACGTCGAGCTCTATTCGGATGCCGGACTCTCGGACGCGGAGACGCTGTCGTATGTGGTGCTCGGTCGCTCGTCGGCCGGCGGCGGCGCCGAAACCGCGCTGCTGCAGCGCGCGGCCACCGCGCTGCTCGCGGGCAAGCGGGGCACGGGCAAGGGACTCGCGGGCAGCCTGGGGATCGACGACATCAGCGTCACGCCCGACGGCACCAACGGCGCGGTAGTCCGCCTGGGCAAGCGCTTCGCGAACAACTTCTACGCCGCCTACGAGCGCAGCCTCTCGGGCGCGATGGGAACGCTGTTCCTCTTCTACGACGTCTCGCGCCGGGTCACGGTGCGCGCCGAAGCGGGAGAGCGCACCGGCGTCGACCTGATCCTCACCTTCTACTTCGGCGAGACGACGAAGAAGTAGCCCGCGCTCAGCGCAGCTCGAAGACCAGGCAGGTCGTGGTCGCGTGTGCGTAGAGCGCGCCGTCTGGCCCGAACAGGCGCGCTTCGGCGGTGGCCAGCTGGCGTCCGCAATGCAGGACGCGGCCTTCGGCGCGCACGCGCTGCACGCGCGGGGGAATGGCCTTCACCAGGTTCACGCCCAGTTCCGCGGTGGTGTATGCCCGGCCCGCCGGCATGCACGTGTGCACGGCGCAGCCCAGCGCGGAGTCCAGCAGCGTCGCGTACCAGCCGCCGTGGATTCCGCCCATGGGATTGAAGTGCGAAGGCCCCGGCCTGCCCTGGAAAACGGCGCGGCCCTGCTCCACCTCGACGAGCTGGAAGTCCAGCGTGCGCGCGATCGGCGCGTAGGGGAGTTCGCCGCGCAGCATGGCCTGCATCACCTCCAGGCCACTCAGGCCGGCGACCTGCTCCGGCTTCGCGACGCCGCAGCCCGCTCCCGCATCGAGCCGGGCCTGCACTTCGCCTTCCTGCGCCAGCCACGCCTGCAGCGGATCGTTCGCTTCCATCCTCGTCCTCCAGAAACTTGCATATGCAACAGTTGCAGCTACAATAATTTCCATGGAGACCGTTGTCAAGCCGCAAGGCTGCAGCAACCTGAAGCTGCGCCAGCTGATGCGCCGCGTCGCGCAGCTCTATGACGCCGAGGTCGGCAAGACCGGCTTGCGCGGCACCCAGTATTCGCTGCTGTCGTATGTGGTGAAGCTGGGGCCGTTGCGGCCCGTCGACCTGGCGCGCGAGATGAAGGTCGAGCCCTCGACCCTGACGCGCAACCTCAGGCCCTTGCTCGACGCGGGCCTGGTCGCGATGAGTGCCGGCCCCGACGGCCGCAGCCGTCTCGTCAGCGCGACAGATGTGGGACGCGAGAAGCGCCAGGAGGCACAACGTCGCTGGCGTGTAGCGCAGGAAACACTGAATCGGCGCTTGGGATTGGAACGCGTGGTAGCGTTGCATGCTCTGCTGGACGACTGCCAGGAACTCCTGGCCGACCTTCCCGAAGGAGAACTCCATGACTGATGCGAAGCGCCGGACCGCCTACTGGCTGGTGCTGCTGGCGGCGGCGGGCACCTTCGCCGTCACGATGGGCAGCCGCCAGAGCATGGGCCTGTTCCTGCCCGCGCTGAACACCTCTACCGGCCTCGGCCTGGGCAGCATCAGCCTGGCCTTCGCCTTCGGCCAGTTGTGGTGGGGGCTCACGCAGCCTTTCGCCGGCGCGCTGGCCGACCGCTATGGCGCAGGCCGTGTGCTGGTCGTCGGGCTGGCGCTGATGGCGCTGGGTACCTTCATCACGCCCTTCATGGGCACGACGCTGGGCCTGATCTTCGCGATCGGCGTGCTGGCTGCCGGCGGCTCGGGCATGGCCGGACCCGCGGTGCTGATGTCCGCCAGCATGCGCATGATCGATCCGGCGCGCCGCGGCTTCGCCACCGGCATCGTCAATGCGGGCGGCTCCTTCGGCCAGTTCGCGACGGCGCCGCTGGCGGCGGCGCTGATCGTCGGCCTCGGATGGGCGAAGGGCATGCAGGTGCTGGGCCTCATGGTCCTGGTCTGCCTGCCGGCGGCCTGGGTGCTGCGCGGCGCCGGCGTGCGCGGGGAGTCCACGGGGCAGAAGCCCGTGGGCGCCGGCCAGGCGGTGCGCGAGGCCTTGCGCCATCCCGGCTACCTGCTGCTGGGCGCCGGCTTTTTTGTTTGCGGCTTTCACGTGGCCTTCCTGGCCGTGCACCTGCCGGGCGTGATCCAGGCGTGCGGGCTGCCGACGCAATGGGGCGGCTGGGCGCTCGCGATCATCGGCCTGTTCAACATCGCGGGCAGCCTGGCCGTCGGCTGGGCGACCGGGCGCTGGCGCTCGAAGTCGCTTCTCGCGCTCATCTACGCCGTGCGCGCGCTCGCCGTGCTGGCTTTCCTGTTCGCGCCGAAGACGGGCACCACGGTGCTGGTGTTCGCGGCCGTGATGGGCCTCAGCTACCTGTCGACGGTGCCGCCCACGGCAGGCCTGGTCGCGAAGTTCTTCGGGCCTTCGCACATGGCCACCCTGTTCGGCCTGATCATGCTCACCCACCAGGTCGGCGCCTTCTTCGGCTCCTGGCTCGGAGGCAAGGTGTTCGAGTGGACCGGCGCGTACGACTGGTTCTGGTACATGGACATCGTGCTGGCCGTGGGTGCCGCGCTCATCAACCTGCCGATCCGCGAGGCGCCTGTCGCCGCGCGCGACGCTGCCGCCGCCGCTGCCTGAATCCTCCCTGACCGCACCGCCCTGCCTCACCGGCGGGGTGCGTGCGCGCCGTCCATCCGACGCTGACTGCATTGACTCAGCGCTTGTGCAGGACTACAAAACGTAGAGCCAGAAACCGCCTCCGCTCGGCTTCGATTCCCGCAGCCCCTGGGCCAGCGAAAGTACTACCATCCGACTCACATGATAAACACACATTATTATCATGTCCGGAAAGCAGAACGATCGCATGGAAGACAAACCCGCACGCCTCACCGTCCTCATCGATGCGGACAAGAAGAAGGCTTTCGATGAACTCTGCGCGGCGCAGGACATCACGGCCTCGCAGGTCGTACGGCAACTGATCCGGGATTACCTGCTCAAGCACGGAGTGCAGTGGCCGCAGCAACTGCAGCGCGACACCGAGTGACCCGCCCTCGCGGCGAACGGAAAGCAATTACAATCCGATTAACATCGGAACCGTTCGCATGGATCTCAAGACCGCAAGGCTCACCATCCTGATCGACCCGGCGAAGAAGGAAGCTTTCGAGACGCTCTGCCATACGCAGGACATGACGCCCTCCCAGGTGGTGAGGCGCCTGATCCGCGAATTCATGGACCAGCAGCAAGCGGAAGCACCGGCCCGCCGTCCCGCCGGCAAGGCCACGACTGCGCGCAAGTCGGCGTCCACCAGCAAGACCGCGGCGCCGCGCAAGGCGCGCTGAGCGCTATACCGGCATCGTGTAGTTCAGGGTCATCCGGCCGCCGTCGACCACGACGATCTCGCCCGTGACGTAGCTGGCCGCATCGCTGGCCAGCCAAGCCACGACGTCGGCCACTTCCCAGGGCTCGCCCAGGCGCTTCATGGGCGTGCGCATCATGATGCGCGCCTTCGCTTCTTCGCTCGTCAACACCGCCTTCGCCGCGAGTTCCGTGGCGATCGTGCCCGGCGCCACCGCATTGACCCGCACGCCCTTGTCCGCGAGCGACAAGGCCATCACGCGCGTGAGCTGGTTGATGCCGCCCTTGCTCATGTTGTAGCTCGCGATGGTGGGAATGGTGAGCACCGCGTTGACCGAGCTCATGTTGATCACGGCGCCGCGACCCACCTTCACCATCTCGCGCGCGACGGCCTGGCCGACGAGGAAGGACCCCTTGAGGTTCACGCGCAGCACCGCGTCGTAGTCGGCTTCGGTGATGTCGAGGAACTCGGCGGCCTTGAAGATGCCCGCGTTGTTCACCAGCACGTCGATGCGGCCGTGGGTGAGCATGGCCTTGGCCACCAGCGTGTCCACCTGCGCCTTGTCGCCCACGTCGCAATGCACGAAGAGGCCCTGCAACTCCTGCGCGAGCGCCTGTCCGCGCGCGTCGTCGACGTCGGCGAGCACGACCTTCGCGCCTTCCCGCGCGAAGCGGCGCGCGCACGCCTCGCCTATGCCTTGCGAGGCGCCGGTGACGATGCACACGCGGCCTTGCAGGCCGAAGTTCACGCTGGCGGAGGGAGCGGGAGAGGTGGGTGCGCTGTTCATGCGCGCATCGTACCCGCCCATGCGTCGGCGAAGGCCTGCGCGGACGCGGCGATGGCCTGCAGGTCGCGGCCGGGCTGGTACAGCGCCGAGCCGATGCCGAAGCCGTTCGCGCCGGCACTGCGGTAGGCCGCCATGCCTGTGGGCGTGATGCCGCCGACGGGCAGCAGCAGCACCGCCGGAGCGAGCACGGCGCGCATGGCCTTCACGGCGGCCGGCGGGATCATCTCGGCGGGAAAGAGCTTCAGGCCGGTCGCACCCGCGTCGAGCGCCGCGAACGCTTCGCTTGGCGTGGCGACGCCGGGCAGGCACACGAGCCCGAGCGAGGCCGCGGCGTGCACCACGCGCGCATCGAAATGCGGCGAGACGATGAGGCGCCCGCCCGCCGCATGCACGGCCCGCACTTCATCGGCCGTGCGCACGGTCCCGGCGCCGACCACCGCGTCGGGATGACGCCGCGCGAGGCTGGCGATGCTGGCCAGCGGATCCGGCGAGTTGAGCGGTACTTCCAGCAGCTGGAAACCACCGCGCACCAGGACATCGCCGACGCCATCGGCTTCCTGCGGCGCGATGCCGCGCAGGATGGCGATCAGGGGCAGCGTGGACATCGCGTGCTGCCACGCGCTTGCGATTTGGGGGTTCATGCGTATTCCAGCGTGCGCGCCAGTGCATGCAGGCCGTGCCAGGTCGCTTCCGCGCCGAAGCTGCGGCTGCTGCATGCCAGTTGTTGCAGTGCAAGTGCGTAGCGGCGCGTCAGCGAGGGATTGCCCACCAGCACCAGCTCGCCTGCATCGGGTGCGGCCGCGCGCAGCTCCTCGCCGATCACCAGGCCGGAGAGATAACTGGGCATCTCCCGCTCCGGCAGGCGCTCGAACAGGGAGAGCGTGCGCGCGCTGAAGGCCGCGTGCAGCAGGCTGCCGCTCTCCCGGGCATGCCGCACGCCGCGCGCGAAGGCCTCCTCGTGCAGTTCGCCGTCTTGCGCCGGCAACGTGCGCGCGAGGATCGAATGCTGGCGCAGCAAGGCATAGAACTCGCCGGTCATGAAGGTGGCGAAGGTCTGCACGCGTCCGTCTTCCACGCGCACCCACTTGCTGTGCGTGCCGGGCAGGACGACGCGCGCCTCGCGCGACTGCAGCAGTTCCAGCGCGCCGAAGACCTGCACCTCTTCGCCGCGCATCACATCGGGCACGCCGCGCGCTTCGCAGCTGAGGCCAGGCACCAGCGCGATGCGGCCCGGCGTGATCCAGCACAGCGAGCGCGCGATTTCGGCGAAGCCGGCAGGACAGGCGCAATAGGGCGCTTCGCGCCAGCCTTGCCGGCTGCCCGCCATGCCGCTCACCAGGCACAGCGTCGCCGCATCCGCGAGCCAGTCGCCGCAGGTGTCCTGCAGCACCGAAGGAAACCCGCCGGCCGGCACGGTGAGAATGCCGCGTTGGGTGGCACGTTCTTCCAGCACGGCGCCGTCGGACCCGATGCGCGCCGCGCGCAGCGAGGTCGTGCCCCAGTCGACGGCGACGAGTGTTTTCATGACGTGCCGCGGTCCCCGCTCGCGCAGGGACGGACGATGCGATTCAGTGATTGTCGCGCGGCACGAAGGCGCCGCGCTTGCCGACCAGGAAGTCCAGGTCCACCCCTTCGTCGGCCTGGAGCACGTGGTCCACGTACAGCTTCCAGTAGCCGGAACTGAGCCTCGGCTCGGGCGCCTTCCACTGGGCGCGGCGGCGCGCCAGTTCGTCGTCGCTCACCTCCAGGTGGATGCGCCGCTTCGGCACGTCCAGCTCGATGATGTCGCCGTTGCGCACCAGCGCGAGCGGGCCGCCGGCCGCAGCTTCCGGCGCCGTGTGCAGCACCACGGTGCCGTACGCCGTGCCGCTCATGCGCGCGTCGCTGATGCGGACCATGTCGGTGATGCCCTTGCGCAGGATCTTGGGCGGCAGCGGCATGTTGCCGACCTCCGCCATGCCGGGATAGCCCTTGGGGCCGCAGTTCTTCAGCACCAGAACGCAGCTCTCGTCCACGTCCAGGTTCTCGTCGTCGATGCGCGCGTGGAAGTCCTCGATGTCCTCGAACAC
>FTHB01000450.1_pt1 | contig 20463 bp, 21 predicted proteins | sample 1640851 | NCBI WGS metagenome assembly FTHB01 (sample SAMEA3914788, study PRJEB12502) | metagenome | biome: forest; material: soil | place: Canada | collected 2011-07-03 | depth 0.1 m
CGAAGCGCACGGGAAAGTGCGAAGACAGCGCCTCGTACAGTTGCGCCGCCGAGATCTTCAGCCGCGGGCGCTGCGCGTCGTCCTGCGCGAACAGGCGCGCCGCGGGCAGCGCGGCGAGCAGCGTGAAGAACAGTCGCTTTCGCATGAACGGCCATTGTGGCCGCGCAGCGTGTCCCGTGGGTGAAGTGGAACGTCCCGTGCGGCTCAGCCGCCGGCGCGCACCTGCGCCAGCAGGCGGTCGCGGCTGTGGCGCACGTGCTCGCGCATCACGCGTTCCGCGCCGTCCGCGTCGCGCGCGTGGATGCGGTCGATGATGGCGTGGTGCTCCTTGGCCGTGACGCGCGCGGTGCCGCCCGGGCGGCGCACGGCGTGCAGCCGGTACAGGCGCAGCAGGGAGTAGAGGTCTTCGCAGAGCTGGCGCTCTATCCACTTGTTGCGGCTGCCGATCGCGATCTGGCGGTGGAAGTCGGTGTCGGCCTGGCTCGCGAAGACGGACTGCGGGCCTTGCTCCAGCAGCTGCTCGATGCGCGTCGCGGTCTCGCGCAGGCGCCGGATCTCCGGCGCGGTCATGTGCTCGGCAGCCTGCCGGCAGGCCATGCCCTCCAGCGCCTCGCGCATCGACAGCAGCTGCTCCAGGTCGTCCAGCGACAGCTGCACGACGCGCACGCCCGCATGCGGCGTGCGCTCGACGAGGCGCCGGCCTTCCAGCGTGCGGATCGCCTCGCGCAGCGGCCCGCGGCTCACCCCCAGCGTGTCGGCCAGCTGCTGCTCGGGCAGGCGCGCGCCCGGCGGCAGCTCGCCGCGCATGATCAGCTCTTCCAGCCGCGCGACCGTGTCGTCGATCATCACGCGGGCGGGAGCGGCGGCTTCGGCGGTCGTCATGCAGGGACTTTAGCACGCAGTTGACGATGCGTCTTGATTGTCTACAATCCGCGCCATTGTCTACGGAAGGTCTTCCATGTCCCCACCCGCATCCGGCACCGTCAACATCCTCGTCCCCTGCGGCGCGCTGGGCATAGGCGTGAAGGAGGTCGACGTCTTCGGGGGCCTCGCCGACGCCCATGCCATCGCCTGCGACGCCGGATCCACCGACAGCGGCCCCGCCTACCTGGCCACCGGCCTGGCGAAGTATTCGCGGGACTCGGTCAAGCACGACCTGTCCATCCTCATGCGCGCGCAGGCCAAGGCGGGCATCCCGCTGCTGATCGGCTCCTGCGGCACCTCGGGCAGCGACCGGGCCCTGGAGTGGACGCGCGACATCGCCCTGGAGATCGCGCGCGAACACGGCCTGCAACCCCGCATCGCCCTGCTCTACTCCGAGCAGTCGCCGCAGGCCATGGCCGCCAGGGCGCGGGACGGGCGCATCACGCCGCTGGCGCCCATGGCGGACAGCGACCCGCAGCGCTTCGCCGAGTGCGACCACATCGTCGCGCTGATGGGGCCCGAGCCTTACATCGCCGCAGTGCGCGAAGGTGCGGACATCGTGCTGGGCGGCCGCACCACCGACACCGCGGTGCTCGCCGCCGTGCCGCTGATGCGCGGCGCGGGCACCGGCCCCGCGTGGCACGCCGGCAAGATCGCCGAGTGCGGGTCGCTGTGCACCATGCGCCCGCGCGAAGGCGGCGTGATGATCCGCGTCGGCGCCGAACACTTCACCGTGGAGCCGCTGGGCGCGCACAACCAGTGCACCGTGGAGACCGTGTACTCGCACATGCTGTACGAGAACAGCGACCCGTTCCTGCTGCACGAGCCCGGCGGCATCCTCGACGTGACTGCCGCGAAGTACGCGCCGGTCGATGACCGCATCGTGCGCGTGACCGGGTCGAAGTTCCTGCCGCAGCCTTACACCATGAAGCTGGAAGGCGCGCGGGGCAACGGCTTCCAGACGCTCATGCTGGTGGGCATCCAGGACCGCGACGTGCTCGCGGACCTGGACCGCTTCGTCGCCCACATGCACGAGGTGCTGGTGGCGCGCGTGCGCGAGACCATGGGGCCGCGCGCCGGCCGGTTCGACATCTCGCTGCGTGCGTACGGCAGCAACGCGGTGAGCGGGCTGCCGCCGCCCGTGGGCGCGCCGCCGCCGCGCGAGGTGGGCCTGCTGTTCGTCGCCACGGCTGAAACGCAGGAGGCCGCCACGCAGATCGCCAAGACCTGCAATCCCTGGTTCTTCCACCTGCCGCTGCAAGCCGGCATGGAACTCCCCAGCTACGCATTCCCCTTCTCCCCGGCGGAGGTGGAACGCGGCCGGGTCTACGAGTTCAAGCTGAACCACGTGGTGCACGTGGACCATCCCCTGGAGCTCGTACGCACGCGCTTCGTCGACGCCAAGGAGGCGGCCCATGCCTAAGGTGAGCGATGTGTGCAGCCATGTGCGTTCGAAGAACGCGGGCCCGTTCTGGATCACCCTGGACCTGTGGTTCGCCGACGCGGCGGCCTTCGAGCGCCACGCCGGCGCGACTGCCCTGCAGCCGCAGGCGATCGCGCGCCTGTACGGCGTCGAGCCGGAACTCGTCAAGCATTTCGCGTTGCCCGACCTGCGCGTGGTGAAGATCTCCTATCCCCGCGCGCGTCCGCAAGGCGGCGCCATCGAGCGCGACATGCACGGCGGGCAGCAGTACGTGCGCCTGCTCGACGTCGAGCTCTGACCCCCAAAGAAAGACAGGAGACAAGCATGCCCCACGCCGATCGCCGCGGCTTCCTTCGCCATGGCCTTGCGCTCGCCGCCACGTCGATGGCGCCCGGCTTCGCGCTCGCGGACGCCGGGTACCCCAGCCGCCCGATCCGCGTCCTGATCGGCACGCCGCCCGGCGACACGGCCGACGGCTGGACCCGCAGCCTCGCCGACGGCATGGCCCGCGCGCTGGGCCAGGCGCTGGTCATCGACAACAAGCCCGGCGCGCACGGCATGATCGTCGGCAGTCTCGCCAAGGCGGCCGCGCCCGACGGCTACACGCTGCTGATGTCCACGGGCGGCCCCATGTCCATCAATCCCTCCGTGTACAAGGGCAAGCTGCCCTACGACCCGCTGAAGGACTTCGTTCCCATCGCGCCGGTGCTGCAAGGCGCGCTCTTCCTCTACTGCAACAAGGACTTGCCGGTGCACGACATCAAGGAGATGGTCGCCTGGGTGAAGGCGCGGCCGGACCAGGTCTCCTACGGCTCGGGCGGTACCGGCACCACGCAGCACCTGGCGATGGAGATGCTCAAGCGCGCCACCGGCATGCAGATGACGCACGTGCCCTACCGCGGCTCGCCCATGGTGCTGCAGGACGTGATCGGCGGCCAGATCCCCTTCGCCTTCGACGCCGGCGGCTCGCTGCTGCCGCAGGCGCGCTCGGGCCGCGTGCGCGTGATCGCCGTGACCAGCACCGCGCGCGACCCCGGCATGCCGGACGTGCCGACCGTGATCGAGCAAGGCATCCCAGGCTTCGAGGCGCGCGTGTGGATGGGCGTGTTCGCTCCCGCAGGCACGCCGGCCGACGTGGTCGCGAAAGTGCATGGCGCGGTGATCAAGAGCGCGTCGACGCCGGAGTTCGCCGCCAAGCTCGCGTCCGCCGCCTCCGTGCCCTGGCTGGGAACGGGCGAGGACTTGCGCAGCTTCCTGGCCGAGGACATCCAGCGCTGGGCGGTGATCGTGCAGCAGGCGGGCGTGAAGCCGGACTGAGGTGCCCCCCAGCCTGCGCGGCGGGCAAACGCTGCGCGGGCTCCTAGAGATAGACCTCCGCCGCTTCCTCCTCGAAGCGTTCGGGCAGGCCTTCCCACGCGATCTTGCCGTGGTCCATCACGTACAGGCGATCGGCGTGCGGCAGCGCGAAGGTGACGTTCTGCTCGCCGAGCAGCACCGTGAGACCGGTGGTGGCGCGCAAGCGGTGCAGCGCCTTGGACAGCGTCTCCAGGATCACCGGCGCGAGCCCCAGCGTCGGCTCGTCCAGGATCAGCAGGCGCGGCTTCATCATGAGAGCGCGCGCGATGGCCAGCATCTGCTGCTCGCCGCCGCTGAGCGTGCGCGCGACCTGGCCGGCCCGATCGCGCAGGATGGGGAACAGGTCGAACAGCCACTCGAGCCGCTCTTGCAGCGCCGCCGGCTCCAGCGCGTTGCCGCCCAGGTCCAGGTTCTCGCGCACGGTCATGTCGCCGAACAGCTCGCGCGTCTCCGGGCACTGCACGATGCCGCCGCGCGCGATCGCCGCCGGCGTGAGCCCGGACAAGGGCGCGCCGTTCCAGCGCACGTCGCCCGAGTGGCGCACGAGCCCCGACACGGCGTTGAAGAGCGTCGTCTTGCCCGCGCCGTTCAAGCCGACCAGCGCGACGAATTCGCCTTCGCGCACCTGCAGCGACACGCCTTGCACCGCCAGCGCCTTGCCGTAGCGCACCTCCACGTCGCGCACCTCGAGCAGCGGCGGCCCGTCGGCGCTGCGCGCGTTCGTGCGCTCCGCCCGCATGAGTGCGCCACCGAGGTAGACGCGGCGCACGGTCTCGTCGCGCATCACCTCCGCGGCCGTGCCTTCGGCGATCTTCTCGCCCAGGTACATGGCCACCGCGCGGTCAACGAGCGCCGCGACGCTCTTGACGTTGTGGTCCACCAGCAGGACCGCGCGGCCTTCGGCGCGGACGGCGGAGATCAGTTCCGAGAAGGCCGCGACCTCCGAGGCGGTGAGGCCGGCGAAGGGTTCGTCCACCAGCAGCAGCTTGGGATGCTGGGCGATGGCCTTGGCCAGCTCCAGCCGGCGCAGGTCGGCGAAGGCCAGCGTCGGCGGCTTGCGATCGAGCACGTTGCCCAGGCCGACACGCTCGGCGATCGCGCGCGCGTGGTCGTCGATCTCGGCGCTGTGCAGGATCATGCCCAGGCGATCGGGGATCAGGGCGACCTTGATGTTCTCCACCACGGTCTGCCGGTTGAGCGGCCGCGAGTGCTGGAACACCAGGCCCACGCCCATGCGCGCGATCCTGTGCGAAGGCAGGCCGGCGATGTCGCGGCCCTCGAAGCGCACGGAGCCGGAGGTCGGCGGGTCCACGCCCATCACGCTGCGCATCGCGGTGGACTTGCCCGATCCGTTCGGGCCGATCAGGCCCAGGATCTCGCCGCCGCGGATGCTGAAGGAGAGGTCCTTCACCGCGACCAGGCCGCCGAAGCGCTTGGTCAGTTGCGTGACTTCCAGCATGGGCGCGTCAGCCACGCCCCGCCCTTCCCTGCAGCATGCCGAGGAAGCCGTCCGGGAAGAACAGCACGACGGCCAGCGCCACGATGGACACGAGCAGGGTCGCGAGTTCGCCAAGCGGCCGCAGCGCCTCGCCCATCGCGATGAGGAAGACCGCGCCGATCGCCGCGCCTATCACCGTGCGCCGGCCGCCCAGCACCGCCGCGACGATGATCTGCACGCCCACCGAGATGTCGATGAAGGTGCCGACCGAGGCCGTGCCCATGTAGAAGACCATCAGCGCGCCGGCCAGGCCCGAGAAGAAGGCGCTGACGATGAAGGCGAAGAGCTTGTGCTTGGTGACGTTGAAGCCCAGCGCGCCGGCTTGCACCGGGTCCTGCCCGCTCGCCTGCAGCACCAGGCCGATCGGCGAGCGCGACAGGCCGTAGAGGATGGCGCCGCTCACGGCCATGAAACCGAAGGCGATCCAGTAGTTGGTCGTGGCGCTGACGGACATCACGTCGGGCACGGAGAGGCCGATCTCGCCGCCCGTGAGCCCGGCGAAGACGACCACCATGTTCTGCAGCATGAGCACGGCGACCAGCGTGGTCAGGCCGAAGTACGGGCCGCGCACGCGCAGCGCGGGCAGCGCCAGCACGACACCGCCGATCACCGCGGCGACGGCACCGGCCACCACGCACAGCCACAGCGAGACCTGCGGCGCCAGGCGCGCGTCCATGATGCCCGCGGTATACGCGCCCAGGCCGATCAGGAAGGTCGGGCCGAAGTTCACCTCGCCCGCGAAGCCGAACAGCAGGTCCCAGGCCATCGCGAACACCGCAGTGTAGAAGGCCACGGTCAGCAGGCCCAGCACGTAGCCCGAGCCCACCAGGGGCACGCAGGCGCCGAGCACCAGCAGCACGAGGCCGGCAAGCACGGGACGCGATTTCAGCCAGGCCGGTCGCTTCATCAGCGCCTTCCGAAGAGGCCTTGCGGGCGCAGGTACATCACGGCCACCAGCAGCAGCAGCGAGGGAATGGAGCGATAGGCCGGCGAGATGAGATAGGCCGTGAGCGTCTCGAGGTAGCCCACGACATAGGCGGCAATGAGCGAGCCCGTGACGCTGCCCAGGCCGCCCAGCACCACGATCGAGAAGGCGCTCGCCGTGAGCGGCCCCACGCTATAGGAACTCACGCCCAGGAACATGCCGAGCAGGATGCCGGCGATGCTGGCCAGCAGGCCGTAGATCAGCCACACCGCGACGTGGATGCGCGTGAGCTCGATGCCCAGCAGCGTCACGCCGCGCGGGTTCATCGACGCGGCCAACACGGCCTTGCCCTGGCGCGTCTTGTTCACCAGCAGCCAGAGCGCGGCGATGGCGACCCAGCAGATGATCGCGGTGAAGTACTCGTTGGTCGGCGTGCGCACGCCCACGACCGTCACCACGCCTTCCACGATGGGCAGCACCGTCTTGGCGTTGTTGGTGAAGAAGTAGGCGATGGTCTCCGAGATGATGATGCCCCACAGCAGCGTGGCCGTGAGGATGAAGATTTCCTTCTCCGCCTCGGCCACGCGATGGGAGCGCTGGATCGGCCGCACGGTGATGAAGTACGTGAGCATCGCCAGGACCACGCCGATGGCGACGCCGCCCAGCGCCGAGGTGTAGGGATCGGCGTGCAGCAAGCCCGCGAGCGCCCAGGACGCGACGGCCGCCGCGACCATGATCGCGCCGTGCGAGAGGTTCAGCACGCCCGACACGCCGAAGATCAGCGTGAAGCCCGTCGCGCCCAGCGCATAGAGGGAGCTGATGGCGAAGCCGTCGATCAGGATCTGCCAGAAGAGCATGGGAGGGCGGCCGGCGTCCTGGCCTCAGGACGCCGGCGGCCTGGCGGCTGCGCGGTGGAGGCAGCCTGCGGTCACTGCGGCGGCAGCTTGACGAAGGCGGGGAACTTCATCGCGCCGACGGCCAGGTTCTTGGGCCAGATGTTCACCTGCTTGCCGTCCTGCCACTGCAGCATCAGGCCCGTGATGAAGCCCGGCCCCGTCTTCAGGCCGTGCACGTGCGGATCTCCCTTGGGCTTGAACGCCACGCGCCCTATGGTGCCGACGTAGTCCGTCTTCTCCATCGCGGCCACCAGCTTCTCGCTGTCGGTGGAGCCGGCGCGGCGCACGGCCTCCGCGATGATGTAGACGTCGTCGTAGGCCGTGTAGCCCGAGTACGAGGGGTTGTTGCCGTTCTTCTTCACGAAGGCGTCCACGAAGGGCAGCGTCCTGGGCGTGACGGCGACGCCGGGGCCGGACACGGCCTGGTACAGCACGCCTTCGGTGGATCCGTTGGTGTCCTTCCAGAAGGTGGAGTTGGTCGCCTGCGAGGAGATGCCGAACATGGCGATCGGCACCTGCTGGCTCTTCCACTGCACCGTGGGCTGGGTGCCCACGTGCGAGATGCCCGTGATGATCACGTCGGGCTTCTGCCCCTCGATCTTGCTGAAGATCGGCGTGAAGTCGGTCGTGTCGGGCGAGAAGCGGATGTGGTCCAGCACCTTCAGGCCGGTCTTGGGCAGGCACTCCTCGTAGCCCGCGTCGAGCGGAGTCGTCCAGGCCGCGTCCTCGCTCATGATCACGGCCGTCTTCATCTTGTGCTGCGTGACCAGCAGGTCCTTGGCCGCGTCGCACACCAGCCCGGCCAGCGCGCTCGACGTGAGGTAGCCGTGGAAGGTGTACTTGTTGTGCTCGTAGTCCTTGGCGATGTTCTGCGTGATGACGTCGGACGCCGCGCCCGGCGTGATCATCACGGTCTTCAGCCGCGCGGCCCAGGGCTCCAGCGCCAGCACGACCTCGGAGATGTAGCTGGTGATGACGGCATTGACCTTGTCCTCGTTGACGGCGCGCTGGAAGGCGCGCACCGACTCGGCCGCCGAGGAGTGGTTGTCGTAGACGACGATCTCGATCTTGCGGCCGTTGATGCCGCCCTTGGCATTGATCTCGTCGGCCGCGAGCTGCGCGGCCGGCGCGATGGACGAGCCAGCCACGGCCTGGGCTTCGGAAATGACGCCGATCTTGATGGGGTCGGCCGCGAGGGCGGCGGTGGGGACGAGGCTCGCGAGACAGGCGCTCGCAATGCTCGACAACAGAAGACGCGGCAGGGGTTGACGCATGGTGCCTCCTTGATTGCGCCGCACACACTGCGGCTGGGCGACAAAATATCGCATTCCGATTGTTTGCCGATGTGCGCCGCGCCTGTTGCTGACAACCCCCAATCGACAGCGGGGTGTTCGGCTGATAAATACCCCCGCCAGCTGGACAGCGCTTCGCTGGTTCCGGTCAGGTTCCGGGGGGCCCGCTACCGCGTCATTCAAGAGACAATCCCGGGACATGACGACCCGCAGATTCCTTCCCTTCCTCGCCTGCCTCGTGCTGATGGTGGCCAGCCTCGGCCTGCGCGCGCAGACCGCGACGGAGCCGACCGTGCAACAGGTCTACGCCGCCGCCGACCGCGGCGACCTGCGCGGCGCGAACGAGATGATCGACCAGGTGCTGGCGAAACATCCGCGCAGCGCCAAGGCGCACTACGTCAAGGCCGAACTCGCGGCGCGCGGCAAGGACATCGCGACGGCGAAGTCCGAGCTGCAGCAGGCCGACCAGCTCGCGCCCGGCCTGCCCTTCGCCAAGCCGGCGGCCGTCGCCGCCTTGCGCAGCGAGATCGGTGCCGCGTCGGCTACGCCGGCGGGCAGCACGGAGCAGCGCAGCGCACGGAGCACGGGTGCGCAGCCGACGGAGACCGCACCCGAGAGCGGCTTCCCGGTGGGACGCCTGCTGATCCCCGTGCTGATCGTCGTCGGCCTCTTCCTGTGGCTGCGCCGGCGCCGCGCGCAGCCCGCGCCGGCGCCTTACGCGGGTGGCGAGGAATTCGGCCGCTATCCGCAGCAGCCCTATCCGCCCGCCGGCCCTTACGGCGCACCGGGCGCCTACCCGCAGGGCTATCCGCCGCCCGAAGGCATGGGCTCTTCGATCGCGCGCGGACTGGGCACCGGCCTGGCCGTCGGAGCCGGCGTCGTGGCCGCCGAGGAGATCGGCCGGCGCCTCTTCGACCACCACGGCAACGAGATCCCTGCCCACGGCCTGGACCCGAACAACGCCAACTCCCAGCTCGCGCGCGACGCGGGGCTGGGCGGCGGCGCCTCCGATCCCGGGATCAACCGGGACATGGGCGGCCAGGACTTCGGCATCCAGGACGGCGGCAGCTGGGACGACGCGGGTGGCGGCGGCCTGGATGATGCCGGAGGGAACGACTGGGACCAGTGAGGCCCTAGTCGATCTGGATCTTCAGGTCGCGAATGAGGCCGCCCCAGATGCGCGCCTCGTTCTCCGCGCGCTTCTGGATATCGGCCGGCGTGCCGGGGATGGGGAACAGGAACTGGTCCACCAGCTTCTGCTTCATCACCGGGTCCGCGAGGAAGCGGTTCACCGAGGCGGCGAGCTTCTGCGTCACCCGGGTGTCCATCTTCGCCGGGCCCACCAGCGCATACCAGCCCGGAAGCGCCGGCACGTTGGGGGTCAGCTCCTTCAACAGCGGCAGGTCGGGCAGTTGCGGCGAGCGCGCTTCACCGGACTGCGCGAGGCCGACCACCTTGCCGGCCTTGATCTGCGCAAGGCCCGTGGCCGTCGTCACCGTCATGACGTCGGCCTCGCCGGCCACCACGGCCATCAGCGCCGGACCGGAGCTCTTGTACGGGATATGGCGCAGCTTGAAGCCGGAGCGCAGGCCGATCATCTCCGTGTAGAGGTGCGTGGAGTTGCCGAGGCCCGCGCTCGCGAACGTGATGCCATCGGGCTGCGCCCTGGCGCGCTTCACGAGGTCGTCCCAGGACCTGATGCCGCTCGCGTTGCTGGCGACAAGCACGAAGCCTGCGTCGGCCACGGGCGCCACGAAGGTGAAGTCCTTCAGCGGGTCGTAGGGCACGTTCTTGTAGAGGAACTGGTTGAAGCTCACCAGCGACACGCTCGTGAGCAGCACGGTGTAGCCATCGGGCTGCTCGCGCTGCACCAGCTGCGAAGCGATGATGCCGTTGGCACCCGGCTTGTTGTCCACCACCACCGATTGCTTCAGGTCCTTGCTCATGAAGTCGGCCATCATGCGACCCACCACGTCGGCGCCGGAGCCCGGCGCCTGCGGGATCACGAGGCGGATGGGATGCGCCGGAAATTCCTGCGCGGCGGCCGGGCCGCAGGTGGCAGCGAAGGCAATGGAGGCGAGGGAGGCCAGCAGGCGGCGACGCGTGGAACGCATGAACGAAGTCCTCTTGGTGTCTCGAAAAAAGCGGCTGGCACAATGCCGCCGTTGCGCGCAGTTTAAGCGCGGCCCACTCCCTACGAACCCATGTCCGACAGAGACGATCTCGGCCAAGCCTGGCGCACCTCCCCCACCGACTACCTGAAGACGCGGCCCGCGACGCACGCGATCAGCGCGCCGTCCTCCTGCTACGTGACCATGCCCGACGGCGTGCGCCTGGCCGTCGACGTCTACCTGCCCGAAGGCGCGGAGCGCGCGCAGCGCATCCCGGCGATCGCCGTGCTCACGCCCTACTACCGCCGCTTCAAGGTGACGGCGCCGGGTGCGGAGCCCGCGCCGAACATCGCGATCTACCGCGACTTCTTCGTGCCGCGCGGCTATGCGCTGGTGACCGTCGACGTGCGCGGCTGCGGCGCGAGTTCCGGCACGCGCGACTGCTTCCGCTCGCCGCGCGAGCGCGACGACCACCGCCGCATCGCCGACTGGATCGTGGCGCAGCCGTGGTCGAACGGCGTGATCGGCGCGACGGGCATCTCGTATCTCGGCGCGGCAGCGTGCTTCCTCGCGAGCACCGGCCACCCCGCGGTGAAGGCGGTCGCGCCGCTGTGCGCGGTGCACGACACCTATGCCGACCACGTGTTCCCCGGCGGCATCAAGTGCACCACCGTCACCGAGAACTACGACGCGCTGGTGCAGGCGCTGGACCTGGACCTGCGCGACCAGCTCGCGCCCTACCCTTACTTCAACGACAAGCGCTACGCCGGCCCCGCGCCGGTGGACGAGGACGCAGACGGCCGCCTGCTCGCCGAAGCCATCGACGAACACCACGACAGCTTCAAGATGCGCGACCTGGCGCCCGAGTTCGCCTTCCGCGAGGAAGCGGCGGCGCACGACCCGGGCCTGCACAGCGGCGCGTTCAGCCCCTACTGGTACCTGGCCGACATCCCGGGCCAGGTGCACATCTACTCGGTGTCCGGCTGGTACGACGGCAGCGCCTTCGCCAACGGCGCTATCGCGCGCTTCCTGAGCAACCCCGGCGCCGACAATCGCCTGCTGCTGGGCCCCTGGGACCACGGCGCGCGCACCAACGGCTCGCCCTGGCGCGACGGGCCGCCGCAGCCGCAGTTCCCGGTGCTGGGCGAAGTGCTGCGCTTCTTCGACGAACATCTTGCGGGGATGGACACGGGCCTGCGCGACGAGGCGCCCGTGCACTTCCACACCGTGCGCGACGAAAAGTGGCAGGCGGCGCAGACGTGGCCGCCGCATGGCGATCGTGCGCGCCTGTACCTGGCCGAAGGCGGAGAGCTGGTGACGCGGGCGCCACGCGATGCTTCGGTGGCGGCGTACAAGGTACGGTTCACGACCGGCACGGGGCAGAACAGTCGCTTCGAGCGGCTCGGTGCGCTGCCGGTGATCGACTACTACAAGGACTGGAACGGTCGCGAGGAGCGGATGCTGACGTTCGCGACGCCGGCCTTCGATCGTGCGACGGAGCTCTCAGGACACGCGACGGTGCAACTGCACGTCTCGACGTCCGAGCACGATGCGAGCCTGTTCGTGTACCTGTCGGAAGTGGATGCGGACGGGCGCTCCTGGTACATCACCGAAGGGCTGCTGCGCCTGCTGCATCGCGCGCAAGCGCAGCCTCCCGCGAGCTACCGGGCCACGTGGCCCTATCGGACCTTCCGGCGCGAGGATGCGAAGCTCATGCAACCCGGCGTGCCCGAGACGGCGCGCTTCGCGCTGCTGCCGGTGTCCTGGAAACTTCGCGCCGGCAGCCGCCTGCGCGTGGCGATCGCCGGCGCCGACGCCGACCATTTCGCGCAGGTCCCGCATGGGCGACCGCCGCGGCTGGAGTTCACGCTGGGTGGCGAAGACGGGTCGTTCATCGAGCTGCCGTTGCGGCAGTGAGCTCGGTGGCCTGATCCGCCCTGCCTGCCATCTGGCCGAAGGCGGACAACACGCTCAACGTCGCATCAGCAGCAGCCCCGCCAGCGCGCCCGCGAGCGCAGCCAGCCCCAGGGCCTGCCAGGGGTGGTCGTTGACGTACTCGCCGGTCGCGTCGATCGCGCCGCGGCTGCGGCTGCGGACGGCGACGCGCGCGGCGGTCAGTGCGTCCTGGGCGCGCCGCAACTGGGCGCCGCCGGCGTCCTTGAGGGTGTCGGCGGCTTCACCGGCGATGGTGGCGATGTCCTGCGCGAGGCGGTCGCGTCCTGCTTCGAGCGCGGCGACGTCGGCGGCAATGGGATTTTTCATGGCTGCGTCTCCGGTCAAAGCACGCGGCGGCCGCTGATCACGCGCAGCAGCACGACGATGATGGCGATCACGAGGAGCACGTGGATCAGGCCGCCGGCGGTGACGGAGGTGGCGAGACCGAGCGCCCACAAGAGGACGAGGATGATGGCGATGGTGTAGAGCATGGTGCTTCCGTGGGTTCGTGGGCTGGCGGGTGCGCCTCGCCTGTCACGGCGTGGAGCCCCCGGCGCTGCCTGCTTACTTGACGCGCATGTCGTTGGTGACCGAGCTCACGCCGGACACGCCTTGCGCGACCTGCACGGCCCGCTCGATGTTGGCGTGGCTGGAGACGAAACCGCTCAACTGCACGCGGCCCTTGAAGGTCTCGACGTTGATCTCCGCGGACTTCAGCGAGGGTTCGTTCAGGATCGCGCTCTTCACCTTGGTGGTGATCGTCGTGTCGTCCACGTACTGGCCGGTGCTTTCATGGGTCTGGGTGGAGGCACAGCCCGCCAGCGAGGTCAGGGCGACGGCGGCGAGCAGGACGGAGATGGTGGCGAAACGGGTCATGGAGTTCTTCCGGTACGTCCGGCCGGGTTGGCCGAATCAGGATGACGGTGTGTCAACGGGGCGAGAATGCGCTCGCGGTGCTGCCTCGTCTGTGCGGTGCAGTACAGAGCCGGAAGAAATGTGTTTCGCCGCCATCAGGCGCGCAGGTCCAGGCCTTTCCATGCCTCGAACACCTCGACCTGCTTTCGCAGCCAGTCCGCAGGCACCGAATTCGTCCCCCCAGTGATGCAGTCGTCCTGCTGCCTCGCCGAGGTTCCACAGGTGCCGAAGCTGCAGGAAGAGCGGCAGCGCCTGCAGGTCGCGCTCGCTCACGGCGCCGCCGCCCGCTCGGTAGCCTTGCAGGTAACGCGCCCAGCGCTCGCGCAGCACGTCGTCGGGTTCCTTGAGGCCTTTGCGGAAAAGGTACGACCAGGGCAGCACGCTCAGGTCGTAGGCGAGGAATCCCGGTCCGGCGTCGTCGAAGTCGAAGAACACGGCCTTCCTCGCACCGGCCGCGTCCGTTTCCACATGGTTGTTGAAGCCGTGCGTATCGCCGTGGCAGACGACGCGCGTCAGCTCGCCCTCGATCGCGGCCAGTTCTTCCAGCAGGCCGTGCACCAGCCGGCGGTACGTTTCCAGCAGCTCCGCGTCCAGCTCCGGGTGCGCCTGCAGGTAGCCCAAGGTCCGGCCGGCGAGGTGGTGGCCATCCAGCGTGTATCGACTCGGCGGCCCCGCGTAGTCGGCCGCCGCGTCGTGGATGCGGGCCAGCGTGCGGCCCGTCAGTTCGAAATCTTCCAGCGCCTCGGGAATCGCGCCTTCGGCATGGCGGAACAGTGCCAGGGCTCGGCTGCCTTCCGGAAACTGCAGCTGGATGTGCGCGCGGCCCTCCGACGCCGGCACGGGCGCCGCCACCCCGGCCCCCTTGGCGTCCAGGTGCGCCAGCAGCGCGACTTCGAAATCGATGTTGAAGCCGCCACGCGGCCGGATCGAATACAGCCGCGCCACGTAGCGCGTCCCGTCGGCCGAACGCAGCGCGTAGTTGTCGTTCAGTCCGCGGCGAATCAGGTGGCACTGCTGCACCGCAAGGCCGTGGTGCCGGGCCACCCATCGTGCGACGGAGGAGGTGGCCGCGGTCGTGTGGGTGGGCACGAGGTCGGGGTCGTGTTGCTGGGCTGCAGGCATGGCGCATTGTCCATGCGGCGATGCGGACCTCGTCGACCGTTCGGTCAGCGCCCCTGGAACTGCCGCAGATCCAGCGCCCACTCGTTTCCGAGCCAGTACGCGTACTCGGTGTGGTCCCGGAGGTCATCCCCGCTGAGCCCGTGCACGAAGACGTCGAGGCCGCCACGGTGCTCGTCGAGCCAGGGCACGATGCGATCGAACTCTGCCGCCGTGAACGCAAGCTGGCAGCTCCAGCGGGGATGCGGTCCCACCAGCTTCTCGTGCACGCGCCCTACCGCCACCTCGAAGAGGCGCCCCGCTTCGTCGCACAGCGCACGCGCCTGTGCGACGCTGCCGGCGTCGAAGTAGACGTGGGCGTGGTAGGCGGAATGGATGTTCACGGGGCGGCGCGGCATGGCGGCATTGTGGCCCCCGCCGCGGCTGCCGTCCCGGCTTGAAGGGCGTGCACCCGGCGGTCGCCGCGGCACGGGAAAACCCCGGGACCGCAACTACGTACCGATTAGTACATTCCAGGCAAACGTGGCGCTGTCCGTTCTGCACACATCTGTACCAGTCGGTTCATTCAGAGTCCGACTGAACAAAGGAGACCTCCTTGCGCACCCGTGGTATCCACCTCCTCATCGCTGCTTCGGCACCCCTGCTCCTCGCCGGCTGCGCCGGCATGGGCATCCCCTCGCAGCCGCTCGCCTGCGACGACGGCATCAAGTCCGCATTCCACCCGGATGCGCAGACCACCGTCGTCGCCGTGCGCGCGATCCGAGAAGGCGAGATGCTCACCGCGGTCGACTCGTCGCAGCCCGTGCGCGCGGCGCGCGACATGTGCCTGGTCAAGCTGCTGGTGGGCCCCGGCGTGACGGCCGAGACTGACCCCGAGGCGAAGTCCTGGTCCAAGGGCATAGGCATGGAGATCTGGCTGCCGGCGCACGCCGGCTGGAACGAGCGCATCCGCAACTATGGCGGTGGCGGCTGGGTCGGCGGCGGCCACCGCTTTCCCGGGCAGATCGGCAGCAAGGTGCCCGCGATCGTCTACGCGAACATGGGCTACGCCACCGGCACGCACGACGGCGGCCAGCCCTTCTACCAGGACCCATCGTTCCTGTTCCTGTCGAACGGCCAGGTGAACACCGAGGCCCTGCGCGACATGGTGACGCGCGCGATGTACGAGCAGGCCGTGAAGACCGAGGCGCTCGTGCGCCTGTACTACGGCCGTGCGCCGCGCTTCAGGTACTACGACGGCCACTCGCAAGGCGGGCGCCAGGGCATGAAGGTCGTGCAGCAGTGGCCCGAGCTCTATGACGGCTACCTGATCGAGCAGCCGGCAATCAACCTGCCCGCGTTCTCGCTCACGTCCCTGTTCCCGCAGGTCGTGATGAAGGAGGAACTGGGCTTCGACGCGACCGACGCTCCGCGTGCCACCGCCTTCGCGAAGAAGATGGATGCGGCCACGGCGCGCGCGGTGAAGGCCTGCGACCGCGAGCAGCTCGGCTTCCTGCTCGATCCCCGCGCCTGCAAGTACGAGCCCGCCGCCGACGCCGGCGCGTTGTGCGCGGGCGTGGCGGGCCAGGGCGTCAGCGGAAGCGGGACGGACGCGGCGACCTGCCTGTCCGCGCAGGAGGCGCGCGCCATCTCCAGGATCTGGGACGGCCCCACCGTGGGCAGCGATCGCCTGTGGTGGGCGCTGCCCCGCGGGTCGTCCTTCGGCGGCCAGATCACCAAGGCTTCCGGCACGGACATGCTGGCGCTCGCGATGAAGGACGCACGCTACGCGGCGGAGCCGGCCACGGTCTCGGGCGTGCCCCTGGTGAACGCAGCCGTCCAGCCTGCCAACCGCTGGCGCACGCTCACGGCGGCGAGCTACGCCCAGGTGTTCGAGCGCATCCCGCGCGACCCCATCCTGCGCGACGCGATGACGGACCAGCCCGACCTGCACAAGCTGAAGGACCTGGGTCGCAAGATCGTGATGTGGAGCGGCCTGGCCGAGGACGTCATCCCGCCCGAAGGCTCGGTGGACTACTACGAGCGCGTCACCGCCACGATGGGAGGCGAGGCGCAGGTGCAGCCCTTCCTGCGCATGTACCTGATGCCGGGCATGGCGCACTCGTCGCAGGGCCGCGCGTGGACGGTCGGCGGCAACAACGACACGGTGCCCATGCCGGTGTTGCCGGGCAACGCGAACCAGGTGCCGACGCCGGCGCAGGACACGATGTTCACGGCGCTGGTGGACTGGGTGGAGCGTGGCCATGCGCCGGGCGACATCGTGCTGACTTCGCGCGACCGCAGCGTGAGCTACCCCGTGTGCGTGTACCCGCAGAAGGCGCAGTGGGACGGCGCGGGCTCGCCCCGGCAGGCGGCGAGCTACCGCTGCCGCTGAGCGCCATCGGGCGGGACGACCTCCTTCTTCAGCCCGATCACCTGCATCAGGCCCGCGAGCTGCACGTCCTCCCTGGCCATCAGCTCGCCGAACGCATCGGCGGGAAGGAAGGCGGGATGCACGCCGAGCCGATCGCACGCGGCCGCGAACTCCGGGGTCTCGACCGTCCTGCGGATGGCAGCCTCCAGCGAGGCGATCACGCGTTTCGGCGTCCCCTTCGGCACCGCGATGCCGCGCCATGCATCCAGCGCCACGTCCACGCCCTGCTCCCGCGCCGTGGGGACCTCGGGCAGCGCGGGATCGCGCCGTTCGACGAGGGCCGCGAGCACGCGCACCTGTCCGGACTTCACGAGCTCCGCCAGCGTGGCCGGCAATTGCAATACCGCGTCGACATGGCTGCCCAGGAGGCTGGGCATGACCTGCGCGGCCGGGTACGGGACGTCCACCACGACGACACCGGCCGCCTTGAACAGGGCGACCGAGGAGATGTGCGTGTGGCTGCCGGCCCCCGAATTGGCCACCGTCAGCACGCCCGGCCGCGCCCTCGCCTCGGCCAGGAAGTCCGCCAGCGTCTTCCAGCGCGCATCGCCTCGCACGGCGAGCACCGGCGACTCCATCAGCACGCGCGCCACCGGGTCGAAGGCGCGGTAGTCGATGGGCATCTGGCCCGAGTGGTACGCGGTGGAGACCGAGTTGGAATTCCAGACCAGCGAGTAGCCGTCCGGCTTCTGCGCGGCCACGTGGCGATAGCCCACCGCGCCGCCGGCGCCGGGGCGGTTGATCACCAGGACGTTCGCCGGCAGCTGCCTGGCGATGCCGTCGGCGAGCAGCCGCGCGGTGATGTCGGCGGACGAGCCCGCGGGGAACAGCACCGTCATCTCGATGGGGCCGCGCTGCGGGAACGGCAGCTCCTGCTGCGCGGAGGCGGCGAGCAGGCAGCCCGCGAGGACCGCGGCCACGAGCCTGGGCAGCATGGTCAGGCCTCCTTGCGCCCGTCGGCCAGGATCTCCGCGACCTCGACGCGGCGGCGCTCGCGCGCGGAGCGGATGCCCGCCCGGATGACGGCCAGCGAAGCCGTGGCCTGTTCGCCGCCCATCTCCGGCCGTGCCTCGCCGCGCACGGCGGCCGCGAACTCCTCGAGCTCCTCCACCAGCGTGTCGTTCCTCGGGCAAGGCACGGGCTGCACGCCTTCGGCGCCGCGCCGCAGGACCCGCAGGCCGCCGTGCAGGTCGTAGTACGCCGTGGCGTTCTTGCCGTAGACGTTCAGCAGGTAGTACTCGGACGCGGATGCGTAGCTCGCGTTCAGCGTGGACAGCGCGCCGTCCTCGTGTTCGAACAGCAGGCTCGCGACATCGGGGTTCTCGCCCGGCAGCACCAGCTGCGCGAGCTGTCCCGTCACCGCCTTCACGGGCCCGAGCAGGTAGGCGAGCACGTCGGCGTAGTGGATGCCGATCTGCAGCATCACGCCGCCCGGCATGCCCTCGGTGGTGTAGCGCCAGGAGCCGGGTTCGACCTTGCCGAGCCGGTCGCGGCTGATGTTCGCCTCGGCGTTGACCAGCCGGCCGAAGCTGCCGCCCTCGATCTCGCCGCGGATCCAGCGGAAGTGGGCCTCGCGCCGGCGCTGGTAGCCCACGGCGAGCACGACACCCGCGGCCTGGCAGGCCTGCGCGATCGCGCGCGCGTCGGCGATCGTGTTGGCGATCGGCTTGTCCAGGAAGACGTGCTTGCCCGCGGCGGCTGCGGCGCGCGTCGTCTCCAGATGCGCGTTGTTGGGCGTCGTGTTCACGATCGCCTCGATGCCTTCGTCGGCCAGCATCGCTTCGTAAGTGGGCGCGACGCGGCAACCGTACTTCTGCGCGAAGGCCGCGCGCTTGTCTTCGGATCGCGTGAAGCAGGAGACGATGCGCAGGCGGCCGGAACGCACCATGGCGTCGGCGAGCACGTCCGACCACCAGCCCATGCCTATGCAGCCGACGCGCAGGGGTTCGAAGGCCATCGCGCGTCCTAGCGTTGCGCGGCTTGCCAGCTGGCGCCTATGGCTTGCACCGCTTCGCGCGCCACGCGCTCGTCGAAGTCGAAGCTGCCGCCGCTGACCCCCACGCCGCCCACGCAGTCGGCGCCGACGAAGATGGGGCAACCGCCTTCCAGCGCGGTCCAGCGTTCGGGACCCGCCGCGAGGGCCAGCCCGATCGCATGGATCGCATCGAGCGCCTGCCCCTGCGCGCCGGTGGCGCCGGTCGGCCGGCGGTTGGACGCGGCGCACGCGGCCTTCGCCGTCGCGGAGTGGGCCGTGTGGAAGCGGCCGCCCTCCATGCGTTCGAGCAGCATGGGATGCCCGCCCGCGTCGGCCACCACCACCGAGATGGCGACGCCTTCCGCTTCGGCACGCGCCGTGGCCGCAGCCACGATCTTGCGGGCGCCGGCAAGCGTCAGGCGCTGGGAGTTGGCAAGGTACATCGGAGATCCTCCTTGTTCCACCCTGCCGGGCGATCGGCAAGCGCGGCCATTGTGCGTGCGGGCACGCGGCGCCGCAACGGCTGCGACGCCTGCTTACGTTCGCGCGCCGGCGTCGGTCCAACCGGGCACGCGCCCGAGGCGCACGGCCTCCTGCCAGGCGAAATTCAGCTCGATCTTGATGCCGTTGACCGGCTCGCGCATGAACAGCTGGTACAGGTTGGAGCCATGCGCCTTGCGCTCGGTGAAGTCGACGCCGCGGCCGGTGAGCCGCTGCACGAATTCCTCCAGCCCTTCGCAGTTCAGGCAGACGTGGTCGATGCGGCCCGAGCCGGGGGCGTCGGCCGACGCGGGCTCCGCTCCTTCGCGGTCTCCGCCCGCCCGCAGGTACGTGGCCTGGTGCTGCGAATGCCGCGCCTGGCCGATGTGGATCACGTCCTGTTCGCCGATGTACAGCCAGTGCACCGGGAAGCCGAACTCCGGATGCGGGCCTTCGCGAAAGCCGAGGCAGTCGACGAACCAGTCGCGCGTGGCGGCCGGGTCGTGCGTCAGGATCAGGATGTGTTCCAGGAAGCGCAGTCCCATGATCGCCGCAGGATAGCCAGCGGCGGCGGCGCGGGCAAGCGGCGGGCGCCTCGTGGCCCCGCCGCATAATCCTCGACTCGCCGCGTCTCCCCTCGAACCACCTTGACCCTCGCACCCACGCCGCCGGCGCCGCCCGGCCCGCTCACCCCCGACGACTTCGACGCGCTGGACGCCGAGCTCGACCTCCTGCGCGAGACGCACGAGGAGATCCCGCAGTGGGAGTTCTGCGAGGGCTTCCTCGCCGCGCTGCTGTGCATGCGGCGCGAGGTGCCGCCCGAGGAGTACTGGCCCGTGCTGCTGGGAGAAGACTTCCGGCCCATGGAGCACATGGAGTTCGTCTGGCGCTGGCGCCGGCGCTGGCAGGAGATCGCCCAGGCGCTCGACGCGCCGGTGGAAGTGCTGGAGGACGAGCGCACGTACCACCCGGAAGCGCTGGACACGCGCGGCGCCATCCTGGCGCTGCCGGCGGAAGAACGCCTGGAGGGCGACCTCGACAACCTGCCAGCCTATGCGCAGGTGTGGGCGCTGGGCTTCATGTATGCCGTGGAGACCTGGCCCGAAGACTGGCAGCCGCCGCGCGACCCCGCCGCTGCGGACATGCTGGACGACGCGCTGCAGGACATCGTCGCCCTCACCGAGGACGACACCGGCGCACC
>FTHB01000417.1_pt1 | contig 20412 bp, 21 predicted proteins | sample 1640851 | NCBI WGS metagenome assembly FTHB01 (sample SAMEA3914788, study PRJEB12502) | metagenome | biome: forest; material: soil | place: Canada | collected 2011-07-03 | depth 0.1 m
ACCTTGCCCACGCCTGAGCCAGCGAAGCTCGCGAAGGCTTCCACCGACGCGGACAAGGCTGCCGCGGTCCCGCATCCCAAGCCGAGGTCCACGTTGCCGCGCAGCACGCGCGACGAGCCGGAGGGGACGGACTTCTCCAGCATGCAGGAGGCGGCGCGCGAGCGCCCGGACAACCTGCCTGCGCCCATCATCGATACGCAGCCGCGGTCGCGCAGCGTCCAGGAGCGGACGACGCCCGACACCACCACGGCCGCCGTCGAGGAGCCGCGGCCGCGCACCTCTTCGCGCCGCTCCGCGCAACGCGACGATGCCGCGGCGTACGGCAGCGATGCCGTAGCGGACCAGCCCTTGCCGCGTCGCGCGCGCGCGGCCGACGCGGGAGAAGAGATCTCGCTGCCGCCCGCGACTGCGAGTGGCAGCACAGGGGTGCCGGGCGGCGACGGCGGCTCGCAGTAAAGTTCTGCTGCCGTCGGCTCCGGCCTACAACGGCCGGGCTCGCATCTCTTCACAATCGCGCTGACGCGGATGCTCCGCGAAGGTGAATCGATGGCGCTTGCGGAAGCAGAGGCGGCCGATGTGACGCGCTCCCGCGCGTTGCTCGCCGGCCAGAACCAGGCCTTGCAGCTCGCGGTGGCGGGCGCACCGCTGCCCTCGGTGCTGGAAGTGCTCGTGCTCGCGGCCGAAGGCCAGTCCGAAGGCGGCGTGCTGGCCTCCATCCTGCTGCTCGACGAGGAGGGCGAACGCCTGCGCCACGGCGCGGCGCCGTCGCTGCCCCCGGCGTATTGCGAGGCCATCGACGGCATAGCGATCGGGCCTTCGGTGGGCTCCTGCGGCACCGCCGCGTACCGCAACCAGCCGGTGGTGGTCACCGACATCCAGGCCGATCCGCTGTGGGCCGAGTTCCGCGCGCTCGCGGGCGAACATCGCCTGGCCGCCTGCTGGTCCACGCCCGTGAGGTCCACGCTGGGCGAGGTGCTGGGCACCTTCGCGATGTACTACCGCACGCCGCGCGGACCGTCCGAGCACGACTGCCAGGTCGTGGAGCTGCTAGCCAACACCGCGGCGGTCGTGATCGAGCGCGACCGCGAGTCGCGCGAGCGCGGCCGCATCGAGCAGTCGCTGCGCGCCGGCCAGGAGCGCTTCCGCGCGCTCGTCGCGGCGAGCCAGGCGGTGCATGCGAGCCTGTCGGTCGACGAGATCGCGAACGTGCTGACCGAGCGTGCGCGCACGATCATAGGCGCGCACCAGGCGATGACCTCGCTCAAGCCGGCGGGCGAGGGCGCGCAGGCCGTCCACGCCGTGTCGCTGTCCTCCAAGTACGCGCACCAGCGCGAAAGCGTGGTGCCGCAGTTCGACAGCGGCCTCGCCGCCGTGGTGTGCCGCGGCAAGCGCGCGCTGCGCCTGGGTGAGGCAGAGGCGCCGCAGCATCCCGCATGGAACGATTCCGCGCAAGGCGCGCTGCCCAGGCGCGGCTACCTGGCCGTTCCGCTGCTGGGGCAGGGCGGCAGGAACCTGGGCCTGGTGCAACTGTCCGACAAGCTCGGAGGCGACTTCACGGCCGACGACGAAGCGGTGCTCGTGCAGCTGGCCGCCATGGCCTCGCTGAGCATGGAGAACGCGCGGCTGTACGGGTCGCTGCAGGAGGCCAGCCAGCGCAAGGACGAATTCCTCGCCACGCTGGCCCACGAACTGCGCAACCCGCTCGCTCCCATCGGCAATGCGATCGCCCTGTTGCGCAAGGGCGGCGCGCAGGCGACCGGGAAGGTGATCGGCATCATGGAGCGCCAGCTGCGCCAGATGGTGCACCTGGTGGACGACCTGCTGGACGTCTCGCGCGTCACCACCGGCAAGATCGCCCTCAAGGAGGAAGCCACGGACTTGCGCGAGGTCGTGCAGGTGGCGCTGGAAACGAGCCTGCCCCTGGTCCAGGCGGCGGGCCACCAGTTCACGCTGGACCTGCCGTCCCGGCCGCTGCCGCTGTTCGGCGATCGCGCGCGGCTGGCGCAGGTGGTGACCAACCTCCTGAACAACGCGGCCAAGTACACGCCCGACGGCGGCCACATCACGCTGTCCGCGCAGGAGCAGGGCAGGCAGGTGCTGCTGCAGGTGCGCGACGACGGACTGGGCATTCCGGCCGACATGCTGCCGCGCATCTTCGAAGTCTTCACGCAGGTGAAGCATGCCGAGGAGCGCTCGCAGGGCGGCCTGGGCCTGGGGCTGGCGCTGGTGCGCAAGCTGGTGGACATGCACGGCGGCCAGGTGTGGGCGGAGAGTGCGGGACCGGGCCACGGCAGCACCTTCTGCCTGCGCCTGCCGCTCGCGGGCGACGTGCGGGCCGGCCGCGACCCTAGGCCCGCGCAGTCGCTGCCCATCGTCAATCCCTTCCGCATCCTGGTCGTCGACGACAACCGCGACGCCGCGGAGAGCCTGGCCATGCTGCTGCAATTGAGCAACCATGAGACCGTCACCGCGTACACCGGCCGGCAGGCGGTGGACGTGGCGCGGCGCGTGCTGCCGCGCGCGGCCTTCCTGGACATCGGCCTGCCGGGCATGAACGGCTACGACGTGGCCAGGGCCTTCCGCGAAGACCCGGCGCTGGCCGGCATCACGCTGGTGGCGCTCACCGGCTGGGGCACGGAGACCGACCAGCAGGACGCCTTGCAGGCCGGCTTCGACTATCACCTCACCAAGCCGGCGGCGCCGGACAAGGTGCAGGAGCTGCTCGGGCTGATGGCGCAACGCGCATCCTGATCGCCCTGCGCATTCACCCGTACGGCATTCACGCGTACAGCAGCTGGCAGTTGTCGCAGAAGAAGCTGCGGCGGTCGGTCTTCCCCAGCCACTCCTTCTTCAGCGGGATGTGGCAGCGCGGACAGGTGCGCCTGGTGTGCACCAGCCAATGCTTCTTCAGCACGAACTGCTTCTTCCATTCGTAGAACTCGAAGCTGTAGTTGCGCGCCTCGCGCACCAGCTCGCGCAGCTTGGCGGCGGGCAGCGCGCCGATAGTGGAAAGGGGATGCACGCGGACGCGGAACAGCACCTCGTTCTTGATGATGTTGCCCACGCCGGCGAAGATGTCCTGGTCCAGGAGCGCGTCGCACACCAGCATGCCGGGCACGCTGCGCAATCGCTTCAGCGCGAGCTTCGGATCCCAGTGCGGCGACATCACGTCGGCCCACCAGTCGTAGGCGAGATCCAGCGGCTCCTCGATGAAGCGCACGGAGCACGCGTAGAAGTTGATCTCGCCCACGTCGAAGCCCAGCGACAGGCGCGGCACCGCCCAGGACTTCGCTTCGTTGATGCGGTAGCTGCCGAACAGCATGAAGTGCACGCGCAGGCTGAAGTCCGGCAGCTCCACCAGGAAGTTCTTGCCCCAGCTGCGGAACGCCTCGACGCGCTGGTCGAGGAGGCGTTCCTTCTCCATGGTGGTGTTGCCCTCGACGCGCCGGATCGTGTGTCCCAGGAATGGCGCGACCTGCTCTTTCAGGATGACGATCGACGGACCTTCGGGCATGGCTCGTTCACCCGCAAAAGTCGCAAGCGACTTTTGCGGGTGGCCTGATCGGAGGCAAGAGGCCCGGCAAAGCCGGATCCTCTTGCCAGGCGGGATCGCACTGCATGCTATTCCGCGCGATCCACGTGCCGCTGCGCGGTGGCATGGCGGGGAGTAGGTCCATCGATTTGCCAGTATCCTCGGCCGCTTCCATTCCTGAAGACCGCTGTAACGCCATGCAAACCATCCAGCTCGGCCAGAGCGACCTGCGCGTCACGCCCATTTGCCTGGGCACCATGACTTTCGGCGAGCAGGTGAACGAACAGGATGCGCACGCGATCCTGGACCGCGCCCTCGAGCGCGGCATCAACTTCATCGACACGGCGGAGATGTATTCCGTGCCGCCGCGCCCCGAGACCTTCGGCAGCACCGAGGCCATCATCGGCCGCTGGCTCGCGGCGCGCCCCGGCGCACGCGGCAAGATCGTGCTCGCCACCAAGGTGGCGGGCCCCTCGCGCGGCATGCCCTGGGTCCGCACGGGCCAGGGCCTCACTGGCGACGACATCGTCGCCTCGTGCGAAGCATCGCTGCGCCGGCTCAAGATCGAGGTGATCGACCTGTACCAGATCCACTGGCCGGAGCGTCACGTCCCCAGCTTCGGCGAGATCTACTACCGTCCCGAGCGCGAGACCAGCAAGACTTCCATCCACGAGCAGCTGGATGCGATGAAGAAGCTGGTGCGCGACGGCAAGGTGCGCCACATCGGCCTGTCCAACGAAACGCCGTACGGCGTGCACGAGTTCGTGCGCGTCGCGGAGCAGTTCGACCTGCCGCGCGTCGCCACCGTGCAGAACCCGTACGCGCTGACCAGCCGTGCGCTGGACAACGGCCTGGACGAGACCATGCATCGCCTGGGCGTGTCGCTGCTCGCCTACTCGCCGCTGGCCTTCGGCGCCCTCACCGGCAAGTACGACCAGGGCGGCCTCGATGCGCCGGAGGTCCGCGCGGGACGCCTCGCGAAGTTCGAGCGCATGCGCGGGCAGCGCTGGGCCCGGCCCGATGCGCTGGCTGCCGCGCGCCGCTACAACGCGCTGGCGCGCGAGCACGGGCTCACGCCCGCACGCATGGCGCTGGCCTGGTGCTACGGCAACTGGCGCGTGGCCAGCACCATCATCGGCGTGACAAGCCTCGCGCAGCTGGACGAAGACCTGGCAGCCTGGGACACGAAGCTGTCGCCGGAGCTGCTCGCCGCGATCGACAAGCTGCGCTGGGAGCTGCGCGACCCGGCGGCCTGAGCGCCCCGGCCGGCCATGGCGAAGAAGGACCACGTCAGCGAAACGCCCGCCACCGCCTTCCTCAAGGCGCATGGCGTGGCGTTCACCGAGCATCCTTATGCGTACGTGGAGCACGGCGGCGCGCAGCACAGCGCCGCGGTGCTGGGTTTCGACCCCTTCACGGTGGTGAAGACGCTGGTGATGGAGGACGAGAAGGCGCGGCCCCTGGTCGTCCTGATGCACGGCAACCGCAAGGTCTCCACCAAGAACCTGGCGCGGCAGATCGGCGCGAAGTCGGTCGAGCCGTGCAAGCCGGAGGTGGCCAACCGCCACAGCGGCTATCTCGTGGGCGGCACCTCGCCCTTCGGCACGCGCAAGGCCATGCCGGTGTACATCGAGGAGAGCATCCTCGCCTTGCCCCGCATCGTGCTGAATGGCGGCCGCAGGGGCTATCTGGTGGGCATTTCCCCGCAGGTGTGCGTCGATTTGCTGGGCGCCAAGCCGGTCCACTGCGCGCTGGACGAAGCCTGAGGGCGCCGGACGCCGGACGCCGGCCGTCCGGGCGTCATCTGTTTGACAGGTCGTCCTGCCTGTTTTTGTGCTACACAGCGCCCGGGTAGCCCAACAACGACTGGAGACACGACATGACTTGGCAACAGGTGTACGACCCCATGGGCAGCATGGTGCTGTCCACGCTGCTCGCTGCCATCCCGGTGGTGGTGATGCTGGTGGGCCTTGGCTTCCTCCACATGAAGGCGCACATGGCGGCGCTCGCCGGCCTTGTCGCCGCGCTGGTGATCGCCGTGTTCGTCTACCACATGCCGGCCGGCATGGCGGGGCTGGCCGCCTGGCTGGGCGCGCTCACCGGCCTCGTCCCGATCGGCTGGATCGTGTTGAACATCATCTTCCTGCACCAGCTGACCGAGCGCAACGGCTCCTTCAAGGTGCTGCAGGACTCCATCGCCGGCGTGACCGCGGACCGGCGCCTGCAACTGCTGCTGATCGCCTTTTCCTTCGGCGCCTTCTTCGAGGGCGCGGCGGGCTTCGGCACGCCGGTGGCCGTGACGGCAGCGATGCTGATCGGCTTGGGCTTCTCGCCGCTGGCCGCCTCGGGCCTTTCGCTGATCGCCAACACGGCGCCGGTGGCGTACGGCGCGCTCGGCACGCCCATCATCACGCTGGCCAAGGTGCACGGCTACGACGTGAACGCGATCTCCGCGATGGTGGGCCGGCAGCTGCCCTTCTTCTCGCTGCTCGTGCCCTTCTGGCTGATCTGGGCCTTCGCCGGCTTCCGCGGCATGGTGCAGGTCTGGCCGGCGATCCTGGTGACCGGCGTGTTCTTCGCGGTCCCGCAGTTCGTGGTCTCCAACTACATCGGCCCCGAACTGGTGGACGTGATCTCCGCCGCCGTGTCGATGCTGGCGCTGGCGCTGTTCCTGAAGGTGTGGAAGCCCGCCGAGATCTGGACCTCGGTGGTGCCGCGCGGCCACGAAGCCACGGCCGGCGAGGCCCCGCCCGTCACGGCGCGCACCGTGCACCCGCAAGGCGACGTGCTGCGCGCGTGGATGCCCTGGGTGCTGCTGGCCGTCTTCGTGTTCCTGTGGGGCCTGCCGCCGGTGAAGAACTGGCTCAATGGCATCTTCGCGCCCAACTACCCGATCAATGGCCTGCACAACATGATCGAGCGCGTGCCGCCGGTGGTACCCAAGAACACCAAGGAAGGCGCGATCTACGCGTTCACGATCCTGTCGGCGACCGGCACGGCCATCCTGGTGGCCGCGGTGGTCGGCGGCCTGCTTGCGCGCTACAACCCGGTGCAGCTGGTGAAGGTGTACGGCGCGACGTTCTGGAAGGTCCGCTTCTCGCTCATGACCATCGCGCTGATGCTGGCGCTGGGCACGGTGACGCGCTACTCCGGCACCGACACGACGCTGGGCCTGGCCTTCGCCGCTTCCGGCGCGTTCTATCCCTTCTTCGGCACGCTCATGGGCTGGCTGGGCGTGGCGCTCACCGGCTCCGACACGGCGTCCAACGTGCTGTTCGGCGGCATGCAGAAGGTGGCGGCCGGCCAGCTGGGCCTGCCGATCAACCTGATGGGCGCGGCGAACAGCTCCGGCGGCGTGATGGGCAAGATGATCGACGCGCAGTCGATCGTGGTCGCCTCCACGGCCACGGGGTGGGTGAACAAGGAAGGCGAGATCCTGCGCTACGTGTTCTTCCACTCGCTGGCGCTCGCCGCGCTGGTGGGCATCCTGGTCACGCTGCAGGCCTACGTGCCGCCCTTCACCAGCCTGGTCGTGCACTGAGGCAGGCGCGCCAGGGCCGCTGGCAGAATACGGCTCCTCGAACGACAAGGAGGAGCCGTGCAAGCGCTTGAGACCCTGGCCGCCGTGCTCGCGGCCTACCTGGTGGGCTCGCTGGCCTTCGCGGTGATCGTGAGCAAGGCCATGGGCCTGGCCGACCCGCGCAGCTTCGGCAGCGGCAACCCCGGGGCCACCAACGTGCTGCGCTCCGGCAGCAAGCCGGCCGCCGCGATCACGCTGCTGCTCGACGCCATGAAGGGCTTCGTGCCCGTCGTGCTGGTGAAGGCGTACGGCCCGCGCTACGGCCTGGAGGAGGGAACCGTGGCGCTCGTCGCGCTCGCCGCCTTCGTGGGCCACCTCTATCCGGTCTTCTTCCGCTTCCAGGGCGGCAAGGGCGTCGCGACCTTCATCGGCGTGGTGTTCGGCGTGCACTGGGCGCTGGGAATCGCCACCGCCCTCACGTGGCTGATCATCGCGTTCTTCTTCCGCTATTCCTCGCTGGCCTCGCTGGTGGCGGCTGTGTTCGCGCCGGCGTACTACCTGCTGGGCGACCGCATCGCCTGGTACGCCGAAGCGCCCATCGCCGCGGCGCTGTTCGCGATGACGCTGCTGCTCGCATGGCGGCACCGCGCCAACATCCAGCGCCTGCTGCAAGGCAAGGAAAGCCGCATCGGCGCGAAGAAGGCCTAGCGCGCCGCAGGCGCTAGTAACGCCGCTCGAGCACGAGCTGGTCGTTCAGGCGGGTCATCTGGAAGCGGCTGAGGAAGCTGTTCCCGAGCAGGGCCTGGCTGTCGCCGTTCGGCGTGACGATGGCGTCGACGTCGTACACCTCCACGTCGCCGACGCGCACCGAAGCGAGCTTGACCTTGTAGACGGTGATGGTGCCGGTGGCGGTGGCGCTGCGGGCCAGTTCCCCCTTGCGGTAGTCGATGCCCAGGCGGTCCGCGTCCTTGTCCCCCAGCGACACCAGCGTGGCACCGGTGTCCACCATGAATTCCACCGCATGGCCGTTGATGGCGCCCTGCGTCACGAAGTGGCCGCCGCTGCCCGCGTTCAGCACGATGCGGTTGCCCTTGGGCGCGATGGCGGCGCCGACCTGCATGGGCGACTCGCCCACGCGCACGGTCTGGCGCTGGCCGGCGACTTCGAGCACGGCCTGGTCGCCTGCCGCGGACAGCACCTTCACGCCGTGGAAGGTCTCGCCCGGCGCCACCGCCTTGGGCGCTCCGCCGTCCACCACCAGCAGCGCCTTGCCACCCAGCATGCCTTGCAGCGTGACGGACTGCGCGGTGGCGAGACCGGCCGCGCACGCCAGGGCGAGGGCGGCCAGGCGCTTCATGGCTAGTCCCGGAAATTCGTGAACGACAAGGGAAGCTCGGCCATCTCCTTGCGCACGAGGGCCATCGTGGCCTGCAGGTCGTCGCGCTTGGCGCCGCTGACGCGCACCACGTCGCCCTGGATGGCGGCCTGGACCTTCGCCTTGCTGTCCTTGATGAGCTTCTGGATCTTCTTGGCCTGCTCGGACTCGATACCGCTGCGGACCTTGACCACCTGCTTGACCTTGTCGCCGCCCATCTTCTGGACGTCGCCCTTGTCCAGGAAGCGCACGTCCACGTTGCGCTTGGCGAGCTTGCCCACCAGGATGTCCAGCACCTGCTGCAGCTGGAAGTCGGCGTCCCCCGTGAGGGTGATTTCCTTGTCCTTGATCTCGATCGCCGCGGCGGTGCCCTTGAAATCGAAGCGGGTTCCGATCTCCTTGGCGGCGTTCTCCACGGCGTTTTTCACTTCGACCATGTTGGGCTCGCACACGGTATCGAACGACGGCATACGGGATTTCCTCCTGCACCTGTGAGTCGGCTGCTTGGGCCACAATTCTCCCATGATCGTCGAGACCAACGCGTCCCTGCAACCGCACAACACTTTCGGCATCGTCGCCCGGGCGAAGACGCTGGTGCGGGTGAAGGGCGCCGCCGACGTCCACGCGGTGCTGGCCCACCCCGAATTGTCCCGGGAACCCAGGTTCGTCCTCGGCGGCGGCAGCAACATCGTGCTGACGGGCGACGTCAAGGCCGTGGTGCTGAAGGTGGAGGTCGCCGGCCGGCGCGTCCTGGACGATGGCCCCAAGGCGACCATCGTGGAGTTCGGCGCCGGCGAGAACTGGCACGAGGCGGTGACCTGGACGATGGACCAGGGTCTCGGCGGCCTGGAAAACCTGGCGCTCATCCCCGGGACGGTCGGCGCCTCGCCCGTCCAGAACATCGGCGCCTACGGCATCGAGCTGCAGGATCGCTTCGAGTCGCTGGACGCCATCGACCTGATGACGGGCCGCGAGTTCACGCTGGATGCGACGCAGTGCGCCTTCGGCTACCGCGACTCGGTGTTCAAGCACTCGCCGGCGCGCGACAGCGACTTCGGCCTGGCGGGCCGCTCGCTGATCCTGCGGGTGCGCGTGCGCCTGCCCAAGCCCTGGAAACCGGTGCTGGGTTACCTCGACCTGCAGCGCAAGGTGCAGGAGAGCGGCACCGCCGAGCCCACGGCGCGCCAGATCTACGACTGGGTCTGCGCGATCCGCGGCGCCAAGCTGCCGGACCCGCGCGTGATCGGCAACGCCGGCAGCTTCTTCAAGAACCCCACGGTGACGCCGGAGCAGTGCCAGGACATCATCGCGCGCGATCCCGGCATCGTGCACTACCCCATGCCGGACGGCACGGTGAAGCTGGCGGCGGGCTGGTTGATCGACGCTTGCGGCTGGAAGGGCAAGTCGGTGGGGCAGGCAGGCGTCTACGAGAAGCAGGCGCTGGTGCTGGTGAACCGCGGCGGCGCCACGGGGGGCGAAGTGGTCACGCTGGCGCGGGCCATCCAGACCAGCGTTTACGAGCGCTTCGGCATCCGGCTCGAGCCCGAGCCCGTCGTCGTCTAGCCGACGTTGCGCTCCCACCAGCCGGCGAGCACGTCGTCGCTGGCCAGCACCCACAGCGCGAGGAAGGTCACGACCGCGCCGCTCACGAGCGCGTTGACCAGCGCCCGCTGCACGTCGTCGAAGCCGAACACCGCGGGCAGCAGCATCAGCACGACGCCCAGCACGACGTCCAGCCACTCTTCCCATTCCTGCGGGAACTGCATCGCGCCCACGCTGGAGGCGAACAGCACCGCGCCTATGCCCATCGTGGTCGTCGTGGCGACCACCACGTTCTGGAAGCCGAGCGCCCAGGGAGAAAGGACCAGCCACACGCCGACCAGGGCATTGACCGGGTCCTGCCAGTGCTTCACGCGCGCCATACGGAACTCCTTTCGCCGACGGGCCGTTGCCCCGTCACCGCGGCGCAGCCGACGCAGCGCCCGGGACGTGGGGCCATGGTAATCCCGCGCCGCCGCGGAAGCCACCCCAGCCGTGTGCTGCACGACGACGCGGGCTTACGGTCGCGTTGCTCCTCAGGGTGATCCCGGGAATGTCGCCTGCGTGATAAGCCTGCCGCGCGCGCTGGCGATCATGCGCCTCCCGACGACAAGGAGGCAACCGATGTCTGGTTCGATTCGTCTGGCGGGCGTGCGGCTTCGGCACCAACACCGCGTTGCAGCCAAGCCTGGGCGCGAGCTCCTTCGGCACCGACCTGATCTTCGCGTGCCCGGCGCTGCGCGTGTCGCAGCGTGCGTCCGGCCAGGGCACGCCGCTGTGGATGTACGAGTTCCGCGACCGCAGCGCGCCGCCCTTCGTGGGGGTCGTCAACGGCGCCTACACGCTCAGCTTCCCCCAGGGCGCGGCGCACTCGTACGAGCTGCAGTACCTCTTCAACCTGAATCCGCTGGCCAACGACGAACAGCGGGCGCTGGGCGAAGCGATGGCGAGCTACTGGACCAACTTCGCCATCAACGGCAACCCGAACAACGGCGGCAGCGGGCCGGTGAGCTGGCCAGGCTTCAGCACGGCTTCGCCGCAGGTGCTGGGCCTGGACGTCGCGTCGGACGGCGGCATCCAGGTGCTCACCAACTTCGATGTAGCGCACCAGTGCAGCACGGCCTGGGCGACGGTGACGTTCTGATCGAAGCAGCAGGACGCCGGCGTCCTTGGCCTCTCTTCGCGCTCAGGGCGCCAGCCGCCTCGCCGCGCGGACGCCTTGTCCCTGCGGTAGGCGAGGAAGGTGGCGAAGCTCATGACGGCATAGAGGAGCGCGACGAGCGCGACGAGGATTCCTGCCGGGGCCGTGCGCCGCTCGCGCCGGTGACTACTGCGCGTAGAAGTCCTGCACGGTTTCCCAGGCGACCGTCTGCAGGTGGCGCGCGATCGCGGGATCGAGACCGGCGGTATAGGACGAGCCCACGGGCGAGCGCTTGAACAGCGCCGCGTAGCTGGTGGCCGCGGCCAGGTAGGTGCCCGCCAGGCTGGGATGGCGCTTGTCCGCCGCGTACAGGTTGATGTCGGGACGCTGCGCGATGGAGCGGGCGAACGCCAGTCCGGCGGGAATGACGAATGCGTTGTTCGCGTTCGCTTCGCGCGTGTAGGCGTCGGCCAGTCGTGCCGTCATCTCCGGCCTGTCCTGGTAGGCCCAGGACATGAAGAAGACCGGCTTCGCGCCGTGCTTGCGGAAGGTGTCCGCATTGATCTTCGCGTACTTCACGAACACCGGCGCCAGCTGCGGGTGGATCGGGCACTGGCTGCAGTCCATCGTGATCGCCACGTCGAACAGGCGATCGAGCTTGTTGAAGACGATGTTGTTGTTGGCGTCGAAGCTGTAGCTGCCGATCGCGTTCGGGCGGAAGTAGGAGTCGGTGTCGTGCCAGTCGGCGCCCGACCCGCTGATGGTGACGGAAGTGGAGCGGTGGACAAACCCTGGCATGCCGGCCGCGATGAAGGCGCCGACGTGGCTGTGCATGCTGTTGTTGTAGTAGAAGAAGCTGTTGCCGATCCAGATCGAGGAGGTGGGGTTCTCGATGCCGGCGTCGGTCAGCTTGGGCCGAACGCCCTGTGCGTGCGCGCCCAACGCGAAGGCGAACAGGAATGCGGCAAGCAGTCGCGCGAATCGATGCATGGCGGTCTCCTCCAGAAGAGGAGCCCAGCCTAGCAAGTTTCGCGGCCCGCGCGAAGGCGGCTATCCTGGGTCAGCCGGCGCGCCGTCGCTGGAACAGCCGGCCGCCGAAACTGTCGTCCGTGACCAGGACCCACACCGCGAGCACGACGAGCAGGCAGCCGCAGCCGATCGCGTTCTGCGTGGCTGCGGGGATGGTGGCGAACTCGAGGACCCAGGGCGAGCCGATCAACCACAGCCCGATCACCAGTTCCGACCATTCCTCCCACGATTCGGGAATGAAGAACTCCGTGATGGCGAAACCCAGCAGGACCGCGCCGAGGACGACGAAGTTGCCGATGGCCGCCATGTGGTCGTGGATGCCCAGTGCCCAGGGGGACGCGATGAGCCACAGACCCACCACCACGCTCACCACGTCCTGCCAATGCTTCAGCTTGAGGTGTCTCATCGGAACTCCTGGTCCGCGAAACCGCGGGTCCGGTCCATTGGACGCCTGCGCGGGCGGGAAGTCCAACCGCGCCGCAGCAAAAAAGAGCGTGCCCTTCGGGACGCCCCTGCAGGCTCGGTCGATCCTCCAGGCGGGCTTCGCGTCAGGGCCGCTGTCAGTCGTTGCCGAGCGAAGGCAGCGCCGCGTCGCCGTCGGAGCTGAGCAGCCCCGCGCGCGAATAGATGCCCAGCTTGTCGCGCGTGTCGGTGATGTCCAGGTTGCGCATGGTCAGCTGGCCGATGCGGTCGCGCGGCGAGAAGGCCGACTGGCCCTTCTCCATCGTCAGGCGCTCGGGGTGGTACGTGAGGTTGGGCGACTCGGTGTTCAGCAGCGAGTAGTCGTTGCCGCGGCGCAGTTCCACGCTCACCTCGCCCGTCACGGCGCGCGCGACCCAGCGCTGCGCCGACTCGCGCAGCATGATCGCCTGCGGGTCGAACCAGCGGCCCTGGTACAGCAGGCGACCCAGCTTGCGGCCGTTGTCGCGGTACTGCTCTATGGTGTCCTCGTTGTGGATGCCGGTCACCAGGCGCTCGTAGGCGATGAACAGCAGCGCCATGCCGGGCGCTTCGTAGATGCCGCGGCTCTTCGCCTCGATGATGCGGTTCTCGATCTGGTCGCTCATGCCCAGGCCGTGGCGCCCGCCGATGCGGTTCGCTTCCAGGATCAGTTCGACCGGATCGTCGAAGCTCCTGCCGTTCAGGGCGACGGGCCGGCCTTCCTCGAAGCGCACGCGCACCTCTTCGGCCTTCACCGCGACTTCGTCCTTCCAGAACGCCACGCCCATGATCGGGTTCACGATCTTGATGCCGGAGTTCAGGTGCTCCAGGTCCTTGGCCTCGTGCGTCGCGCCGAGCATGTTGCTGTCGGTGGAGTAGGCCTTTTCGGCCGACATCTTGTAGCCGAAGCCCGCTGCCGTCATGAACGCCGACATCTCCGCGCGGCCGCCCAGTTCGTCGATGAAGGCCTGGTCCAGCCAGGGCTTGTAGATGCGCAGCGACGGGTTGGTGAGCAGGCCGTAGCGGTAGAAGCGCTCGATGTCGTTGCCCTTGAAGGTGCTGCCGTCGCCCCAGATGTGGACGTCGTCTTCCTTCATCGCGGCCACCAGCATCGTGCCGGTCACGGCGCGGCCCAGCGGCGTGGTGTTGAAGTAGGTGGCGCCCGCGGTGCTGACGTGGAAGGCGCCGCATTGCAGGGCGGCGATGCCCTCGTGCGCGAGCTGCTTGCGGCAGTCGATCAGGCGCGCCTTCTCGGCGCCGTACTCCATGGCCTTGCGCGGGATCGCGTCGTAGTCGGGCTCGTCGGGCTGGCCGAGGTTGGCGGTGTACGCGTAGGGCACGGCGCCCTTCTTGCGCATCCAGTGCAGGGCGGCGCTGGTGTCCAGGCCGCCGGAAAACGCGATGCCGACCTTCTGGGCGAGCGGCAGGCTTTCGAGGATGGTGCTCATGGGGTGACTCGGGCTGCGGCTGGGATCAGCCGAAATGGCAGATGTAGTGATAGGCCTCGGTCACGCGGATCTCGAAGCTGGACTGGCCCGGCACGGAGAACTTCTCGCCCGCCGAGGACTTCTTCCATTCGCTCGAGCCGGCGAGCTTGTACTCGCAGGAGCCGGCGACGCATTCCATCATCTCCGGCGCGCCGGTCTTGAAGGTGAGGCTGGCCGGCAGGATCACGCCGACCGATTTCTTCGTGCCGTCGGGGAAGGTGATGCCGTGGCTCACGCACTTGCCGTCGAAGTACACGTTGGCCTGGGTCGCCACGGACACGGCGTCGAATTTCTCGGTCGTCATGGAATGCTTTCGGGGAAACCGCCAATTTTAGGCGAGGGCCCGAAAGCCGGCCGCGGCAGCAAAAAGGGCGCCCTCAGGCGCCCTTTGTTCGCAAGCCCGCGGGCTCAGTGGTGGTGGCCGCCGCCGTACACGAAGCCCAGGGACACGCCGAAGGGCACGTAAGGACGGTAGTACGGGTAGGGGTAGCCGTAGTACGGGTAGGGAGCCGCGTACACCGGGTACTGCTGCACGACCACGGGCGTCGGCTGCTGCTGCACGATGACCTGCGGCTGGCCCTGCACGTATTGCGGCTGGCCTTGCGCCACCTGCGGCTGCTGCTGCACGTAGGCCGGGGCGGCCTGCGCCTGCTGCACGGGCGGGGCGACGACCACGCCACCGGCGGACCCGCCGGCGGGAGCCTGCGCCACGGTCGGCGCCTGCAGCTGCACGGAGCGGCCCGGGTCGTAGGGCATGCGCGCGGAGTACTGCTGGCCGTGGTACTCGTAGGTCACGTCGTAGGCCACGGTGCGGTTTTCCGTGGTGGTCTCGGTGAAGCACTGGGGCACGGTCTGCGCGTAGCGCTGGTTCTGCGCTTCGACGTTGTTGCCCACGATGGCGCCGATGATCGTGCCGGCGGCAATGGCGGCGGCGTTGCCGGAGCCCTGGCCGATGGCGCTGCCGATGCCCGCGCCGGTGAGCCCGCCCACGACGGCGCCGCCGCCCGTGGTGGACACCTGGCCCGGTGCGACCGGCTGGCACACCGTGCGCGGCACGGACACCTGCTGGATCACCGGCACGCTGGAGATGACGTTGCCGAATTCCTGGGCGGAGGCGCCGAACGCGGCGAGCCCCATCGCGGCGAAGAGGACGGTTTGTTTCATGGCAAGGTCTCGTTGAACTGCTGGTGCTGAAATCTTATGCAGGCCATGATGACCTTGCATTGATTTACCGTAAAGCGGCTGTAAATCTGCCGGGCTCAGGCATTCTTTCGCACGGCCCAGAGGGCCGGGTCGAATCCCACCGTCACCTGCCCGTCCGTCCACTCGACGACCGGCCGTTTGATGATGCTGGGCTGCGACAGCATCAGGGCACGCGCCCCGCGCTCGTTGTCCGCCTGCAACTGTTCTTCAGACCCCAGTTTGCGCCAGGTGGTTCCCTGCCGATTGAGCAGCCTGTCCCGGCCGGCGCCGGCGAGCCAGCGATCGAGACGGTCGGGCGGCACACCCTGCTTCCTGAAGTCGTGGAAGGCGTAGGCGACGCCCTGGTCGGCCAGCCAGGCACGCGCCTTCCTGACGGTGTCGCAGTTGGTGATGCCGTACAGCGTGATGGTCATCGGCCCATGATAGCCAGGGGCCGGTTCCGGACGCGGGACAATGCGGGGCATGAAGGAACTCGGAGATTGGCTCGCGCACTGCGAGCGGCTGCATCCCAAGACCATCGACATGGGGCTGGCGCGGGTGCAGGAGGTCGTGCAGCGCATGCAACTGCGCTTCGACGGCCCGGTGATCACGGTCGCGGGCACCAACGGCAAGGGCTCGACCTGCGCGATGCTGGAGGCGATCGCCTTGCAGGCGGGCTACCGCACGGGCGTCTACACCTCGCCGCACCTCGTGCACTTCGAGGAGCGCTGCCGCATCGCCGGCGACATCGTGAAGGGCGAAGACCTCGTGCCGCACTTCGAGCGGGTCGAGGCGGCGCGGCAGGACCTGACGCTCACGTACTTCGAGTTCACCACGCTCGCCATCCTGAGCCTGATGGCGGCGAGCCGGCTCGACGTCGCCATCCTCGAAGTGGGGCTCGGCGGCCGGCTCGATGCCGTCAACGCGATCGACACCGACTGCGCGATCATCACCAGCATCGACCTGGACCACATGGAGTACCTCGGCCCGGACCGCGAGAGCATAGGCCGCGAGAAGGCCGGCATCCTGCGCGAAGGCAAGCCGGCGATCGTCAGCGACCCGATGCCGCCGCACAGCGTGATCCAGTACGCCACCGCGATCGGCGCGGACCTCTGGCTGCTGGGACGCGACTTCAACTTCTCCGGCGACAAGCAGCAGTGGGGCTGGGCCGGCCGCGGCCGCCGCCACCCGGGCCTGGCCTATCCGGCCCTGCGGGGCGCCAACCAGCTGCTCAATGCCTCCGGGGTGCTTGCCGCCTTCGAGGCCTTGCGCCAGCGGCTGCCGGTCACCGCGCAGGCGATCCGCAACGGGCTGGCGATGGTGGAGCTGCCCGGCCGCTTCCAGATCGTGCCGGGCCAGCCGACGCTGGTGCTGGACGTCGCGCACAACCCGCATTCGGTCGCCGCGCTCGCGGCCAACCTCGATGCGATGGGCTTCTATCCGGCCACGCACGCGGTGTTCGGCGCGATGGCGGACAAGGACCTCACGCCCATGCTCACGCAGATGGCGCCCCTGGTGGACAGTTGGTATTTCACCGACCTGCCCACGCCGCGCGCTGCACGCGCGGTGGACCTGCTGGAGCGCTGGCAGGCGCTGCCTGCGCGGCGTAACGTGGCGGTGAGCACCCACGGCAGCCCCGAGCAGGCGCTGCGCGCCGCGGTCGTCGCCGCAGGGGCCGCTGATAGAATCCTCGTGTTCGGATCGTTCTACACCGTCGGCGGCGTCCTCCAGCGCGGAGTTCCGCGTTTCGCCGCCAAGCATCTCGGTTGACCCCCCACCATGGCCTTGTTCAAGTCGCGCAAGAAAAAGGTCGACGAGCCGGTCGCCGCAGCCTCTCCCGCCGAGAGCATCGAGGTGATGCGCCGCCGCGCGCGGCATCGCTTGATCGGCGCCGTGGTGCTGGTGCTGGTGGGCGTCGTCGGCTTCCCGCTTCTCTTCGACACGCAGCCGCGGCCCGTCGCCGTCGACATCCCCATCGAGATTCCCGACCGCAACAAGGTCAAGCCGCTGCCGCCCCTGCCGGCGGAGCCCGCTGCCACGGGCAAGGTGACGCAGGCCCCTGCGCCCGCGGAAGCGGTGGCGCCCGCGGCGAGCGCCGCACCGCTGGCCAACGCGGAGCCTGCCTCCGCGCCGGCACCGGTGGAGGCCAAGCCTGCCGAAAAGGCCGCGAAGGCCGAAGCGCCGGTCGAGAAGAAGCCGGAAGCCAGGACCGAAGCGCAGGCCAAGGCCGACGCCACGAGCACCGAGGCCGCCAAGGCCAGGGCGCTGCTGGAAGGCAAGTCCGTGGACACGGGCGCGGCCGGCACGCGTTACGTCGTGCAGGTCGGCGCCTTCGCCGAGAAGGACAAGGCACGGCAGGCCCAGCAGAAGCTGGAGAAGGCCGGGCTGAAGAACTACACCAATGTCGCCGAGACGAAGAACGGCACCCGCATCCGCGTGCGCGCGGGCCCGTTCGCTTCCAAGGCCGAGGCCGACAAGGCGGCCGAGAAGATCAAGGGGCTGGATTTGCCGGCCGCCATCCTCACACTGTAGTGGTGGCGCTCGATTGGGTGGTCGTGGCCCTGCTCGCAGCATCGGTGCTGCTGGGCCTGTGGCGCGGCCTGGTGTATGAAGTGCTGTCGGTGTTGAACTGGCTGGCCGCTTTCGTGCTCGCACAGTGGCTGGCGCCGCGGGCGGCGGCGATGATGCCGCTGAGCCGTGCCGGCGAGTCGGTCCAGTACGCTGCGGGCTTCGTGGTGGTGTTCATCGCGGCCCTGTTCGCCGGCGGCCTGCTCGCCTGGGCGATCAGCAAGCTGGTGGCGGCAGTGGGGCTGCGGCCGGTGGATCGCGTGCTGGGAGGCCTGTTCGGCGTGGTGCGCGGCGTGGTCGCCGTGCTGGCGCTGGCGGTGGTGGTGAACCTGGCCGGCCTGGCGCGCGGGCCGTGGTGGACGGAGTCGAGGACGGCCGGCGTCGCGGCGGCGGCGCTGCGCGGATTGAAGCCGGTGGTGCCCGAGCGCTTCGGGACCTACCTGCCGGCGTGAAGGTCGCTGTGGAAAATCGCCCGGGGCGCTTTTCCAGAGCGGCGGTTCCTGCCGTGAACGGAAGCGAAGATCTATGTGCGGAATCGTAGGGGTCGTCAGCCAGGGCCCGGTGAACCAGTTGATCTACGACGCGCTGCTGCTGCTGCAGCATCGCGGGCAGGACGCTGCCGGCATCGTCACGCTGCAGGGCCGCAAGGTCTACATGCACAAGGCCAAGGGCATGGTGCGCGACGTCTTCCGCACCCGCAACATGCGCGCGCTGCCGGGCAACGCGGGCCTGGGCCAGGTGCGCTATCCGACGGCGGGCAATGCGTACAGCGAGGAAGAGGCGCAGCCCTTCTACGTGAACGCGCCCTTCGGCATCACGCTGGCGCACAACGGCAACCTGACCAACGCGCAGGCGCTGAAGGCCGAACTGTTCTCCGCCGACCACCGCCACATCAACACCGAGAGCGACACCGAGGTGCTGGTGAACGTGCTGGCGCACGAACTGGAGCGCACCACGCGCGGCCTGCCGCTCACGCCGCAGGACGTGTTCTCCGCGGTGGGCAACGTGCATCGCCGCATCCGCGGCTCCTACGCGGTCGTCTCGCTGATCGCGGGCCACGGCCTGCTCGCCTTCCGCGACCCGTACGGCATCCGGCCGCTGTGCATCGGCCGCGGCGCCGACGGCACGGTGATGATCGCGAGCGAGTCCGTGGCGCTGGAGGGCACGGGCCACCACCTGGAACGCAACATCGCGCCGGGCGAAGCCGTGTTCGTGGACCTCAAGGGCAACGTGCATGCGCGCCAGTGCGCCGAGCACCCGCAGCTGTCGCCCTGCATCTTCGAGTACGTGTACCTCGCGCGTCCCGACTCCGTGCTGGACGGCATCTCGGTGTACCAGGCGCGGCTGAACCTCGGCGAGACCCTTGCCAAGCGCGTGATCTCCACGGTGCCGCCCAACGAGATCGACGTCGTGATCCCGATCCCGGAGTCGAGCCGGCCCAGCGCCATGCAGCTCGCGCAGCTGCTCGGGCTGCCGTACCGCGAGGGCTTCGTGAAGAACCGCTACGTGGGCCGCACCTTCATCATGCCGGGCCAGGCCGTGCGCAAGAAGTCCGTGCGCCAGAAGCTCAACGTGATCCAGAGCGAGTTCGAAGGCCGCAACGTGCTGCTGGTGGACGACTCCATCGTGCGCGGCACCACCAGCCAGGAGATCGTGCAGATGGCCCGCGACGCCGGCGCGCGCAAGGTCTACATGGCCAGCGCCGCACCTCCGGTGCGCTTCCCGAACGTGTACGGCATCGACATGCCGACGTCCTCCGAACTGGTGGCGCACGGCCGCACGGTCGAGGAGGTCCGCGCGATCATCGGGGCCGACGCGTTGATCTACCAGGACGTGGAAGGCATGAAGAACGCCATCGCCAAGCTGAACCCGCAGCTGCAAGGCTTCGATGCGTCCTGCTTCGACGGCGTGTACGTCACGGGCGACATCAACGCGGAAGACATCGCGCGCATCAACGAGGCGCGCATCGGCCAGGAAGACCCGCTGGAAGAAAACACCACGCGCCTCGCCATCCCCAATCCACAGGAAGCTTGAGTGAAAGAGAAGAAACTGCCCGAAGGCCTGCACCGTGACACGCTCGCGGTGCGAACGGGCCTGCCCGCGAGCCAGTGGGGCGAGAACTCCGAGGCGCTGTACCTCACGAGCGGCTTCGTGCAGCCCGACTCGGAGACGATGGCGCACCGGTTCGCGCACCCGCAGGAAGGCTTCACCTACGGCCGCACGTCCAATCCCACCGTCACGAGCTTCGAGCAGCGGCTGGCCGCGATGGAGGGCACCGAGGCCGCGATCGCCACGGCGACGGGCATGGCGGCGATCCTGCTGCTCGGGATGGGCGTGCTGCGCGCCGGGGATCACGTGGTCTGCTCGCGGTCCGTGTTCGGCTCGACGCTGAACCTGTTCGCCAAGGAGTTCGGCAAGTTCGGCGTGGAGTCCACCTTCGTTTCGCAGACGGACCTGAAGGAGTGGCGCGCGGCGCTGCGCCCCAACACCAGGCTGCTGTTCGCGGAGACGCCCACCAATCCGCTGACCGACGTGTGCGACATCGCCGCCCTCGCGGACCTCGCGCACAACGCGGGCGCGCTGCTGGCGGTCGACAAC
>FTHB01000285.1_pt1 | contig 20399 bp, 24 predicted proteins | sample 1640851 | NCBI WGS metagenome assembly FTHB01 (sample SAMEA3914788, study PRJEB12502) | metagenome | biome: forest; material: soil | place: Canada | collected 2011-07-03 | depth 0.1 m
CGGCCTTTTCTTCTTCGCCTTCACCGCCTCCAGGCTCTCCTTCAGCGAGCCCTCCAGCGTCCGCCGCAGCCGCGCCTGCAGCATCGCCAGCACCGCGGCCTCCTCGGGCCGCAACTGCGCCAGGTCGTCGCGCAGCTCGCCTTCCACCTTGTCCTTGATCTCCAGCACCAGGCTGCCTTCGACATAGGCGTTGAGCACCTCGGGGTGGATGTAGCACTTGCGGCAGATCGTGGGCGTGTTGCCCAGGCGCGAGGCGACGCGTTCGATGGCGTCCTTGAGGTTCTTCTTCTGCGTGGCCTTGGTGTCGAAGGCCTCGAACTCCTGCAGCGCAAGTGCCGCCATCACGGTGCCGGCCCAGGTGCGGAAGTCCTTGGCCGTGATGTCGCGTCCGGTGATTTCCCTGAGGTAGGCGTTGACGTCGGCGGAGGTCACCTCGCGCACCTCGCCGTCCTCGTCCCTGTACTGGAACAGGCGCTGCCCCGGCAGGTCCTGGCAGGCGCGGATGATCTTCGCGATGCGGCGGTCCTTCACCTGCAGCCGCCACATCTTGCCGCTCTTGCCCTTGAACTGGAAACGCAGCTCGGCGCCTTCGACCTTCACGTGCGGGTTGCGCAGCGTGGTGAGGCCGTAGCTCTTGTTGGTCCTGGCGTAGTCGTCGTTGCCCACACGGATCAGCGTCGTCTCCAGCAGGTGCACGACGGTCGCCAGCACCTTCTCGCGCGGCAGGCCGCGCAAGGCCATGTGCGCGGAGAGCTTCGCGCGCAGCGAAGGCAGCGCCTGCGCGAACTCCAGCATGTGCTCGTACTTCGTGCTTTCGCGCAGCTCGCGGAACTGCGGGTGGTAGCGGTATTGCTTGCGGCCGCGCGCATCGCGTCCGGTGGCCTGCAGGTGGCCGTTGGCGCGAGGGCAGATCCACACGTCCCGGTAGGCGGGCGGGACGGCCAGCTTGCGGATGCGCTCCAGCGTCGCCTCGTCGGTCACCGGATCGCCATTGGACTTGAAGTAGACGAAGGCGTCGCCCTTGCGCTCGCGCACTATGCCGCGGTCCTCGTCGCTCACGTACACGAGGCCGGCCGCTTCCGCAGTCTCGCGCGGATCGGCGAGGCTGGGTGCGAGGGCTTCGGCGTCCTTCATGTTCAGTTCCGGAAGTCCTGCGTCACCATCAGGCCGTGCACGCCGCCGTCGAGAATGCCTATGCCCAGCCGCCCGAACTGCGGGCGCAGGATGTTGGCGCGGTGTCCCGGCGAATGCATCAGGCCGTCGTGCGCCGTGTAGAGGGTGGGCGCGAGCGCGATGTTCTCGCCGGCGGAGAGGTAGCCGACATGCGCGTCCTGCAATCGCCCGCCCAGGTCCTCGCCCTCCGGCGTGACGTGCGAGAAGTAGCCGCGCGCGAACATGTCGCGGCTGTGGCTGCGTGCCACCTCGGCGAGCTTCGCGTCGGCCTGCACCGGCGGCAGGCCGGCGGAGCGCCGCTCGGCGTTCACCAGCTGCAGCATCTGGAGCTCGAGGTCGGGACGCGGTTGCGCCTGCGCGATGCGAAAGCGCAGCGGAATGGTCTCGTGCGACTCAGGCGCCATCGTCATCGCCTGCAGCGTGCGCTGCAAGGCGGGGTCGAACACCGGGGCCAGCTGCACTTCCACCCATTCGGCGGGGGCCGCGAAGCGCGAGGCGAAGCGGCTCTCGTGCGCCCAGCTGCCGATGCGCGCGCCGAGCGGCAGCGTGAGCAGGAGGACCGCCGCGACCACCGCGTGCATCGCACCGTTCACCGCGCCGGGGGCGATGCCCAGCGCCCGGTTGACGCGGCTGGCGTGCAGGCGCTGCGGCGTGCGCGTGAGCAGGCGCAGCACCAGCGTGCCCAGCACGAAATGCACGAGGAGGAACAGGCCCACGAAGGACAACGGCGGCACCCACACGCCCAGCGCCGGCGCCACGCGGCTCACCAGGGCCGCGGTTTCACGCCACCCGAGGAAGGCGATGGCGAGGCTCGCGAGCAGCGTCAGCAGGTCCAGCGCGGCGAACACGAAGCCGCGCGCCCAGCCGGCCCAGGCGCCGACGAGCACGATCGCGACCAGCAGCAGGTCGATGGGATTGAAGGGCATGCCGGCCCAGTATGGGCGCGGCCCGTGAACTGCTGACGTAGGACGGGTTTGATGCCGGCCGGCGGACGGCGGCCGGTCGCGGGACCGCCCGGGACTCAGCGCGCCAGTGCGCCCGCGACGACGCGGGCCTGCGCGGGCGCGCAGCACGCGCATCCGCGCGCGTGCGGGTACCGCAGGCGGGCGACGGCCAGTGCCTGCGCGGCATGGAAGAACTCACCGAGGTACTCGGCACCGGCCTGCGGGAACACGCCGGGAGGACAGTGGTCGCGGTCATGCACGGCGGGCGATTCGCCGGGAAACCGCGTGCTGGCGACGAAGTAGCTGGCCATGGTGTCGTGCGTCCTTTGCGGACATCCTAGGCAGCGCACGTGGGCGGCAAATCCCCCGAAAGGCGGACCGGGTTGCTCCCGTCAACCGCCGCGTTCAGCGGCGTGCGTGTTCCATCAGCGCCGTGCGCAGTTCGGCCACCAGCGTGGTCATCGCGGCGTCTTCGCCGGCGGCCAGCGCGCGCGCGGCGCCGCGATAGAACTCGGCCCAGCGGATGTGCCACTCGCGCGTGTCGGTCAACTCCACGTACACCGAGGGCTCGTCGCCCGTGCCGTGGCACTTGCCCGAGATGAGGTGGCCCACGCGCAGCTCGCGGCAGATCAGCTCCAGCGCATGGGGCGGTGCCTTGGCGATGAAGTCCGAGCTGATGAGGATGGCCTGCACGGCGGGATCGGCCGCCAGCTTCTCGCGCAGCCGGTCGGCGATCTCGTCGCCGAGCAGCTGCAGGCCGGGGTCGCTGCCGCTGCTGGTGAAGGGCAGCACCGCCACGAGCGGCCGCGCGGGCGAACCGATGGCCAGGGGATCCAGGGGCGGCAGTGTGGAAGAAAGAGGGTCCAACGGTCGTCGGCGCGCAAGCGCGAGAACGGGATGCGATTCATTCTAGAAAGCGCAGCCTGACCGGAAACCCCCGGCCTTCAGGGGATAAGGAACGGGAAAGTTGTGACTCAGTGCGGATGTTCGCCGCGGGTCGCCCGCCGCCACGCCGCGCGCGTCGCCTCGCGGGCCTCGTCCCAGTCCAGGCGCGACTTGCCGCGCACCTGGTCGAAGTCCTTGCGCAGCTGCGACTCCAGCTCCTCGAAGTCGCCTTCGCGCCGCACCGGGGCCGTGTAGCCGACGCGGTAAGCGGGGCCGTAGTCCTCGTAGGTGAAGTCGCGGCGGTAGTAGGGCTCGCGCCGGTAGGCATCGCGCCAGTAAGAGTCTTCGGCCGTGGGGTTGATGCAGGGCGTGCTGCGCGCTGTGCTCATGCTGCGGGTCTCCGGGAATCGCTGCATCGTGCCGCGGCTGCCAGGCTCGTCCGTGCGGACGGCGCCCCTGGTTGGTGTAGGACGACGGCGATCCCGCGGCGGGCGCGTACTCGCTATGCTTGCCCGCATGAGCAAGGCGTTCACGCGCGAGACCGACGGCGACGACGACGACGAGGAAGGCGCCGGCCTGCCTCCTCTGCCCGCGGGCGGCAAGAACTACATCACGCCGCAAGGCTACGCGCGGCTGCGCAACGAGCTGCTGCACTTGATCGACGACGAGCGCCCCAAGGTCGTCGAGGTCGTGCATTGGGCGGCGAGCAACGGCGACCGCTCGGAGAACGGCGACTATATCTACGGCAAGAAGCGCCTGCGCGAGATCGACCGCCGCATCCGCTTCCTCACCAAGCGGCTGGAGATCGCGGAGGTGAGCGACCCGTCCCTGCACCACGGACACGACCAGGTGTTCTTCGGCGCGACGGTCACCTATGCGGAGGAGGACACGGGCGTGGAGCGCACCGTCACCATCCTGGGCATCGACGAGGCCGACAGCGCGCACGGCCAGGTGAGCTGGATCTCGCCCATCGCGCGCGCCCTGCTCAAGGCGCGTGAAGGCGACGTGGTGAAGCTGGTGACCCCGGCGGGCACCAAGGAGGTCGAGATCCTGAAGGTGGAGTATCCGGCGCCTGCTGCGGCGCATTGATCACGATCCCGGACGGATCCTGGCCGCGCTCATCACGCTGGGCGTGCGGCGCAGGTTGCGCAGCACCGTTTCCAGGTGGGTGCGGTCGCGCACCGAGACGACGAAGCGCAGGTCGGTCGCGTCCTGGGCGCGTTCGTCGTCCATGTCCACGTGCGTGATGTCGGCTTCCGCGTTCGCCAGCGAGGCCGCGACGCGCGCGAGCGCGCCCTTGCCGTTGGCCACGGTCACCAGCACGCCGGTCTCGAAGGAACGCACGGGCTCCTCGGCCCATTCGACGCCGATGAAGCGCTCGGCATCCTTGTGCTGCAGTCGCTTGGCGACGTTGCAGTCGGCCGTGTGCACCACCAGGCCCTCGCCGCGACCGAGGTAGCCGAGGATGGGATCGCCCGGCACGGGGCGGCAGCAGCTGGCGAACTGCACGGAGGCGTTCTCGCTGCCATCGAGCGTCAGGCCGCCCTGCGAGACGTTCTCGTGCGCGGTGAAGCGTTCGCGGCTGATGAGGAGCGCGTCGGGCTTCTGGCCCATCTCGGAGAGCAGCGTCATCAGGCGCTTGGCGACGATGCCCGCGATGCGCTTGCCCAGGCCCAGGTCCGTCAGCAGCTCGGAGCGGCTGCGGTTGCCGGTGAAGCGCAGCAGCTTGTCCCACAGCTGGTGGTAGCCGTCCTCGTCGGGCGGCAGCTTGTCCATGCCCTCCGCACGCAGCGCCTGCGCGAGCAGCTTCTCGCCCAGCTGCTGCGACTCGGCCTGCGCCAGCGTCTTGAGGTGGTGCCGGATCTTGGAGCGGGCGCGGCCCGTGCGCACGAAGCCGAGCCACGCCGGATTGGGCGTGGACACGGGCGCCGTCACCACTTCGACCACGTCGCCGTTCTTCAGCTCCGTGCGCAGCGGCACCTGCGCGCCGTTGATGCGCGCGGCCACCGTGTGGTCGCCCACGTCCGAGTGAATGGCGTACGCGAAGTCCACGACGGTCGCGCCGCGCGGCAGCGCCAGGATCTGGCTCTTGGGCGTGAACACGTAGACGGCGTCGGGGAACAGGTCGATCTTGACGTGGTCCCAGAACTCCGCCGCGTCGCGCGTCTCGTTCTGGATGTCCAGCAGCGACTGCAGCCACTTGGTGCCCAGGCGCTCGGTGTTCTCTTCCTGCGGCGCGCTCGCCTTGTACAGCCAGTGCGCGGCCACGCCCGACTCGGCGACCAGGTGCATGGCCTCGGTGCGCAGCTGGAACTCCACGTTCACGCCCGAGGGGCCCACCAGCGTCGTGTGCAGCGACTGGTAGCCGTTGATCTTGGGGATGGCGATGTGGTCCTTGAACTTGCCGGGCACCGGCTTGTACAGCTGGTGCAGCAGGCCCATCGCGGTGTAGCAGTCGGTCACCGTCGGCACGATGATGCGGAAGCCGTAGATGTCGGTGACCTGCGCGAAGGACAGGTGCTTCTCGTCCATCTTCTTGTAGATGGAGTACAGCGTCTTCTCGCGGCCCGCGATGCGCACCTTCAGCGAGGCGGCGTCGAAGGCGTTCTCCACGTCGCGCTGCACCTTCTGGATCAGGTCGCGCCGGCGGCTGCGCGCGCGCGCGACCGCCTTGGCCAGCACCGCATAGCGCCAGGGCTTCAGGTACTTGAACGACAGCTCCTGCAGCTCGCGGTAGGTGTTGTTCAGGCCCAGGCGGTGCGCGATGGGCGCGTAGATGTCCAGGGTCTCGCTGGCGATGCGGTGCCACTTCTCGCGCGGCACGTCTTCCAGCGTGCGCATGTTGTGCGTGCGGTCGGCGAGCTTCACGAGGATGACGCGCACGTCGCGCGCCATGGCCAGCAGCATCTTGCGGAAGCTCTCGGCCTGGTTCTCCTCGCGCGTGTTGAACTGCAGCTTGTCCAGCTTGGTGAGGCCGTCCACCAGTTCGGCCACCGCGACGCCGAAGCGGTCGATCAGCTGGGGCTTGGTGACGCCGCAGTCCTCGATCGCGTCGTGCAGCAGCGCCGCCATCAGCGCCTGCGCGTCGAGCTTCCACTCGGCGCATTGCGCCGCGACGGCGATGGGATGGGTAATGTAGGGCTCGCCGCTCGCGCGCATCTGCCCGAGATGAGCCTCGTCGGCGAAGCGATAGGCCTTGCGGACCTGGTCCACGTCGCCCGGATCCAGGTAGTCCAGGCGCGCAGTCAGGGCAGCAAAGCTGGCCGCCGCCGCGTTGGCCGCGGCGGGGCTGGGCAGGACCGGGCTGCTGGGCCGCTTGCCGCTGCCGAAGACGGAGGGGAGCACCGCGCTCATGACCCCATGATAGGGGCTACGGGCGGATCCTGAAGGCCCCAGGGGCTACAGAAGAATCCAACAGCCGGACGCAGAGGGCGCCAAGGGTACGCAGAGGGCGCAAGAGAACAGCCATCATCCAGTGGTTTCCTTCTGCGTTCTCTGCGTACCCTTCGCGTCCTCTGCGTCCGGTTGTCCGTCCTCCAAAGCAAAAGCCGCCCGAAGGCGGCTTTGCAGCGGGAAAGGCGAGCCTCAGCCCGGCACTTTCTTCAGCATCTCCAGCCCGATCTTGCCTTCGGCGATCTCGCGCAGCGCGGTGACGCCGGGCTTGTTCTTGCTCTCGATCTTGGGCGCGTGGCCCTGGCTCAGCATGCGGGCGCGGTAGGTCGCGGCCAGCACCAGCTGGAAGCGGTTGGGAATCTTCTCGAGGCAGTCTTCGACGGTGATACGGGCCATGAATCTCTCCGGTGGGGGGCTAGAGCCCGAGGGCCTGGAAGGTGTCGGCGCGGGCGCGGCGCTGGGACACATACTTGAGCCGCTGGGCATGCACGATCGCTTTGAGGTCAAAAAGCGCGCGCTCAAATAACTCGTTGATTATAACGAAGTCGAATTCCCTGCACTGCGCCAATTCAGCAGCCGCATTTTTCAGTCGGGTTTCGATGACCTCCGGTGCGTCTTCGCCGCGGCGCTCCAGGCGCGAGCGCAGTTCCTCCCAGCTCGGAGGCAGGATGAAGATCATCACCGCGTTGGTGAAGATGCGCTTGATCTGCAGGGCGCCCTGCCAGTCGATCTCCAGGATCACGTCGGCGCCGTGCGTGATGCGGTCCTCGATGGCCTTCTTCGAGGTGCCGTAGCGGCGCCCGTGCACATGGGCCCATTCGACGAAGGCGTCGGCCAGCACCATCTGGTCGAACTCGTTGTCGGACACGAAGAAGTATTCGCGGCCATGCTTTTCCTGGCCGCGCGGCGGCCGCGTGGTGTGCGAGACGGAGGGCTGGACGTGCGAGTCGAGCTCCAGCAAGGCCTTGACCAGGCTGGATTTGCCGGCGCCACTGGGCGCTGCGACGACGAACAGGTTGCCGGGGTAGTCCATGCAGGATTCTAGGCGGGTCGCGGTCCGGGCCCCGCTGGCCACCCCGGCGGCGGCCCTCACTCGAGGTTCTGGACCTGCTCGCGCATCTGCTCGATCAGGACCTTCATGTCCACGGAGACCCGGGTCAGCTCCAGCGCGGCCGACTTCGAGCCCAGGGTATTGGCTTCGCGGTGCAGCTCCTGGATCAGGAAGTCCAGGCGTTTGCCGATCTCGCCGCCTTTCCTGATCAGGCGCTCGATCTCCTCGAGGTGCGCGGCCAGGCGCGTGAGCTCCTCGGCCACGTCGATGCGGATGGCGAAGGCGGTGGCCTCGGTGAGCGCGCGGTCCTGCGCGGCCTCCGGCGTGGCCGATCCCTCGCCCAGCGCCATGGCTTCCTTCCAGCGTTCCAGGAATTTCTGCCGCTGCTGCTCCACCAGCTGCGGCACCATGGGCCTGGCCTGTTCGGCGAGGGTGCGCAACTGCGCCAGGTGCCCGAGCAGCATCGTGGCCAGCCGCGCGCCTTCGCGTTCGCGCGCGGCGAGCAGGTCGTCCAGCGCCTTCGCGGCGATCTGCTGCAGGCCGTCGCCCCAGTCCGTGCTGGTGTCGCCCTCGGCGGCCGCGAGCCGCAGGATCTCCGCGACGCTCAGGGCCGCGGCCGTGGGCAACCAGGTCTTGACCGTGTCCTGCACGGCGGCCAGGCGCTGCAGCGTGCCCATGGAGGGCTCGCGCGCCACCTCGCCGGTACCGCCCTCGACGCCGCCGCGGACCTCCACCTTCCCGCGCTTGATGCGGGCGGTGATCAGCTCGCGCAGGGCCGGTTCGTGGGAGCGCAGCTCCTCGCCGAGGCGGAAGGACAGGTCCAGGAAGCGGCTGTTGACGGACCGGATTTCCAGCCCGAGGCGCGCACCTGTTGCTTGCTTGCCGCCATCGGGGCCTGCCGATGTCGTCCCGGGGCTCAGTTGCGCCGAGGCGTAACCGGTCATGCTGTAAACTGGCATGCAGAGGAGTGTCGTTGAAGTCGTTGCGGGGGTTTCGGGGATCTTGGGGTCGCCGCGCGCCCCAATCACCTTCAAATTATGTCAAAGCTCAAACCGGCCCCCTTGCCGCCGGATACCGTGATCGGAGGCTACCGCGTGGTGCGCAAGCTCTCCGCCGGGGGCTTTGGCGTCGTCTACCTCGCGGTCGACAACGAGGGCCAGCAGGTGGCCATCAAGGAATACCTGCCTTCCTCGCTCGCCACGCGCCCGCCCGGCGAGCTCCTGCCCCAGGTCGCTCCTGAAAAGCTCTCGCTGTACCGCCTGGGCCTGAAAAGCTTCTTCGAGGAAGGCCGCTCGCTCGCGCAGATCTCCCACTCCTCGGTGGTGAGCGTGCTGAACTTCTTCCGCGAGAACGAGACCGTCTACATGGTGATGAACTACCTGGAGGGCGCGACGCTCCAGGACTTCATCATCACCGCCCGCGAGCTGAAGAAGCAGAAGGTCTTCCGCGAGTCGACCATCCGCTCCCTCTTCGACGAGATCCTGCGGGGCTTGCGCATCGTGCACCAGCACAAGATGTTGCACCTCGACATCAAGCCTGCCAACATCTTCATCACGGACGACAACCGCGCCGTGATGATCGACTTCGGCGCCGCGCGGGAAGTGCTGTCCAAGGAAGGCAACTTCATCCGCCCCATGTACACGCCGGGCTTCGCCGCCCCCGAGATGTACCGCCGGGACTCCTCGATGGGCCCCTGGACGGACATCTACGCGATCGGCGCCTGCATCTACGCGTGCATGCAGGGTTATCCCCCGAACGATGCGCCGCAGCGACTCGAGAAGGACCGCCTGTCGCTTGCCCTGTCGCGCCTGCGCGGCGTCTATTCGGACAACCTGATCGAGGTGGTGGAATGGTGCATGTCGCTGGATCCGCTGTCCCGCCCCCAATCGGTGTTCGCGCTGCAGAAGGAACTCAGCCGCGAAGGCGAGCGCCGCTACACCAAGCTGTCGGTGGGCGAGAAGATGCGCCTGCAGTTCGACAACATGGTGAGCGACACGCGCAAGACCATGAAGCGCAGCGGCATCGGGGCCAAGCTCAAATGAGCCGCCTCGCGCAGCTGCGGTCCCGTAGCACCTGCGCATGCCGCGCGCAGCGGAGCCCCTCGTGAAGTTCTCCGTCTTCCAGATCAGCCGCAAGGGCGGCCGCGAGAAGAACGAGGACCGCATGGGCTACTGCTACACGCGCGAGTCGGGGTTGTTCCTGCTCGCCGACGGCATGGGCGGCCACCCCGAAGGCGAGGTCGCCGCGCAGCTCGCGCTGCAGACCATCTCGGCGCTGTACCAGAAGGAAGCGCGCCCGGTCGTGAAGGACGTGACCGAGTTCCTGTCGGTCGCCCTGATGGCGGCCCACCACCAGATCATCCGCTACGCCAGCGAAAAGGGCATGCTGGACACGCCCCGCACCACGCTGGTCGCGGCGGTCGTGCAGAACGGCCATGCCTCCTGGGTGCACTGCGGCGACTCGCGCCTGTACGTCGTGCGCAACGGCGAGATGCTCACGCGCACGCGCGACCATTCGTACCTGGAGCAGCAGAACGCCGGCGTGATCCGCATGGACCGGATCAACCGCAACATCCTCTTCACCTGCCTCGGCTCGCCCACCAAGCCGGTGTTCGACGTGACCGGTCCGGTGCAGATGCAGCAGGGCGACAAGATCCTGCTGTGCTCCGACGGCCTGTGGAGCAGCCTGGAAGACATCGAGATCATCCGCGAGCTGAGCATCAAGTCGGTGTCCGAGGCGGTGCCGGACCTCGTGGAAAGCGCGCTGCGCAATGGCGGCGAGCACTCCGACAACGTCACCGTGATCGCGATGGAGTGGGAAACGCCGGACACCTTCGAGTCCACGCGCGGCATCTCCACCGACTCCATCAGCGACGGCGTGTTCGCCTCCACCATCCAGGCCGGCGTGCTCGACACGCTGGTGGACGACCTGGACGACGCCGCCATCGAGCGGTCCATCGCCGAGATCAACGAGGCGATCAAGCGCTCGGCGGCCAAGAAGGCGTAGGCAGCGGGCTGTCCCTGGCCCGCTGAACATCCCCACGTCCCGCCCGACGGGGCGACGCGGGGCACAATCCGGCGGATGACGACTTTCCTGCGAACCGGCGGCCGCGCCGCCGACCAGCTCCGCCCCGTGCGCATCACGCGCGGCTTCACCATCCATGCCGAGGGTTCGGTGCTGGTCGAGTTCGGCAGCACGCGCGTGCTGTGCACCGCCTCGGTGGAGGAGAAGGTGCCGCCGCACAAGCGCGGCAGCGGCGAGGGCTGGGTGACGGCGGAGTACGGCATGCTGCCGCGCGCCACGCACACGCGCGGCGACCGCGAAGCCGCGCGCGGCAAGCAAAGCGGCCGCACGCAGGAGATCCAGCGCCTCATCGGCCGCAGCCTGCGCGCCGTGTTCGACCTGAAGAAGCTGGGCGAGCGCACGATCACCCTGGACTGCGACGTGCTGCAGGCCGACGGCGGCACGCGCACGGCGGCCATCACGGGGGCCTTCGTCGCCGCCCAGGACGCGGTGAACAAGCTCATGGCCAGCGGCAGGCTCGCGGCCTCGCCCGTGGTCGGTCCGGTCGCCGCCGTGTCGGTGGGCATCGTCGAAGGCACGGAGCTGCTGGACCTGGAATACGTCGAGGACGTCGCCTGCGACACCGACATGAACGTCGTGATGACCGGCGCCGGCCATTACGTCGAAGTGCAGGGCACGGCCGAAGGCGTGCCTTTCACGCGCAAGGAGATGGACGAACTGCTGCGCCTGGCCGAGAAGGGCATCGCCGAACTCGTCGCGCTGCAACAGAAGGCGCTCGCCGCGTGATCAACCGCATCGTCCTCGCGTCGAACAACCAGGGCAAGCTCGCCGAGCTGCAGGCCCTGTTCGCGCCTCTCGGGATCGCGCTGGTGCGCCAGGGCGAGCTGGGCGTGCCCGAGGCCGAGGAGCCGCACCGCACCTTCGTCGAGAACGCGCTGGCGAAGGCGCGCAATGCCGCGCAGCACACGGGCCTGCCCGCGATCGCCGACGACGCCGGTCTGTGCGTGGACGCGTTCGGCGGCCAGCCCGGCGTCGACACCGCGTACTACGCGACGCAGTTCGGCTACCCCAAGGGGGACGACAACAACGTGACCGCGCTGCTGGAGCAGATGCGCGACGTCACCGAGCGCCGGGCGGCGCTCGTGAGCACGCTGGTGGCCGTGCGCGCGCCGCAGGATCCCGAGCCCTTGATCGCGGTGGGCCGGGCGGTGGGCGAGATCGCGCGCGAGCGCCGCGGCGCCCATGGCTTCGGCTTCGACCCGGTGATGTTCATTCCCGCCTTCGGCAAGACCTTCGCGGAACTGCCGCCCGAGGTCAAGAACGCGAACAGCCACCGAGGCCAGGCGGCGCAGCAGATGGTGCGGCTCATTCAGGAGCGCTGGCTCTGACCATGGACACCGACATCACGCGGTACATGCGGCCTGGCACGCTGCAGCTGCCCGCGCTGCCGCCGCTGTCGCTGTACGTGCATCTTCCTTGGTGCCTGCGCAAGTGCCCTTACTGCGACTTCAACTCGCACGAGATGAAGTCCGGAGAACTGCCCGAGTCCCGCTACCTCGACGCCTTGCGCGCCGACCTCGAAGCGGCGCTGCCGCTCGTGTGGGGGCGCGAGGTACACAGCATCTTCATCGGCGGCGGCACGCCCAGCCTGTTCTCGCCGCAGGGCATAGACCGGTTGCTCTCGGACATCCGCGCGCGGCTGAAGCTGGTGCCCGAGGCGGAGGTGACGCTGGAAGCGAACCCCGGCACCTTCGAGAAGGACCGCTTCAAGGCCTTCCGCGCGGCCGGTGTCACGCGCCTGTCGGTCGGCGTGCAGAGCTTCAACGACGCGCACCTCAAGGCGCTCGGCCGCGTGCACGACAGCCGCCAGGCGATCGCGGCGGTGGAAGAGGCCGCCGCCAGTTTCGAGACCTTCAACCTCGACCTGATGTATGCGTTGCCGGGGCAGACGCTCGCGCAGCTGGAAGAGGACGTCGCGCAGGCGATGGCGCTGATGCCGCCGCACCTGTCGATCTACCACCTCACCATCGAGCCCAACACCTACTTCGCCAAGTTCCCGCCGGTCACGCCGCCGGAGGATCTCGCGTACGCGATGCTCGATCGCATCACCGAGATGACGGCAGCCACCGGACTGGAGCGCTACGAGGTGTCGGCCTATGCGAAGCCGGGCCACCGCTGCTGGCACAACTGGAACTACTGGCAGTTCGGCGACTATCTCGGGATAGGCGCCGGCGCGCACGGGAAGCTTTCCTTCCCGCACCGCGTCGTGCGCCAGGTGCGCAACCGCGAGCCGCGCCTCTACATGGAGAACGCGCTCGCCGGCAGCGCGATCGCGCAGGAAGACGAGGTCGCGCGCACGGACCTGCCGTTCGAGTACATGCTCAATGCGCTGCGGCTGAAGGACGGCTTCGTCCTGCAGGACTTCCTCGATCGCACGGGCCTGCCGCTCAGCACGATAGAGAAGCCCTTGCGCGAGGCCGAAGCCAAGGGGCTGGTGACGCGCGACTTCGCACGCGTGAAGCCGACGACGAAGGGCTTCGACTTCCTGTCGGACCTGCAGGGACTGTTCCTGCCCTGAGCTGCGTGCGGGCGCCCGTGCGCAGACCTCAGGGATGCTGCCGCGGGTCCCGGTCGCCCAGCGCCTCCTTCAAGGGGTCGATCGTCGGCGCCGGCCGCACGTTCTGGAAAGTCTCCACGACGCGCCGCACGATCTGCTTCTGGTCGTCGGTCCAGCGGGACAGGCGCTCCGATCCCAGCACACCCTCCAGCGCGGTGATCAGGTGCAGCTGGAACTGCTCCGGGTGCGGGTGCGTGGCGACCAGCGAAGTGAGCGTGACGTACGAAGCGGTGTGCATCGCGATCAGGTGCTCCACTTCCTTCCTGAGCGCCGCGATCTCGTCGTCCATGGTGTTCTTGTCTCTCCATCTTCTGCTGGACCATGCTAACGCGCTCCCTCCCCGCGCCTTGTCGGACGACAGCGGGCCTGGGCATCCGTGCAGCCTGCACGGCGCCATGCCGGGCCTGCGCGCATGAGCCGCCAGCTCAAGGCTTCAGCGTGATCCAGACCGGCGCGTGGTCGCTGGGCTTCTCGCGCCCGCGCTGCTCCGCGTCGACACCGGTAGCCTGCAGCCGCGGCGCGAGGCCCGGGCTGAGCAGCAGGAAGTCCATGCGGAAGCCCGCGTTGCGCTGGAAGGCTGCCTCGTTCACCCAGAAGGTGTAGATGCGCTGCGTCGGATGCAGGTGCCGCGTCGCATCGACCCAGCCCTGCGCCATCAGTCGCTCGTACTTCTCGCGTGTCTCGGGCTGCAGCACGGCGTCGAAGCGCCAGCTGCCCGCGTTGTAGATGTCCTGGTTGGTCGGCACCACGTTGAAGTCGCCGGCCAGCACCACGGGCAGTCCCGAGGCCATCAACGACTGCGCGTGCGCGATCAACCGCTCCATCCAGCGCTGCTTGTAGTCGAAGTTGTCGCTGGGCACCGGGTTGCCGTTGGGCAGGTACACCGAGACGACGCGCAAGCCCTGAACTTCGCATTCGAGCCAGCGCGATGCGATGTCCGCGGGATCGCCCGGCAGCGTGCGGCCCACTTCGCGCGGCGCCTCGTTCCTGGCGAGCACCGCCACGCCGTGGTGCGAGCGCTGCGGATGCCAGACGCCGCGGTATCCGGCGCTTTCCAGTGCCTGCGCGGGCCCGCTCGGGTCCCCGGTCTTGATCTCCTGCAGGCACACGACGTCGGGCCGCGTTTCCTCCAGCCACTCCAGCAGGCGCGGCAGCCGCCCCTTCACGCCGTTGACGTTGAAGGTGGCGATCTTCATGCGTCAGAGCACGAAGGGTTGGCCCGTCACCGGCGTACTGGGCACGGCCATTTCCTGGCGCGCCATGATGCCGGCCTCGTAGGCGAGCCGGCCGGATTCGACGGCGAGGCGGAAGGCGCGCGCCATCTTCACCGGTTCGTGCGACTGGGAGACGGCGGAGTTCACCAGCACGGCGTCGAAGCCCAGTTCCATCGCGTGCACCGCGTGCTGCGGCGAGCCGATGCCGGCGTCGACCACGAGCAGTGCATCGGGCAGGCGCGCGCGCAAGGTGCGCAGCGCGGTCGGATTGAGCAGCCCCTGGCCCGAGCCGATCGGCGCGCCCCAGGGCATCAGGATGCGGCAGCCCACGTCGAGCAGGCGCTGGCAGGTGACCAGGTCGTCGGTGCAGTACGGGAAGACCTCGAAGCCGTCCTGCACCAGCGTGCGCGCGGCGTCCACCAGCTCGAAGGGATCGGGTTGCAGCGTGTAGTCGTCGCCGACCACTTCGAGCTTCAGCCAGCGCGTGTCGAACAGCTCGCGCGCCATGCGCGCCAGTGTCACGGCTTCGCGCGCCGTGCGGCAGCCGGCGGTGTTGGGCAGCAGGCGCGCGCCGCTGGCGCGGATCAGCGCGTAGAAGTCGCCGGGCGCACCGCCGCCGGCGAGCTGGCGCTTGAGTCCGACGGTGACGACCTGCGTGCCGGACGCGGCGATGGCCTCCTGCAGCACCTGCGGCGACGGATAGCCGGCGGTGCCGAGGAAGAAGCGGCTGGCGAGCTCGATGTCGCCGATGCGAAGGCCCATGCTCAACCTCCCGTGATGGGCTGGAACGTGTAGACGGCGTCTCCCTCGCGCAGCTGCACGTCGTCGCGCGCGGTGCGGGGAACGAAGTCGCCGTTGACGGCGGTGGCCAGCGCCTGCGGCGCCTGGCCCAGCGCGTTGACCAGGTCGGCGAGCGTTGCGCTGTCCGGCACCGTGCGCGGCTCACCGTTGACCGTGATGCTGAGGCTCATGTGTTCATCTCCTGCAATGCCTGTTCCACCAGGGCAGGCGCGATGAGCCAGCCGTGGCGGAAGAGGCCGTTGATGCGCGTGAGTCCGGGCTGGGTTTGCAGCCGCGGCAGGTTGTCCGGCAGCGCCGGGCGCAGGTTCGCTTCGCTGTGCACGATGCGCGCCTCGGCCAGCTCGGGAATGACGCTGTGCGCCGCCGTGAGCAGTTCGACGGTCGTGCGCACGGACACGGGCGAGCGATCCTCGCTCTCGATCTCGCTGGCGCCCACGACGACGAGATCGGGCGCGCGCGGCACCAGGTACACGCGGTAGCGCGGATGCAGCAGGCGCAGCGGCCGCCGCAGCACGAGGCCCGGCGCCTGCAGCCAGAAGATCTCGCCGCGCACGCCGCGCACGGGCAGTTGCGGCCGCGCGCCGGTGCCGCGCACGTCGAACACATGCTCGAAGCGGTGCTCGCGGCCGTCCACGCGCAATGCCCCGGCGTCGACGGACGCCACGCTGCTGTTCCAGTGCCAGTGCACGCCCGGCGCGGAGGCGGCCAGTGCCTGCATCGCCTGCACGGTGTGGATGCGGCCTTCCTCGGGCAGCAGCCAGGCATGGGCCGGTCCGCGGACCGAGGGCTCGAGTTCGCGCAACTGCGCGCCCGAAAGGAGCCGCGGCGCGAGCCGATTCGTGCCATCCACCTGCCCCGTCTTCGCGGCGAGCAGGTCGATGACGCGCCTGGCCGCGCCTTCGTCGCCGCGGTGCGCCACCAGCAGGCTCCCGTCGAACGCGCACTCCACGGGCACGTCGAGTTGCGCCAGCAGTTGCGGCCACAACGCCATCGTGCGCAGGCCCAGGCGGAACACGTTCTCGTCGGCGCATTCGAGTTCGGCCACGGGGCTCAGCATGCCGGCGGCGGTCCAGCCGGCGGCGCCGCGCGCCTCCGCATGGGCCGCGGGATCGAACACGTGGACCGCGTGGCCGGCGCGCGCGAGCTGCCAGGCAAGCAGGCGACCGAGCAGGCCCGCGCCGGCGATGGCGATGGTCATCGCGTCGGGTCCTTGGAAGCGGGGAGGGGAGGATGCTGCATGGCTCTCCTTACGCCGGTACGAACCGGTTCAAGTTCACGGGTTTGGTGGCTGCCATCTCAGCGGGCGGCCCATGCCACCCGCACCCCGGAGCGAAAGGAAGTATAGCGGCGCGTGCGGCGCCGTGCGGGCGTCAGCTGCCCAGGGCCTTGCCGCGCGCGAGCGCCACCTTGTGCAGCAGCTCGGCGAGGATGGCCTGCTCGCCGGCCGACAGGGACAGTGCCTCGCTTTCCGCGGTGACGATCTTCTGCGTGGCCTTGCGCACCAGCTCCGCGCCCTTGGCCGTCACGTGCAGCACATGCGCGCGCCGGTCCTGCTCGCTCGCCTCGCGCGCGATCAGGCCCTTGGACTCGAGGCGGTCGACCATGGTGGAAATGTTGGGTGGCGTGACCGACAGCGCACGCGCGAGCCGTACCAGCGATCCGCCCGGGTTCTCGGCGATCAGCGTCAGCACCGTGTACTCCACGGGGCGCAGGCTGAAGGGCTTGCCCACCTGCTCGAAGAAGATCGCGTCGGTGACGATGGCCGCCTGCGCCAACTGGTAGCCCAGCACCTTCTGCAGGCGCGCCTCCTCCATTCGCCCCGCAGGCGTCAGGTCGAGCCGGGGGCTGCGTCTGTTGCTCATGCCGCGATTGTGCCCAAGCCAGCTGAGCTGGGAATGGGTCAGCTACCACATCTTTTACGGCGGCGTCCTGTCGCGGTACGTAGGGGAAAGCACGCATCTGCATGGACCAGTTAGTTAAGTACCTTAATGTTCTACGCGGCGCGGCCGCGACCAACAGGAGACAGCATGAAGACGAAACTCGCGTGGCCGGCCATGCTGGTCGCGACACTCGCCGCCTGCGGCGGCGGCGACCATGGAGACACCGACCTGACCCAGCTGCCTGCCGCCGTGGGCGCCGCTTTCACGGGCAACTGCAGCGACCTGGCCAGCTTCAGCTTCCACGACACGACCATCACGAGCGCCACCTCGGTGGCCGCGGGCGGCGTTACCGTCGGCGGCAACCCGGCGCCCGCGCATTGCCTGGTCAAAGGCAGCATGTACCAGCGCACGAGCCCGGTGGACGGGAACGCGTATGCGATCGGATTCGAGATGCGCATGCCGATCGCGTGGAACGGGCGCTTCTATTACCAGGGCAACGGCGGCACCGACGGCAGCGTCGTCACGGCCACCGGCTCCGTCAACGGCGGCGGCGCCACGACCAGCGCGCTGAACATGGGCTTCGCCGTGATCAGCTCGGACGCGGGCCACAGCGGCGGCAGCGCCACCTTCGGCATCGATCCCCAGGCGCGCCTGGACTACGGCTACCAGGCCGAAGCCAAGCTCACGCCCATGGCCAAGCAGATGATCAAGACGGCGTACGGCAAGGGCCCGGACCGCTCGTACTTCGGCGGCTGCTCCAACGGCGGGCGCCACACCATGGTCGCCGCCTCGCGCCTGGCCGACCAGTACGACGGCTTCCTCGTGGGCGACCCCGGCTTCCGCCTGCCGCTCGCGGCCACGGCCAACATCAAGGGCTACCAGACCTACCTGTCGCTTGCCAGCACTCCCGGCGATCCGTCGACCGGCTTCACGACGGCGGAGCGCCAGATGGTCTCCAAGGCCGTGCTCTCCAAGTGCGATGCGCTGGACGGCGCCGCCGACGGCATGGTGGGTGACACGAGCGCGTGCCAGGCCGCCTTCGACCTGAACCGCGACGTGCCCACCTGTACCGGCGCGCGCGACGGCACCTGCCTCACGACCGACCAGAAGTCCAAGATCGCGAATCTCTTCGCCGGCGCGCAGTCCGGCGACGGCACTCGCTTCTATTCCAGCTGGCCCTACGACGCGGGCCTGGGCACCGCGGGCTGGTCGTTCTGGAAGTTCACGGTACCCGGCATCCTCGACTCGGGGGCCGTCGCATTCATCTGGGAAGTGCCGCCCGAGGATCCTACGACCTTCAACGGCCCGAACTTCGCGGCGAGCGCAAACATCGACAGCGTGCTGGCGAAGATCAACGCCACCAACGCGACCTACACCGAGAGCGCGATGTCGTTCATGACGCCGCCCAACGCCACGGACCTGGGCACGCTCAAGAGCCGCGGCGGCAAGCTCATGGTCTACCACGGCACCAGCGACCCGATCTTCTCCAGCGACGACACGACCAACTGGTACAAGGGCGTCGCCACGCAGAATGGCGGCACGGCCGCGGCCTACGCGCGCCTGTACCTGGTGCCCGGCATGAACCACTGTTCGGGCGGTCCCGCGACCGACCAGTTCGACATGCTCACGCCGCTGGTGAACTGGGTCGAGCACGGCCAGGCGCCCGACAGCGTGGTCGCCACGGCGCGCGGCGCAGGTAACGCGGGCGGCGTGAACACCGACGTGCCCTCGACCTGGGCCGCCAACCGCACGCGTCCGCTGTGCGCCTGGCCCAAGGTCGCCCGCTACAAGGGCACGGGCAGCATCGAGTCGGCGGACAGCTTCAGCTGCCAGTGACCGCGGGCGCCCCGCGCGCCTGAACGCGAACCGGATCCCCTGCGCCTGGCGCAGGGGATTTTTTCATTCGACCGCTCAGGCGAGCAGCCAGGCGACCGCGGACGCCTCGTCGGTGAACACGCGCAGGTTGAGCCCGGAGGCCTGCGCCGTCTTCTCGCTCGCGCGCGTCAGCCGGTCGGCGGGCACGACCGAGGCGATGCGGTGCAGGTGGCGCAGCTGCCGCGCGGCTTCCTCGCCCACCGCGTAATGCTCCGTGAAGCTGGTGAGGGAGCGCACGCCGCGCAGGTCGAACATCACGCGCTTCGCGCTCCAGCCGGCGGACTCCACGGCGATCAGCTGGATGAAGGACTGGAACTGGCCGAGCGAAGGCTCACCCTCCACACGCACGACCGCATACGCGTCCTTCGGTTCGATGCGGAAGTCCAGGCCCATGGGCTCGCAGCATAAGACAGTCGCGCGCCTGCGGCTGTCCTACGCGGCCCGGCCGTGGGACGCGGCTGACGCGGCCGTGCGTGGCCCAGCCGCCGCGCTTGCCGCGCCTCATCTGGGGAAATGCACAGCGCGTGACCCAGCACGCACGTCCTACGCGCCGGTCACGGCCTGTCCGACGCCTCTTGCCGCGATCCCACCGATGTCCATGGCAGCCGGCGATGCCTACCTTGGTTCACGTGCGGCGTGAACCGCCGCCAAGCATCGACCTCTAGCTCTCAGGAAGGAAGAAGATGAAAGCGACTCGATACACCCTCTCGACCCTCGTTGCGGCGGCGGCCCTGGCCTTGGGCGGCGCGGCCATGGCGCAAGGGGAAGGCGGCGGGCCTGCCGGCGGTGGCGGCCCCGGGCAAGGCAGCAGCATGGGCATGAGCACCGGCGCCGGCAGCACGGCCTCCGGCAGTGGCGGCCTGACGGGCAGCCGGGTCAACGCCGGCACGTCGTCCAGCACGACCGGCTCCAGCTCGCTGGGCACGTCGAACGCGACGACGGGCACGGGCACGCTGGGCGCGGGCAGCGACAGTTCCCTGAACACGGGCACGAGCAGCACGCTGTCCAGCGGTTCCGGCAGCACGTCCGGCAACGGCAGCGTGGGCATGAACGCCAGCAGCAACTCGGGTAGTCGTCCGGCGCGCACGGACCGCAACTGAGGCGGCGTCACGAGGAAGGCCAGCAGCTTTCTGCTGCTGGCCTTTTTTCTTGCACGCCGCAACGCGCGCTTCTCCGACAGCGGCGCTGCGCCCGGTTGCGTTCCAACAGCATAGGCATCCACACCGAAGGACTCACACCATGAAGAAGACTTCCGTTTTCGCGCTCGCCCTCGCCCTCGGCTGCGCCGGCTCCGTGTACGCCGCGCCGGCGCGGGACGAAGGCTCGTCGGCCGGTAGCACGACGGCCCACCACATGGGCGCCGACATCAAGGGCGCTTTCCACAAGATGGGCGCGGCCACGCGGCATGCGTTCCATCGCGCCGACGCGGCGCTGCACCGCCTCGCGCACAAGGACAGCAGCCAGTCCTGAGGCCGGCCACAGCGCGGTCGAAAGGCTCGCGCATTCCTGGAATCCAGGCATGACCAACACGGTGCTGTGGAC
>FTHB01000444.1_pt1 | contig 20398 bp, 22 predicted proteins | sample 1640851 | NCBI WGS metagenome assembly FTHB01 (sample SAMEA3914788, study PRJEB12502) | metagenome | biome: forest; material: soil | place: Canada | collected 2011-07-03 | depth 0.1 m
CACCTGGTAGTCCAGGCCGATCGCCTGCTCGGGACAGGCCGCGACGCAGGCGTTGCAGCGCGTGCAGAGGTCCAGGGCTATGGGGTTGTCCTGCGACCACGCGAGCTCGAAGGCGCCCAGCCAGCCGGTGAGGCTCTCGATGCGGCCGCTCACGACCGGGAACTTGCGCTCCTGCGCGCCGCTGCCGCCGCGCGAGAAGATGGTGATGTCCAGCGCGTCGCCGACCACCGCGGCGAAACGTTCGGCTTCTTCCATGGGGCCGATCAGCAGCAGGCGGCCCGCACTCTTGTACGTGACCGTGGGCACCGGCTCGGGCTCGGGCAGCTTCGCCGCGGCCAGCAGCGCCGCGAGCTTGGGCATGGCGCTGCGCGCGTCCTTGCTCCAGCCGCCGGTCTCGCGGATGTTCACGAAGCGGATCGGCGAGACTGCGCCTTCGGTCTGCTGGCCCAGCTCGCCGAACAGGCGCTTTTCCTGCGTGCAGGCCACCACGACGTCTTCGCCGCTGCGGATCGCCTGCTGGAAGGCGCCCGCCTCGCGGCGGCACAGCGTCGAGTGCAGGCTCAGGGATTCATCGAGAGCCCGCCCCAGGGCCTTCGGGTCCAGGGGCATCGTCTTGTTGCAGTCGCAGATCAGGGTCGGCATCGTCGGGCCCGGCCGCGCGGTGCGAAGCTGCATCCGTCGGCCCAGGCAAATCATTGCATAGGCCCGACTGTGCCACGCCCGGCGCATCCCCGCCGGTTGCGGGCGCCGCCGACGGGGTCTTTTCCTCCGGCTCGTCGAAGAGCTTGAGGAATTTCGCACTCGCCATCTGCCGCAGCATCCCGGGCGGCAGCGGATCCGGCTTGTTGTAGTCGTCGATGTAGACGTCCAGTCCATCCATCACATTGAAGTGCGGATCGCTGAACAGCTTCTTCATCGCGGCGTTCTTCACCTCGGGGGTGACGTCAGGGCGGGTGAAGCGGCTGAAGTCGGAGTCGGCCGTAAGGGATTGGGCTTCTTCGAGCGTGGGTGGCGCAACCGGCGCCGAAGTGCCCTCGCCCGGCGAGGGAGGGGAAGAAGAGAAAGCCTCCGTTGGCGACGTGCTCTTGCTCCCTCCCCCTCTGGGGGAGGGCTGGGGCGGGTGCACTCCGGCCTCCACCTCCGGCGCCGGCTCCGGCACCACCTCTTTCCCCGCGCGCACCGCCTCCTTGCGCTGCGACCACCGGCTGAAGAAATTGTCAGCCATGGCCTTCACCTCCGCCGCGCTTCTTCTCCGTCGTCACCGACGCAGGCTGCCCGAAACGGTCTTCCAGCCGCCGGAAACTTTCCGGCCGCTTGCGCTGCTTCGGCTCGGGCACGTAGTGCGCCTCGGTGAACAGGCGCATCCACTCGACCACCTCCGGCGGCGCGGGCACCTGCTCCACCGTCTCCTGCGCATCGAGCCAGCGGCCGGCCTCGTTGTAGCTGAGGGTCACGATCAGCGGACGCGGGATGGGTTCCTCGGCGACGCTGGCCTCGTCCTCCATGCGCCACAGCACGAACCACGCAGGCGCCGGCGTGGTCAAGTTCAGGTAGTAGCCCTCGGCCTCGTCGCGAAACAGCTCCACGCGCAAGCCGGGATGCAGCCAGCGCTCGCCTTGCGCATCGCGATGCAGCAGCCGCGGCGCATCACCCGCGAAGCCCTCGTTGGCCACCACGTCCTCCAGCTCCCAGCGCCAGGGCTGCCAGCGGCTGGAGGTGGGCAGCTTGCGCAGGATCACCGCGACGTCGAGGCCGGGGCGCTCTTGCATGCGGGGCTCGCGTTCAGGTGTCCTTCGACACCGTGATCGTGGGGAACTTCGCCGAGAAGTCCTTGGCCCGGGCGGCAATGCGGATCGCCACCTGGCGCGCCACGCTCTTGTAGATCTTCGCCGGCTCGCTGTCCGGGTCCGCGACGACCGTGGGCTTGCCGCTGTCGGCCTGCTCGCGGATGCGGATGTCCAGCGGCAGCGCGCCCAGGTAATCGATGCCCTTGTCCTGTGCGTAGCGCTTGCCGCCACCCTCGCCGAAGATGTGCTCCGCGTGGCCGCAGTTGCTGCAGATGTGGACGGCCATGTTCTCCACGACGCCGAGGATGGGCACGCCCACCTTCTCGAACATGGTCACGGCCTTGCGCGCGTCGATCAGCGCGATGTCCTGCGGCGTCGTGACGATCACCGCTCCCGTCATGGGCACGCGCTGCGACAGCGTGAGCTGGATGTCGCCGGTGCCCGGGGGCATGTCGACGATCAGGTAGTCGAGGTCGTCCCAGTTGGTCTGGCGCAGCAGCTGCTCCAGCGCCTGTGTCGCCATCGGGCCGCGCCAGATCATCGCCTCGTCCTGGTTCACCAGGAAGCCGATGGACATGACCTGCACGCCGTGGTTCTCCAGCGGCTCCATGGTCTGGCCGTCCTCGCTCTCGGGACGCTGGCTGATCCCGAGCATCATGGGCTGGCTGGGGCCGTAGATGTCCGCATCGAGCACGCCCACGCGCGCGCCTTCGGCGGCCAGCGCCAATGCGAGGTTGGCGGCCGTCGTGCTCTTGCCCACGCCGCCCTTGCCGGAGGCGACGGCGATGATGTTCTTCACGTTGGGCATCAGCTGCACGCCGCGCTGCACGGCATGCGAGGTCACCTTGGTGCCGATGTTGACGGACACGTTGGACACGCCCGGCACCGCCCTGGCGGCCGCGACCAGCGTGCGCCGCAGCTCGGGCCACTGGCTCTTCGCCGGGTAGCCCAGCTCCACGTCGAAGGACACGTCGCCGCCTTCGACCTGCACGTTGCGGAGGGCCTTGGTGCTGACGAAATCCTTGCCCGTGTTCGGGTCGATGACGCCCGCGAGGGCCGCGAGCACTTGTTCCTGGGTGGCCATCTGCCTGTCTCTCTCTCGAATGCTGCTCGAATACTTTGCTTCCCGCGCAGTGTACCCATCGCCGATAAAATAGCCGGTTCCCCTTGGAAAGCCCCATGCCCCAGCGCAAGCTCTTCGTCACCACCGCCCTGCCCTACGCGAACGGCAAGTTCCACATCGGCCACATCATGGAGTACATCCAGGCCGACATCTGGGTGCGGCACCAGCGCATGGGCGGCCACATGGTGCAGTTCGTCGGTGCCGACGACGCGCACGGTGCGCCCATCATGATCGCCGCCGAAAAGGCCGGCAAGACGCCGCAGGCCTTCGTGGGCGAGATCGCCGCGGGCCGCAAGCAGTACCTGGACGGCTTCCATATCCGCTTCGACAACTGGCACTCCACCGACAGCACCGAGAACACCGTGCTCGCGCAAGGCATCTACCAGCGCCTGAAGACGAACGGCCTCGTCACGACGCGGACGATCGAGCAGTTCTACGACCCGGTGAAGGGCATGTTCCTGCCGGACCGCTACATCAAGGGCGAGTGCCCGGTGTGCCATGCGAAGGACCAGTACGGCGACTCGTGCGAGGTGTGCAGCAGCGTCTACGCGCCCACGCAGCTGATCAACCCCTACTCCACGCTCACCGGCGCGAAGCCGGAGTTGCGCAGCTCGGAGCACTACTTCTTCCAGCTGTCCAGGCCCGAGGTGGTGGAATTCCTGAAAGTCTGGACGCAGGACGGCAAGCTGCAGCCGGAAATGGCGAAGAAGGCGGGCGAATGGTTCGAGGCCGGCATGGCCGACTGGGACATCAGCCGCGACGCGCCCTACTTCGGCATCGAGATCCCCGATGCGCCGGGCAAGTACTTCTATGTCTGGCTCGACGCGCCGGTCGGCTATCTCGCGAGCCTGAAGAACCACTTCGACAAGGGCCAGGCGAAGAACCACTGGGACCCGCGCTCGCGCACCGACGCGAGCTTCGACCAGTTCGTCGCCGATCCCGAAGTGGAGCAGGTGCATTTCATCGGCAAGGACATCGTCTACTTCCACACCTTGTTCTGGCCGGCGATGCTGAAGTTCAGCGGCCGCAAGACGCCCAGCCAGGTGAACGTGCACGGCTTCATCACCGTCAGCGGCGAGAAGATGTCCAAGAGCCGCGGCACCGGCATCGACCCGCTGAAGTACCTGTCGCTGGGCATGAATCCGGAGTGGCTGCGCTACTACATCGCCGCCAAGCTCAATGGCCGCGTGGAAGACGTGGACTTCAATCCCGACGACTTCGTGGCGCGCGTGAACTCCGACCTCATTGGCAAGTACGTGAACATCGCCAGCCGCGCGGTGAAGTTCATTCCCGGTGGCAAGCTGGTGGCGAGCGACGTCTCTGCGCTGAACCCGGGCAAGCTGGTGGACAGCGTGCGCCTGCTGTACGAGACGCGCGAATACGGCAAGGCGCTGCGCGAGGTGATGGCCTTCGCCGACGAGGTCAACCTGCGCTTCGACGGCGCCGCGCCCTGGAAGCTGGTGAAGGAAGGCAAGGGCGAGGAGGCCGCGAAGGTCTGCTCCGAATGCGTGGAAGCCTTCAAGGTGCTGACCGCCTGCCTGAAGCCCGTGCTGCCGGAGCTCGTGGCGCAGGCCGAGGTGTTCCTGAATTGCGAGCCGCTCGGATGGGACAACGCCGCGAAGCCGCTGGGCGCGGGACACCAGGTCGGCTCGTACAAGCACCTGATGCAGCGGGTGGAGATGAAGCAGGTGGATGCGCTGTTCGATGTGCCGGAAGCTGGTGCGGGAGCGCCCCCAACCCAGCCCTGCCCAAAGGGGGGAGCGAGTGAAGGCAAGCCCACGCCCGCAGCGGAAGGGAGTGAGAAGCCCGGGGGCGAGGACATCGCGCCCGTGATCGGCATCGACGACTTCACGAAGATCGACCTGCGCATCGCGAAGATCGTGGAGTGCAAGGCGGTCGAAGGCTCGACCAAGCTGCTGCAGCTCACGCTGGACGTGGGCGAGGGCCGCACGCGCAACGTGTTCTCGGGCATCGCGTCGGCCTACCAGCCCGGCGAACTCGTGGGCAAGCTCACGGTGATGGTCGCCAATCTCGCGCCGCGCAAGATGAAGTTCGGCGTGAGCGAAGGCATGGTGCTGGCCGCGAGCCACGCCGACGAGAAATCGAAGGCCGGGATTTACATTCTCGAGCCCTGGCCGGGAGCGACGCCGGGCCTGCGCGTGCGCTAAGCTCGCGCCCATGCAGTACCTCATCCGCGCGGCCCTCGCGGCCCTTGCCGCAGGCAACCTTGCCGGCTGCTCCGTCATCACCGTCGCGGGCACCGCGGCCTCGGTGGCCGTCACGGCAGGATCGCTGGCCGTCGACGCCGCGGTGGGCGCGGCCAAGGTCACGGGCGCCGTCGCCGGCGTCGCGGTCGACGCCGTGCTGCCTTCCTCTCAACCGGCCCATTAGGTGCACGGGCTGCCCGGCAGTACACTGCCGGCATGCCCTCCGTGGCGCCCCTGCCCCTGTCGCGCCGTCGGCGCTTCATCACCCGGCTGCATCACTGCGGCCCTCCGGCAGCGAACTGGACCTCGCGTTCCGTTCGACTTCCGGAGTAGCCATTGCCCTTTTCCTTTTCCTTCCGTCCGCGAATGCTGGACGCCCTGCGCGGCTACGACCGCGCGCGTTTCGTCCGTGACCTGGGCGCCGGCCTCACCGTCGGCGTCGTGGCCCTGCCCCTGGCCATGGCCTTTGCCATCGCCTCGGGCCTCACGCCGCAGGCCGGCCTCTGGACCGCGATCATCGCGGGCACCTTGATCGCGCTGCTGGGAGGCTCCAGCGTGCAGATCGGAGGCCCCGCCGGCGCCTTCATCGTGATCGTGTACGGGATCATCGCGCGCTACGGCGTGGCGAACCTGCTGATCGCGACGATCTGCGCGGGCGTGCTGCTGTTCGCGATGGGCCTGCTGCGGCTCGGGCGGCTCGTGCGCTATGTGCCCGTGAGCATCGTCATCGGCTTCACCAACGGCATCGCGGTGCTGATCGCGGTCTCGCAGCTGAAGGACTGGCTGGGTCTCTCGATCGAAAAGATGCCGGCCGATTTCTTCACGCAGCTGGCGACGCTCGCAAGCCACCTGGACTCGTTCAACCCCTACGCCTTCGGGCTGGGACTGGCGTGCCTGGGCGGACTGTTCCTGTGGCCGCTGCTCTGGCACGCGCGGCTGCCGCAGATGCTGCCCATGAAGGTGCCCGGGCTGCAGGAAGCCAGCGAGGTCGGCGCGCGCGTCCCCGGCCCCGTCGTCGCGCTGGTCACGCTGACGCTGGTGTCCTGGTACTTCGCCTTGCCGGTGGAGACCATAGGCAGCCGCTTCGGCCGGATCCCGCCCGGCCTGCCCCCCTTCGTCCTGCCGGCATTCAGCTGGGAGACGGTCAAGCTGCTGGTCACGCCCACGGCGACCATCGCGATGCTGGGCGCGATCGAGTCGCTGCTGTGCGCGCGCGTCGCCGACCAGGTGTCCCCGCTGCCGCGCCACGACCCGAACCAGGAGCTGATGGCGCAGGGCATCGCGAATTTCATCGTGCCCTTCTTCGGCGGCATGCCGGCCACCGGCACCATCGCCCGCACGGTCACCAACATCCGCGCCGGCGCGACCTCGCCGGTCGCCGGTGTGATCCACGCCATCACGCTCGCGATCGTGGTGCTTGCCGCCGGAGAGCTCGCCGGCCTCGTGCCCTTGTCGGTGCTGGCCGGCATCCTGTTCTTCGTGGCCTGGAACATGGGCGAGTGGCGCGAGTTCGCGCACCTGGGGCGCTACAGCATGCATTACCGCGTGCTGATGCTGGGCACCTTCGCGCTCACCGTGGTGTTCGACCTCACCGTCGCCGTGCAGGTGGGGCTGGCCGCGGCCTGCATCCTCTTCATCCAGAAGATGAGCGCGCTGTTCCGCGTCGAGGAAGTGGCGCGCAGCGGCGCGCTGATCCAGTTCCGGCTCCACGGCTCGCTCTTCTTCGGGGCGGCCGCCAAGATCGACCTCGTGATGCAGGCCGTGGAGAACGGGCCGGCCGCGCCCGTGGTGGTGCTGGACGCGCTGCACCTCGTGCACATGGACACCTCCGGCCTGGACGCGCTGCGTCAACTGCACAAGGCGGTGCTGCTGCGAGGCGGCACGCTGCACCTGGAGAACCTGCAGCCGCAGCCGCGCGAAGTGGTCGAGCGTGCCGGATTCGCCGCGGAGCTGGCCCAGAATCGCGCCTCGGAGGAAGTCGCGGCCTGAGGGCGGCCGAAGCCCTCCGGGGAGGCGTCCGGGGCGGAAGCCCTAAAATCGCCCCATGTCCTTCCTGCAACGCATCTTCCGACGCCCCGACTACCGGTCCGACGTCACGCAGTTCATCGACCAGATGAAGGCGCAGAAGCCGGACCTGGAGGCGCAGCAGCGCACCGGGCGCTCCATCTGGTGGGACAAGAACCTGGACCGCCAGGCGATCGCCGAGTGGAAGGAAGCACGCGTGCCGCAGAAGGCGTACGTGTACGGCGACGACCCGCGCCAGCGTCGCTGAAGCAGCGTCCGCCCGCGTGCCCATGGACAGCAGCGAGACCGTCCTGCCGGAGCTGCCGGAGCCCCCGGCGCCGGAGGAAACCGGACTGCCCCAGGTGGTGGACCAGGTCGCGCTCGCCCGCCTGTATGGCGAGCCGCTGTTCGCCATGCCGCAGGACCTGTACATCCCGCCGGATGCCCTGGAGATCTTCCTCGAGGCCTTCGAAGGTCCGCTGGACCTGCTGCTGTACCTGATCCGCAAGCAGAACTTCAACATCCTCGACATCCCGATGGCGGCGGTCACGCGCCAGTACCTGACCTACGTCGACGAGATCCGCGAGCGCAACCTCGAACTGGCCGCCGAATACCTGCTGATGGCGGCCATGCTGATCGAGATCAAGTCGCGCATGCTGCTGCCGCCCAAGAAGACGGCCGAAGGCGAGGAAGCCGAGGACCCGCGCGCCGAACTGGTCCGCCGCCTGCTGGAATACGAGCAGATGAAGGCCGCGGCCTTCCGCCTCAACGAGATGCCGCAGCTGGGCCGCGACGTGCTGCGCGCGCAGGTCTACATCGAGCAGTCGCTGCAGCCGCGCTTCCCCGACGTCGACATGAACGACCTGCAGGAAGCCTGGCGCGACATCCTGCGCCGCGCCAGGCTGATCCAGCATCACAAGATCACGCGCGAGGAACTGTCCGTGCGCGAGCACATGAGCATGCTCCTGAAGAAGCTGCAGGGGCAGCGCTTCGTGGAGTTCGAGCGCCTGTTCGACACGAACAAGGGCGTGCCCGTGCTGATCGTCACCTTCATCGCCATGCTGGAACTGGCGAAGGAAACGCTGATCGAGGTCACGCAGGCGGAAGCCTACGCACCGATCTACGTGCGCCTCGCCTACCAGTCCGCCTGATCACCAGCCCTCCACCGGGAACGCCTTGAGCCAAGCCCCCACTCGCGACTTCGACGTCCTCATCGTCGGCAGCGGCCTCGCCGGCCTCTCCGCCGCCCTGCACTTGGCGCCCACGCACCGCGTCGCCATCCTCACCAAGCGCTCGACCGGCGACGGCTCCAGCGGCTGGGCACAGGGCGGCATCGCCGCCGTGACGGACCCCAGCGACAGCTTCGAGTCGCACGTCAACGACACCTTCATCGCCGGCGCGGGCCTGTCCGACCCGGCGGCGACCCGCTTCGTCGTCGAGCATGCGCCGGAAAGCGTGGACTGGCTGCGCGGCCTGGGCGTGCCTTTTTCCGAGGAAGACGGCCACCTGCACCTCACGCGCGAAGGCGGCCACAGCGCGCGGCGCATCGTGCACGTGACCGATGCCACCGGCGCGGCCGTGCAGCGCACGCTGATCGAGCGTGTCCGCCGCACGCCCAACATCACCGTGCTGGAGCACCACGTGCTGGTGGACCTGATCACGGCGGGCAAGCTCGGACAGGAGCCGAACCGCTGCCTGGGCCTGTACGCGCTGGACGAGACCACCGACGAAGTGCTCACCTTCCGCGCGCCGCACACCATCCTGGCCACGGGCGGCGCCGGCAAGGTCTACCTGTACACGACCAACCCCGACACGGCCACGGGCGACGGCATCGCCGTGGCGTGGCGCGCCGGCTGCCGGGTGACGAACATGGAGTTCATCCAGTTCCACCCCACCTGCCTGTACCACCCGCACGTGAAGAATTTCCTGATCTCGGAAGCGGTGCGCGGCGAAGGCGGCCGGCTGCTGCTGCCGGACGGCACGCGCTTCATGCCCGCGCACGACCCGCGCGCGGAGCTCGCGCCGCGCGACGTGGTGGCGCGCGCCATCGACTTCGAGATGAAGAAGCACGGCCTCGACTGCGTGCACCTGGACATCTCGCACCAGCCCGCGGCGTTCATCAAGGAACACTTCCCGAACATCTACGCGCGCTGCCTGGAACTGGGCATCGACATCACGCGCGAGCCCATTCCGGTGGTGCCGGCGGCGCACTACACCTGCGGCGGCATCCACACCGACCTGTCGGGTCGCACGGACCTGGCCGGCCTGCACGCCATCGGCGAGACCGCGTACACGGGCTTGCACGGCGCCAATCGCCTGGCCAGCAACTCGCTGGTGGAATGCATGGTGTTCGCGCGTTCGGCGGCGACGGACATCCTCGCCACGCCGCTGCCGGTGCCGCCCGACGTGCCCGCATGGGACGACAGCCGCGTCACGGACGCCGACGAACTCGTCGTCGTCTCGCACAACTGGGACGAGCTGCGCCGCTTCATGTGGGACTACGTGGGCATCGTCCGCACGAACAAGCGCCTGGACCGCGCGGCGCACCGCGTGAAGCTGCTGCAGCAGGAGATCCAGGAGTTCTACAGCGCCTTCCACGTCACGCGCGACCTGCTGGAGCTGCGCAACCTGGTCACGGTCGCCGAACTGATCGTGAAGTCGGCGCAGTCGCGCCACGAAAGCCGCGGGTTGCATTTCAGCCGGGACTACCCACAGACGGCGCCGGTGGCCCGACCGACCATCCTGCAGCCCTGAACGCCCGGCGGCGGCGCCGGTGTTTTTACAACGCACGGCTGGCTGCGGTCAGGCGGCGTTGCTATAACAGGCAGCAGGGCGGCTCGCAGTCGGTGCCGCGAAGGGACCTCGTGATGCGTCGCCTCCTCCTTGCCTTGCTGCTGGCCGCCATGGCCGCCGCGCCCGCCGCGCGCGCGATGGACTTCCACCGCGTCGGCGACGTGCTGGTGCTGTCCGGCCCCGTCGACGATGGCGACCTCGTGCGGCTGCGCGACGCGCTCGCGAGCGCTCCCAAGCCGGCCCTGGTGCTCCTCGACGACAGCCCCGGCGGCGACCTGTGGGTCGGCTACCAGGTCGGCAACCGCATCCACGAGGAGGGCCTGCCCACCGCCGTCTCCGGCAAGTGCGAATCGGCCTGCGGCCTGATCTTCCTGAGCGGCACGCAGCGCGCCTTCAGCGACGGTCGTGCGATCGCGCACACCATGGTGGGCCTGCACGGCGCGCACGCCGTCGGCAGCTTCCAGCCGCTGCCGGAGCTCGGCCCGCGCATGGCCTGGGTGATCAAGACTTCCACCGGCCGCAAGTACCCGCCCGACCTGCTGGAACGCACGGTGTACCCGCGCAACGCGGAAGACATGGTGTACGCGTTCTTCCCCGGCCGCTATGCCGAGACCGCGAAGGCACGCGGCGTCGTCGAGTGCCAGAAGCAGCCGGACGTAAGCTTCAAGTGCAACATGCTGGACGGCCTCGATGCGCTGGGCATCGGCATCGTCACGACGGCGGATCTGCTGCGGCTGCCGCCGGACGTGAAAGAGTGGCTCGATCACATCGAACCGGCGTCCGTGGCCTCGCCCTGATGACGGAGGCCCTCGGCGCGGCGTCCCGTTCTGGTTAGGATCGGGCACCGGCGCACGCGTTGCGACCGGACACAAGAACGGGGACGGGGATGGAGAAGATCTGGCACACAGGCGCCGCGAGGGCGCTTGCGCCGGCCCTGCTGGCGCTGGCGTCGGCCGCGGCCGCGACGGGAGCGATCCACACGGAATGGCTGCGTGATGGCTTGCTGCTCGCGGCGCTGCTGCTCGCGGCGGCTGTCGTGGCCCGCGCGCAGTATCGCCGCGCGCTGTCGCTGCGGCCCGAATGCGAGCCGGCCCTCAACCGGCCGGCGATCGACTGGCTGGACGCGCCCGGCGGATTCGAACGCGTGCGCCTCGACACGGAGCTGCCGCGCGAATCGGTCTACCTGCCCGGCCGGCGCCCGCGCTGGCTGCTGGTGACCAACCGCCGCATCCTGCTGTTCGCGGCGAGCGCGCGCGAACGCCGCCTGCAAAGCGAATGGCCCCGGCGCGCCATCGTGTTCGCGGGCGCGCCCGAGCAGTTGCCCGGACACCGCTCGGCGTTGCAGCGGCTGCTGAAGCCGGCGAACCTCGTGCTGTCCTTCACCACCGGGACGACGCTGTACCTGGATTGCGCGAGCCGCGCCACGGCCGATCGCGTGGCGCAGTTGCTGATGTCCTCCCCGGCGCTGCCGGAGGAAAGCGGCGGCAACTCCGTGCTGATCCCGCGCGGACCGCGGCGCCGCTGGCACGAGGTGATCGCCTCGCTGCTGGTTCCCGGCGCAGGCCAGTGCCTTCAGGGGCGCCTGGCGGCAGGTGCCGCGCTGTTCATGGCCGCCCTGCTCCTGGGCCTCTACGGCGGGATGTCCCTGGCGCGTTCGCTGCACGGCCCGCAGTTGCACCTGCCGGGACTGGGCGCGGTCGCGGCCCTGGCGGGCTGGATCCTGGTATCGCTGGTGGCGAGCCGCGACGCCTGGCGCTTCAGCGCGAAGCGTCGCTGAAGCGCGGGCCGCTCAGGCGGCGCCGATCTGCGGCACCAGCGCGCCGGCCGGCTGGCCGGACTTCAGTGCGGCGGTGAAGGCCAGCATGCGATCGATCGGCAGGCGGGCCCGCTCGCCCAGCGCGGGATCGACGAACACCTCGTTGGCGCCCGTCTCCAGCACGTGGGCCAGGCCCGCGAGGCCGTTCATGGCCATCCACGGGCAGTGCGCGCAGCTCTTGCAGGTCGCGCTGTTGCCGGCGGTGGGCGCCTCGATGAAGACCTTGCCCGGGTTCAACGTGCGCAGCTTGTGCATCATGCCGTTGTCGGTGGCGACGATGAACTCGCGCGCATCCATCTCGCTCGCCGCCTTCAGGATCCCGGAGGTCGAGCCCACCGCGTCGGCGAGCGCGATGACGTCCGGCGGCGACTCCGGGTGCACCAGCACCTTGGCGCGCGGGTATTGCTTCTTCAGGTCCTCCAGCTCGAAGGCCTTGAACTCGTCGTGCACGATGCACGCGCCGTTCCAGAAGACCATGTCGGCGCCCGTCTCGCGCTGGATGTAGCTGCCCAGGTGCTTGTCGGGCGCCCACAGCACCTTGTGCCCCTTCTCCTTGAGCGCGCGCACGATGTCCAGCGCGCAGCTGGAGGTGACCAGCCAGTCGGACCGCGCCTTCACGGCGGCGCTGGTGTTGGCGTAGACCACCACCGTGCGGTCCGGGTGCTGGTTGCAGAAGGCGTCGAATTCGTCCGCGGGGCAGCCCAGGTCGAGCGAACACGTCGCGTCCAGGTCCGGCATCAGCACGCGCTTTTCCGGCGACAGGATCTTGGCGGTTTCGCCCATGAACTTCACGCCGGACACCACCAGCGTCCGGGCCGCATGGTCGCGGCCGAAGCGCGCCATCTCCAGCGAGTCGCTGACGAGGCCGCCGGTTTCCTCGGCCAGGTCCTGCAGGTCCGGGTGCACGTAGTAGTGCGACACCATGACCGCGTTGCGTTCCTTCAGCAGGCGCCTGATGCGATCCTTCAGCGCCGCGCGCTCGCCAGGCGAAGGCTCCGCCGGCACGCGCGCCCAGGCGTGCCGGGTGTCGCAGGCGTTGCCGGGCAGCGGGTGCTCGTATTCGACTTCCTTCAACGGGATCACGGCGCTCATCACAGTTCCCTCAGGCGCATGGAAAAGTCGGTCGCCTTCACGTCCTTGGTCAGCGTCCCGATCGAGATGCGGTCCACGCCGGTCTCGGCGAGGTCGCGCAAGGTGTCCATGGTCACGCCGCCGGAGATTTCCAGGATGGCGCGGCCCGCGTTGATGCGCACCGCCTCGCGCAGCGTGGGCAGCTCCATGTTGTCCAGGAGGACCATGGTGGCGCCCGCCTCCAGCGCTTCGCGCAGCTGCGCGAGCGTCTCCACCTCGATCTCGATGAAGCTCGCCTGCGCCGCGACGCGTTGCGCCGCGCGCAGCACCGGCGTCACGCCGCCCGCGGCCGCGATGTGGTTCTCCTTGATCAGCACGGCGTCGTGGAGGCCGATGCGGTGATTGGTGCCGCCGCCCGTCTTCACCGCGTACTTCTGCGCCAGGCGCAGGCCGGGCAGCGTCTTGCGCGTGTCCACGATCTGCGCCCGCGTGCCGCGCACCACGTCCACGTACTTCGCGGTCTTGGTCGCCACGGCGCTGAGCAACTGCAGGAAGTTGAGGGCCGTGCGTTCGGCGGTGAGCAGGCCGCGCGCGCTGCCCTCGACTTCCAGCACCACCTGGTCGGCCTGGCAACGCTCGCCCTCGGCCACCAGCCAGCGCACCTGCACGCCGGGGTCGACCTGGCGCAGGGCCGCCTCGGCCCAGGGCGCGCCGCAGATCACGGCGGATTCGCGCGCCAGCACGCGGGCCTGGGCGCGGCGGGCGGGGTCCACGAGGGCGGCCGTCAGGTCGCCGCCGCCGACGTCTTCGGCGAGGGCGCGCGCGGCATCTTCGCGCGCGAGCTGCGCGATGGCCGCGGGAGAAAAATCGAACACGGAAGGCATGTGCCGAGCATACCGGCATCGCATCCTCCCTGCTGGCGCAGCGGCCGTGCCGGCGATAGAGTCGGCCCCGGAGGCAAGAATGGACCTGGACCGACTGCAGCGGCTGCTGCAACCCCTCTTTCCCGGCCTGATGGGCGTGCAGCTCACCGAGGCCACGAGCGAGCGCGTGGTCGCCACGATGCGCGTGCGCCCGGACCTCTGCACCGCGGGCGGCATCCTGCACGGCGGCGCGCACATGGCTTTCGCCGACACGCTGGGCGCCGTGGGGACGATCCTCAACCTGCCGCAGGGCAAGCGCACGACGACCACCGACTCCAGCACCAAGTTCATCGGCGGCGCGAAGGTGGACACGACGGTCACCGGCGAAAGCGTCGCCCTGCACCGCGGCCGCACGACCATGGTCTGGCAGACCACGATCCGCAACGCGGACGGCAAGCTCTGCTCGGTGGTGACGCAGACCCAGCTGGTCCTCGACTAGCCTCCTCCGACAAGGCCTTCCGCGCGCCTCCGACGCGGGGGGAGCCGGTCACCGCGACAATCGGGTCATGGAAACGAGCTATGCGACGAGCGCGCCGACGCGCGACGAAGTGGACGCGCTCGCCGGCCCTACCGTGCTGGAGTTCGGCACCGGGTGGTGCGGTTGGTGCCGCGGCGCCCAGCCGCTGATTGCCCAGGCACTGGAAGGCCAGCCGGGCCTGCGGCACATCAAGGTCGAAGACGGGCCGGGCCGGCCGCTGGGACGCAGCTTCCGCGTGAAGCTGTGGCCCACCCTCGTGTTCCTCAAGGACGGCCAGGAGCTCGCACGCGTCACGCGCCCCGGCAGCGCCGACGAGATACGCGAGGCACTCGCGCATCTCGCCTGAAGACGCGCGCCGTCTCAGTTCACCGCGAAGCAGTACATCAGTCCACCGCCGCCGGTGGCCTTCAGCGCGTCCAGGCTGCAGCCGCGCGTCGCGTGCGAGGAATTCCAGGAGCGCGCGACGGCGTCGTCGGTGAGGCCCTGGCGGTCGTGGTGGCCTACGATGGCCGAGCCATCGCCGCCCTTCGTCCAGTTGCCGCAGGTGGTGTCCGCGCTGCCGCCCACTGTCGCCCGTCCATCGGGCGTGGAGCCGGTGAGCATGTCGTGCATGTTCACCGCATCGCCGCGGCCCATCACGGTGTCGCCGCGCTCGGTAAGCGCCGTTTCCTTCGCGAGCTGGTTGGTGCCGTGCAGTTCATCGACATTGGCCGCGATCTGCACGCCCTTGGCGTTGGTCCAAGGGCCCTTGCCGATGCGGTCACGCGCGTTCACCGCGTCAGCGCCGGTGGTGCTCAGGTAGGCGTGCCACGTGCGGCCGCCGTAGCCCGCGGCGCTGGCCAGCGCCTGGCAGTGCGCGTCGGCGCCCGCGAGGCCGCCGAAATTCGCGCCGCGTCCCGGGTTCGTGCTGGTCACGAAGAAGCTGGGGCCGTTGCCCATCGCGTTCCAGGTGCCGCATCCGGCCAAGGCGGCGGCGCAGGCCGCGAGAGCGAAAAGAAGATGGGATCGGCGCATGGAAGGCCCCTGGTGGAAGAGGCCCACAGGCTAGTCCCGACGGCACGCAGGGGCAGCCGGGAAGCTCCCTATGCAACCGGCGGAATATTTTCCGCGGCGGGGTCGCGGCCCATGAGCGCGGCCACCGCCTGCGCCGGCGCGAGGCGGCCGTCCAGCAGGTCCACCACCGCCTGCGTGACCGGCATCTGCACGCGCAGCTGCTGCGCGCGCGCCAGCACCGTGCGCGCGCTGTAGACGCCCTCGGCCACGTGGCCCAGCGACTCCACGGCCTGCTGCAGGCTGCGCCCTTGCGCGAGCAGCAGGCCCACGCGGCGGTTGCGGCTCAGGTCACCCGTCGCCGTGAGCACCAGGTCGCCGAGGCCGGACAGGCCCATGAAGGTGTCGGCGCGCGCGCCCAGCGCCATGCCCAGGCGCGTCATCTCGGCGAGCCCGCGCGTGACGAGCGCCGCGCGCGCGTTGAGTCCCAGCGCCAGGCCGTCGCACAAGCCCGTGGCGATGGCCAGCACGTTCTTCACGGCGCCGCCCACTTCGACGCCGGCGATGTCGTCGTTGGCATAGACGCGGATCGCGGGTCCATGGAAGGCCGCCACCAGAGCGTCGCGGACGGCCGCCACTTCGCTTGCCGCGACCAGCGCCGTCGGCCGGCCCTGGGCCACTTCCTGCGCGAAGCTCGGGCCGCTCAGCACGCCGCCCGCGAGCTGCGGCGCGACTTCCGCGCGCACCTCGTGTCCCAGCAGGCCATGGCCCTGGGCCTGCGGCGCCTCGAAACCCTTGCAAAGCCACGCGACGGGACGCTTGCAGTCTCGCAACGCGGTGAGCATCTCGCGCAGCCCCGCCATCGGCGTGGCCACGATCACCAGCTCATGGCCGGCGGACAGGGAGGACGGGGTGCCGGCCTGCGGTCCGGCCACGCGCACGCCGTCGCTCAGGCGTGCGCCCGGCAGGTAGTGCAGGTTCTCGCGCGCCTGCGCGATCGCGCCGGCTTGCGCGGCATCGCGCGCCCACAGCGTGACGCGATGCCGCGCGCCGGCGCTGATGGCCAGTGCGGTGCCCCAGGCACCGGCCCCGAGCACCAGGATGTCCATGGGCGGACGCGACTCGCGTCAGGCGGAGGTGATGATGCGCGAACCGCCGTTGGCGGCGCCGGCGGCCTGTTGCTGCTCGGCCTGCTGCTGCTCGTACATGGCCTGGAAGTTGATCTCGGCCAGCTGCACGGGCGGGAAGCCGGCGCGCGTGACCAGGTCCGCCACGTTGGCGCGCAGGTAGGGATAGACGATCTGCGGGCAGGCGATGCCCATGATGGGCTGCATCTGGTCGGCCGGGATGTTGCGGATCTCGAAGATGCCGGCCTGCTTCACTTCCACCAGGAAGACGGTCTTGTCCTTGATCTTGGTCGTGACGGTGGCGGAGACAGCCACCTCGTACATGCCGTCGGCGGCCTGCTGCGCTTCCACGCCCAGCTGGATGTCCACGCTGGGCTGCTCCTGTTCCAGCAGGATGGCCGGGGAATTCGGCTGCTCCAGCGAAGCCTCCTTCATGTAGACGCGCTGGATCTGGAAAACGGGAGTGTCGTTGTCGGCCATGGCCAATGCCTTTCGATGCGAATGAAAAAGCCCGCCGGAGCGCTCCGGCGGGCGCAGTGCGAGTCGGGGCGGATTATCGCAGGCCGCGCCGGGCCGCCCGCCCCGCACGCGAAGCGCCGCGCGACCGGCGCCGCGGGCTCAGGCGGCCGCGCCGGTCAGCAGCGGCACCAGGCCGCCACGGCCGTCGAGCGCCATGAGGTCGTCGCAACCGCCCACGTGCGTCTCGCCGATGAAGATCTGCGGCACCGTGCGGCGGCCGGTGATCTCCATCATCTTGGCGCGTTCCTCGGGCTGCATGTCGACGCGGATCTCCTCGATCTGCTGGACGCCCTTGGCTTTCAGGATCTGCTTGGCACGGATGCAATAGGGGCAGACGCCCGTGGTGTACATCTTGACGGGTTTCATGCGGGTGATTTTTCTGCGGAGTTCAGCTGCGTTCGACCGGGAGATTAGCGTCTTTCCACGCGCGCAATCCGCCCCCCAGGACGACAGCCTTTTCGTACCCCAGGGATTTCGCCTGGCCCAGGCAGCGCTGGGCGCGGGCGCCGCTGGCGCACACGAGGACCAGGGGGAGCCCCTTGTTCTTCACCACCTCGGGCAGGCGCTGCTGCAGCTGGCCCACGGGCACGTTGCGCGAACCCACGATGTGGCCGGCGGCGAACTCGTCGGGCTCGCTCACGTCCACCACCACCGCCTTCTCGCGGTTGATCAACTGCACGGCCACGTCCGGCGTGACGCCGGAGCGGGTGCCCGCGGCGATGCCGGGCCACAGCAGGAGTCCCCCGGCGACCACGGCAATCATCACCAGCGCCCAGTTGTGCGCCAGGAAGGGCAACAGATTCATTCCGACCTTTCTTTCTCTCTTCTTGGGTCCGGCCGCTGCCAGACAACCCGCGATTCTAGAATGGTGGGTTTCCCCTCACCTTTCGCCTGACCATGCACAAGCTCGTCCTGATCCGCCACGGCGAATCGACCTGGAACCTCGAAAACCGGTTCACCGGCTGGACCGACGTGGACCTCACGCCCCTCGGGCTCGAGCAGGCGGTGTCGGCCGGGCGCCTGCTGAAGGCCGAGGGCTACGACTTCGACCTCTGCTACACCAGCGTGCTCAAGCGCGCCACGCGCACGCTGTGGCACGTGCTCGACGAGATGGACCGCACCTGGCTGCCCGTGGTGCACTCGTGGCGGCTCAACGAGCGCCATTACGGTGCGCTGCAGGGCCTGAACAAGGCGGACATGGCCAGGCAGTACGGCGAGCAGCAGGTTCTGGTCTGGCGCCGCAGCTATGACACGCCGCCGCCGGCGCTGGCCGACGACGATCCGCGCTGGGAGCGCGGCGACCGCCGCTACGACAAGCTCAAGGACAGCGAATTCCCGCGCACCGAGTGCCTCAAGGACACGGTGGCCCGCGTGCTCCCCTTCTGGAACGAGTCCATGGCGCCGGCGATCCGCTCGGGCAAGCGGGTGGTGGTCTCGGCGCACGGCAACTCGATCCGCGCGCTCGTGAAATACCTGGATGGCATCTCCGACCAGGAGATCGTGGGCCTCAACATCCCCAACGGCATTCCGCTCGTTTACGAACTGGACACAGAACTCAGGCCGTTGCGCCATTACTACCTGGGCGACGCCGGCGCGATCGCCCGTGCGGCAGCCGCGGTGGCCGCCCAGGGCAAGGCCTGACGCGGCCCGCGCGCGCGGCGGGGACCCACTTAACGCATGCTGTAGGACGGTTCCTGCCCCAAAGCACGATTTTTTTACATGCCGCCCGGAGCCGGCCGGGAACCCCCGATCCCACACGCGCGTCTGAGAGGTTTCTCAGGTGTATATTGAAGTCGAGAGGACCTGGACTGACCCCATGAGCCACAAACTCAAGATTGCCGGCTGGATTTCCGTTGGCGCCCTCGCCGGAGCGCTCACCACGGTCTCTTTGCAGACCGTAGCCCGTGGCTCCCTGGCGCCGCTACCGCTCGAAGAACTGCAGCAGCTCGCCGCGGTCTTCAGCATGATCAAGACCGACTACGTCGAGCCGGTCGACGAGAAGAAGCTGATCACCGATGCCATCTCCGGCATGGTGTCCAGCCTCGACCCGCACTCGCAGTACTTCGACAAGAAGAGCTTCAAGGAATTCCGCGAAGGCACGTCGGGCCGCTTCGTCGGCGTCGGCATCGAGATCTCGCAGGAAGACGGCCTGGTGAAGGTGGTCTCGCCGATCGAGGGCTCGCCCGCCTACCGCGCCGGCCTGAAGACCAACGACCTGATCACCAAGATCGATGACACCGCGGTGAAGGGCCTGTCCCTGTCCGACGCCGTCAAGCGCATGCGCGGCGAGCCGAACACCAAGGTGACGCTCACGATCTACCGCAAGGACGAGAACCGCAGCTTCCCCGTCACGATCACCCGCGAGGAGATCAAGACGCAGTCGGTCAAGGGCAAGGAAATCGAGCCGGGCTACGGCTGGATCCGCCTCTCGCAGTTCCAGGAGCGCACGGTCGACGACTTCGTGCACAAGGTCAACGAGCTGTACAAGCAGGACCCCAACCTCCGCGGCATCGTGCTGGACCTGCGCAACGACCCGGGCGGCCTGCTCGATTCCGCCGTCGCCATCTCCGCGGCCTTCCTGCCGGAGAACGTGACGGTGGTGTCCACGAACGGCCAGCTGCCGGAAAGCAAGTTCGTCTACAAGGCGTCGCCGGAGTTCTACCAGCGCCGCGCCGGCGCCGACCCGTTGCGCAGCCTGCCGCCGCAACTCAAGACCGTGCCCCTCGTGGTGCTGGTGAACGAAGGCTCCGCCTCCGCCTCGGAAATCGTGGCTGGCGCCCTGCAGGACCACCACCGCGGCATCATCCTGGGCAGCCAGACCTTCGGCAAGGGCTCCGTGCAGACGGTGCGCCCGCTGGGTCCGGACACCGGCCTGAAGCTCACGACGGCGCGTTACTACACGCCGAGCGGCAAGTCGATCCAGGCGCGCGGCATCGTGCCGGACGTGATGGTGGACGAGACGGCCGAAGGCAACATCTTCGCCGCCCTGCGCACGCGTGAAGCGGACCTGGACAAGCACCTGTCCAGCGGCCAGAACACCACCGAGATCACCAAGGATCCGGCGTTCGAGAAGGCCCGCGAGGAAGCCCGCAAGCGCGCGGAGGAAGAGGCCAAGAAGGCCCCTGCCGACCGCAAGGTGCCCGAATTCGGCACGACGCAGGACTTCCAGCTGTCCCAGGCCCTCAACCAGCTGAAGGGCCGCCCGGTGGCCGTCTCCAAGACGCAGGTCGTGGAGAACAAGGAAGAGAAGAAGGAAAACTGATCTTCGCTTCGCGATGAAAGAAAGCGGCCTTCGGGCCGCTTTCTTTTTGAGCAGGAATCGGGAACGGACAGCCGGACGCAGAGGGCGCGAAGGGTACGCAGACGACGCAGAGGACGCAAAAAAGACGATGAAGACTTTCCTGGAAGTTCTGTTGCGTCCTCTGCGTACCCTCTGCGCCCTCTGCGTCCGGTTGTCCGCTCCCGCATTCGAACGTCTCCTCCGGCCTGACAGCCACGACTTTGGGACAATCCGCCCATGACCGACGATCAGCTGCTGCGTTATTCGCGCCATATCCTGC
>FTHB01000376.1_pt1 | contig 20292 bp, 22 predicted proteins | sample 1640851 | NCBI WGS metagenome assembly FTHB01 (sample SAMEA3914788, study PRJEB12502) | metagenome | biome: forest; material: soil | place: Canada | collected 2011-07-03 | depth 0.1 m
CGCAACCTCAGCCGCCGCCTGCACAACAAGGTGCTCCTCAAGCGCGAGGACCAGCAGCCGGTCTTCAGCTTCAAGCTGCGCGGCGCCTACAACAAGATGGCGCACCTCGCGCCCGAGCAGCTGCAGCGCGGCGTGATCTGCGCCTCGGCGGGGAACCACGCGCAAGGCGTGGCGCTCGCGGCGCACAAGATGGGAACGCGCGCGGTGATCGTGATGCCGGTGACCACGCCGCAGGTGAAGATCGATGCGGTCAAGGCGCTGGGAGGCGAGGTCGTGCTGCACGGCGACAGCTACTCCGACGCGGCGGAGCACGCGAACGCGCTGTGCGAACGCGAGCAGCTCACGTTCGTCCACCCGTTCGATGACCCGGACGTGATCGCTGGCCAGGGAACGATCGCCATGGAGATCCTGCGCCAGCACCAGGGGCCGCTGGACGCGGTGTTCGTCGCCATCGGCGGCGGCGGCCTGATCTCCGGCGTGGCGAGCTACATCAAGGCGGTGCGGCCCGAGATCAAGGTCATCGGCGTCCAGATGAGCGATTCCGATGCGATGACGCGCTCCGTCGCCGCGAAGAAGCGCGTGACGCTGGGCGACGTCGGCCTGTTCTCGGACGGCACCGCGGTGAAGCTGGTGGGCGAGGAGACCTTCCGCATCGCCCGCGAGCTGGTCGACGAGTACATGCTGGTCGACACCGATGCGGTGTGCGCGGCCATCAAGGACGTCTTCGTCGACACGCGCAGCATCGTCGAGCCGGCTGGCGCGCTCGCCGTCGCCGCCATCAAGCAGTACGTCGCCGAGCACCGCACGCGCGGCGAGACCTATGCCGCGATCCTGTGCGGCGCGAACATGAACTTCGACCGCCTGCGCTTCGTCGCCGAGCGCGCCGAAGTCGGCGAGGAGCGCGAGGCCCTGTTCGCCGTGACGATCCCCGAGGAGCGCGGCAGCTTCCGCCGCTTCTGCGAGTTGATCGGTACGCTGCCCGGCGGACCGCGCAACGTCACCGAGTTCAACTACCGCATCAGCGATGCGCAGCAGGCCCACGTGTTCGTCGGTCTCGCCACGCACGGCAAGGGCGAGTCGGCGCGCATCGCCGCGAATTTCAGCCGCCACGGCTTCCAGGCGCTGGACCTCACGCACGACGAGCTCGCCAAGGAACATATCCGCCACATGGTCGGCGGCCCCTCGCCGCTCGCGGGCGACGAGCGCCTGCTGCGCTTCATCTTTCCGGAGCGGCCCGGCGCGCTCATGAAATTCCTCTCGAACATGCGGCCGAACTGGAACATCTCGCTGTTCCACTACCGCAACCAGGGTGCCGACTACGGCCGCATCCTGGTGGGCCTGCAGGTGCCCAAGAGCGAAGACAAGGCCTTCCAGGCTTTCCTCGACACCCTGGGCTATCCCTGCGTGGAGGAAACCGACAACCCGGTGTACCGCCTGTTCCTGCGCGCGCCGGGCGCATCCATCTAGGAACGCAAGCGACCTGTCCGCCTGAACGCAGCGGGCGGGCGGGTCGCCTTCTATCTGGGCGCGGCGAGCGGGCTCTGGAGCGCGCCTGGCGTTTGCAGCGCCGGCACCTCGAGCACCACCAGCGGCTCGCTGCGGCCCGGCGCGCCGAGGGCCGCCTCCCGGCCATGCACCGCCTGGAGCACCACGCCTTCCTCCAGCACGGCGCCGACGCGATAGGAGCGCGCGGGCTTGCCGTCGACGGAGATCACGGCTGCGCCCCGGCCTGAATGCGCGCCGGCGGCCACGCCGATCAACTGGAAGCGGCTGGCGAGGCTGGGCGATGCCATCGGCATGGCGGCTGCGGACGGTGCGCTGCCGAGGAAACGCGCCAGCGCCACCGGGTCCACTGCCGCCACCTGGCGCGGGGCCGGCGGGGGCAAGGCGACCGGATGCTGGTTGCCGCTGAGCTTGAGACCCCAGGCCACCGCACTCGCCGCGGCCAGGGCCCAGAGCGAGAAGCTGGCGCCACGCACCGTCCAGGCCGCGGGGATGGAAGTCAACATGCGGCGATTATCATTGAACCGATGCTGTCGATACCCCTCCCCCGCCGCCGCTCACGCGGCTTCACCCTCATCGAGCTGATGGTGGTGCTGGTCATCATCGGCGTGCTCGCCGCCCTCATCGTGCCCAACGTGCTGGAGCGCGCGGACGACGCGCGCGTGACGGCCGCCCGCACCGACGTCAACAACCTGATGCAGGCGCTCAAGCTGTACAAGCTGGACAACCAGCGCTACCCCACCAGCGAACAGGGGCTGCAGGCGCTGATCACGAAGCCGACGGTCGCCCCCGTGCCCCCCAACTGGAAGCCTTACCTGGAAAAGCTCCCCAACGATCCCTGGGGCCGGCCCTACCAGTACCTCAACCCCGGCGTGAAGGGCGAGGTCGACGTGATGTCCTTCGGCGCCGACGGCCAGTCGGGTGGCGAGGGCAAGAATGCGGACATCGGCTCCTGGCAGTAATGCCCGCCACGGCCTGCACGCCGCCGGCTTCACTCTGATCGAGCTGATGGTGGTGGTGGCCATCATCGCCGTCGCCTCGGCCGGCGTGGTTTTCGCGCTGCGCGATGCGAACGGCGCGCCCCTGGACCGCGAGGCGCAGCGCCTGAGCGCCTTGCTCGAATCGGCGCGCGCACGCTCGCGCCTGAGCGGCCAGCCCGTGCGCTGGGTGGCGGACGCGCACGGCTTCCATTTCGAGGGCCTCCCGCGCGACGCGCTGCCGCAAGGCTGGCTGGAGGCGGACACGCAGGTGGTCGGCGGCAGCGTTCTGCTGCTCGGGCCCGACCCCGTGATCGGGCCGCAGGCCGTGGTGCTGGCGAGCGCGAACCATCCCGAGCACGCCGTGCGCATCGCCACCGACGGCCTGCGCCCCTTCGTCGCCGCGACGGAGCCACAATGAGACGCAGTCGCGGCTTCACCCTCATCGAGGTGCTGGTCGCGCTGGGCATCGTCGCCATCGCGCTGGTCGCCGGCCTCAAGGCCAGCGCTGCGCTCACCAACAACGCGCAGCGCCAGTCCGACGTGCTGCTCGCGCACATGTGCGCGGAGAACGAGCTGGTGCGCATCAAGCTCTCGCGGCAGCTGCCGTCGGTGGGCGACAGCGACCAGGCCTGCGAGCAGGCGGGGCAGGCGTTCACGGTGCGGCTGAAAGTCTCGCCCACGCCCAATCCCAACTTCCGCCGCGTCGATGCGCAGGTGTTCGCCGGGGCGTATCCCGTCCTGCGCCTGTCCACCGTGATGGGACGGTACTGATGCAGCGCGCCCGCGGCTTCACCCTGGTCGAAATGCTGGTGTCACTGTTCGTGCTCGCCTTGCTCGCGGCGCTCAGCTGGCGCGGGCTGGACGGCATGGTGAAGGCGCGCCAGCAGACCGAGGCCCGCGCCGACGAAGTGCTGGCGCTGCAGACCGGTCTGGCGCAGTGGACGGCCGACCTCGACGCCATCGCCACCTTCCCGCCCACGCAGGGACTGAACTGGAATGGCCGCGTGCTGCGCCTCACCCGCCAGAGCAGCCTGTCGGCTTCCGACGGCGTACGTGTCGTGGGCTGGACGCTGCGTGAAGGGCAGTGGCGGCGCTGGCAGTCGCAGCCCGTCTACACGCGCGGCGAGCTCGACGCGGCGTGGAACGAAGCGGACCTGTGGGCGCAGAACCCCAGCGACGCGATGCGCCAGAGCGAGGTGGCGATCACCCCGCTGGCCGACTGGCAGATCTTCTATTTCCGCGACAACGCCTGGACCAACCCGCAGTCCACCGACGCGGGCAGCGCCACGACCGTGACGGGCACCACGACGACCACCAGCACCACGGCGGCAACGGACAGCACGACGGCCACCGCGACGGCGACGGGTTCCACCCCCACGACCAGCACCCCGACGACCACCACCACGGTCACGACGACGACTTCGGCCGGCACGCTGCCCGACGGCGTGCGCCTCGTCCTGCAGGTCCCGCCGGGGCGCGCGCTGTCCGGCCAGCTGCTGCGCGACTGGATGCGCCCGACGCTCACGCCATGAAGCCCCATCGACAAGCCGGCGCCGCGCTGCTCCTGGCCATGCTCACCGTCACGCTGGTGGCGAGCTTTGCCGCGGCCGCGCTCTGGCAGCAGTGGCGCAGCGTCGAAGTGGAGACGGCCGACCGCACGCGCGTGCAGGCGGGCTGGATCCTCACCGGCGCGCTGGACTGGGCGCGCCTGATCCTGCGCGAGGACTTCAACTCGGACCGCACGGACTACCTGTCCGAGCCCTGGGCCGTGCCGCTGAAGGAGGCACGCCTGTCCACCTTCCTTGCGGCGGACCAGAACAACAACATGGACGCGGCGGCCAACGATGCCGACAACGTGTTCCTCTCCGGCGAGATCACCGACCAGCAGGCCAAGCTGAACCTCGCCTGCCTGGTGCAGGCCAGCTCGATCAACGCGACCTGGCTCGAGACCTTCCGCCGCCTGTTCGACGTGCTGGGCTTGCCGCAGACCCAGCTCGTGAAGCTGTCCGAGAACCTGCGCTTTGCCGGTGACATCAGCATCGACAACCGCAACGCCTCGGCCGCGCCCCTGATGCCGCAACGCATCGAGCAGCTCGCCTGGCTGGGCGTTCCGAACGATGTCATCACCGCGCTGGCGCCCTACGTCACGATCCTGCCTTCGTCGTCCACGCAGGTGAACCTCAATACGGCGCCGGCCGAAGTGATCTATGCGGTGGGCCGGGACCTGAGCCTGGCCGACGCCAAGAACCTGGTGGCCGCGCGCGAGCAGCAGCACTTCCGCGCCGTGGCGGACGCGACGGCGCTGGTGCCCGCGGCCAAGTTCGACCTGAACGCCGCCTCCATCAGCACCCAGTACTTCGAGGTGCGCGGCCGCCTGCGCATGGAGGACGTGGTCATCGAGGAACACTCGCTGGTGCAGCGCAACGGCACCCTGGTGCGCACCGTGCAGCGCGAGCGCACCGCGTTCCAGGGCATGCCGGCGGACACGGGCTCGCGGTGATTCCTGCCCGCATCACCTGCCCACTGCCTGCCCAAGCCCCACCTACAATGCGCCGCACTCCATGAGCACGCTTGTCGTTTCGCTGCCTGCGGGCCCGGTCACCGGTGCGACGGAATGGGCTTACGCCCTGACCGACGACGGCCGCACGCCGGCCGACCAGGGCCGCGCTCCCGCCGCCCTCCTGCCCCTGCCCCGCGGCGCGGGCGCGGAGATCGTCGCCCTCCTGCCGGTGCAGTCCCTGTCCTGGCATCGCGTGGAGCTGCCCAAGGGCATCTCCGCGGGAACGCCGCGCCTGCGCGCCGCGCTCGAAGGTCTGCTGGAAGAACAGTTGCTGGACGACACCGAATCCGTGCACCTCGCGCTGCAGCCCGGCGCCCGTGCCGGCGAGCCGGCCTGGGTGGCGGTATGCGGCCGCGCCTGGCTGCGCGAAGCCTTGCACGCCCTCGAAGCGGCGGGCCGCACGGTGACGCGCATCGTTCCCGAGTTCGCGCCGGAAGGCCCGCTGGCGCTCGCGGCGCTGGGCGAGCCGGAAGACGCGACGCTGGTGGCCAGCAGCGACGACGGCGTGCTCGCCTTGCCGCTGGGGACCGCCGCGCTGCCCTTGCTGCCCGCCCTGCCCGAAGACGCTCCTCGCCTCGCCGAGCCCGCCGTGGCGGCGCTCGCCGAGCAGCTGATCGCGCATCCCTGGACCTTGCAGCAGGCGCCCCAGCGGTGGATCCAGTCCGCGCGCACCCGCTGGGACCTGGCGCAGTTCGAGTTCGCCAGTTCCTCGCGCACCCGCGCGATGAAGAAGTTGGCCACCGGCTGGACCGAGGTGCTGCGCAGCCCTGCGTGGCGGCCGGCCCGCTGGGCCGCCGTGCTGCTCGTGCTGGTCAACGTCGTGGGCCTGAACGCCTGGGCGTGGAAGGAACGCGCCAGCCTGGACGACAAGCGCCAGGCCGCGCAGCGCACGCTGCGCGACACCTTCCCGAACGTGCGCGTGATCGTCGATGCGCCCGTGCAGATGGAGCGCGAAGTGGCGACGCTGCGCCAGCAGACCGGCACGGCCTCGCCGCGCGACCTGGACGCGCTGCTCGGCGCGCTGTCCCTGGCCGTGCCGCCGGGCCGCACGCCCACCGCGCTGGAATTCGCGGGCGGCCAGTTGCGCGCCTCCGGGCTCTCGCTCTCGACCGACGAACTGCGCACCGTCTCCACGCAGCTGCGGGCCCTGGGCTATTCCGCGAGCAGCGACGGCCCCGTGCTGCTGGTGGCCGCGGAGGACGTGCGATGAACCGGCAGGACCTGCACGCGTACTGGAACGGCCTGGCCGCGCGCGAGCGCGCGCTGGTCGTGGGCGCCAGCGGTCTCGTGCTGCTTGCGCTGCTCTGGTGGGTCGCGCTCGCCCCGGCCATCGCCACCTTGCGCGCCGCCGACGCGCAGCATCGCGCGCTCGACGCGCAGGTCGCGCACATGCAGCGGCTGCAGGCGCAGGCCAAGGCCATGCAGTCGCTGCCGCGCCAGAACCCGGACGACGCGGTGCGCCAGCTGGACGCCGCCATCCGCCAGCAGCTGGGGACCAGCGCGCGCTACAGCATCCTGGGCGACCGCGTCACCATCACGCTGACCAACGCGCCGGCCAACGCGCTCGCGCAGTGGCTCGCGCAGGTGCGCACCAACGCACGCGCCGTCCCCGGCGAAGCCCACCTCACGCGCAATGCGGGCGGGGGCTGGGACGGCAGCGTCGTGCTGGCGCTGCCCGCGCGCTGAGCCCCGTGGCCCGCGCTCCCCGCGTCACCCGGCGCGTCCCCCGTGAAGCTCCCTGGGCCTGGTCCGTGGCCGGCGCCCTCCTGGGCGTGCTGTTCTCGCTGGTCGTGTTCGCCCCGGCACGCTGGCTGGCGGACAGCGTCGCGCAGCTCTCGCACGGACAGGTGCTGCTGGCCGACCCCCGCGGCACGGTGTGGGGCGGCTCGGCCCGGCTGGTGCTCACCGGCGGCCCCGGCAGCACGGACGCCGCGGCCCTGCCCGGACGCGTCGCCTGGGGGCTGCGGCCGGCCTGGGACGGCGTCTCGGCGCGCCTGCAGGCCGATTGCTGCACGACGCGGCTGCTGCGGCTGCGCGCGCATTGGCGGCTGGCGGGCTGGCAGCTGCAGGTCGGCGACGGCGTGTCGCAGTGGCCCGCCGACGTGCTCGCCGGCCTCGGAACTCCGTGGAATACCTTGCAACTGGATGGTGAAGTAGCCCTTGCCACTCGGGGGCTTTCAGTAGAATGGGTCGAAGGCCGGCCCCGCATCGAAGGGCGGGCCGAGTTGGTCGCGCAGCGCGTCGCGTCCCGCCTGTCTACGCTGAGGCCCATGGGCAGCTATCGCATCACCTTGCAAGGCGGCACGCAGGCAAGCCTGCGGCTGGAAACCCTGGAGGGCAGCCTCCAGCTCTCGGGCACCGGCCAGTGGGTCGGGCAGCGGCTGCACTTTCGCGGCGAGGCGACGGCCGTACGGGGCAGCGAAGCCGCCCTGGCCAACCTCCTGAACATCATCGGGCGCCGCAGCGGCGAGCGCTCGCTCATCTCCATCGGCTGAGACCGGGACCCACCGCATGAATTACCGTTTCGCCGCCGCCTCGCTGGTCCTCGCCGTGCTCCTGGGCACGACGCCGGCCCTGGTGCAGGCGCAGCGCGGCGCCGAGCCGATCACGCTGAACTTCGTGAATGCCGACATCGACGCCGTCGCGCGCACGATGGCGGCGATCACCGGCCGCAACATCGTCGTCGACCCGCGCGTGAAGGGCACCATCACGCTGTCCACCGACCGGCCCGTGCCGCCGGCCGCGGCGTTCAACCAGTTCGTGGCCACGCTGCGGCTGTCCGGCTTTGCCGTGGTCGACGCGGGCGGCCTGCTGAAGGTCGTGCCGGAGGCGGAGGCCAAGCTGCAAAGCGGCGCCGTCTCGGTCGACGGCACGTCGGCCGGCGGCAGCCAGATCGTCACGCAGATCTTCCGCCTGAACTTCGAGAACGCGGCCAACCTGGTGCCCGTCCTGCGGCCGCTGATCAGCCCGAACAACACGATCAACGTGAACCCGGGCAACAACTCGCTGGTGATCACGGACTACGCCGACAACCTGCAGCGCCTGGGCCGCATCATCGCGGCGCTGGACGTGTCCAACGCCACCGACGTGGAAGTGATCAACCTGCAGCATGCGCTGGCGGTGGACCTCGCACCTATCGTGCAACGCCTGGTCGATGCCTCCGGCGCGGCGACCACGCCCGGCGCGCCCGCGCAGGCCGGCGCCGGCCAGACCGACAACGGCTTCCGCACCACCGTGATCGCCGAGCCCCGCAGCAACTCGCTGCTGGTGCGCGCTGCCAATCCGGCGCGGCTGAACCTGGTGCGTTCCATCGTCGCGCGCCTGGACCTGACCGCGGTCGGCGAAGCCGCGAACAACGTGCACGTGGTCTACCTGCGCAACGCCGACGCAGCCAAGCTGGCGATCGTGCTGCGCGCCGCGCTGGCCAGCCTGAGCACCAGTCCCTCCGCCGGCACGACCGCCGCGACCGGCAGCCCCGCCGCGGGCACGCCGCAGGTCACCAGCAACATCAGCAGCGCGGGCAGCACCGGCATGAGCAGCGCCGCCAACGTGCCCGTCGCGCCCTCGGCCCAGCCCACCACGGGCGGGCAGATCCAGGCCGATCCCGCCACCAACTCGCTGATCATCACGGCGGCGGAGCCGCAATACCGGCAGCTGCGCGCCGTGATCGACCAGCTCGATGGCCGCCGCGCGCAGGTGCTGGTGGAGAGCCTGATCGTCGAAGTGAACCAGGACAAGGCCGCCGAGTTCGGCGTGCAGTGGCAGACGCTCCTGAACAGCGTCAGCAATCCCATCGTCGGGGTGCTGGGCTCCAACTTCAGCATAGGCGGCACCAACATCATCAGCCTGGCGACGGGCGCGACCAGCACCACGAACCCCGTCACGCCCGCCACCGGCCTGAACTTCGGCCTGGTGCGCAACGTGGGCGGCACGCCGGTGCTGAGCGCCCTGGCGCGCTTCTTCGACAGCACGGGCGACGGCAACGTGCTGTCCACGCCGACGCTGCTGACGCTGGACAACGAGGAAGCCAAGATCGTGATCGGCCAGAACGTGCCCTTCATCACGGGCCAGTTCACCAACACGGGCACCTCCAACAGCTCGGTCAACCCGTTCCAGACCATCGAGCGCAAGGACGTGGGCATCACGCTGCGGGTGAAGCCGCAGATCAACGACAACGGCACGGTGCGCCTGACGATCTACCAGGAGGCGTCGTCCGTGCAGGCCGGCACCGAGAACAACCTGAACGGCCCCACCACCAACACACGCGTGATCGAGTCCAACGTGCTGGTGAGCGACGGCGCCGTCGTGGTGCTGGGCGGCCTGCTGCAGGACCAGTACTCGGGCAACCAGCAGAAGGTTCCGGGCCTGGGCGACGTGCCGGGCCTGGGCAACCTGTTCAAGACCGAGACCCGTTCGCGCAGCAAGACCAACCTGATGGTGTTCCTGCGGCCGGTGATCGTGCGCGACACGAGCGACAGCGACGCGCTCTCGATCGACCGCTACAACCTGATGCGCGCCAAGCAGCAGAACGTGCAGCCGGCGCCCAACACGCTGCTCAATTACGTCGACACCGCGCCGATCGCGCCGGAGATCGCGGCGCCGCCGCCGACCAATCCCAAGATCAACTCGCCGTTCATTCCGGCGCCCGCGACGACGGCGCCTAGCGTGCGCTGACCGCGATGCGTTATCCCCTGCCCTACGGCTTTGCCCGCAGCCAGCAGCTGCTGCTGGAGGACGACGGCGAGCAGCTGGTGCTGTGGCACGCAGGCGCGCCTGCGCCCGCCTGGAGCGAGGTGCTGCGCAAGTACCCGGTGCGCAACCTGCAGCAACTGGAGGCGCCCGCGCTCGCGCAGCGCATCTCCGCCGCGTATGCGCAGGGCGAGTCCAGCGCCGCCACCGTCGTGAGCGAAGTGCAGAACGACGCCGACCTCACGCGCATGATGCAGGAGCTGCCGGCGGTGGAGGACCTGCTGGAGGCGAGCGACGACGCGCCCATCATCCGCATGCTCAACGCGCTGCTGACGCAGGCGGCGCGCGACGGCGCGAGCGACATCCACATCGAGCCCTACGAGCGGCATTCCAGCGTGCGCTTCCGCGTCGACGGCGCGCTGCGCGAAGTGGTGCAGCCCAATCGCGCGCTGCACGCGGCGCTGATCTCGCGCCTGAAGATCATGGCGGAGCTGGACATCTCGGAGAAGCGCCTGCCGCAGGACGGCCGCATCTCGCTGCGCATCGGCACCCGCGCGGTGGACGTGCGCGTGTCGACGCTGCCCAGCGCGCATGGCGAACGCGCCGTGCTGCGCCTGCTGGACAAGAGCGAGAGCCGCATCAGCCTGGAATCGGTGGGCATGACGGGGTCGACGCTGGAGCGCTTTCTCAGGCTGATCGAGCAGCCGCACGGCATCATCCTCGTGACCGGCCCCACCGGCTCGGGCAAGACCACCACCTTGTACGCGGCGCTCAGCCGGCTGGACGCGGGCACCAGCAACATCATGACGGTGGAGGACCCGATCGAGTACGAGCTGCCCGGCATCGGGCAGACGCAGGTCAACCCCAAGATCGACCTCGACTTCGCCAAGGCCTTGCGCGCCATCCTGCGGCAGGACCCGGACGTGATCATGATCGGCGAGATCCGCGACTACGAAACGGCGCAGATCGCCATCCAGGCTTCGCTCACCGGCCACCTGGTGCTCGCGACGCTGCACACGAACGACGCGGCCAGCGCGGTCACGCGCCTGACCGACATGGGCGTCGAGCCTTTCCTGCTCAGTTCGTCCATGCTGGGCGTGCTGGCGCAACGCCTGGTGCGCAAGCTGTGCGAGTACTGCAAGGTGGAAGTCGAAGGCGTGGCGCGCGGCTGCCAGCACTGCGGCTACACCGGCTACCACGGGCGCACGGGCATCTTCGAGCTGATGCTGGCGGACGAGCGCATGCGCGCCCTCGTCCACAACCGCAGCTCGGAAGCGGAGATCCGGCAGGCGGCACTCGCGCACGGCATGCGCCTGATGCGCGATGACGGCGAACGCCTGGTGCGCGAAGGTATCACTTCCCGCGAGGAAGTGATGCGCGTCACGCGCGACTAGACCTCCAGCGCGCGCTCCGGCTCGTGCCGCGGCTCGGGCTCGCGCACCGGCGCCTGCGGGCCGCGCTCTTCCTCGATCGGCGGCACCTTCGGTGCAGGCTGCGGCTGTTGCTGCTGCTGGCCGCGCACCACGCGCGCCTGCGGCTGTTGCCGCTGGTGCTGCTGCGCCTGCAGCAGCGTGTTGGCCGCCATGGGCCGGAACCTGGCCTTGAACATCACCATGGCGCGCTCCTTCAATCCGGTTGCTGGACGAAATCGGTATGGCCGCCCACGCCCGGCTGCGGCTTGGGCTCCTGCGTGCCGGACTGGTTGGGCACCAGTTCGCGCGGGTCGTCGTCTGCTTGCGGCTTGGGTTGCGGAATGGTCCCGCGCTCCGGCTGCGGATGCGCGAGCCCGTGGTCGATGGGGGTGCGATCTTCAGGCATGGAATCGGTCCTTCCTTGCCACCATGGTGGGCCGCATACCGGGCGCGGGTGCTAGGCGCGCAACGCAGCCGTGCCTAGTCCGCGCTCGCGGCCCCCTGTCAGCCCCTGACTACAGCCGCTCAGCAGTCCAGCAGGTCAGCCAGGTGCAGGAGGTCGCGGGCGTGCAGGTCGTTGTCCGGCTGCGCGCCCACGTCCTTGGGATGCGCGGCGCCGAACTCCAGCGGCCGTTCGATGTACGCGGTGCGCAGCCCGCACGCACGCGCTCCGGCCAGGTCGTCGTGGTGCGCGGCGACCAGCATCACGCGCTCCGGCGCCACGTCGAACACGCGCGCGACGCCCAGGTAGGTCGCGGGATCGGGCTTGTACGCGCGGAACACTTCCGCCGAGAGCACGCAGTCCCACGGCAGGCCGGCCCGCTTGGCCATGCGCGTGAGCAGGCCCAGGTTGCCGTTGGACAGCGTGCAAAGGACGTACCTGCGCTTCAGGCGCTGCAGGCCGGCGACCGCATCGGGCCAGGGGTCCAGCCGGTGCCAGATGCGATTGAGCTGGCCGCGTTCGTCCTCGTCCAGCTGCTCCAGGTCGAACTGCGGCAGGATCTCGTCGAGGATCATGCGGTGCAGGTCGTCGATGAGGGTCCAGCCCAGCTCGCCGGACATCACGCGCGCCATCGCCGGCTTGTAGCCGGCCCGCCAGGCCAGCGCGAAGGCGTCCCCATCCACATCGGGGTACAGGCGCGCCATTTCGCGGGCGATGCTGCCGTGCCAGTCCACCACCGTGCCGAAGATGTCGAAGGCGAGCACCTCGACGTCGGGAACATTCCGGGCCTTGGCGTCGTTCATGCAGACAGTGTAGGCTGCGCACGCGCGCCCCAGCGCGCAAGGGGACCCGGATGAACGCAAGCGCCGAGACGAAGGCACGCTGGCTCTTCGCCGGCTTCGTGCTGCTGGTCGCCTTGGGCGTGGCCGGCTGGTTGCTGCTGGACACCGTGCGCTACCGGACGTACGAGCTGCGCACGCACGACGCGGTGTCGGGCCTGATCGCCGGCGCGCCGGTCGAATTCCACGGCGTCGAGGTCGGCAAGGTGCGCTCGGTGGAGCTGCTGCAGCCGCGGCTCGTGCGCGTGCTGGTCGAAGTGGGCCGCGACGTGCCCGTGTCCTCCGCCACCATCGCGACCATCACCGGGCGCGGGCTGGCCACGCGCGGCTTCACCGGCTACGTGTACGTGAGCCTGGAAGACAGCGGCAGTGCTGTCCAGCCGCTCGCGCGCGACCCGGAAAGCGCCTATCCCCTGCTCGCCTCCGCGCCCTCGCGCAGCGTCAGCCTCGACACCTCGGTCAGCGCCTTGAACGACACGGTGCAGTCGGTCAACGGCCTGTTGCAGGCGGCGCTCGACCCCCCGACGGTCGCGGCGCTGAAGCAGTCGCTCGCCAGCCTCGAGAAGGTGACCAGGACGCTTTCCGCCAACAACGACAGGTTGTCCACGATCCTCGTCAACGCGGAACACGCCAGCCAGCAGGTGCAGCCGCTGCTGCAATCGAGCAACGAGGCGGCGCGCACGCTGCAGACGCAGTTGCTGCCGCGGATGCAGGACAGCCTGGTACGCATCGACCGGCTTGCGGCCGGCACCGAGCAGGCGAGCATGCGCATCGAGCCGCTGCTGCTCTCCAGCCAGGAGACCGTGCGCGTGCTGCAGACGCAGCTGCTGCCGGAGGCGCAGCGCACGCTGTCGCGACTGGACCAGCTGTCCACCTCGCTGGGCGATACCGCCGGCCGCGTGCGCCGCAATCCCGCGCTGCTCGTGCGCGGCGGCGCTCCCAACCCGCCGGGTCCCGGCGAGGGTCCATGAAGGGACGCTGGCCGCGCGTGCTCGCTGCCTTGTGCCTCGTGCTGGCGGGCTGCGCCATCCCGCCGGCGGAACCTCCCCTCACCAGTGCATTGCTGGACCAGATGCCCGCCGACGTGCCCCGGCACGCGCCTTCGGGCCGCACGCTGCTGGTCTTCCCGCCGGAAGCACGCCCGGGCCTCGACACGCAGCAGATGGCGTACACGCAGCGGCCGCACCACCTCGCCTATTTCGCGCGCCACCAATGGGCGGAGACGCCGCCGCAGATGCTGCAGCCGCTGCTGGTACGCACGATGGAGGCGACCGGCGCCTTCGCCGCCGTCGTGGCGCCGCCGCACGGCACGCGCGCGACGCTGGGGCTGCGCACGGAGATCGTGGAGCTGGTGCAGGACTTCGCGCCGCAGCCGCCCGTGCTGCGCCTGTCCGTGCGGGCGCGCATCGACGACGAGGAGGGCGGCCGGGTGCTGGGCGCACGCGACATCGCGCTGCAGGAGCCCATGCGCGACGCCACGCCCGCCGCCGGCGTGCAGGCCGCGAACGAGGCGATGGCGAAAGCCCTGCGCGAGCTCGCGCTCTTCGTGCTCGCGAACACGCCCTGAAGGCGCTCAGGGCAGCATGCGCTGCAGCGTGTCGTCGCGCCGCGCGAAGTGATGGCGCAGCGCCGCCGCCGCGTGCAGCAGCAGGAAGAACAGCAGCATCCACGCCAGCCAGCGGTGCACCTCTATCAGCACCTGGAACAGCCAGTCGTTCAGGCCGATCAGGTCCGGCATGTTGAAGAACGAGAAGAACGGCACCGGATAGCCGCCGGCCGACGACATGAGCCAGCCCGTGAGCGGCAGCGCGAACATCAGCGCGTAGAACATGAGGTGCACGAAGCGCGCGGCCACCTGCTGCCAGTCCGGCAAGCCGTCCGCCAGGCGCGGCAGCGCGCTGCGCAGGCGCCAGGCCACGCGCAGCACGAGGATGAGGAGCGCGAGCATGCCGATGGCCTTGTGCACGAGGATCAGCGTGATCTTCCCGGTGTCGAAGCCGACATCGGGCAGCTGCACCATGTAGAACCCCATCGCCAGCAGGACCGCCAGCAGCCCCGCCATGGCCCAGTGCAAGGCGATCGCGACCATGCCGTAGCGCTGCGGGGAGTTGGACCAGGGCTTCATGACCGGCGGGCGTTGCGGCGAGTGTAGGCGTCTGCCGCGAAACGCGCGCGTCAGGCCGGCGGCAGCCGGAACGGCTACAGTCCCGGCACCGCCATCACTGCCCTCGCCCCATGCCGCCGCTGACGAAAAGCCTGATCATCGCCAACGTGCTGGTGTTCCTGCTGCAGCAGGCGCTGGGCAACTCCCTCAGCGCGGCGCTGGCGCTGTGGCCCCTGGGCAGCGGCGAGTTCATGCCCTGGCAGCTGGTGACGTACGCCTTCGTGCACGCGAGCATCACGCACATCGCCTTCAACATGTACGGGCTGTGGATGTTCGGCTCCGAGCTCGAACGCGTATGGGGCGCGCGGCGCCTCGCGATCTTCTATGGCGCGAGCGTGCTGGCCGCTGCCTTCATGCAGCTGGCGGTCTCTGCCTTGCTTGGCAACACGGCGCCCGTCGTCGGGGCATCCGGCGGACTCTTCGGCCTGCTGGTGGGCTTCGCGATGCTCTTCCCCCAGCGCCGGATCGTGCTGCTGATTCCGCCGATCCCGATGCCCGCATGGGTGTTCGTGACGCTGTACGGCGTGATCGAACTCGCGCTCGGGGTCACCGGCACGCAGGCCGGCGTCGCGCACTTCGCGCACCTGGGCGGCCTGCTGGGGGGCTGGCTCGTGATCCGCTACTGGCGCGGGCAGCCGCCCTTCGGCAGCGGACGGCGCTGAGCTGCGCGCGCAATTCAGGAAGGCCCGCTTTACGAACGGGATGGCGGCCGCTCCAATCTCCGCAACAAGGAGACAAGCAATGCGATACCTCGCGCGCGCCGCCGGCGCGCTCGTGCTGGCCGCGCTCGCGGCAGGCACCTCAGCCCAGACTTCCGACTTCCCCCGCCAACCCATCCGCATGGTGGTGACCTTCCCGCCCGGCGGCAGCGCCGACGCGGTGGTGCGCATGATCGTGCCGCGCCTGTCGGACAAGCTGGGCCAGCAGGTGATCGTCGACAACCGGCCGGGCGCGGGCGGCAACATCGGGCTCGCGCTGGTGGCCAAGGCGCCAGCCGACGGCTACACGCTGGGCGTGGGCGCTGCCGGCGCGCTGTCCGCGAACAGCAGCCTGTACGCACAGATGCCCTTCGATCCGGTCAAGGACTTCAAGGCGATCTCGGGCCTGGCCGCGATTCCCTTCGTGGTGGTGGGCAGCCCCTCGCTGCCCGCGCACAGCTTGAAGGAACTGCTCGCGCTGGCGAAGGCGCAGCCGGACAAGCTCTCCATCGCGCACGGCGGCAACGGCACGGCCATGCACCTGTCGGCAGCCTTGCTGGCGCAGATGGGTGACGTGAACCTGGTGCAGGTACCGTACAAGGGATCGGGACCGGCGGCGCTGGCCGTGCTCGCCGGCAACGTGCCGCTCGCCGTGGTGGACCTGCCGGCGGCGCTGCAGCAGATCCGCGCGGGCAAGCTGGTGGCGTATGCGGTGACGAGTCCCCAGCGCCTGCCGCAACTGCCGGACGTGCCCACCGCTTCCGAGGCGGGCTTGCCCGGCTACGAATCGATCGGCTGGTTCGGCGTGGTCGCACCCGCCGGCACGCCGGCGGCTATCGTCAACCGGCTCAACGCGGAAATCACCGACGCGCTGAACGACGAGACCATCCGCACGCGCATGCGCGACCTGGGCGTCGAGCCCATGCCCACCAAGCCGGAAGCCTTCGAGGCCTACATCCGCTCGGAGACGACCAAGTGGGCGAAGGTGATCCGCCAGGCCAACATCAAGCTGGATTGAACATGGAGATGATGGAGACCGATGTCGTGGTCGTGGGCGCCGGCCCCGTGGGGCTCTCGCTGGCCATGGACCTGGCGGGCCGCGGTGTGAAGGTGGTGATCGCCGAGATCCGCCGCTACGCCGAGCCGCCCAACGTGAAGTGCAACCACGTGGCCGCGCGCACGATGGAGCGCTTCCGCCGCCTCGGCGTGGCGCAGAAGCTGCGCGATGCGGGCCTGCCCGCCGACTACCCGAACGACGTGGTGTTCCGCACGAGCGTGTGCGGGACGGAGCTCACGCGCATCCCCATCCCGGGTCGCGCCGATCGCTACACGTCGAAGGAAGGTCCGGACACGTGGTGGCCCACGCCGGAGCCGCCGCACCGGATCAACCAGCTGTTCCTGGAGCCCATCCTGCTGGAACACACGGCGGGGCTGGAGAGCGTGACGCTGCTGAATCGAACGCAGGTGACGGGCTTCGTGCAGGGCAAAGACCACGTCGAAGCGACGGCGCGTGATCTCGAGACGGGTGAAGAGCGGCGCATCCGCTGCCGCTACCTTGTCGGCTGCGACGGCGGCAGTTCCACCGTGCGCAAGGCCATCGGCGCGAAGCTGGAAGGCACGCCCGTGATCCAGCGCGTGCAGTCCACCTACATCCGCGCGCCGCGGCTGCGCGCGATGATTCCGGGCAAGCCGGCGTGGTCGTACTACTCGGTCAACCCGCGGCGCTGCGGCACGATGTTCGCCATCGACGGCCACGCGACCTGGCTGGTGCACAACCACCTCAACCCCGACGAACCGGAGTTCGACACGATAGACCGCGACTGGGCAATCCGCCAGATCCTGGGCGTCGGGCCCGAGTTCGAATACGAGGTGATCTCGAAGGAAGACTGGGTCGGCCGTCGCCTCGTCGCGGATCGCTTCCGCGACCGCAACGTGTTCATCGCCGGCGACGCCGCGCACCTGTGGGTGCCTTATGCGGGCTACGGCATGAACGCGGGCATTGCCGATGCGCTGAACCTCTCGTGGCTGCTCGCGGCGCGCCTGCAGGGCTGGGGCGAGGAAGCCATCCTCGATGCCTACGAAGCCGAGCGCCAGCCGATCACGATGCAGGTCTCGAACTTCGCGATGGACCACGCGGCCAAGATGATCAAGGCGCGGCGCGCGGTGCCGGCGAACATCGAGGCCGACGACGCAGCCGGCGAGCAAGCGCGACGCGAGGTGGGCGGGGAAGCGTACGCGCTGAACGTGCAGCAGTTCTGCTGCGCCGGGCTGAACTTCGGCTACTTCTACGAAGGCTCACCCATCATCGCCGACGACGGCGAAGCGCCGCCTGCGTACACGATGGGCGACTTCACCCCGTCGACGGTGCCGGGCTGCCGCGCGCCGCATTTCTGGCTGGCCGATGGCCGATCGCTCTACGACGCGTTCGGGCAGGGCTACACCTTGCTGCGCTTCGATGCGCGGGTGGACGTCGCCGCCTTGCAGGCAGCGGCACGGGCGCGCGCGATGCCGCTGGCCGTCATCGACATCGCCGGCGTGGACATTCCTGCGGCCTATCGGCACAAGCTGGTGCTGTGCCGCGACGACCAGCATGTGGCTTGGCGAGGAGATGCCGTGCCGGCGGATGCAGCGGCGCTGGTGGGCATGTTGTGCGGCGCCGAGGTTGCCACGCAGCAGGAAACGCTCGCGGCGTGAGCGCTGGGGCGCGCGCGGCGGAGGACATGGGGCCCGATGTGGACCAGAATGGGGGACACCACCGAGGAGGCGAAGCATGCGTCCGGTCCCCATCGGAGCCAAGGGCTCCTACACCCTCGTCGTCGCTCCCGAACATCTCGCCAGCCAGTTCAAGGACCCGATGCTGCCGCCCGTGCTCTCCACGCCGGTGATGATCATGGCCATGGAGAACGCTGCGCTCGCGGCGCTCAAGCCCTACCTCGAGCCAGGCGAGACCGCCGTCGGCAGCCACGTGGACGTGCGCCACCTCGCGGCGACGCCTGTCGGGCGCAGGATCACGGCCTTTGCCGAAGTGACCGGCGTGGAGGGGCGGCGGATCGAGTTCACGGTACGCGCCGCGGATGGCGATGAGGAGATCGGAGCGGGCACGCATGAACGCGCGCTGATCGACCTGGCGAGGTTTTCGGCGCAGCTGGCGGCGAAGGTGCTCGGGAAGCAGCCGAAGCAGGCTTGACCCCCGCAGGCGTGCTGGGGTTCGGCAGTGCAAGCTCAGTGGCAGCTCACGCGCCGCGCGGGGTGCACGAGTGGGCGATGTCCGGAGTCGCCACGTCGACCTCCGCGGCGATGCCTGCCTGCACCAGCCGCAGCGCGGTGGCCGGATCGTCGGCGAACTGGAATAGCGCGAGATCGCTCCGGTCGATCATGCCGTGGCGCACCAGCGCCTCGAAGTTGATCACCTCGTTCCAGTACGCCGAGCCGTAGAGAACGATCGGGATGGGCCGTTCGATCTTGCCGGTCTGCGTCAGCGTCAGGATCTCGGTGAGTTCGTCGAGGGTGCCGAAGCCACCCGGGAACACCACCAGTGCGCGCGCGAGGTGCGCGAACCACAGCTTGCGCATGAAGAAGTAGTGGAACTCGAAGCCCAGCTCGCGCGTGATGTAAGGGTTGGGCCGCTGTTCGCGCGGCAGCCCGATGTTGAGGCCGATGGTCCGGCCTCCAGCCTCGGATGCGCCGCGATTCGCTGCCTCCATGATGCCTCCGCCGCCACCGGTGCACACGACATAGCGGTGGGCGTGCGAGGACAGGTTCTTCGACCAGAGCGTCACCTGCCGCGCGAGCTCTCGCGCCGCTTCGTAGTAGTGCCCAAGCGGTCCGGTGGGCGCAAGCCGCGCGGAACCGAAGAACACGATCGTGTCGGCAATGCGTTCCCGCTGGAGCGCCTGCATCGGTTCCATGTATTCGGCGAGGATGCGCAACGGGCGCGCATCCTCGCTGTCGAGGAAGGCCTCGTTCTTGTAGGCGAGGGGTGGGCGTGGACGGTCGCTGGAGCTCATGGCATCTGGCGTTCGGCCGAGAAATCGATGAAGCCGCGATCGACGTTGGTGCCCACCAGTTGCACCCGCACGCGCGTGCCGACCCCCAGGCCTTCGTAGCCGTGGATGATGCGGCCTTCGGCCACGGGCCCCGAGACGCGCACCCAGGTGCCCTTGTCGGAGGCGCCCGTCACGATGCCGTCGAACCACTCGCCGGTGCGCCCGGCCAGCAGCAGCGCGGCCGCGGACTTGCGCACCTGCCGCTCCACCTTGTCCGCGTTGTCCTCCTGCAAAGTGCAATGCAGCGCCAGCGCGGTGAGGTCTTCGCGGCTGTACGGTGAAGGCTGGCCGTCAAGGGCGGCCTTCAGCAGGCGTTGCGCGATGAGGTCGGGGAAGCGGCGGTTGGGCGCCGTGGAATGCGTGTAGTCCTTGACGGCCAATCCGAAGTGTCCCTCGGACGACTGGCCGGGCGCCTGCATCACGTACTCGCCGGAGCCCAGCAGCTTGACCACCATCAGCGACAGGTCGGCAAAGCCCGCGGGGTCGGCTTGCCTGCGGGCCGCCAGGAACGCATCGAGCGCCACGGCATCCGGCGTCGCCGGCAGGCGCACGCCCGATGCGATGGCCAGCGCGACGATCCGGTCCCAGTCCTTGGGCTGGCGCAGCACGCGGCGCAGCGACGGCAGGCCCTTCTTCGCGAGATACCTGGCCGTGACGCCGTTGGCGGCGATCATGAAGTCCTCGATCAGCTCCTTCGCCCGGTTCTTCTCGTCCGGCAGCAGGTCCGTCAGCGCCCCGTCCTCGAAGACGGAGCGCACTTCCAGCGTTTCCAGCCGCAAGGCGCCGTGCGCGTGGCGGACACGGCGCATGGCCTGCGCGGCGCGGTCCTGGATGCGCAGCTGCTCCTGGAGACCGCCAACGGCCGCAAGCTTCGCCGGCGCGGGCGCCGTGCCTTCCAGCCACGCGGCCACCGCGTTATAGGCCAGCTGGGCCCGGTTGCGCACGGCCGCGCGGTAGAC
>FTHB01000406.1_pt1 | contig 20105 bp, 20 predicted proteins | sample 1640851 | NCBI WGS metagenome assembly FTHB01 (sample SAMEA3914788, study PRJEB12502) | metagenome | biome: forest; material: soil | place: Canada | collected 2011-07-03 | depth 0.1 m
CCGCTCGAGCGCTGGGCGGCGTCGTCCGCGCGCGGTGGGGGGCCGGCGCACGCGCCGGGTATCCAGCCTACTTCGCGGGCGGCGTGCGCGGGCCGGGCATCGGTGGCGGGATCGTGGTCGGCGGGGGGAGCCATGAAGAAGGCGTGGGCGCGGGCGGCAACAGGTCCTGGTAGTGCACCAGCAGCACGTCGCCGATGGCAGCCTGTGCCCGGACGGATTCGACGACCGGGTAGAGGACGTCGGCGGCGATCACCACGGCAGGTTGCAGGTCGCCGAGCTGGTAGGCCAGTTCGTGCGACTTGAAGAGGGGGCTGCAGGGGCAGGCGATCGCGCCGAGCTTCTGGATGCCGAAGTGGGCAATGATGTACTGTGGGCAGTTCTGCATGAACAGCGCCACGCGGTCGCCCGCCTGCACGCCCATGTCCGCCAGCACCGCGGCGCAGCCATCGATCAGCCGGGCCAGTTCGCCGTAGCCGATCTCGCGGCCGTACCAGACGATCGCCGCCTTGTCCGGCGTGGCCCGAGCGTGGGCCGCAATGACTTCATGAAGCGGCTGCGACATCACCGTGTTCCCTTCAGGCGGGCGGCCAGCACGCGCTGCGGCTCCCCCGCGGCGTAGCACTCGGCCTGGTAGCGCGCCCCCGCGGCACAGGCGGCGTCGAAGCCGGCCTGCGTCATCTCGCGGAAGTGCTGCTTGGTCAGGCGAAACGCGGTCGGCGGATGCGCGGCCAGCGCCCGTGCCACCGCCATCGCACGCGGCAGCACGTCGGCCTCGTCCACCAGATGCTGGATCACGCCCAACGCGTGCGCCTGCTCCGCGACGATCAGGTCGCCCCCCAGGGACAGCTCGATGTTCTTCGACAGTCCGAGGTGCAGCGTCATCAGGTAGGAGCCGACGATGCTGGCGATGCCGGCCTTGACTTCAGGCTGTCCGACCTTCACGGCCGGGTGGGCCACGCGGATGTCCGCGCAGAGGGCGAGTTGCCAGCCGGCCCCGGCGGCGGCGCCGTTGATGGCGGCGACGCAGGGCTTGTCGAGATCGCGCAGGGACTGGTACATGGCGCGCTGGTGGGCCTGCCAGGCAGCCACCTCGTGGGCGTGCATGGCGGCCGCTTCCCGCAGGTCCTGGCCGGCGCAGAAGCTGCGTCCCTGGCCGGTGAGCACGATCGCCCGGACGGCCTCGGACCGGTTGAGGGCCCGCAGCGCCTCGGTGAGGTCCGTGCGCAGGGCGCCGTTGACTGCATTGCTGGCTTCCGGGCGGTTCAGCGTGACGGTGGCGACATCCTCGTGGATGCTCGTGATGACGGTGGTACCCAATTCAACCCCTGGCCGGCGGCGCTATGCAGGGGGGCAGTGTAGGAACCGGCGGCCGCATCGAGAAGTGCGACACTCGGGATTTCAGATTTCCACAAATTAGAAATCCGGAGCTTCATGGATCTGCGCAAATGGCATTGCTTCTGCATGGCGGCTGACCTGGGCAGCCTCTCGCGGGCCGCGCAGGTGCTGGAACTGGCGCAGTCGGCGCTCAGCCGGCAGATCACGCTGCTGGAGGCGGAGTGCGGCGGGCCCTTGTTCCACCGCACCGGGCGGGGCGTGGTCCTGACGGAACTCGGAAGGATGGTGCAGCCGCGGGCGCGCTCGCTGCTGGAGCAATCCGCCCGCCTGGCTGACGACATCCGCGAATCGGCGGGCGTGCCCTCCGGGGTGGTGAAGCTGGGGGTGCTGCCATCGACCGGGCGCGTTCTCGTCAGCACCGTGTTCGAGCACCTGCGCGGCCGCTTTCCAGGCATCCGGCTGCACGTGACCGAGGCGTTCACGGGTCAGCTCGACGAGCACCGCAACGCGGGGCGCATCGACGTGTCGGTCGTCAACCGCTACGGACCTTTGGAGCGGCTGGAGGAGCCGCTCGGGACCTTCGACAACTATCTGGTGGGTCCGGCAGGGGACGCCGTGACCTCGCAGGAAACCATCGACTTCAAGGAGCTCAGCGGCCTGCCACTCGTGCTGCCCGGCCTGCCGAGCGGCCTGCGCGTGCGCCTGGAGCAGAACGGCCGCAAGGCCGGTATCTCCCTGAACATCGTGCTCGAGGTCGAGGCATTGAGCGTGATGAAGGAAGTTGTCGCCCGCAGCAAGATCTACACGGTGCTGCCGTATTACGCCGTAGCGCAGGAGATCAAGGACGGCACGCTGTCGATTGCCCGGATCGTCAGGCCGGTGATGCCGCGCGTGATGTGCCTGGGAGTGACGTCGGCCCGGCCGCTGAGCCTGGCAGGCAAGGAGGTGGTGGCCGCCATCCGCGCCACCAGCCAGGACCTGATTGCCCAGGGCATCTGGGCGGGGTCGTGCGGCGAGCCTTCTTGACCGTCAGGTCGCTGCCCGCGGGGCCCCGGCAGCCTTGCAGCGCGCGCGAACTGGCCGCGCTGCGGCGCACCGCGGTCCGCCTCATCCAGCGCCTCGCTCAAGCGATCTTGCAGGGAATCTTTCCTTCCTCGTCGACGTGCATGGCGGCGCAAAGCCGGTGAAACCCATCGGCGACGATGAGACGCGCCCGGCCGCCGCGTTCGCGCACAAGCAGGAGGGGAGACAAGCCATCGCCTGCCCGCAGCTTCTTCAATTGCTTGGCGACGTCGGGATCCTTGCGGCCAAGCAACTTGAGCTCGCTGCTCCTCAGGATGTCCTTCGCCGCAAAGGACTGCATGCGCGCTGACCGAAGTGCACGAACGAGCGACCGCGACTGCGCTGGCGGATAGAGCAGTTCCAGGTACGTCTTCGCGGCGTCGAAATCACCGTCGTCGATATGTTCCAGCCAATGGATCGCTTTGGAGGACATGGCAGTGGCTAGGGAGCGAAAGCAGATGATCCGGCAATTCGCGCCGGCCGTGCGCCACTGCCGGGCGCCATCTCTTCATTCACTGCCATGGACGAGATCGCCATGAGCTCAAGCATTTTTTGGCAATGGCAGAGTCGCCAATGCCGGATGCTCCAGGTCCTGGATGGAGGCCCGTCGAAGTTATCCAGAGCTGGCCGGCAGGACGTTTCCGCAGATGTGACGCAACAGGACGCCCGATCTACGGAAGAGGACAGTCTTCAAATCGGCGACCGCGCGTGTGGAGCAACGGACGATCGGGCGCCGCGCGCCCCCTCAGCGAGCCATCGAAGCGCATACTTGAAGCCGCTTCCTCACTCACTCGCAAAGGAGAAAGAGATGCTCGCTGGACAACGCATGAAGATGGTGTCGGCCGTAGCGGCCGCCTTGATGCTGATATCGGGTTGCACTGTCAACCAGGGCCCCCCACAACCCTCGGACAAGACGCGGGAAGGCGTCGAACAGGGAGCGGCCAGCACGATGTCGACGCTCTACGCAGCCGTGCCAGGTGCGCGCGACCTCGAACGCAAGGCGACCGCGACGCTGGTGTTCCCGCGCGTCCTCGTGGCAGGACTGATCGTCGGTGGCGAGCACGGAAGGGGCGTCCTGCACATGCGGGGGCGACCGGACAGCTTCTATGACATCACGGGCCTGTCGGTCGGATGGCAGGCCGGCGCCGAGTCGAAGGCGCTGGTGATCATGTTCCTGACGCCGCAAGCGCTCGACAAATTCCTGGCCAGCCATGGTTGGACCGCGGGCGCCGACGCCTCGGTTGCAGTGGTGAATAACGGTGCCAATGCCACGCTCGACACCTTGAGTGCAAAGAGCGAGGTGGTGGCGTTCGCGCTCACGAACTCTGGCTTGATGGCGGCCGCAACGATCGACGGGACGAAGATCACGCCAGTCGCGATGTGACTTGCGCCGCACGCATGCGGGCTGTCTCGGCCGGGCTCTTGCCTGGCTGCGCAGCGGCGGCGCACTGCGCGCCCCGGGCATTCGACTCCGTCGCGATGCCGGGGAGGCGCAGGCCGCCTGCCGCGCCGCCCCTCAGGGCCCCGTGCGCACCACGCGTCCGTTCAGCGCCTGCAAGGGCCGCGCATTCATCGGGTACGCCTGGCCGAAACGGGCGATCTCGCCGGTCGACAGCGTCGATGGATCCTTCATCACGAACCAGGTCACGCCTTCGCTGCACGGCGGCGTGGTGAGCGAACCCGCGAAGGTGTAGTAGGTCCGGTCGGCCGGCAGCAGGTCCGCGGCATTGACCTGCACGCCCGCGGGCTCGGCCTCCTGCTCCTTCGCCGGCAGGTTGTTCCACAGCGTCGCGACCATCGGGTTGATGGTGCCCGCCTTCAGCAGCACGGCCACCACGGCCAGGTGTCCCTCGGCGTCCTTGTGCACCAGGTGCGCCACCATGTCGGCATGGCGGCCGTTGATCGCTTCCTCGCTGGGCTTGTGGAAGTGGAACTGCTGCAGCTCGTAGCGGTCGCCGTTCACCGTGATGAAGCTGCCCGGCTCGTAGCTCACCTGGATCGTATGGCCGTTATCGGCGATCTTCAGCGCCGAGGGATGGTAGTCGAAGGTGATCGCCGACAGGCTGCCCTTCTGCGCCGCGTCATCGCGGATGTCGATGGGCGACTGCTCGCGCCCGGCACCGCAGGCACTGAACTCCGGCTCCATGCTTGCCCAGTGGCTCGGGCCCGTCTCGCCCTTGTAGCTCCAGTGGTGCTCACCCTCCGCGAGAGCGGTCGTGCAAAGGAGGGACAGCAGCGCCGCGCCAAGCGCGGCATGCATCGGTCGGATCTTCATGGGCAGCTCCTGCCGCCCACGCGGGCGGATACGGGGAGCATGCTGCTTGGTCCCGGCCGCCCGGTGCAGTGGACCTTGGGCCCACACCGGCCTGAACGCTACCTGATCTTCAGGAGCTTCGCCGCATTCCCGCCCACGATCAGGTCGCGTTCCGCGCGCGGCAGGCGCTTGACCTGCGCCACCATGCCCAGCGGATCCTCGTCGCCCATGTCATAGGGATAGTCCGTGCCCAGCACCACGTGGTCGGCGCCGAAGCGTTCGACCAGGCGCTTGAGCATCACCGGGTCGTGCGTGATGGTGTCGAAGTAGAACTTTTCCAGGTAGCTCGAAGGCGGCCGCTTGATCACCGTGCGCGTATCGGGCCGCGCGCGCCACGCGTGGTCCATGCGCGCCCAGTAGTGCGCGATGTAGCCGCCGCCGTGCGCGACCAGCACCTTCAGCTTCGGATGGCGCGCCATCACGCCGTCGAAGATCAGGTGCGACACGGCGACCGTGGAATCCAGCGGGTTGCCGATCACGTTGTTGAAGTAGTGGTGGGTCAGGCGCTCCGCCTGCGTCCAGCCGAGCGGGTGCATGAAGATCAGGATGCCCAGCTCCTCGGCGCGCGCGAAGAATTTCTCCAGGCCCAGGCCAGGGTCGGTGAGGTTCTTGCCGTTGACGTTGGTGCAGATCTCGACGCCGCGCAGGCCCAGGTTCTTCACCGCGTGGTCGAGCTCGCGCACGGCCAGCTCCGCGTCCTGCAGCGGCACCGAGCCGAGCCCCACGAAACGGTCCGGCGTGTCGGCCACCACCTTCGCGATGCCCTCGTTCACCTCGCGCGCCAGCTGCGCGCCGTAGTCCGCCTCGGTGAAATAGAAGAAGTGATAGGGCGCGGGACACACGGCCTGGATGTCCACGCCCATGCGGTCCATGTCCTTCAACCGCTCGGTCACACCCGTGAGCTTGGGCGCGCGCGTCTTCATCTGCCTGACGTTGGTCTCGCGCGTGAGCTCGTCGGCGAAGATCGTGGTCGGGTCGTACTGCCCCGCGTTCAGGTGCGCAGTCTTCGCGTTGACCTCGGGATTGAGGTAGTGGCAGTGCAGGTCCACCACCTTGGCCTTGCCCTTGCGCGTGCGGGCGACGGTGCGCGACGCGATGGCCTTCAGCGGCGTCGCGCGCGCGGCCGCGGAACGCGGCTTCGCATGCTCGTGGGTGGGGTCGGTGCAGCCGGCGGTGCAGGTGTAGAACACGGGGTTTGTCTCCTTGGTCTTCTTGTTGATCCTATGATAATTTCCCGCCTCGCCACATCGGGAGATCACCATGAAGCTGGGCATCGCGGGCACGGGCAAGATGGGCAGCGCCATCGCGCGCAGGCTGCTGTCGCTGGGACACGAGGTGACGGTCTGGAACCGCACGCAGGACCGTGCCCAGCCCTTGCTGAAGGAAGGCGCGGCCTGGGCCGCGACGCCGGCCGCCGTCACCGCCGCGTCCGACGCCGTGATCACCATCCTCACGGATGCCAAGGCGCTGGACGACGTCTACTTCGGCCCGGACGGCCTGCTCTCGCAGGGTGCGCAGGGCAAGCTGTTCATCGAGATGAGCACCGTGCCTGCGGCCAAGCAGCAGGCCATGGGTCCGCGCGTGAAAGCCAAGGGCGCGTCCTATGTGGAATGCCCGGTCGGCGGCACCACGGGGCCGGCGGCGCAAGGCAAGCTGTTCGGCTTTGCCGGCGGTGACGCGCAGGACCTGGACCGCGCGAAGGAGCTCCTGGGCCAGTTGTGCCGCCGCGTGGAGCACGTGGGCGGCTACGGCGACGCCGCGCTCATGAAGCTCGCGATCAACCTGCCGCTGATGGTGTACTGGCAGGCGCTGGGCGAAGCGCTGTCGCTGATCCAGCCGCTGGGGCTGGACCCCGCGCGCATCGTCGACATCCTCGCCGACACCTCGGGCGGCCCCAACCTGCTGAAGGTGCGCGGGCCCGCGATCGCGCAGGCGCTGGGCGGACAGGAGGTCGTCCCCGCCAGCTTCGACCTCGCCAGCATGCGCAAGGACGTGAAGACGATGCTGGAGCAAGGCCTTGCCCAGCACTACCGCATGCCGGTGACGGAACAGACGCTGAAGGTCTTCGACGCCGCGGTCGGCGCGGGAATGAAGGACGCCGACTGCACGCAGTTGCCGGTGTGGTGGCTGCGCGAAGCCGGCAAGGCCTGAACTAGGACGCCGCCGCCGCGACGGCGTCGAACAGGTTGCGGATCGTCCGCTCCTCGATGTTGCGCGTGATGAACACGAGCCGCGTGTTCGTGTCCGCGCTGGGCCAGCGGTCCAGCTCCACCGGTTCGTGGAACACGTGCTGCACGCCCTGCACGACCACGGGTCGGCCTTCCACGTTGACGATGCCCTTGACGCGCAGCAGGTCCGGCCCGCGCAGGTTCGTGAGCAGCTCCATCGCCGCGGAGAAGGCATTCCAGGTGAAGGAACGCTCGAAGCGCAGCGACAGCGTGCGGATCGCCGGATCGTGCGGCGGCGTGCGGCGCAAGGTGCGCTCGCCCTGGCCGCCTTCGCCTTGCAGCGATTCGCCCAGGAAGCTCAGGGTCTGCGCGCCCGCCCGCGCACTCGCGAGCCCCAGGTTCGTGAGCTCTCCCGGCGCGATCTCGCCCTGCACGAGCAGCGACACGCGCGCGCCGGGGTTCAGTGACTCGATCGCGGACCGCAGCGCGTCCACCTGCCCGGGCTTGGCGATGTCGCTCTTGGTGATGAACACGCGATCGGCCAGCGCGATCTGCTTGACGGCCTCGGGTTGCTGCGCGAGCTGCGTCGCACCGTTCACCGCATCCACCAGCGTCACCACGCCGTCGAGCCGGTAGCGCGTGGCGAGCATGGTGTCGCTGGAGAGCGTCTGCACGACCGGCGCGGGGTCCGCGAGTCCGGTGGTCTCGATCACCACCCGATCGAAGTCGGCGATCGCGCCGGCGCGCCGCTGGCCGAACAGTTCGCGCAAGGTGTCCTGCAGGTCCGTGCGCACCGAGCAGCAGATGCAGCCGTTGGCCAGCAGCGAGATGTTCTCGGAGGCGGTCGCGACGATGTCGTGGTCGATGCCGATCTCGCCGACCTCGTTGATCACCACCGCCACCCGGTTCATGTCCGGATGGCGAACCAGCTTGGCGAGCAGCGTCGTCTTGCCCGCCCCCAGGAAACCGGTGAGCAGCGTGACCGGGATGCGCCCGGCCAGGACGTCGCGTCCGCCGTCCACTAGATGTTCATCTCCAGCACGTAGAGGCCGCCGGTGAAGCGGTCCACCGCGTACACGATGCGGCGTTCGTCCACGTAGACATCGTTGATCTGCACCGCGCCCGCGGGCGAAAGGCGCGGCGCGCCGGGCACGAAGTAGGCGATCTCCTCGACGCGGTACGGATCTTTCGTGTCGTACACGCGCACGCCCGCATTGAACCAGCTGCCGATCACGATGGTGTCGGAGCGGAACGAGGCCGGCCCCGGCAGGTTCTCGTGCAGATTGTGCGCGCCGAAGCGGCCGCCGCGCCTGGCGAAGGCTTCATGCGGCGGCGCGGGGAAGGTGCCGATGGGCACCGGGTTGGCCTCGCTGCGCGCGTCCAGCATCCAGATCAGCTTGGGCCAGTCGGCGCCGTCGTCCAGCACGCATTCGTCGCTGACGATCCAGAGCTTGCGTTCGAACAGCGGCAGCACGGTGTGCGTGAAGCCGTTGAAGGGCGGCGAGTGGTTCCACTTCGACACGACCTTCATGTCGCTCATGTCCGAGATGTCCAGCACGATCATCCCGCCGTCGATGTAGCCCAGGAAGGCGCGGTCCGGCCGTTCGGGAAACACGTTGGTGTTGTGCGTGCGAAAGCCCATGTCGAAGGGCTTGGGCAGGCGCGCGGGTGCCGGGGCAGCGTCGCCCTCGCGCGTGCCGGGGTACCACCAGCGGCCCAGCTCGCGCGGTTTCGCCGGATCGGAAACATCGAGCACGCGATAGAACTGGTCGTCGAGCGGGTTGCGCGGCGTGAAGTCCGGCGCGCCGGCGGACATGTGGATGGTCTTGCCGTCGACGAACCAGAGCGCATGCACGCCGCGCGAGTGCGGGCCGGAGCAGTCGAAGTGCGAGATGAGTTTCGGCGACTCGGGCCGGCTGATGTCGAAGAGGTCCACGCCCGCGGGCTGCAGGCCCGGCACCTGCGTCTGGTACGCCACGGCAAGGATGTCGCCAACCACGTCCAGCGAGTTGGAGCGCACCTTCATGTGCGGCAGCTCGGTCTGCACGACCATCTTCGGGTTGCGCGGATCGGTGACGTCGACGCCCGTGAAGTTCTTGGGCGCGGACTCGTGGGCGAGCCAGAGGATGCGGCGGCCGTCGCGCGCGAGCTGCAGCGACATGCCCTCGCCGAGGCCGCCGAAACCGCCCAGCTCATGCTGGGCCAGCAGCTTCATGTTCAGGGACAGGGTCTGGTCGGGACGGCTTGCGGCGGAGGTCTTGAGCATGAGGGAAAGTGGGGATGCTTATTTAGCAAATGATCATATAGCCTGCACCGGAATGGCTCATGCCGCAAGGAGACAAACCATGCGAACCGGATTCACGCGCCGCGCGCTGCTTGCGGGCGCGACCGTGCTGCTGGGCTGTGCGAGCGTCGCGCAGGCACAGTCCTTTCCGTCCAGACCCGTGCACCTGATCGTCAGCTACCCGGCGGGCGGCAGCTCGGACCTGATGGCACGCATCATGGGGGAGAAGCTCAGCGATCTCTGGAAGCAGCCCGTGATCGTGGAGAACCGCCCCGGCGCGGCCGGTTCCATCGGCATGGACTACGCGGCGCGCCAGGCGGGTGACGGCTACAGCTTCGTGATCGGCAACCTCGGCCCGGCGCTGGTGAACCCGATCATCCAGAAGGTGCCGTACAGCATGGAGAAGGATTTCATCCCGATCTCGCTGGTGGCGACCGGCCCGAACATCCTGGTCGTTCCCATGACCTCGCCCTACAAGACGCTGGGCGACCTGGTGACGGCGGCGCGTGGGAAGCCGGGCGTCATCAGCTTCGGCACCAGCGGGCCCGGCAGCATGTCGCACCTCAGTGGCGAGCTGCTGATCCGGCAGGCCGGCATCAAGCTCAATGCCGTGCCTTACAAGGGAGGCGGTCTCGCCGTGAACGACGTCGTCGCCGGGCACCTGGACATGATCGTGTCCGATGCGCTGCCCGTGTCGCAGTTCATCAAGGCCAACCGCGTGCGACCGCTGGCGATCACCAGCGACAAGCGCTCGCGCCTGTTCCCGGACATCCCCACCTTCGCCGAAGGCGGCGTGCAAGGGCTGGTCGCGGACAACTGGTGGGGCGTGTACCTGCCCGCCGGCACGCCGCCGGCCATCGTGACCGCGTACCAGCAAGCCCTCACGAAGATCATGGCCGAGCCGGACGTGAAGGAGAAGTTCGCGCAGCTCGGTGTGGAGGCGATGGCCACCAGCCAGTCCGACTTCCGCGCCTTCCTTGCGTCCGAACACGCCAAGTACAGCAAGCTCGTGGCCGACAACGGCATCAAGGGCGAATAAGATCAGTGGATGACCCAGCCCAAGCGCCAGCGGCTGTCGCCCGCCGACCGGGAACGGCAGATCATCGAGGGCGCCATCGCCTACTTCGCGGAGACCGGGTTCTCCGGGCAGACGCGCGAGCTCTCGAAGCGCCTGGGCATCACGCAGCCGCTGCTGTACCGCTATTTCGAGAACAAGCAGGCGCTGGTCGACCGCGTCTACGAGACGGTGTTCGCGGGCCGCTGGGACCCGAGCTGGATAGCGCTGCTGCAGGACCGCTCGCAGCCGCTGCGCGCACGGCTGGTCGAGTTCTACCGCCGCTACTCCGAGGCGACCTACCGTCCCGAGTGGATCCGCATCTACATGCATGCGGGCCTCTCCAGCCCCACGCTGAACCGCAAGTACATCCAGCTGGTGCGGCGCGAACTCCTGCCCGTGATCGCGCGCGAGCTGCGCCAGCACTGCGGCCTGGCGGACACGGACGCACCGGTGAGCGAGGAGGAGATCGAGTTGGTGTGGAACCTGCACGGCGGCATGTTCTACCAGGCGCTGCGGCGGCACATCTACCGCACGCGGATCAACGTGGACTTCATGACGCACGTGGGCTTTGCGGTGGACACCTTCCTCGCCGGCGCCGGCGTGACCTACCCGCAGCTGCTGAAGCAATTCGCGCCCGCCGCGCTCGAGGCCAAGAAGCTCAAGCGCGTGGGCTGAGTCCTCGCCTACGGCTTCTTGCGCGCCTTCTTCTTCGGTCCGCCGATCATGTGTTCCAGCACCGAGTACACGGCCGCCGTGTCGTCCTCGGCGTGGCCCAGCGCCATGGCGGCGTTGTAGATCGGCAGGCTGGCGGAGAACAGCGGCGCCGGCGTGTCGGTGCGCTGCAGCGCCTCCTGGATCAGGCGCATGTCCTTCTGCCAGACCGCGACCTTCATCGTCGCCTGGTCCCAGCTGCGGTCCACCATCATGGGCCCGCGGACCTGGAACATGCGCGAACCGCCGGCGCCGTCCGCCACGACCTTCACGATCTGCGCGGCATCGAGCCCCGAGCGTTCGCCCAGCAGGATGGCCTCGGCGGTCGAGAGGTTGTGGATCGCGACCAGCAGGTTCGCGACCAGCTTCATGCGGATGCCGTTTCCGAAGTCGCCGACGTCGTAGCGCACGCGTGCGAAGCCGTCGAACACGGGCGCGAACTCCGCGATCGCCTTGGAACTGCCGCTGGCGTACACGGCGAGGTCGCGGTTGACCGCTTGCGCGCCGGTCCCGGAAAGCGGGCAATCCAGCAGCACCAGCTTGCGCGGCGCGAGCGCCTCCAGTGCCCGCAGTTTCGCCGTCTCGGGCAAGGTGCTGGTCTCGGCGAGGATGCGATCGCGCAGGCCGGAGGACAGCAGCTCGGCGCACACCGCCTCCAGCGCCTTCTCGCTGGGCAGCGACAGCACGATGCGGCCGCAGCGCTGCGCGACCTCCGTGACGCTGGCGCAGTCGGTGCCGCCCGCGGCGCGCAGGCGTTTGCGCGCCGCGGCCACCGGGTCGTAGCCGCACACATCGAAGCCGGCCTTCACCAGGTTGGCCGACATGGCCGAGCCCATGATGCCCAGGCCGATCACGCCGACGGCTTCGGGCCGGTCGCCGTGCCGGTGGTTTTCGGTGGATCGCTTGTTCTTGCTGGCGGACGCGCGGGGCATGACGACTCCTCGGATGTTCGAGACCGCCGCGATTGTCTACGAGCGTTCGCGCGCTGGCTTCAAGGGTTTGCGCGACTCCCGCGCCTGCAGCCGGAACGCGCCTTCGTCGGCGAGCGTGGAGAACTGGCGCGCGAGCGTCTCGGCCACCTGCCGGATCGCCGGCGTGTCACGGCCGGACAGCGGCTGCGCGATGACGAGCAGCCGGTGCAGGTTGGCATGCGCCACGTGGAACGCGTCGAGCCGCCGCTCGCGCACGTCGGCCTGGAAGGTGGACGCGGGCATCAGCGTGACTGCCTGGCCGCGCATCACCATGCGCCGGATCGCCTCGACCGAATCGATCTCCGCCGCGACGTTCAGTGCGCGTCCGTGCCTGTGCAACTGGTCCTCGATCACGGTGCGCAGGCCGGAGGTCACGACCACCGGCTCGTTGCACAGTTCGTCCAGGCTGAAGAAAGGCTGGATGCCGCGGGCGCCCGGCGGCGTGACGACCAGGATCTCCTCCGACACGGCGGGCTCCTGCCGCAGCATGGTCGTGCGCGGCGGATTGGTCAGCACCGCGAGATCGATGCGGCCGGTGAGCAGCAGGTCCAGCAGCGTGGAGCTGAAGCCTTCGACGATCTTCAGCTGGATGCCGGGCGAATCCGTCGCCACCTGCGCCAGGCAATCGGGCGCGAGCAGCGGCGCCAGCGTGGGCGACAGGCCCAGGCTCACCGCGCCTGCCAGCTCGCCACCGCCGTCGCGCGCATCGGAGCGCGCGAACTCCACCTCGCGCACGATGCGCCGGGCGCGGTCCAGGAAGCGGCGCCCCGCCGGCGTGAGCTGGATGCCGCGCGGCAACCGGTTGAACAGCGTGCAACCCAGTTCATCCTCGATCGCCTGCACCTTGCGCGACAGGGCCGACTGCACGATGCCCAGCTCGCCCGAAGCGCGCGTGATGCTGCCCAGTTCGGCGGTGAGGATGAAGCACTTGAGGTCGCGGATGTCCATGGGGTGGCGTTGAGAGGCATCCCATTCTGGCATGGGTCCGATGCCGACATTGCGTTGGTAAGCCCGGCCGCCTTTCCCTAGCATCCATGCCCACCCGACATTCCTCAGGAGCAAGCATGACTTCCATCGACGTCGCGATCATCGGCACCGGCTGGTGCGGCGGCATCCGCGCCGAGACGCTGGCCCGCCATCCCTTCGTGAAGGCGCTGCACATCGCCGAGAACCGGCCCGAGCGCCTCGCGGAAGTGAAGGCGCTCGTGAACCCCAAGACCGCGACCACCGACTGGCACGAGATCGTCGCCGACGACCGCATCGCCGCCGTCTACATCTCCGCGACGCCCGAGACCACGCACTACCCGATGGCCAAGGCCTGCCTGCAGGCGGGCAAGCACGTCTTCCTGGAAAAGCCCATCGCGATGACGCTGGAGGAGGCCGACGAGCTGATCGAGCTGGCGCGCGCAAAGAAGCTCAAGTTCACGATCGGCTACTCGCAGCGCTTCAACACCAAGTTCGCCTATGTGCGCAAGGCGGTGCGCGAAGGCTCGATCGGCGCGCCGGTGAGCGTGCTGGTCTCGCGCCACATCAGCCGCGCCCTGGGCAAGAAGATCACCGGCCGCACCAAGCTGTCGCCGGCCGCGATGGAGTCCACGCACGACCTCGACTTCGTGTTGTGGTGCCTGGAGCCCGCGAAGCCGGTGCGGGTGTATTCGCAGAACAACTACGGCGCGATCCAGGCCATGAGCGGCACGGAGACGCCCGACCTGCAGTGGATCAACGTCACGATGGACAACGGCGTGTCCTTCGTGGTCGGCGGCGGCTGGAGCCTGCCGCCCAACTACCCGAACTTCTCCACGACCATGATCGAAATGATAGGCACCGAAGGCGCCGTGTTCGTCGACGACAGTCACAAGGACGTGGTGGTGCGCAGCATGAAGGACGGCATGCAGCTGCCCATGTCCTCCATGCCCGGCGAGAAGGTGGAGCACGTGTGGGCCGGGCCCATGTCCGCCGAGACCAACCACTTCCTCGAAGCCGTCGTGCGCGACGAGCCGGTGATGGTCACGCCGGAGCACGCGCGCATGGTGATGGAGCTGTACATCGCCGCCGATATTTCCGCCGAGACCAACGAGCCGGTCACGCTGCCGCTCGCGCGGCCGCTGCTGGCAAAGGCGGCCTGAAGCGCCGCGGGGCCACGAACAACAACATCCGGAGACAAGCCCATGCCAATCCCTCGCCGCTCCCTCCTGCTTGCCGCCACGGCCCTCGCGATGGCGTCCGGCCTCGCGCAGGCCGACACCTATCCCAGCAAGCCGGTCCGCGTGATCGTGCCCTTCGCGCCCGGCGGCGCCTCCGACTTCGTCGCGCGCATCCTGGCGCCGCGCCTGCAGGCGGAGCTGGGCCAGACCATCCTCATCGACAACCGCGCCGGTGCCGCCGGCGACATCGGCATGGAGCTCGCGGCGCAGGCCGCCCCGGATGGCTACACCGCCTTCCTCGGCAACGTCGGGACGCTGGCGATCAACCCGGCGATCTTCGGCAAGAGCCAGCGCGTCACGGCCGCCGACCTGCAGCCGGTGTCGCTGGTCGCGAACGCGCCCGACATCATGGTGGCGCACCCCTCGGTTCCCGCGAAGACGGTCGCCGAGTTCGTCGAGCACGCACGCAAGACGCCCGGCATGAGCTTCGCGTCGCCCGGCAGCGGCAGCTTGAACCGGCTGGAGATGGAACTGTTCCGGCAGGAGGCGAAGCTGGACATGACGCACGTGCCGTACAAGGGCGGCGCCGGCCCGGCCATCACGGACATCGTGGGCGGCCACGTGCCGGTGATGTTCGTGCCGGTACCGGCGGCCATGCAGTTGATCAAGGCCGGCAAGCTCAAGCCCATCGCCGTTGCCAGCGCGCAGCGCCTGTCCACGTTGCCCGAGGTGCCGACGCTCGCGGAGTCCGGTTTTCCGAAGGTGGTGGGCGGCTCGTGGCAGGCGCTGATGTTTCCCAAGGACACGCCGCAGCCCGTGATCGCGCGTTGGCATGAAGCGCTGATGAAGGTGCTGGCCCGCGAGGACGTGAAGGCCGACCTGCTCAAGGGCGGCGTCGAGACCGCGACGAGCGCCTCACCGAAGGAGCTGGCCGACTTCATCCAGGACGAGGCGAAGCGCTGGGGCACCGTCGCCCGGCTGTCCAACGCCACGGCCGATTGATTCCGAGGACTCCAGCATGACCGTTGCATCCCGTCCCATCGGCTTGGCCATCATCGGCGGGGGCCGCGTGGGCCTGTTCCGCGGCGAGGTCGCCGCACGCCATCCGCTCGTGAAGTGGATCGGCCTGGCCGAACTCAAGCCGGACCGCGCCCAGGAAGTCGGCCGCAAGATCGGTGCGAATTTCGTGACCGCCGACTACAAGGAGCTGCTCGCGCGGCCCGAGGTCGACGCCGTCATCGTCGCGACCGACGAGCACCTGCACGTCGCGCCCGTGCTCGAGGCCGCGCGCCTGGGCAAGCCGATGCTGATCGAGAAGCCGCTGGCGACGCGAGCGAGCGAGTCGCGCCAGGTGATGGAGGAGATCGCGAAGGCGAAGGTCGACGCGGTCGTCGGCTACACGCAGCGCTTCCGCCGCCGCTGGCTCGCCGCCAAGGAGAAGGTGCGCACCGGCGCGCTGGGCGAGGTGACGCTGGTGACCAGCCGCGCCTTCATGAACCGGCTGGTCGCGATCGACAACTACGTGCGCACCGACGACCCGTCCAGCATCTCGCCCATGGTGATCTCCGGCACCCACGCGCTGGACATCGTGATGTGGATGATGGAAGGCAAGCAGCCGGTGGAGGTCTACGCCAAGTCCAACGACAAGGCGCTGGGCCCGCAGTACAAAGGCATCGACTGCACGGCGGGCATGATCACCTTCTCCGACGGCAGCGCCTACCACCTGAGCATCAACTGGGCGCTGCCGGTGACCTGGCCGGGCGCCGTGTACAGCCTGGACGTCGGCATCGTCGGCACCGAAGGCGTGCTCACCATCGACGACACGCACCGCGACATCGTGCTGGCGGTGTCGAAGCCGCAGATGACGGGCTACGCGCCGGACAAGCAGCGTCTCGTCGACTTCATGGGCAGCTATCCGCCCGGCGACATGGCGCTGGGCGAGTTGCGCGGACCGATGCGCGACGAGACCGAGTCCTGGCTGAACCGCGTGGGCGCCGGCTGGACCACGCAAGCCGCGACCGCGCTGGAAGCGCACCGCAACCTGCTCCTCACCAAGGCCATGGACCTGTCCGCCAAGACGGGCAAGCCAGTGCGCTGCGAAGAGTGGGCCACGCTGGAATCGAAACTGGACTGAGGACAAGCATGCTGAACATCGCCGTCGTCGGCCTCGGTTGGTGGGGCCGCATCATCGTGGACCTGGTGCGCTCCAGCGACAAGCTGCGCGTGGTCCGGGTCGCGGATGTGAGTCCGCCATCGGAAAGCTTCGCTCGCGAGCGCGAGCTGCCCTGGTCGCCGCGCTTCGAGGACGTGCTGGCCGATCCCAAGGTGCAAGGCGTCGTGCTGTGCACGCCGCACTCGCTGCACACCGACCAGATCGTCGCCGCCGCCCGCGCGGGCAAGCACGTGTTCTGCGAGAAACCGCTGTCGATGTCGCGCGCCGACGTGTTGCGCGCCGTCGCCGCGGTCGAACAGGCCGGCGTCGCGCTGGCGGTCGGACACGAGAAGCGCTTCGAGCCGCCGATCATGGAGATCATGCGGCTGGTGAAGTCCGGCGCGCTGGGCACGCCGCTGCAGGTCGAGGCCAACTTCAGCCAGGACAAGTTCCTCGCGCTTGCCAGCGACAACTGGCGCCTCTCCGGCAAGGAAGCGCCGGCCGGCCCGATGACCGCCACCGGCATTCACCTGCTGGACCTGTCGGTTGGCGTGTTCGGTGAAGCCGACACGGTGCATTGCAGCGTCAAGCAGTTGGGGAGCCCGCTCACCAATGGCGACACGCTGGCGGCGCTCGTCACCTTCAAGAGGGGCGGGCACGCGCTGATCAGCGCCATCCTCGCGACGCCTTTCGCGGGCCGCTTCGCGGTCTACGGATCGCAGGGCTGGGCCGAGGTGCGCGACAAGACGCATCCGGAAGCGCCCGAGGGCTGGACCCTCACCACGCACCTGCGCGGCGAGCAGGCGAAGTCCATCGACATCGCACCGGCCCCGGCGGTCCTGCACAACCTCGAAGCCTTCGCCGACGCGGCGGAGGGCCGCGCGGCCTATCCCGTGCCGCGCGAACAGATGATCGCCAACGTGAGCGCGCTGGAAGCGGTCTTCCGCTCGGCGAAGAGCGGCGCCATCGAGAAGGTGGAAGGCTGAAGATGAGCGCCGCACGGCCGCCCGAAGGCGCTCGCCCCCTCCGCTTGCGGAGGGGGGAGGAGCAGCCCGCGCGGCGGGCAATCCTGGGGGAGGTTACCTGATGCACACGCCCGGCTTCGATTCGCGCGAACTCCGGCAGGTCCTGGGCTCCTTCGTCACGGGCGTCACCGTGATCACCACCGTGGACGCGCAAGGCCAGCGTCACGGCCTGACGGTGAACTCCTTCAGTTCGGTGTCGCTGGACCCGCCGCTGATCCTGTGGAGCCAGTCGCTCACCGCGCCCAGCCATCCGGTGTTCCGCGATGCCGAGCGCTTCGTCGTCAACATCCTCGCCGACGACCAGGTGGCGGTGTCCAACCGTTTCGCGCGCGGCGGCGACGACAAGTTCGCCGGCTGCGAAACCGAACCGGGTCTCGGCGGCGTGCCGCTGATCCGCGGCAGCGCGGCCTGGCTAGAGTGCAAGCGCATGGACTGCTTCCGCGGCGGCGACCACATGGTGTTCCTCGGCCAGGTGGAGCGCATCGAGCGCAGCGGCCGCCAGCCGCTGGTGTTCGGCGGCGGCCGCTACCTCGTGGCGCAGGCGCACGACCTCGGCACGCTGCTCACCGACAGCGGCCCCAACATCGCGCGCCTGGGCGCGTTGCGCGTGGCGACGCGCGCGATGGTGGATCTCTCCGACGAACTGGACGAAACGCTGGGCCTGGGCGTCTGGGGCAACCACGGCGCCACCATCGTGCGCTGGGAAGAATCGAAGCAGCCGGTCAGCGACAACCTGCGCACCGGCCTCGTGCTGCCGGTGACGACGTCGGCCACCGGGCTCGCCTTCGCCGCATGGCTGCCGACTGAGCTCACCGAGCCCTTCATCACCGCGGAGGCGAGCGCGCAGAAGCAGGCCAACCAGGTGCCGCGCACCGAAGGCCTCGCACAGCGCCTGGAGGAGATCCGCCGGCTCGGTTTCGTGCGCCTGGTCGGCATCGACGATTTCAGCGACTTGTACGGCGGCAGCATCAGCGCGCTCAGCGTGCCGGTGTTCGACCCCGACGGCGCGATGGTGCTGGCGCTCACCGCGATCGGCGCGTCCGACCGGCTGGACACCAGCGAGACCGGCAAGGTGGTGAGCGGCATGCGCCGCTGCGCCGATGAACTCACCCAGCGACTGCGCGCCACCCCCGCGCCGTCCAGGAATTGAAGCAAGGAGTCCCAAGATGAAACTCGGCATGTTCATGATGCCCCTGCACCCGCCGGGCCGCAACGCCACCGAAACGCTAGCGGAAGACCGCGAAGCCTTCCTGCTGGCCGACAGACTCGGCTACGCCGAAGGCTTCGTCGGCGAGCACGTGACGGACCTGGCGGAGAACGTCACATCCTGCCTGATGTTCCTCGCGAGCCTCGCGCACGAGACGAAGAACATCGTGCTGGGCAGCGGCACGATCAACATGCCGAACAGCCATCCGGCCGCGATCGCCGCGCAGGTCGCGATGCTGGACCACATCTTGAAGGGCCGCTTCATCATGGGCATCAGCCCCGGCGGCCTGATGTCGGACGCGGAGGTGTTCGGCAACTTCCAGAAGAACCGCAACGCGATGTTCGTCGAGAGCATCAACACGGTGCTGAAGATCTGGGAGAGCGAAGGTCCTTACGACATCCAGGGCGAGTTCTTCAAGGTCTCGACGAAGCAGACCTCCATTCCCGAGATCGGCCAGGGCACGATCCTCAAGCCCTACCAGAAGCCGCATCCGCCCATCGTCGGCACGGCGGTCGCGCCCTTCTCGCAAGGCGTGACCGAGATGGCCAAGCGCGGATGGACGCCGATCTCGGCGAACTTCCTGCTGCCTGAATGGGTGAAGACGCACTGGCCCAAGTACGTGGAAGGCCGCGAGGCCGTCGGCGCGAAGGCCTCGCCCGCGGAGTGGCGCGTCGCCAAGTCCATCTTCGTCGCCGACGACGAGAAGACGGCGCAGCGTTACGGCAAGAGTCCCGAAGGCCCTTACCACTTCTACTTCAAGCAGCTGGTGCGCAAGCTGGTGGGCTTCAGCGGCCGCTCCAACCTGTTCAAGCTGGACCAGGCGCAACCGGACAGCGAGATCACGCCGGAGTACGTCACCGACAGGCTCGTGATCGCCGGCACGGTGGACCGCGTGGTCGACCAGCTGCTCGCCTTCCGCGCACAGATCGGCGACTTCGGCACCCTGCTCTATGCCTGCCACGACTGGAAGGATCCGGCGCTGGGCAAGCGCTCGATGGAGCTGATGGCGAAGGAAGTGATGCCGCGCGTGAACGCCGCGATCGCGAAGGAAAAGCAATGAACGCGCCCGGAGTGCGCAAGCTGCGCGTGGGCAATCAGGACGTGGCCGTCCTCGTCGAAGGACCCGAGAATGCACCGGCCGTTGTGCTGGCGCACGGCATCCAGGCCGACCACCGCGTGTGGGACGGCGTGGCGCAACGCCTGGTGCCGCGCTTTCGCGTCATCCGCTACGACCTGCGCGGCCACGGCGGCAGCAGCGCGCCGCCGGCGCCCTACACGCTGGAGCAGCTGGCCGACGACGTGCCGCCGCTGCTGGACGCGCTGGGCATCCGCAAGGCGCACCTGGTGGGTACCTCGCTGGGCGGCATGCTGGCGCAGCAGGTCGGCATCCGCCATGGCGACCGGTTGCTCTCGCTCACGATCGCGAATGCGGCGGCCGTGCAGGGCGCGCCCAAGGCCTGGGACGAGCGCATTGCGGTGGCGCGCCAGTCCGGCATCGCGCCGCTGATCGAGCCCACGCTGCAACGCTGGTTCACGCCCGGCTTCCTGCAGCAGCAGCCGCAGGAAGTGGCGCGCATCCGCTCCATCATCGAAGGCACCAGCGTCGAAGGTTTCGCGGGCTGTGCGGCCGCCGTGCGCGACCTCTCGCAGCTGGAACAGCTGAAATCCATCCGCG
>FTHB01000439.1_pt1 | contig 19224 bp, 19 predicted proteins | sample 1640851 | NCBI WGS metagenome assembly FTHB01 (sample SAMEA3914788, study PRJEB12502) | metagenome | biome: forest; material: soil | place: Canada | collected 2011-07-03 | depth 0.1 m
ACGATGAAGAAGCCCCAGGGCTCGATGCGCGAGAACGCGATGGCCTGGCGCGCCGGCAGCAGGCCCACCAGCACGCGTCCGCCATCGAGCGGCGGCAGCGGGAACAGGTTGAAGGCCCACATCACCAGGTTCACCAGCACGCCGGCCTTGGCCATCTCCAGGAAGAAGCGCTCGGTGAGGCCGAAGCCCACGAGCAGCGTGAACACGACGGCCCACAGGATCGCCTGGATGAAGTTCGACACCGGACCCGCCAGGGCGACCCACACGCTGTCCCGCTTGGGGTGGCGCAGGTGGCCGAAGTTCACCGGCACCGGCTTGGCGTAGCCGAAGAGGAAGGCGCCATGCGTCGCGAAGTACAGCATCAGCGGCATCAGGATGGTCCCGATCGGGTCGATGTGCTTGATCGGGTTGAGCGTGACGCGTCCCATGACCGCCGCCGTGTTGTCGCCGAAGTGGCGCGCGACGTAGCCGTGCGCCGCTTCATGGATGGTGATCGCGAAGAGCACCGGCAGCGCGAAGACCAGGACGGTCTGGATCAGGTTGTTGGATTCCACCGGCCCATTGTCTCAGACGCCCTCACAGCCCCAGCAGCGCCGGGTCGCCGCGCCCCTGGCGCACCAGCACCGGGTCGCCGCCCGTGCCCATGGCGGTGAGGTCCACCACGGTGGTGGGCTGGTCGGGGCAGGGGCCGGCGCCGATCACCGCGTCCAGCACCTTCTGGAAGCGCTCGCGGATCTGGTCGGGATCGTTCAGCGGCTCGGTGTCGTTCGGGGCGATCAGCGTGGTTGCGAGCAGCGGGGCGCCGTGCATTTCCAGCAGGGCCTGCAGTGCCGCGTGGTCCGGCACGCGCAGGCCTATCGTCTTGCGCTGCGGATGGCTCACGCGCCGCGGCACCTCGCGCGTGGCGTCCAGGATGAAGGTGAACGGCCCGGGCGTCGCCGACTTCAGCAGCCGGTACTGGCGGTTGTCCACGCGCGCGTAGTTCGCGAGCTCGCTCAGGTCGCGACAGAGCAGCGTGAGGTGGTACTTCTCGTCGATGTGCCGGATCAGCCGCAGCCGATCGGCCGCCGCCTTGTCATCGAGGTGGCAGGCGATGGCATAGCTCGAGTCGGTGGGCACGGCGACGACGCCGCCCTGCGCGATGACGGCCACCGCCTGCTTCAGGAGACGCGGTTGCGGGTTCTCGGGATGAAGTTCGAAATATTGCGCCATGGGTTCAGGCCGCCGTGCGCCGCTCCAGCACCGTGAGCCAGGCGCCGGCCGCGCCGCACACCGCGATCATGACGATCCCGGCGAGGGAAAGGTGGTCCGGGACGTGCGAAAAAACGAGCAGGCCGCCCAGCATCGCGAAGCCGATCTGGCTGTAGAGGTAGGGCGTGAGCGTCGCTGCCGGCGCGCGATAGTACGCGAGGATCAGCGCGAAGTGACCGACGGTGCCCATCAGGCCCATGAAGGACATGCCGGCCCACGGCCACGGGTCGGGCACGGCGGTCCACACCAGCGGCACGAGCGCCGACGCGATGAGCGTGCCGGTCCAGCCCGTGTAGAGGTGCATGGTGACGGGATCCTCCGTGCGCGCGAGCCGGCTGGTGAGTACCTGGAACCAGGCGTTGCTGCCCACCAGGGCGAGCGGCAGCAGGCTGGTCCAGCCGAAGCTGTCGTGCCCCGGCCGGATGATCACCATCGTGCCCGCGAAGCCGCCGGCCACCAGCGCCCAGCGCAGCGGCGAGACGCGTTCCTTGAGCACGCCGGCCGCCAGCAGCGTGATCACCAGCGGCGTGATCATCACGATGGCGGTGAATTCGCCGACCGGCAGATAGCGCAGCGACAGGAAGGCGAGGAAGCTGCTCGTGAGCAGCAGCAGTCCGCGCACCAGCTGCCAGGCGAGGTGGCGCGTGCGCCAGACGCGCCAGCCGCGCAGCGGCATCACCACCACGGTCGTCGCGACGGCCTGGAACAGATAGCGGAACCAAAGCGCCATCAGCAGCGGCACCGAGGCGCTCACGAGCTTGGTGGTGGTGTCGAGCGCGGAAAAGCACGCGCTGGCGCCCACGACCAGGGCGATGCCCGCGAGCGGGCGCGGCGCGTGCGGCGAGGCCGCCGCGGTCGCGGCCGTCACCGGATGCGGTCGGCCAGCAGCTCCCACACGGGCGTGAGTCCGCCCGGCAGGTAGGGCAGCAGGCCCAGGTCGGTGTGGCTTTCGTCGGGGCTGTGGAAGTCGCTGCCGCGCGAGGCGGCCAGGCCGAACTCCTTCGCGGTCTCGGCGTACTTCACGTACTCCGCGGCCGTATGGCTGCCGGTGACCACTTCCACGCCGCGGCCGCCGTGCGCCTTGAATTCGCTGAAGAGGGCGTATTCCTCGTTCGCGGTGAGCTTGTAGCGGGCCGGATGCGCGATCACCGCCAGCCCGCCGGCGTCGGTGATCCACTGCACGGCATGCTTCAGCGAGGCCCAGCGGTGGGGCACGTAGCCCGGCTTGCCCTCGGTGAGGTAGCGGCGGAACACCTCGCTGGTGTCCTTGCACACGCCGGTCTCCACCAGGAAGCGGGCGAAGTGCGTGCGCGAGATCAGCTCGGGGTTGCCCACGTACTTCAGCGCGCCTTCGTAGGCGTCCTTGATGCCCACCTGCGCGAGGCCGGCGGCGATCTCGCGGGCGCGCGCCTCGCGGCCGCCGCGCGTTTCTTCCAGGCCGCGCTTCATGCCGGGATCGTCGGCATCGAAGCCGAGGCCGACGATGTGCACGGTCTCGCCGGCGAAAGTGACGGAGATCTCGGTGCCCGTGAGATAGCGCATGCCATGCGAGCGCGCCGCCGCGGCCGCGCGTTTCTGGCCGCCGATCTCGTCGTGGTCGGTCAGCGCCCAGAGCTCCACGCCGTTGGCGGCCGCCCGTGCCGCCAGCACTTCGGGTTCGAGCGTGCCGTCGGACACCACGGAGTGGCAGTGGAGGTCGGCGTTGAGGATGGACACGGCCTGATTCTAGGCTGCGGCTTGCGCCCCTGCCCGCGCCGGGGTACAAGCCCCAGGCGCGCCGGCCATGCGGGCGCCGAAGGGGCCGCCGAATGCTGATCGTGCACCACCTGAACAACTCGCGTTCGCAGCGCATCCTGTGGATGCTGGAGGAGCTGGGCCTGCCCTACGAGATCCGTCACTACCAGCGCGATCCCGAGACCATGCTGGCGCCCGCGACGCTGCGCGCGGTCCATCCGTTGGGCAAGTCGCCGGTGATCAGCGACGGCGAGCTCACGCTGGCGGAGTCCGGCGCGATCATCGAATACCTGGCCGATCGCTACGGCGGCGGCCTGGCGCCGGCCCCGGGCACGCCCGAACGCGTGCCCTTCACCTACTGGATGCATTACGCCGAGGGTTCGCTGATGCCGCCGCTGCTGCTGAAGCTGGTGGTTGACCGGATGGAAAAGGCCCGCATGCCCTTTTTCGCCAGGCCCATCGCGCGCGGCATCGCCAACAAGCTGCGCAACGGCTTCGTGCTGCCACAGTTGCGCACGCACCTCGATTACCTCGAAGGCGAGCTCGCGGCGCGCGACTGGTTTGCCGGCCCGCGCTTTTCCGCCGCCGACGTGCAGATGAGTTTCCCGGTGGAAGCAGCCCGCGCCCGCGGCGGCCTGGACCCCAGCCGGCCGCGATTGATGGACTGGCTCGCGCGCATCCACACGCGTCCCGCCTACCGCCGCGCGCTGGAGCGGGGCGGCCCCTACGGCATCGTCGGCTCCTAGTTCAGCGCGCCCGCCTCCTTGCGGATGTCGCGCGTGGTCGCCAGCGCGCAGGCGATGGCGATCTCCAGCCCGCGCACGATTTCCTCCAGCCGCATGGAGGGCTGGCCCTGCTCGGGCAGCCAGGGCACGTGGACGAGGCCGCCGCGCACGCCCTGCCATTGCGGCCGCGCGAGCAGGTGCATGAGGCCGTAGAAGGTCTGGTTGCACACGAACGTGCCCGCCGTCTGCGACACCTCGGCGCGCACGCCGGCATCGAGCAGCGCCTGCAGCATGGCCTTGATCGGCAGGCTCGTGAAATACGCGGCGGGCCCGTCCGCGACGATGGGCACGTCGATCGGCCTGGCGCCGGCGTTGTCGGGGATGCGGGCGTCGTTCACGTTGATGGCGACGCGTTCCAGCGACAGCGCCGGCCTGCCGCCGGCCTGGCCGGTACAGACGACCAGTTGCGGGCGGTGCTCCTCCATCAAGGCCTCCAGCCGATGCAGCGAGGCGCCGAACACGGTCGGGATTTCGGCGCCGACGATGCGGTGGCCGCCGATCTCGCGGCCGTGCAAGGCGTGCACGGCGTGCCAGCTGGGGTTGGTCGGGCTGCCGCCGAACGGGTCGAACCCTGTCACCAGTACGGACAAAGGACTACGCACCGACGGGCCGGGAGTGGATAGCATCGGATCACTCTACAGCACGGAGAAACTACATGCGCTGGGAAGGCAACCGGGAGTCCTCGAACGTGGAGGACATGCGCGATGGCGGGGGTGGCGGCGGCTTCGGCCTGGGCGGCGGAACCATCGGCATAGGCGCGATCGTGATCGCCCTGATCGGCGGCGCGGTGCTGGGCGTGAACCCGCTCACGCTGCTGGGCCTGATGTCGGGCGGCGGCGGCGCGCCCGTGACCCAGCAGGCGCCCGCGCACGCGCCTCCGGCCAACGACAAGGAGGCGCGCTTCGTCTCCACCGTGCTGGCCGACACAGAGGACGTGTGGACCGACCTCTTCAAGCAGGGCGGCGCGACCTATCACCCGCCCAAGCTGGTGCTGTTCCGCGGCGCCATCCGCACGGGCTGCGGCGCGGGCCAGGCGGCCATGGGGCCGTTCTACTGCCCGCAGGACCAGAAGGTCTACATCGACCTGAGCTTCTACGACACGCTGAAGAACCAGCTGGGCGCGCCCGGCGACTTCGCGCAGGCCTACGTGATCGCGCACGAGGTGGGGCATCACGTGCAGGACGAACTGGGCATCACGCAGCAGGTGGAGCGCGCGCGCGCCAACGCGTCGCCGGCGCAGGCGAATGCGCTGAGCGTGCGCGTGGAACTGCAGGCCGATTGCTTCGCGGGCGTGTGGGCCAACCACGCGCAGAAGGCGCGCAACATCCTGGAGCAGGGCGACATCGAGGAAGCGATGAACGCCGCGCAGAAGATCGGCGACGACGCCCTGCAGAAAGCCGCCGGCCGCGCCGTCGTGCCCGAGAGCTTCACGCACGGCACCAGCGCGCAGCGCCAGCGCTGGTTCTCCACCGGCCTGCAGAACGGCACCGTGAAGTCCTGCGACACATTCAACACGGCGCGTCTCTAAGGACTTCCGGAGACGGACAACCGGACGCAGAGGTCGCGAAGGGTACACAGAGGTCGCAAAAGGACATCCACTCAGGAGGTTTTCTTTTGCGTCCTCTGCGTACTCTCTGCGACCTTTGCGTGCGGTAATCCGCCCCGTTTTCGTCCCCCGGGCACACTTTTTGACGCGGTGCGACAATACGAGGTTGATGTCCGAATCCGCCTTTTCCAAACTTTCGCTGGCTGAGCCGCTCGCCCGTGCCGTGGCCGAGATGGGCTACGAGTCCATGACGCCCATCCAGGCGCAGGCCATTCCGGTGGTGCTCACCGGCAAGGACGTGATGGGCGCGGCGCAGACCGGCACCGGCAAGACCGCCGCGTTCTCGCTGCCGCTGCTGCAGCGCCTGCTCAAGCACGAGAACTCCTCCACCTCGCCCGCGCGCCATCCGGTGCGTGCGCTGGTGCTGCTGCCCACGCGCGAGCTGGCCGACCAGGTCGCGCAGCAGGTCAAGCTCTACGCCAAGCACACCAACCTGCGCAGCGCCGTCGTGTTCGGCGGCATGGACATGAAGCCGCAGACGGCTGAACTCAAGCGCGGCGTCGAGGTGCTGGTCGCCACGCCCGGCCGCCTGCTCGATCACATCGAGGCCAAGAACGCGGTGCTGAACCAGGTCGAGTACGTGGTGCTCGACGAAGCCGACCGCATGCTGGACATCGGCTTCCTGCCGGACCTGCAGCGCATCCTGTCGTACCTGCCCAAGCAGCGCACGACCCTGCTGTTCTCCGCGACCTTCTCGCCCGAGATCAAGCGCCTCGCCAACAGCTACCTGCACGACCCGGTCACGATCGAGGTCTCGCGCCCCAACACCACGGCCTCCACCGTCGAACAGCACTTCTACAGCGTGCCCGACGACGACAAGCGCCGCGCCGTGCGCCAGATCGTTCGCCAGCGCGGCATCACGCAGGCCTTCGTGTTCGTGAACAGCAAGCTCGGTTGCGCCCGCCTGGCGCGCTCGCTGGAGCGCGAGGGCATGAAGACGACGGCCCTGCACGGCGACAAGAGCCAGGACGAACGCCTGAAGGCGCTCGACGCCTTCAAGAAGGGCGAAGTCGACCTGCTGGTGGCGACCGACGTCGCCGCGCGCGGCCTGGACATCAAGGACGTGCCCGCCGTCTTCAACTTCGACGTGCCCTTCAACCCCGAGGACTACATCCACCGCATCGGCCGCACCGGCCGCGCGGGCGCCTCGGGCCTGGCCGTCACCCTGGTCTCGCCCGGCGACCAGCGCCTGATGGCGGACCTCGAGAAGCTGCTGAAGCGCAAGATCGAGATCGAGCCGCTGGAGTTCGACGACGAGCGTCCCCGCGGCCGCATCAACGACGGCCGCCGCGCGTGGCGCAGCCAGGAGGAGGACGAGCGCCCCGCGCGCTTCGAAGAGCGCCGGCGCGAACCGCGCTCCTCGCCCGCCGCCGCCCCGAAGGACCCGTTCTTCGACCAGCCGTACGAGGCGCCGCAGACCGAACAGCCCCCTGCCTGGGAAACCAGCGCCAAGCCGGCCACCCGCATCTCCGCCAACATCAAGACCAAGCGCAAGGTGGCGGCGCTGTTCAAGTCGGAACAGTGAACGCATGCGGCGCCGACGCGCCGCATGCCGCCTTCCAGGCCCGGCTCACTCCCCCGGCAGCTGCGCCTGCTCGCAGTTCTCCTGGATCAGTGTGTGCGCGCCGTCGTCGGCGAGCTCCAGCGCGCTCAGGCAGCCGCCCCACACGCAACCCGTGTCCAGCGAGATGAGGTCGGGCCGGCGCAGGTAGCCCAGGGTGGACCAGTGGCCGAACGCGATGGGCTGGCCCGCGCTGCGGCGGCCCGGCACGTCGAACCAGGCCGTCATGCCGCGCGGCGCCTGGTCCAGCCGGCCCGAGGCCTTGAGGTCCATGACGCCATCGGGCGTGCAGAAGCGCAGGCGCGTGAGCGCATTGACGATGACGCGCAGGCGATCGGCGCCGGTGAGCGCATCGTCCCAGTGGTCGGGGCGGTTGCCCCACATCTGCGCCAGGAAGCCGGCGAGCTCCGGTCCGCGCAGCACCGCCTCCAGTTCACCGGCAAGCGACAGCGTCTTCTGCACATCCCAGGCAGGCAGCACGCCGCCGTGGACCATCAGGATGCCGTGCGCGTGCATCGCCATCGAGCGATGACGCAGCCAATCGAGCATGGCGTCGCGGTCCGGCGCCGCGAGGACTTCGTCCATCGTGTCGTTGCGATGCGGTGCGCGATGGCCGTGCGCCACCGCCAGCAAGCTCAGGTCGTGGTTGCCCAGCAGGCAGCGCGCCGCGTCGCCATAGCCCATGAGCCGCCGCAGGACGGCGGCCGACGCCGGCCCGCGGTTCACCAGGTCGCCCAGCAGGTACAGCGTGTCGCGGCTTGGCGAGAAGGCGATCTTCGCGAGCAGCCGCCCCAGAGGCGCGTCGCAGCCCTGGATGTCGCCGATCAGGTAGTGGGCCATGGGTCAGGGCACGCGGCCGCGGTTTTTCCCGCGGTCATGCCATGCAGTAAAGTGCAATGCTCCGATTCTGTCCCCATTCATGGATTTCCTGCTGATCGCGCTGCTCACGGTGCTCAACGGCCTGTTCGCCATGTCCGAGATGGCGCTCGCTTCGAGCCGGCGGGCGCGGCTGGCCGTCCTGGCCGAAGACGGCGACGGGGGCGCCCAGGCGGCGTTGAGGCTGCTGGAACAGCCGACCCAGTTCCTGTCCACGGTGCAGGTGGGCATCACTTCCATCGGCATCATCAACGGCATCATCGGCGAGGCCGCCTTCAGCGACGGCGTGGCGGCCTGGCTGCGCGGCTTCGGCATGCCGCAGCGCGCGTCGGCCGTGACCGCGACGGCCATCGTGGTGGCCATCATCACCTACATCACCATCCTGTTCGGCGAGCTGGTGCCCAAGCGCATCGGCCAGATCTACCCGGAGCAGATCGCGCGCTTCATGGCGCGGCCCATGCGCTGGCTGTCCAAGGCCGCGGGCCCGTTCGTGCGCGTGCTGTCCGCGTCCACGCAGGCGATCCTGAAGCTGCTGGCCATCGACACGCGCAAGCGCAACGTCACCGAGGAGGAGATCGCGCACAGCCTGGAAGAGGGCGTGGAGGCCGGCGTGATCGAGCACCACGAGCACCAGATGGTGCGCAACGTCTTCCACCTCGACGACCGCGCGCTCGCCTCGATGATGGTGCCGCGCACCGACGTTCAGTGGCTGGAGGCCACGATGAGCGTGCGCGATGCGTTGAAGCGCGCGGGCGAGGGCGAGGCGCATTCCTGGTATCCGGTATGCCGCGGCTCGCTGGACGACGTGGTGGGCCTGGTGAGCGTGTCGCGCCTGATCTCGCTGGGACCGCAGCACGAAGGCCCCGTGGAACCGCACGCGGTGCCGGCGCTGTTCGTGCCGGAGACGCTCACCGGCATGGAGTTGCTGGAGCAGTTCCGCATGCAGGCCGCGCGCCTGGTCTTCGTCGTCGACGAGTACGGTGTCGTGCAGGGCGTGCTCACGCCGCACGACCTGCTGGAGGCCATCACCGGCGAGCTGCAGCCGGCGATCAAGGACGAAGCCTGGGCCACGCGGCGCGAGGACGGTTCCTGGCTGCTCGATGGCCTGATGCCCGTGTCCGAGCTCAAGGCGCGCCTGGACATCCGCGAGCTGCCGGAGGAGGACAAGGGACGCTACAACACGCTGGCCGGCCTGCTGATGGCGGTGTCGGGCCACCTGCCCGAGACCGGCGAGCGCATCGACTGCGGCGAATGGATCTTCGAAGTGGTGGACCTCGACGGCCGCCGCATCGACAAGGTGCTCGCGCGGGCGGTGCCCGAGCCGGCGGACGCGGCGGCGGGCGACTGAGTCACGGAGGCACGAGATGGCGGATCCCAGCTACTACGGCAAGCCGGTGCTGCTCGATCGGCAGAAACACAGGCGGCTGCGGCTGCGCGCCGGCACGGGCTTCGGCTTCGCGCGACCGCTGCATTCGCTGCACGTGGCCGCCGCGGAGTTCAACGAGGCGTGCAAGGAATACGCCGTGGTCTTCACGCGCGACGCCGCCGGCGAGGTGACGCCGGTCGCGATGCTGGGACTGCGCGCCGGCCAGAACCTGTTCGTCGACGACGACGAGCGCTGGGACGCGCGCTACGTGCCCGCCTTCGTGCGCCGCCATCCCTTCGTGCTGGCGCAGCTGCCGGGCCAGGCGCTGGGCGTGTGCATCGACGAATCGTGCGCGCGGCTGGACGAGGCCGAGGGCGAGCCGCTGTTCGACGAAGAGGGCGCGCAGACGGCGTTCCTGCGCAACGCGGTGGAGTTCCTGGACCGCTACCAGCGCGAACACGCGCGCACGCAGGCCTTCTGCCGTCGCCTGGACGAGGCCGGGCTGCTGCAACCCATGAACGCGCGCGCCACGCTCGTGGACGGCCGCAGCTTCACGCTCGACGGCCTGCTGGTGGTGGACGAGAAGAAGTGGCTCGCGCTGCCCGATGCGACGGCGCTGGCCATGTTCCGCTCGGGCGAGCTGGCGCTGGTCGCCATGCACCTGGTGTCGCTGTCGAACATGCAGCGCCTGGTCGATCGCATGGCGCAGCGCGCGAGCCCGATGCCGCCGGCGCCGCTGCCGGTGGCCTGAAGCGGATCAGGCGTGCGCCTGGCGGCCTGCGAACTGCGCGGGATCGATCACTTCCAGCGCGCCGTCGGTCACCAGCTGCATCAGCAGGTGATCGAGCTGCTGCGGCGCCATGCGGCAGCGCGCGAGCAGCCAGCGCCGGTTCACCGGCTGGCTGCTCATGACCGACAGGATGCGATAGATCTCCGCGGTGCGCCCGTGTTCGGGCAGTTGCGGCCACGATTTCATGCGGAAGATGAGGTCTCCCTCCGGCGTGCCGGTGTCTCCAGGGAGGGGCGGGGTGGCTTGCTTGCGCCTTGCGCCGAACAACCCGCGAAGCGTCAATGTGAGCATGCCAACAGTGTCCCGCACGGTCGAGCACGGGCTCTAGGTGAATCGGACGCGCGAGCTAGTCCGATTGCCTACGCGTGCTACGACAGTGAGCGCGCGGTCGCGAGGCCCAGCGCGGTGAGCGCCAGCGAGCCCATCAAGTGAGTGGTCGCCACCAGCAGCGCCGGGCCGATGCGCCCTTCCTGCAGGTGCATCACGACTTCGGCGGAGTAGGTGGAGAAGGTCGTGAGGCCGCCGAGGAAGCCGGTGATGATCAGCAGCCGCACCTGCGGCGGCAGTTCCGGATGCTGTCCCAGCCAGCCGATCGCAAGTCCGATGAGGTAGCCGCCCACCAGGTTCGCGATCAGGGTGCCGATCGGCAACGGGGTCCACAAGGGATTGAAGCGCGCCGCGAGCACCCAGCGCAGCAGCGCGCCTATGGACGCACCGGCGCTGATCGCGATCACCGAAAGCAGCGTGCCGGCGCCGTTCACGCGTGCTTGTCCTCCGCGATGCGGTAGCCGACGCCCCGCACGGTCTGGATGATCGCGTCGCCGAGCTTGCGGCGCAGGTGGTGCACGTGCACTTCCACCGCGCCGCCGTCGCCCACGCGGTTGCCGCTGCGGGCCTGGATGTCGGCACGGCTCAAGGGCTTGGGCCGGTCCTCCAGCAGCGCGAGCAGCACGGCGAACTCCTGCTCGGTGAGTTCCACCGGCTGGCTTGCCTTCTGCACGAAGCGGCTGTTCGGGTCGACGACCACGTCGCCCCAGGTGATGAGCCCGGCGGACAGCGTGGTGCGCCGGCGCAGAAGCGCGCGCAGCACGGCGCCGACTTCTTCCATGTGCACGGGCTTGATGATGTAGCCGTCGGCGCCGAGGTCCAGCGCGCTGAGGCGCGAGCGCAGTTGCGAGCGCGCGGAGATCACCAGCACCGGCGTCTTGGGATCCGGCAGTTCGCCCGCATGCGAGCGGCGCAGCTTCTGCAGCAGGTCGGTGCCTTCGCCGTCCGGCAGGCTCAGGTCCAGCAGCACGAAGTCGAAGCGCGTCTCCAGCAGGCTCTTCCAGGCGGACTCGAGGTCTTCGCGGACCTCGGCCTGCCATTGGTGCTTGCGCACCAGCCCGGCGAGGGCGGCAGCGGTGGTGGGGTCATCTTCGACGATCAGCGCGCGGGTCATGCACTATCCTGGGCTCAACCCCAAGGATAGTGCATCGCGACCGTCGTCCCCGGGCGACCGTCGTCCCGGGGCGGCCGTCAGGCAGAGAGTTCGGGCTTGAGCTCGGAGGCGGGGATGATGCCCTGGTCGCCGTCTTCGTAGATCAGGTAGGCAGCGTTGCCCATCATGCGCCAGCAGGCCTGGAAGCGCTGGCCCTGGAACACGGCGGACGCGGCGTGGAATTCCGCCCCGGTGCCCGGCTCGATGCGGCTCAACACGAGGTCGCTCTTGCATTCGGCTTCCGAGAGGCGGACCGAATCGTCGCCCTGGCGGGCGATCAGGTCCTGGGCGAAGGAGGGCGCCACGGCGCAGGCGGCGGCAAGGGCGGCGCAGAACACGACGGCTTTCATCAACGACTCCACTGGTTGGGCGCGACTCGCAGCGACCGGATGAATGCTGTAGGTCTGCGCTGTGTGGAGCCATGGTGGGGCCGCCCCGAAAACGACCCTGTAGGAGCGACGGAGGGTCAGCCGTCCGACGAGGGAGTGCAACTCCCTAGTCGGAACGGCAGCCTGGACAGCGAAAGCGTCCTGCGCGCGCCACGACCCTGCGCCGCATCGGCGCGCACGCTGCGTGGCTCAGGCGCCGGCCTTGTCCACCTGCAGCACGCCGCGGCGGATCTGGTCGCGCTCCAGCGATTCGAACAGCGCCTTGAAGTTGCCGTTGCCGAAGCCGTCGTCGCCTTCGCGCTGGATGAACTCGAAGAACACGGGGCCGAACAGCGTCTCGCTGAAGATCTGCAGCAGCAGGCGCCGCTCGCCCTTGCCCGTGTCGCCATCGAGCAGGATGCCGCGCGCCTGCAGCGCGCCCACGGGCTGGCCGTGGCCCGGCAGGCGCTCTTCGAGCATCTCGTAGTAGATGTCGTTGGGCGCCGTCATGAGGGGCACGCCGGCCATCTGCAGCTTGTCCACCGTCTCGAGCAGGTTGTCCGTGAGCAGCGCGACGTGCTGGATGCCCTCGCCGCTGAACTTCATCAGGAACTCCTCGATCTGCCCCGAGTTCTTGCCCGACTCCTCGTTCAGCGGGATGCGGATCATGCCGTCCGGCGCGGTCATCGCCTTCGACGTGAGGCCCGTGTACTCGCCCTGGATGTCGAAGTAGCGGATCTCGCGGAAGTTGAACAGGCGCTCGTAGAACGCGGCCCAGTGCGCCATGCGTCCGCGGTACACGTTGTGCGTGAGATGGTCGATGACCTTCAGGCCCACGCCTTGCGGATGGCGCTCGGTGCCCGGCAGCCACTCGAAGTCGATGTCGTAGATCGACTTGCCGTCCTCGAAGCGGTCGATCAGGTACAGCGGCGCGCCGCCTATGCCCTTGATGGCGGGCAGGCGCAGCTCCATGGGGCCGGTGGGGATCTCCACCGGCTGGGCGCCGAGTTCGAGCGCGCGCTCGTAGGCCTTGTGCGAGTCGCGCACGCGGAACGCGAGTGCGCAGGCCGAGGGGCCGTGCTCGGCCGCGAAGTAGCCGGCGAAGCTCTTGGGCTCGCGGTTGACGATGAAGTTGATGTCGCCCTGCCGGTACAGCAGCACGTCCTTGGAACGGTGCCTGGCGACCAGCTGGAAGCCCATCTGCTCGAAGAGCGGTTCCAGGACGTTGGGGGTGGGGGAGGCGAACTCGACGAACTCGAAGCCGCACAGACCCATGGGGTTGTCGAACAGATCAGCCATGGCGAACTCCTGCTGGCAAAAGGAAAGATGACGAAGGCGGTGCCGGCGCGGCCGGCGGCGGGCTCGTCAGGCAGGAGGCGCGCCCGGCACCCCACGCACGCTGCGCGCGAGGTGGTCTCCGATGAAGAGGGCGAATCCAGGCATGTCTGGTGCGGAGTCTAACCCCGCCACGGAATCCTGGCTCGCCGCAGGGCAGTGCACGGCCGGGCGTTAGCATCGGGCTCCCATGCGGTCCCGCGTGGACCGGGACGCCGTTCGGGCAAGGAGACCCCAGGAAGATGCCGGTGCTGATGTCCCCCGAGTTCTGGTTCGGGCTGGGCCAGATCGTCGTGATCAACATCGTGCTGTCCGGCGACAACGCGGTCGTGATCGCGCTCGCCTGCCGCTCGCTGCCGACGCGGCAGCGCAGGGCGGTCATCCTGTTCGGCAGCGGCGGCGCCGTGGTGCTGCGCGTGCTGCTCACCTTCTTCGCCGTCTACCTGCTGGCGCGCCCTTGGGTGAAGCTGGCGGGCGCCGCGCTGCTGCTGTGGATAGGCATCGGCCTGCTCAAGGGCGAGCACGACGAGGAGGATCACGAGGACGAGGCCGGCATGTGGGCGGCCATCAAGACCATCGTCATCGCCGACGTGGTCATGAGCCTGGACAACGTGATCGGCGTCGCGGCCGCCGCGAAGAACGACATGGTGCTGCTGATCCTGGGCCTGGTGATCAGCGTTCCCCTCATCGTGTTCGGCAGCACGCTGATCCTGCGGCTGATGGACCGCTTCCCCATCATCGTCACGGCCGGTGCGGCCTTGCTCGGCTGGGTCGCCGGCGAGATGGCGGTCAGCGACCCGGCCGCGCAGTCGCTCGTCGAGCACTACCCCTTCCTGGACACGGCGGCGTCCATCGTGGGCGCCGTGCTCGTGGTGATCGTGGGCAAGTGGCTGGCGCGCCGTCGCGGCGACGACGACGAAGGCGACAGCGCGTCGGCGGACCAGCGGCCCGCGTGAGCGGCGTTCAGGGCGCGATCGAGATCTGCACGATCGTGCCGCCCGCCGCGCTCTCCAGCAGCAAGTCGGCGCCGATGGCGGCGGCGCGGTCGCGCATGGCCTGCAGGCCCTTGCGCGCGCGGCCCTGCGCATCGAAGCCGCAGCCGTCGTCGACGATGCGCACGCGCGTCCCCGCGCCGTCCCGCCTGGCCTCGATGCGCAGCACGCGCGCACGCGCATGCTGCAGCACGTTGGACAGCGCCTCGAACACCATGAACTGCAGGTGGCGCATGCCGGTCGCGTCCAGGCGCGGCAGCGGCTCGAGTTCGTCCACCTGCCATTCCAGCCGCAGGTCGGACGCGGCGAAGCGCGGCTCCAGCCGGTAGCGCAGTCCGGCCAGCAGGGCGTTGATGTCGCCGGGCGGCAGGTTCATCGCGTCGATGGACAGCTTCAGCTGCTCCAGCGCGTCGCGCAGCGTGGCCACCACCGCGGCCGGCTCGCCGTGGCCGGACTGCAGCTGGCGGATGGCGGAGCTCAGGTGCGCGCCGACACCGTCGTGCATGTCGCGCAGGATGCGGCTGCGTTCGGCGGTGCGCTCCTGCTGGCGCGCAAGCTGCTCCAGCTGCGCGTAGCTATGCCGCAGTTCCTCCTCCCGCGCCGCGACCTTCGCCGAGAGATTGCCCAGGAGCTCGCGGACCGAGGCGTTGGCCGTGCGGAAGCGCAGGATGACGATGTAGCCCAGCGTCAGCCCGAACAGCGTGGAGGAGTAGCGCAGCCAGGTCGTGGTCGCGCCATAGGTCTCGTCGAAGCGGAACAGGAGGGTGTCGCGCGCGCCGACCACCACGTTGACGAGGATCGCCAGCGCCATCAGCCGCACCTCCAGCGACGCGCCGGGTCGCCGCGCGTCGCGGCACAGGAAGAAGGCGAAGATGCCGAGCCCCACGGCGCACGTCGCGTAGAACACGGTCACCGGTGTCGTGCTTTGCCAGATCCAGCCGAGGTCGGCTGCCGCGGCCGCGACCACGGGCAAGAGCCAGCCGGCGCGCATCGTGAGCCGGCCCACCCGCCGCGGCGTCCAGCCGGCGATCTCGCAGCTGAAGGCCATCATGCCGGCAGCCCAGGCGGCGGCGCACACCACCATCAGCGCCGACCACGGCCGCCAGGACAAGGGCGGCTGCTCGATCAGCAGGTTGGACAGGCGCAGCGCCCAGCTCAATTCCGCGATGCAGACGAACAGGTAGACGCGGTCGCGGCCGGATCCCGGGCGGCGGGGGTCCTTCTGCGTGAGCCACAGCGCGAGTGCCGCGGCCGAGACCAGCAGGCTCAGCACCATCACCGCGAGCGAGATCCCGCTTTGCGCCACGAGGTCCTTGCGGTAGATCGCTTCCACCTCGCCGGCCGGCCCGATGACGACGGGGCCCAGGCCGCCTCGGCGGCCGCCGTCGGCGCGTATGCGCACGCGCAGCAGGTTGTTGCGCGTCAGCAGGTCCGCGGGAAGGTCCACGTAGCGCGGCGCCTTCGCGTAGTCGGAGCCGTCGGGCGCGCCGAGCTCACCCTTTTCCTGCAGCAGCACGCCATTGAGTTCCAGCGAGTAGGCGTTGCCGATGCGCGAGACGTAGAGCGCCTGCGGGCCCGAGGGCGCCTGCGGCAGCGCGAAGGCGATGTCGAAGCGGGCGGTCCCCGGCAGGCCGTGCTGCTGGCGGTCCCAGTGGTAGGGCAGCGTCGCCGGCTTGTGCCGTGTGCCCGCGGACGTGACGGTGTCCACCTGCGCCTGGGTGAGCACCAGCATTTGCGCGCGGGCCGCCTGCGCCGCGAGGCAGGCGAAGAGCACGAAAGCGGTCAGTGCGAAGAAGCGCAGGCGTGCGGCGGCGCGGCTCTTCATCCGTCTCAGGTCCGCGCCGGCGGCTGCAGCAGCCCCAGCTGCGTCGCCTCGTAGACCGCCTCGCTGCGCGAGGACACGGCCAGCTTGGCGTACAGGCGCTTGATGTGCGTCTGCACCGTGTGGATGCTCACGTCCTGCAGTCGGGCGATGTCGGCGTAGGAGAAGCCGCGCGCGATCAGCTCCAGCACCTCCTGCTCGCGCGGCGCCAGCGCCGGCGCATCCGGCGCGGGTTCCGCTTCCTGGCGCAGGGGCTCGCGCCGGATGCGGTAGCGCGAGAGCACGCGCCGCGCGATCATGGGCGAGATCGGGGAGCCGCCGCGCTTGAGTTCGTGGATGACGCCGGCAATGTCGTCGGGCGAGGAATCCTTGTGGATGTAGCCCATGGCGCCGGCCTCGATGCTGGCCAGCACGTTCTCCTCGTCGCCGAACATCGAGATCACCACGGCCTCGCAGCCCGCGTCGCGGCGCAGCGCGCGCCGGATCACCTCCAGGCCGCTGCCATCGGGCAGGCCGATGTCGGCGAGCAGCACGTCCAGCGGCTCGTGCGGCGCATCCAGCCAGGCGAGCGCTTCCGCCACCGTGCCCACGCACCCGGCCAGCACCAGCGTGTCGTCGTGGCGCACCGCGTCCGCGAAGAACTCGCGTGTCGCGGTGTCGTCTTCCACCACCAGCACCCGCCAGCGCCCCATCGCCCTCCGCCCGTTCCTCGTTGAAGTGAGGCAAGGATAAACGAGCGGCATCTGCCGGCCGGGGGAGGGGCTTGTCCCGGTTTCATGGGATGGGCGCGTTGGCGCGCGCTCCGTGTAATCGCATCGCGGTCGGCATCCGCCCCGCTGCCCATGTCGAAGAAGGAGTTCCCAATGAGGAGTGCATCGAAGTCCCTGCTGGCGCTGTGCGCCGGCGTGGCCCTGCTGGCCAGCGGCTGCGGCGGCGGAGGAGGCGGCGACGGAGGGTCCGCCAGCCTGCCACCCGTCAACCAGCCCGTGACGCCCGCGGCGGCCCAGCTCACGGGCACGGCGGCCACCGGTTCGGCGCTCGCCAACGCGCCCGTGGCCATCACCAACAGCGCGGGCAATTCGCCCTGCGTCGAGACGAGCATCACCACCAGCGCCCTCGGCGCCTACACCTGCACGCTGAAGGCCGGCGAGACGGCGCCCTTCTTCATCGTCGTGACCGATCCCACCGGCGACAAGCCGCCGATGGTGAGCGTGTCCACCACCACGCCGGCGGCCGGCGCCACGCTGACGCTGAACGTGACGCCGCTCACGACCGCCATCGTCGCCCAGCTCGCCTCGCCGCCCAATGCCCTGAGCGTGGTGAATGCGCGCGCCGTCGACGCCACGCAGCTGGCCGCGATCAAGACCAACGTCGTGGCGCAGCTGCAGTCCGTGCTGGCCGCGATCGGCATGCCGGCGGGCTACGACCCCTTCAGCACCGCGATCACCGCCGCCTCGCCCGGCACCACCGGCAACACCGCGGACCTGGTGCTGGACGTCGTGAAGGTCACCACCGATCCCGCCAGCGGCCAGCCCGCCATCCTCACCGTGGACAGCCAGGTCCCGGTGGTGCTGGCCACGGCCAACGCCGCGGGCAGCGCGCTGCCCGCGCCCGCCACCTCGGTGTCCACGCTCTCGGCCGGCACGCAGGTGGCGGCGCAGGCGCTCAACGCCTGCTTCGCGGTCCCCCTGGCGACCCGCGTGACGTCCACCGACACCACCATCGCCGCCAGCGACGGGGGTCCGGACATCGACGGCGCTGCACCGGAATGCCAGGACATCGTCGCCGACCCCGCCAACGCCGCGGGCATGGACTTCCTGCACAACGGCTACGACGGCGGCCAGTTCCTCTATGGCTTGATGACCAGCGACACCATGACGGGCGCGAAGTTCAGCGTCCCCGATGTCATGGCCTACAACCCGGCCTCCACCACCGCCGCGCCCGGGTCCTTCAACGCGCTGGACCGCGTCACCCTCAACTTCCGCTACGTGGACGCGAACGGCAACCCTGGCAACTTCATCACGGTGGCCGCGCGCATTCCCGGCGCCAGCACCAGCACGCACCCGACCGAATGGTGGGTCACCGGCAACCAGCAGGCCGTGGACGTGTCCGTGAAGCTCGTGATGCGGCGCTCGGAGCAGTTCAACGCCGCGGCCACCAGCAATCCCAGCGCCTTCATGAGTGGCGTGCAGTTCCTGGTCAACCCCATCGGTCCCGGCAGCGTGCGCAACGGCCAGCCGCTGCACATGGCCCGCATCACCGGGCCCGGCCTGCCCGCCGCGGGTGTGGTCTACATCGTCTCGCCCAATCCCGCGCAGACCTGGATGGACCTGTGGAACAAGACCGGCAGCCTGACGGTGGGCAGCGAATGCGGCAACGGCGGCGCGTCCACCAACTGCAACAACATCTGGCTGGAGCAGACGGCGGGCCTCACGGGCACGGCCGCGACGACGCTGGCCGCCAACCTGTCCAACAACGCGAGCGTCCGCATGACCTGGGTGCAGCCTGGTGAAGCCTTCGATCCGTCGCTCTTCGTGCGGCCCGCGCAGTACCACTTCGAGCTGTTCTACGGCACGAACACGGGCACCGCGGACGTGACGGTGAACAAGTCGCTGCTGTCGGACCTGGTGCGTGCGACGCAGGGCGCCAGCCTGCCGTGGAACACGCCGGGCACGCAGCTGCTCGCCGCGCTGGACCCCGCTGGCGCACTGGCCGGTGCGCAGAGCGCCCTGACCGTGGACTGGACGCTCAACGCGTCGGCCCAGCAGATCGGCAACGCGCAGGGCATGGTCTCGTCGGGCACCTACGGCCCGCAGAAGAACGTGCCGCGCGGCGCGAGCTCGGTGGTGCTGGACAACCAGACGGTGATGCCCTTCACCACGAGCACCACGCGTGCGATCCTGCTCGGTTACCGCATGCTCGATGGCAGCAGCAAGTCGGCCGTGTACCGATACAACTGAAGCCCGTTCTCCTGCAAGCAGCCGCCGGCGTCCCGCGCCGGCGGTTTTTTTTCGCAGGTGTGAGACAGCCACGGGTTATGCCGCCCTGGTCCTGCGCTGCGGCCATGTGCAAAGGTGCTTCCTCCGGCGCGGCCGGAACTCGCATCAGGAGCCACGGCACTCATCGTCGCGGCAGGCGGCGTGCGGTGCAGGCCCGCATAAGGGGGCAGCGCCTGCAAGCCGGTCCCGGCGGCGGAGCACGGCTCGAGAGCGTCAGCGTCGAGCCGCGCGTACGTTTCATGCTGACGCGGCACTTGTC
>FTHB01000035.1_pt1 | contig 19144 bp, 11 predicted proteins | sample 1640851 | NCBI WGS metagenome assembly FTHB01 (sample SAMEA3914788, study PRJEB12502) | metagenome | biome: forest; material: soil | place: Canada | collected 2011-07-03 | depth 0.1 m
CGAGCTGATGATGCTGGCCGCCGGGCCGTACGCCCTGCCCTTCATCCGCGAGGCGATGGAGGCGGGCTACCAGGGCGACTACGTGGGCGCCGCCTACATCGCGCCGCTGGCCGCCACCTACTTCAACATGCGCAAGACCACGATCTACGGCGGCTCCAACGAAGTCCAGCGCAACATCGTCGCGCAGACGGTCCTGGGCTGAGGAGACACGACATGGACTTCAATTTCACCGACGACCAGGAACAGCTGCGCGACGCCGTGCGCAAGTGGGTGGACCGCAGCTACACCTTCGAGCGCCGCCAGGGCATCGCCAGGGCGGGCGGCTTCGAACGCGGCGCCTACAACGAGCTGGCGGAGCTGGGCCTCACCGGCCTCTACGTCCCCGAGGACCACGGCGGCATGGGCATGGGCCCGATCGAAGCGATGGTGGTGCTGGAAGAACTGGGCCGCGGCATCGTGCTGGAACCGCTGGGCGCAACGCTGGTCGCGAGCGGCGTCATCGCGGGCTACGCACCCGAGGCGCTCAAGTCGCAGTGGCTGCCGAAGATCGCCTCGGGCGAAGCGCTGGTCGTGCTCGCGTACCAGGAGCGCAAGGCGCGTTACCGCCTGGACCAATGCGAAGCCACGGCCGCGCAATCCGGCGGCGGCTGGAAACTCTCCGGCGAGAAGAGCATCGTGCCCGCCGGCGACCAGGCCGACGCCTTGCTGGTGACCGCCAGGGTGAACGGCAAGATCGCGCTGTTCCTCGTGGAGCGCAACGCGCAGGGCGTCACGAGCCGCGGCTATCCCACCATGGACGAAGCGCGCGCGGCGGAAGTGAAGTTCCAGGACGCGGCGGCCACGCTGGTGAGCGAGGACGGCCTGACGGCCCTGCAGCACGCGGTGGACATCGGCATCGCCTGCACCTGCGCCGAAGCCGTGGGGGTGATCGACAAGACGATGCTGCTCACCGCCGAATACATGAACACGCGCAAGCAGTTCGGCGTGACGCTGGCCACCTTCCAGGCCCTGCGCCACCGCATGGCCGACATGAAGATGCAGCAGGAGCTGGCGCGGTCCATGAGCTACTACGCGTCGCTCAAGCTCAATGCGCCGGCGGAAGAACGCCGCCGCGCCATGGCGCGTGCCAAGTACCAGCTGGGCGTGGCGATGCGCTTCGTCGGCCAGAACTCGGTGCAGCTGCATGGCGGCATCGGCGTGACGGACGAATACGTCGGCAGCCACTACTTCAAGAAGCTCACGGCGCTCGAACTGGTATACGGGGACACCCTGCACCACCTCGGCGAGGTGTCGGAGAGAATGCAGGACACCGCCGGCGTGTTCGCCTGACCCGGTTCACACCGACGACGACGCCCGCGACCCGCGGGCGTTTTTTTTGCAGGAGACAAAAGCATGACGACGCGGCGACAGGTCCTCGCCCTTCCCTTCTCGCTCGCGGCAGCCAGCCTGGTGGGCGCGTGCGCCACCCATCCCTTCATGAGCGATCCGCATCCCCCCATCGTCTTCGTGCACGGCAACGGCGACTCGGCCGCCCTGTGGCAGACGACGATCTGGCGCTTCGAATCGAACGGCTGGCCGCGCGAGCGCCTGTATGCGATCGACATCCCCTACCCCACGGCGCGCGCCGAGGACGACAAGCCGGAAGCCGGGCGGACGTCGACCGCGGAGCAGATGGCGTACCTGCGCTCGGAAGTGGAGAAGGTGCTGCAGGCCACCGGGGCGAAGCAGGTGGTCCTCGTGGGCAACTCGCGCGGCGGCTACGCCATCCGCAACTACATCCAGAACGGCGGCGGCGCGGACAAGGTGAGCCACGCGATCCTGGGCGGCACGCCCAACCACGGCGTGTGGAACGTTCCGGGCCGCGCGCCGGGCAACGAGTTCGCCGGCAACGGGCCTTTCCTGCAGGCGCTGAACGCACCGAAGGATGCGAACGGCGACGAGGTGGCCGGCCCGGTGAAGTGGCTCACGCTGCGCTCCGACGGCAACGACAAGTACGCGCAGCCGCTGGGCACCTGGCTCGGCGACGCGAAGCTCGCGACGGGGGTCACCTACGAAGGCCCGGCCCTGAAAGGTGCGACCAACCTGGTGCTGCCGCGCGCCGATCATCGCGAGACCTCGTTCTCGCCGGCGGCCTTCGAGGCCGCGTACCGCTTCATCACGGGACAGGCGCCGAAGACGCTGGACATCGTCCCCGAAGAACGCATCGCGCTGGCCGGGAAGGTGTTCGGACTGGGCGTGTCCTCCACCGACCCGGCGAGCGGCAACATGCCCAACGACCTGCCGCTGCCCGGCGCGCGCCTGGAGATCTTCGCGGTGGACCCCGCCACGGGCGAGCGGCGCGGTCCCGCTGCACTGACGCAGGTGATCGCGAACGACGGCGCGTGGGGACCGCTCACGGCCCGGCGCGACACGCCGTACGAGTTCGTCATCGCCGCGGACGGCTATGCGACGACGCACATCTACCGCAGCCCCTTCCCGCGCTCCAGCGGCATCGTGAACCTGCAGCCGGAACGCATCGCGGCGTCCGACCGCTCGGCCTCGTCGCTCGTGCTGTTCACGCGGCCGCGCGGCTACTTCGATCCGGCGCGCGACCGCATGGTGTTCGACGGCCAGAGCCCGCCGCCCGGCGTGCTGCCCGGCGCGGGCGTGTCCACGTCGCGCATCAGGCCGACAGGCCCGCAACGCGCGGTGGTGGCGGAGTTCAACGGGGAACGCGTGGTGGGCCGCAACTGGCCCGCGGCGAACAACGAGGTCTCGGTGCTGGAGCTGGCGTACTGAGCGCGCTGCGCCCGGCGCGAGCGCGCTAGCTGTCGTGCAGCCGCGAGTTCTTGGGCAGGTGCGCCATCAGGAACTCCATCTGGTCCGCCAGGATGCGGCGGTTGCGCAGGATGAAGTCTTCCCACAGGCTGGGCACGTAGGGCGTGTACAGCAGCGACATGCCCGCCTGCTCCGGCGTGCGGCTGCCCTTGCGGTGGTTGCAGGCACGGCAGGCCGTCACCACGTTCATCCAGTGGTCCTTGCCGTTCTGGGCGAAGGGAATGATGTGCTCGCGCGTGAGTTCTTCCTCATGGAAGTGGTCACCGCAATACGCGCAGACATTGCGGTCTCGCGAGAACAGCTTGCCGTTGGTGAGTCCCGGCTTCAGTTCGAAGGGGTTGATGTTCGGCACGCCCTTGGTGCCGATGATGCTGTTGACCGTGATGATCGACTGCCGGCCGCTGGCGGCATTGAAGCCCCCATGGAAGACGGCGACCTCCGCCCCTGCCTCCCAGCGCACCTGGTCGGCGGCATAGTGCAGCACGGCTTGCTCCAGCGAAATCCACGACTGGGGCAGGCCCTGGGCCGACAGCTTCAACACCTTCAAAACGCGCCTCCATTCAACGACGAACAGACCGACAGCGCTTCCAGGAGCCCGGACCGCGACGAAACGGACCAGGCTCCCCAGCGTGAGAGACAATATACCGTGTTTTCATGATGCGCCTGTGTCAGGCCATCGGTGCGTTGGCCATGTCCAACGGACACGGCCTGCTATCAAAAAGATACCACTGCGATGCAGATCCTGCGCGGCTTCCACCATCCCCAGATCGCGAAGGCGTGCGCGCTCACCATCGGCAACTTCGATGGCGTGCACCGCGGCCACCAGGCGATGCTGGCGCTGCTGAACAACGAGGCGCGCCACCGTGGCGTGCCCAGCTGCGTGCTCACGTTCGAGCCGCACCCGCGCGACTACTTCGCCTCGGTGCATCGCAAGCCGGAACTCGCGCCCGCGCGCATCGCCACCTTGCGCGACAAGCTCACGGAGCTGGCCAAGTGCGGCGTGGACCAGTGCATCATCCTCAAGTTCGATGCGCGCCTGTCCAGCCAGGTTCCCGAGGCCTTCATCTCCGACGCGCTGGTGAAGGGCCTCGGTGCGAAGTACGTGCTGGTGGGCGACGACTTTCGTTTCGGTGCCAAGCGCGCCGGTGACTACGCGATGCTGGATTCGGCCGGCAGCCGGCTGGGCTTCGACGTCGCGCGCATGAACAGTTACGAAGTGCATGGCCTGCGTGTGTCGAGCTCGGCGGTCCGCGAGGCGCTCGCGCGCGGCGACATGGCCGGCACCGCGGCCCTGCTCGGCCGGCCCTACAGCATCAGCGGCCACGTGGTCCATGGCCGCAAGCTGGGGCGCGACCTCGGGTTCAAGACCCTCAACCTGCGGTTCTCCCACTGGAAGCCCGCAGCCAGCGGCATCTTCGCGGTCACGGTCCACGGGCTGGATGCCCGTCCTCTCGAAGGCGTGGCCAACCTGGGAATCCGCCCCTCCCTGGACCCGCGCGACGTCAATGGCGGGCGGGTGCTGCTGGAGACGCATGCGTTCCAATGGCCGGCCCATCTCGGGGAAGAAGGGGGCTACGGTAAAATCATCCGGGTGGAACTCCTGCACAAACTGCACGACGAGCTGCGCTACGACAGCCTCGAGGCCCTGCAGTCGGGCATCGCGCGCGACTGCGAAGCCGCGCGTGCCTTCTTCGCGTCCACGCACGCCGAAACGCGGCGGCAGACCACGCGCGACCGAATTTAGCGACCTTGTCACCGGCGGCCCCTGCCGCCCACCGCCCACGCGCCACGGCGGCCGTGGATGACCGGGCCCCGCCCGGCCCGACAAGTTCGCAAAGGCTTCCCATGACCGACAAGACCGACTACCGCGCCACCCTGAACCTGCCCGACACGCCCTTCCCCATGCGCGGGGACCTGCCCAAGCGCGAGCCGGGCTGGGTGAAGCAGTGGGAGGACGAAGGCCTGTACAAGCGACTGCGCGAGGCGCGTTGCGGGCGGCAGAAGTTCATCCTGCACGACGGCCCGCCCTACGCGAACGGCCAGATCCACATGGGTCACGCCGTCAACAAGATCCTGAAGGACATGATCGTGAAGTCGCGCCAGCTCAAGGGGCTGGACGCGGTCTACATCCCCGGCTGGGACTGCCACGGTCTGCCCATCGAGAACGCGATCGAGAAGAAGTACGGCCGCAACCTGCCGCGCGACGAGATGCAGGCGAAGAGCCGCGCCTTCGCGACGGAGCAGATCGCGATCCAGATGGCGGACTTCAAGCGCCTGGGCGTGCTGGGCGACTGGGAGCATCCCTATCGCACCATGGACTTCAGCAACGAGGCCGACGAGATCCGCGCGTTCAAGCGCGTGATCGAGCGCGGCTTCGTCTACCGCGGCCTGAAGCCCGTGTACTGGTGCTTCGACTGCGGCTCGTCGCTGGCGGAGTTCGAGATCGAGTACGCGGACAAGAAGTCGCAGACGATCGACGTGGGGTTCAAGGCGAACGAGCCGGGGAAGGTGGCTGCGGCCTTCGGCGTGCCCGCCGCCGGCAGCGATATCTTCGCCGTCATCTGGACCACCACGGCCTGGACCATCCCCGCGAACCAGGCGCTGAACCTGAACCCCGAGATCGTCTACGCGCTGGTCGAGACGCCGCGTGGCCGCCTCATCGTCGCCGAGTCGCTGGTCGAGAAATGCCTGGCCCGCTACAAGCTCGAAGGCCAGGTGCTCGCCACGACGGTGGGCAAGAACCTCGGCGGCCTGGAGTTCCAGCATCCGCTGTACGACGTGGACGCCGGCTACCGGCGCCTGTCGCCCGTGTACCTGGCCGACTACGCCACGGCGGAAGACGGCACCGGCATCGTCCACTCCTCGCCTGCCTACGGCCTCGACGACTTCAACAGCTGCGTCGCCCACGGCCTGAAGTACGACGACATCCTGAACCCCGTGCAGGGCAACGGCTCGTACGCGCCGGACTTCGCGCTGTTCGGCGGCGAGAACATCTGGAAGGCGGTGCCGCACATCATCGCGACGCTGGAGCAGGCCGGCCGCCTGTTCGCCACCGAGAGCATCGTCCACAGCTATCCGCACTGCTGGCGCCACAAGACGCCGGTGATCTACCGCGCCGCGGCGCAGTGGTTCATCCGCATGGACCAGGGCGAAGGCGTGTTCACGAAGGACAAGGCGCCCGACACGCTGCGCAACATGGCGCTGCGCGCGATCGAGGAGACCAGCTTCTTTCCGGAGAACGGCAAGGCGCGGCTGCGCGACATGATCGCGGGCCGGCCCGACTGGTGCATCAGCCGGCAGCGCAGCTGGGGCGTGCCCCTGCCCTTCTTCCTGCACAAGGACTCGGGCGAGCTGCATCCGAAGACGATGGAGATCCTCGACGTCGCCGCCGGGATGGTGCAGGCGGGCGGCATCGAAGCCTGGAGCAAGGCGAGCCCCGAGGAGATCCTTGCCAGGGTCGGGGCCGCGGCCGATGCGCCGGATTACACCAAGAGCCAGGACATCCTGGAGGTCTGGTTCGATTCGGGCACCACGCACACGACGGTGCTCAAGGGCTCGCACCCGGGCACCGCCCACGAGAACGGCCCCGAGGCCGACCTCTACCTGGAAGGCCACGACCAGCACCGCGGCTGGTTCCACTCCTCGCTGCTCACCGCCTGCGCCATGTACGGCCGCGCCCCCTATCGCGGCCTGCTCACGCACGGCTTCACGGTGGACAGCCAGGGCCGCAAGATGTCCAAGTCGATGGGCAACGGTGTCGATCCGCAGGAGACCAGCAAGAAGCTGGGCGCCGAGATCATCCGCCTGTGGGTGGCCGCCTCCGATTACTCGGGCGACATCGCCGGCGACGACAAGATCCTCGCGCGCGTCGTCGACGCCTACCGGCGCATCCGCAACACGCTGCGCTTCCTGCTCGCCAACGTGAGCGACTTCGATCCCGCGCAGGACGCGGTGCCGCTGGCCGAGATGCTGGAGATCGACCGCTACGCGCTCGCGCGCGCGGCCGAATTCCAGTCCGAGGTGCTGGCCCACTACGAGGTGTACGAGTTCCACCCGGTGGTCGCCAAGCTGCAGGTGTACTGCTCGGAGGACCTGGGCGCCTTCTACCTGGACGTGCTGAAGGACCGCCTGTACACCACGGCCCCGAAGTCGCCGGCGCGCCGCAGCGCGCAGACGGCGCTGTGGAACATCACGCACGCCATGCTGCGCTGGATGGCGCCCTTCCTGTCGTTCACGGCGGAAGAAGCCTGGAAGTTCTTCGGCAGCTCCGAGTCGATCTTCCTGGAGGAGTACGCGGAAATCGGCAGCGCCGACACCGCGCTGCTCGCGAAATGGAACCGCATCCGCGCGATCCGCGACCTGGCGAACAAGGAGATCGAGGCGCTGCGCGAAAAGGGCCGCGTCGGCTCCTCGCTGCAAGCCAACCTCGCGATCACCGCTGCGCCCGAGGACCACGCGCTGCTCGCGGCCCTGGGCGAGGACCTGAAGTTCGTGTTCATTGCATCGGAGGTGAGATTGCACACGGGTGAAGCGCTGGCCATCGCGGCCCATCCCAGCACGCACGCCAAGTGCGACCGCTGCTGGCACTGGAGGGCCGACGTCGGCAGCGACCCGGCGCATCCTGCGCTGTGCGGCCGCTGCGTGAGCAACCTGTTCGGAGCCGGCGAAGCCCGGGTGCACGCCTGATGGCCCGCGGCACCTCGCTCATGGGCCAGGCCGGCGGCCCGCAGGGCATGCTGCCCTGGCTCGGACTGGCGCTGATCGTGCTGATCGTCGACCAGTTCACCAAAGTTCTCATCCTCGGCTACTACCAGTTCGGCGCGTCGACGACGGTCACGTCCTTCTTCAACATCGTGCGGGCGCACAACACGGGCGCGGCCTTCTCGTTCCTCGCGGCGGCCTCGGGCTGGCAGCGCTGGCTGTTCGCCGGCATCGCGGTCGCGGCGGTGCTGTTCATCCTGTACCTGCTGCGCACGCATGCGGGCCAGAAGCTGTTCTCCTTCTCGCTGGCATGCATCCTGGGCGGCGCGATCGGCAACCTGGTGGACCGGCTGCTGCGCGGCTACGTCGTGGACTTCCTGCAGTTCCACTGGCACGAGAGCTGGTACTTCCCGGCCTTCAACGTGGCCGACACCGCCATCACCATCGGCGCCGCCGGCCTGATCCTCGACGAACTCCTGCGCGTGCGCCGCAGCAAATAAGCCGGGGCGCCCGGGCAACAGGCCGGTAAAAAGCCCGGGACGCGCCGCAGGGCCGCGGCGTATCATTGCTTCAAACATGAAGCATTTGTTGAACCTGCTGGCGGCCGTGGCGCTGTTGGTGTGGGGCACATACCTCGTACGCACCGGCATCCTGCGCGTCTTCGGCGCCAACCTGCGCCACGTGCTCGCGCGCAGCATGGGCAACCGGTTCACGGCGGCGCTGTCCGGCATCGGCGTGACGGCGCTCGTGCAATCGAGCAATGCCACCGCGCTCATCACCTCCGCGTTCGTGGGCCAGGGGCTGATCCGGCTGCCCGCGGCGCTCGCCGCGATGCGGGGCGCCGACATCGGCACGGCGCTGATCGCCGTCCTGTTCTCGTTCGACCTGTCCTGGCTCTCGCCGCTGCTGATCTTCGTGGGCGTCGTGCTGTTCATCGCGCGCCAGGCCTCGACCGGGGGACGGGTGGGCCGCGTGCTGATCGGGCTGGGCCTCATGCTGCTCGCCCTGAGCCTGGTCACCGCCTCCACCCAGGTCCTGACCCGCAGCCCCGCGGTGCGCGCGCTGCTGGAGTCGGTGCAGAGCGACCTGCTGCTGGAGATCACGGTCGGCGCGGTGCTGGCGATCGTCTCCTATTCCAGCCTCGCGGTGGTCCTGCTGATCGCCACCCTGGCGGCGTCGGGCGGCATCCCGCTGGAAGTCGCCCTGGGACTCGTCCTCGGCGCCAACCTCGGCAGCGGCGCGCTGGCGGTGATCACCACCGCGCGTTCCAGCGTGCAGGCCAGGCAGCTGCCCGTGGGCACCTTCGCCTTCAAGCTGCTGGGCGTGCTCGCCACGGCGCCCCTGGTCGGCTGGTGGCTGACCCACGTGCGTCCCTACCTTGGCGACACCGTGAGCGTCGTCGTCCTGTTCCACCTGATGTTCAACGTGGTCGTGGGCATCGCGTTCATCGGGCTGACCGACATCATGGCGAACTGGGTGCAGCGGCTGATGCCCGTGGACCGCGCCCCCGCGCTGGAGCGGCTGCAGCACCTCGACCCGTCGGCTCTCGCGACGCCGTCGCTCGCGATCTCCAATGCCGCCCGCGAAGCCCTGCACCAGGCCGACATCGTCGAGACGATGCTGGTGGGCATGCTGCGGGTGATCAAGGAAAACGACCAGCGACTGGCCGAAGACCTGCGCAAGATGGACGACACCGTCGACCAGCTCTACTCCGCCATCAAGTACTACCTCACCAAGATCTCGCGCGAGTCGCTGTCGGAAGAAGAGAGCCGGCGCTGGACCGACATCATCAGCTTCACGATCAACATGGAGCAGATCGGCGACATCGTCGAACGCGTGCTGCTGGACATCGAGGACAAGAAGATCAAGAAGGGGCGCAGCTTCTCCGACGCGGGCATGGCGGAGATCTGCGAGCTGCACGCACGCCTGGTCGACAACCTGCGCCTGGGCATGAGCGTCTTCCTGAACGGCTCGGTGCGCGACGCGCAGAAGCTGCTGGAGGAGAAGGCGCGCTTTCGCGACCTGGAGCGCGCCTATGCGGGCACGCACCTCATGCGCCTGTCCGAGAACACGGTGCAGAGCATCGAGACGAGCTCGCTGCACCTGGACCTCATCAGCGACCTGAAGCGCATCAACTCGCACATCTGCTCGATCGCCTACCCCATCCTGGATTCGGCCGGCGCGCTGGCGCCCAGCCGCTTCCGGCAGGTCATGCCGGAGCAGCCGTCCCGGGCGTCGTAGGCGCCGCGCCGGTGGCGGGCAAGGCCTCCACGTCCTGCACCTGCTCGCGCAGCTTGCGGCAGTAAGCCACCAGGCCCTCCAGCTCCGTCGACTTGTCGAAGCAGGCATCGGCGCCCAGCTGCTGGCAGCGCCAGCGCACGTCGCGCGAGGAATGGTTGGACAGCACCACGATCTTCTGGCCCTGCTTGCGCCGGCGGCAGGCTTCCAGCACGTTCATGCCGCTGCCCTCGCGCAGGAACAGGTCGATGATGGCCAGGTCCCAGGGGTTGGCGGCCAGCCAGCGCGTGGCCTCGTGCTCGGACTCGGTGGTGCCGACCGGCTCGAAGTGGGCCAGTTCCTTCAGGGTCTCGATGAGGTTGTCCCGGATCGTCGAGCTGTCCTCGACGATGTAGGCGCGAAACGTCATGGGCTTTCTCCAGCGGCGGGGCTCGTGCGGCACCGTCCTTTGCCCGAACTGTAGGGTCCGCCTGAAGAAGCCGCTGACAGCCCCGGGGCCATGCGGCTGTAGGAAACGGCAACTCAGGGATGGGCGAAGTGCGCGGCCAGCAGGATGAGTGCGGCGTCGACGGTGAACTCGTCGCGCTCCAGCGCAGCGCAGAGCGCGTCCGGCGGCATGCACGCGAAGGCCGCGACCTCGCCGTCCTGGTTGTCCGGTCGCACGCCTTCCACCAGTACGCAGGTGGACCAATGGAGGTCCTCGACGATGTAGCCGTGCGCGAGCTCGCGCATGGGCCGGCGCGTGGCGATGCAGCCACCGGCGCGCAGGGAGTGAAGTTGCTGCGGCCGCAGGCCCGCCTCCTCCCAGCTTTCGCGCGCCAGGCCGTCCTCCAGCGACTCGCCCACGGGCACGAGTCCGCCCACGAGCGTGTCCCACAGGCCCGGGTCCGTCGGTTTGTCGAAGGCACGCTGCTGCACCCAGACACCGCCGTCGGGCGCCACCGCCGTGAGGTGCACGGCCTGCGTCGCGATGCCCAGCGCGCGCACGGCGCCGCGCTCTATGGTGCCGAACGCCGTCCCCGCCTCTCCGCGCACCACAAGCTGCTCGTCGCGCCACACGTGCGCGAGGCCCGTGGCGCGCAAGCGGTCCGCGATCTGCGAGAACACCTGCGTGGGATCACCATCGCCCAGTCGCCAGCCTCGCGGGCCGTCGTCGCGCAGCAGCGGACCGCCCGCAAGGCCCGCACGCCGGAACAGGTCCGCCTCCACCGAGCCGATGCGCTCGCTGCCGCACGAGAGCGGCACGCGCGGGCGCAGCGGCGGCGCGACCGCGGCGGCAGCCAGGCGCGCACGCCAGGCCGCCGACGGGCGCGGCGCGTTCACAGCGTGAGGATGGTGCAGCCGGTGGTCTTGCGCGCTTCCAGCGCCTGGTGCGCCTCGCGCACCTGCGCCAGCGGGAAGCGCTGGTCGATGCGGATCTGCACCTTGCCGCTGGTGACCACGCCGAACAGGTCGTCCGCCATCTCCTGCGTGGACTCGCGCGTGGCGATGTGCGTGAACAGCGTCTGCCGCGTCACGTACAGCGAGCCCTTCACGCCCAGCATGCCGGGAGCGAAGGGCGCGGGCGCACCGGACGAATTGCCGAAGCTCGCCATCAGACCGAAGGGCCGCAGGCAGTCGAGCGACTTGTCCCAGGTGTCCTTGCCGACGGAGTCGTACACGACCTTCACGCCCTGGCCGCCGGTGATCTCCATGACGCGGGCCTTGAAGTCTTCCTTCGCGTAGTTGACGACGTGCGCCGCGCCCAGGGACTTGGCGAGCTGGCACTTCTCGTCGCTGCCGGCCGTGCCGATCAACTGCAAGCCCAGGGCGCGCGCCCACTGGCAGGCGATCAGGCCGACGCCGCCTGCGGCCGCATGGAACAGCACGTAGTCGCCCGGATGCAGGCCGCCCTGGGGCAGGGTGCGCTTGAGCAGGTACTGCGCCGTGAGCCCCTTGAGCATCATCGCGGCGCCGGTCTCGAAGCTGATGGCGTCGGGCAGCCTGCAGACGTTCTTGGCCGGCATGACGCGCACCTCGGAGTACGAGCCCGGAGGATGGCTCGCATAAGCCGCACGGTCGCCGGTCTTCAGGTGCGCGACGCCCGGTCCCACGGCCTCGATGACGCCGGAGCCTTCCATGCCCAGCGTGAGCGGCATGGCCATGGGGTACAGGCCGCTGCGCTGGTAGACGTCGATGAAGTTCAGGCCGATGGCCTTGTGCCGGATGCGGATCTCGCCGGGGCCGGGGTCGCCCACCTGCACGTCCACCAGTTCCATCTGCTCGGGGCCGCCATGCTGGCGGATCTGGACCGCTTTGCTCACGTTTGAGTCTCCTGCTTGCCGTCTGTGGGGGGAATTCGCGCGCATCCTGCCACGAATCCGGCCGGGACGCCTGCGCGGGGATACGCAGGGCTCCGTTAAAGTGCGCGGCTGCCTTCGCCATGAACCAGCGCCTCACCGCCTCCACCGCCGTCCTCCTCACCCTGCCGCCGCTGCTGTGGTCGGCCAACGCGGTGGTCGGGCGCGTCGTCTCGCCCCTCGTCCCGCCGCTCACGCTGAACTTCCTGCGCTGGGTGATCGCCTTCTTCATCCTGCTGCCCCTCACCTGGCGGGTGCTGCGCGCCGACAGTCCGCTGTGGGGACGGATGCGCCGCTTCGCGATGCTCGGCCTGCTGGGCGTGGGCTGCTACAACGCCCTGCAGTACCTGGCCCTGCGCACCTCCACGCCGATCAACGTGACGCTGGTGGGCTCCAGCATCCCGGCCTTCATGCTGGGACTGGGCGCGGCCTTCTTCGGCCAGCGCATCACGCAGCGGCAGGTGGCGGGCGCGGCGCTGTCCATCGCCGGCGTGCTGGTGGTGCTGGCGCAAGGCGAGTTCGCGCATCTCGCGCAGGTGCATTTCGTGGCGGGCGACCTGTACATGGTGGTCGCGACCGCGGCGTGGGCCTTGTACAGCTGGCTGCTCACGCGGCCCGGCGACCCTCCGGAGCTGCGCGGCCACTGGGCCAACTTCCTGATGGCGCAGCTCGTTCCGGGCCTGTGCTGGTCCGGCTTGTTCGCGGCGATCGAGACCGTCACGGTTCCGCAGGCCATCCAATGGGGCGCGCCGCTGGCCGCGGCGCTCGCCTTCATCGCGATCGGGCCGGCCGTGATCGCCTACCGCTGCTGGGGACTGGGCGTGCAGCGCGTCGGTCCCAACGTCGCGGGCTTCTTCTCCAACCTCTCGCCGCTGTTCGCGGCGATCTTCTCGGCCGCCTTCCTCGGCGAACCCCCGCACCTGTATCACGTGTTCGCCTTCCTGCTCATCGCTGGTGGCATCGTCGTGTCATCGCGCCGCTGACGCATAGCGGCTTCACGCGAGAAGTGGTGCTCGACAGGGAAGTAAGTCGCGCTCGCGAGCTGCAACCCCGATGACAAGGGGTAAGTGCAACCGCAGAATTCACCTCCCCACCGGTGCCGCAATGCGCAGCACCTGGGTGTTTTCGCAGCGAGGTGCACGCCATGCTTCGCGACCCTTCCCCCACGAAGGCGCCGGGCCCGTCGGCGCCGCCGGCGACTGCGGGCCACCGTCCGCTGGCACTCGCACTCGCACTGGCCGCCTGCTTCGCCGCCCCGCATGCGGTCGCGCAACCCGTGGGCGCGCAGGTGATCCACGGCACGGCGGTCCTCACGCCCAATGGCGCGAACCTCACGGTCACCACCACCAACGGGCCGGGCACGAACCACTCGGTCCTCAACTGGCAGAGCTTCAACGTCCCGGGCGGCACGAGGACCTGGTTCGCGCAGCCCAATGCAGCGAGCACCTCGATCAACCGCGTGGTCGGCCCGGATGCAAGCGGCATCTACGGGACGCTCGGTTCCAACGGACGCCTGGTGCTGGTGAACCCCGCCGGCATCGCGGTCGGTGCCGGCGCGGTGGTGGACACGGCGGGCTTCACCGCGTCGACGCTGCGCATGAGCGAGGCCGACGCGATCGCCGGGCGCATGCGTTTCGCCAACGACGGCAACGCGGGACCGCTCTCCGTGCAGGGACAGGTCGTCGCGCGCGGCGGCGACGTCGTGCTGATCGCGCCGCAGATCGAGGTGGGAGGCCAGGCCGTCGTGGAATCGCAAGGCGGCGCGACCATCCTCGCGGCAGGGCAGGCGGTGGAGATCACGGGGCGGGGGCTGGAAGGCATCCACTTCGACGTGCAGGCGCCGGACGACCGGGCGGTGAACCTGGGCACCCTGAAGGGCGACGCGGTCGGGATCTTCGCGGGAACGCTGCGGCATGGCGGCGTGATCCAGGCACAGACCGCGACCCTGGAGGGCGGCAAGGTCGTGCTGCGAGCGCTGAAGGACGTGGAGATCACCGCTGGCGCGAAGGTGCTGGCCGAAGGTGCCGCGGGCAAGCCGGGCGGCGGCATCGAAATCACTTCGGCGAGCGGCACGGTCCGTGTCGGCGTCGATGCGGTGGTGTCCGCCACCGGCGGCGACGGCGCAGCAGGCGGCAGCGTGCGCGTGCTCGCGCAACAGGGCTTGACGCAGATCGCGGGGACCCTGGAAGCCGCGTCGCGGCCCGCGACCGCGCTCGTTGCCCCCGCGCCTCCCGTCGCGCAAGGTGGGCGGGTCGAGGTGCTGGGACACGAGGTCCATCTGGACGCGACCGCGCGCATCGACGTCTCCGGCGACGCGGGCGGCGGCACCCTCCTGGTGGGCGGCGACTTCCAGGGCAAGAACGCCGACGTGATGAATGCGTGGAACACGACGGTGGCCGCCGGTGCGCAATTGGTGGCCGACGCGCGCGTGCACGGCAACGGCGGCAAGGTGGTCGTCTGGGCCGACAACGACACGCACTTCGCGGGCCACCTGAGCGCCCAGGGCGGTGAACAGGGCGGCGACGGCGGCTCGGGCGAGACCTCCGGGAGGCACCTGCTGTTCTTCCAGGGGACCGCGGACCTGTCGGCGCGGCGCGGGCGGCGGGGCACGCTGCTGCTCGATCCGGCCAACATCACCGTGGCCAACCCACCGCCCGCTCCGGACAAGAACGGCGACGGGACGACGGGGGACGACGTCACCGGCGACATCGCGGCCACCGACGACACCGGCGCGAACAGCCGCATCACCGCGACCGCGCTGGCCAGCCTCCTGAACACCAGCAACGTCACGCTATCGGCCACCAACGCGATCACCATCTCGTCCAACGTCGCCAAGACCGGCCCGTCCTTCAGCACGCTGGCCCTCAACGCCGACTCGATCTCCATCACCGGCTCCATCATCAGCAGCGTGCCCGGCATGAACCTGGCGCTCAACGCAGCGCACTCGGCGACGATCAGCGGGGACCTGCAGGCCGTGACGCTCACGAGCAGCGGACCCGTGCGCTTCAACGGAAGCACCCTGTACGGCGTCACCGTCGGCGCGAATCTCTCGCTCGCAAGCGGCAGTTCCGCCATCGTGCACACCGGGTTGCAACTCGCCAATGGCGCGACGCTCGACGTCGGGACCGCGTCGCTCTACTTCTCCGGCAGCCAGTCGGTGTCGGTCGCGGGCGGCAGCGGCTCGGCCACCCTCCAGAGCGAGGGCGCCGGCATCATCGTCAACTACAGCGGTGGCAACGACCAGCTCACCCTGGCGCAGGGCATCACGTACCGCGGCTGGGGCTCCATTTCCAGCTACTCCGGCACCGGCGGGCTGATCAACCACGGCACCATCGAGGCGAACGGGACGGTGTCGATGACGCTGTCCATCACGACCGCGAACTTCACCAGCAACAACCCGAGCCAGGTCGTCAACAACGGCAGCGGCACCCTGCGCATCGCGCCGTCGAACCGGTGGACGAACAACGGCGACATCATCGTGAACAGCGGCACGGTGGAACTCGATTCAGGCACGCTGTTGAACGGCTCCGGCGGCACGCTCGCCCTCAACGGCGGGGCGCTGGTCATAGGCGGCAGCCTGGTGCTCGCCGACCTGGCGGGCAGCGGCAGCTTCACGCGCAACGCGGGCACCACCGTCACGCTCACCGGGGACATCGACCTGGCCGGCCAGATCCTGGACATAGGCGCGAGCACCTTCAGGACCGGCGGCCTCACCGCGGTGCAGGACGTCGCCCTGCGCAACGGCACGCTCAGGAGCAACGACGGGACGAAACTCAGTGGCTACGGCACGCTCGATGGCATCATCATCGGCAGTGACCTCACGTTCGCGGGAGGCAGTTCCTTCGATATCCGCAACGGCCTGAGACTGGCCAACGGCGTCACTGTCGATGGCAATGCCACCAGCTTTTACCTGCGCGGTTCGACCGACCAGTCCCTCCTGGCCATCGGTGGCGGCGGCACCGCCACATTCCGCAGCAGCGGCGGCTTCTTCTACAACGCCTATGACGCGCCGATCACCTTCACAGTCGGCGCGGGCATCACCTACCGAGGCTCCGGCGGTTTCTACAGCTACAACAGTGGAACGATACGGAACTACGGCACCGTCGAGGCCACGGACCCGGGCCGCACGCTCGCCTTCGAGGGCAACGCCTTCATCAACGCCGCAGGCGCGCTGGTGCACAGCAGCGGCGGCAATCTCTCCATCGCCCCGAACAGCTTCAGCAACCAGGGCACGATCGCCAACGACGGCGGCAACCTCACCATTGCCGCAGTCAACACCCTGGACAACACCGGCTCCATCGCACTGAACGCGGGCACGACCTATCTCGGCGGAACGTTCACGCCCGCGGCGCTGTCCAGCGGCTACACACGACTGGACGGCAGCAACGTGATTCTCACCGGGACGCTGGAGCTCTGCTCCGCCACGCTGGACATCGGCTCCGCCGGCCTGTTCGGGACCGGGGGCCTTACGTCCATGCAAGGCGGCACATTGAAGCACGGCACGGTGGTGAGCGTCGACGGCACGCCCTTGCGAGGCTATGGGGCGTTGGACCAGATCACCATAGGCAGCAACCTCACCTTCGCAGGAAGCAGTTCCTTCGACATTCGCAACAACCTGGTGCTCGCCAATGGCATCACGGTCGACAGCAATACCACGAGCTTCTACCTGCGCGGCTCGAGCGACCAGTCCATCCTCGCCGACGGCGAAGGCGGGCGTGCCACGGTCCAGAGCAGTGGCGGCTTCTTCTACAACGCCTACGACGCGTCGACCACCTTGACCCTGGGTTCCGGCATCACTTACCGAGGCTCCGGCGGTTTCTACAGCTACAACAGTGGAACGATCAGGAACAACGGCACCATAGCCGCCACGGACCCGGGACGCACCCTCGGCCTCGCGGGCAACTCCTTCGTCAACGCCGCAGGCGCGCTGGTGCACAGCAGCGGCGGAAATCTCTCGATCTCCCCGACCAGCTTCAGCAACCAGGGCACGATCGCCAACGACGGCGGCAACCTCACCATTGCCGCGGTCGACGCCCTGGACAACACGGGCTTCATCACGCTGAACGCGGGGACGACGTATCTCGGCGGAACGTTCACGCCCGCGGCGCTGTCCAGCGGCTACACGCGGCAGGACGGCAGCAACTTGATCCTCACCGGCACGCTGGACCTGGGCACCACCACGCTGGACATCGGCTCGGCCGGCCTCTTCGGGACCGGTGGACTCACGTCCGTCCAAGGCGGTACGTTGGAGCACGGCACCGTGGTGAGTGTCGACGGCACGCCGCTGCGGGGCTATGGGGCGCTGGATCGCATCGCCATAGGCAGCGACCTCACGTTCGCGGCAAGCAGCTCGTTCGACATTCGCAACAACCTCGAGCTTGCCAACGGCATCACGGTCGACAGCAACACCACGAGCTTCTTCCTGCGCGGCTCGAGCGATCAGGCCATCTTCGTCGGCGGCGAGGGTGGCACGGCCACCATCCGCAGCAGTGGCGGCTTCTTCTACAACGCCTACGATGCGCCGATCACGCTGACCCTGGGCTCCGGCGTCAGCTACCGCGGCTCGGGAGGCTTCTACAGCTACAACAGTGGAACGGTACGGAACAATGGCACCGTCGACGCCACCGACGCCTATCGCACGCTGAGTCTCTCGGGCAACGCTTTCGTGAATGCGTCCGGAGGACTGGTCCGAAGCAGCGGCGGCGACCTCGCCATCGCCCCGACCAGCTTCAGCAACCAGGGCGTGATCGCCAACGACGGCGGCAACCTCACCATCGCCGCCGTCAACGCGCTGGACAACACCGGTTCCATTGCATTGAACGCGGGGACGACGTACCTCGGCGGGACCTTCACCCCGGCGGCCCTCGCCAGCGGCTACTCGCGAGCAGCCGGCAGCAACGTGATCCTCACCGGCACGCTGGAGCTGTGCGCCACCACGCTGGACATCGGCTCGGCCGGCCTCTTCGGCATCGGCGGACTCACGTCGATGCAAGGCGGGACCCTGAAGCACGGCACGCTGGTCAGCACGGACGGCACGCCGCTTCAAGGTTACGGCACGCTGGACGGGCTGACCCTGCGCAGCGACCTGTCCACCGGCACCGGCGGCAACTCGTTCTATCTCCACGGCGGGCTGCAGCTCGCCGATGGGGTCACGTTCAGCAGCAACAACACCAGCTTCTATCTCACCGGAGGCGACCAGGCGATCTCGGTGGCGGGAAGCGGCGGCAGCGCGACGATCCAGAGCACCGGTGGCAGGTTCTACAACGCCTGGGACGGCAGCGACGCGGTTCTCACGCTGGGCGAAGGCATCACCTACCGCGGTTCCGGCGGCTTCTACAACTACGGAGACGCCGCGCTCGTGAACCGGGGCACGATCGCTGCCACGGCGTCCGGCTACTCCTACCTGTACATCATCGGCGGCAGCTTCAGCAACTACGGAACGCTCGATGCCGGCCCCGGCACCCAGCTCTGGCGCGGTGCCAGCTTCACGAACTACGCGGGTGGCGTCGTTTCGGGCAGCGGAAGCATCTACGTGGGATCGGGGACGCTGCTGAACCTCGGCACGATCGCGCCCGGGACCGCGACGTCGACCGGCACCCTGTCCATCTTGGGCGCGCTGGATACGTCTTCAGGAACGGTCACCTTGAAGATGGCGAACACGTCCGGCTACGACATCGTGTCCGTGTCCGGTGACGTGGTCGTCAGCGGTTCGACAACGATCCAGCGCAGCGACGCGCCCGGAGCCAACTACAGCGCCGGCGATGCCTTCGACGTCCTGCGCAGTACGGTGGGCGACCTCTACGGGACGCGTCCGGCGGTGTCGAATTTCACCGTCTCCACCACGCCGGCTCCGCCCCCCGTGTCGCTGCGCCTGGTCGCGCAAGCGCCTGCACCGACGGGGGCGCCGACGCCCGCGCCCGCTCCCGCACCCACGCCAGCACCGACTCCCGCCCCAACGCCAGCGCCCACGCCAGCGCCCACGCCAGCGCCAACACCAGCCCCCACGCCAGCGCCGACGCCTGCACCGACACCCGCACCGACTCCCGCCC
>FTHB01000203.1_pt1 | contig 19111 bp, 19 predicted proteins | sample 1640851 | NCBI WGS metagenome assembly FTHB01 (sample SAMEA3914788, study PRJEB12502) | metagenome | biome: forest; material: soil | place: Canada | collected 2011-07-03 | depth 0.1 m
CTACATCACGCCCGCGATCTACCTGGCGCTGGAACGCTTCAGCGGCCGCGGTCCCGTGCAGGACCTGGACGCGCTGGGCCGCAAGATCTTCTCGGCCCCGGGCGCATCGCACGGCGACCTGGTCGCCAAGTAGGCGCACCGGCGCCGCCCGCGCGCGGCGCCGGGATTGACCGCCCCGCGGCGGCGGTGTGCAATGCCACCTCCATGCCCAGCGTCAGCTTCGCTCCGGCCCTCACGCGCCACGTGTCCTGCGATCCGCAGCAGGTCGAGGCAGGCACGCTCGGCTCGGCGCTGGACGCCGCGTTCCGCGCGGCGCCGGCCTTGCGCGGCTACGTGCTGGACGAACAGGGCGCGCTGCGCAAGCACGTCGCCGTCTTCGTCAACGGCGAAATGATTCCGCGCAGCGCCAACCTCGCGCGTCTGCTGGCTCCCGGAGACCGCGTCCACGTCATTCAGGCACTCACCGGAGGATGAAATGCAGGACCTGCTCGTCGCCACCCGCAAGGGCTTGTTCATCCTGCCGCCGGCCCGCCACGGCTGGCAACTGGCGCGACCGCACTTTCCCGGCGAGCCGGTGACGCAGGTCGTGCGCGACGCGTCCGACGGAACGCTCTACGCGGCGCTGCGCCTCGGCCACTTCGGCGTGAAGATCAAGCGCAGCGGCGATGGCGGGGCGAGCTGGGAGGAAGTGGCGAGTCCCGCCTTTCCGCCCAAGCCCACCGAAGGTCCGTGGAAGGACGATGCCACGCCGTGGACCGTGGACCTCGTGTGGAGCCTCGAAGCCGGCGGCGGACGCCTGTGGGCAGGCGCCATGCCCGCGGGCCTGTTCGTCTCCACAGACCGCGGCGAGAGCTGGCAGCTGGTCGAAAGCCTGTGGGAGCGGCCCGAGCGCAAGGACTGGTTCGGCGGCGGCTACGACCATGCGGGCATCCACTCCATCCTGGTCGATCCGCGCGACGCGGACCACGTGACGATCGCGATCTCCTGCGCGGGCGTCTGGCAGACGCGCGACGCGGGCCGGACCTGGCGCAACACCTCCGAGGGCTTCGACGCGGGAGCCTACATGCCGCCCGAGCGCCGCTTCGACGGCAACGTGCAGGACGTGCACCGCATCTCCGCCTGTGCCGCGCAGCCCGACACCGTCTGGGCGCAGCATCACGGCGGCATGTACCGCAGCCGCGACGGCGGCCGGCACTGGCAGCCGATCACTGCGCCCGCTCCCAGCGGCTTCGGCTTCGCGGTCGCCGCGCACCCGGTCGATCCGCACCGCGCGTGGTTCGTGCCCGCGCATTCGGATGCGCAGCGCGTGCCGGTGGACGGCCACATGGTGGTCACCGAAACGCGCGACGGCGGCCGCACCTTCCAGAGCCTGGCCTACGGGCTGCCGCCACGCGACGCCTACCACCTCGTGTACCGGCACGCGCTGGCGTGCGCAGCCGACGGCCGCACCCTCGCCATGGGATCGACCACGGGCGGGCTCTGGTTCAGCGAGGACGAGGGCGCGCTGTGGCACTGCCTGTCGCGCGACCTGCCGCCGATCGCGCAGGTGCGCTTCGCGTAGGCCGCATCGCGCGGAGTTCCTCGCGACTAGAACGCGCCTTCGAACATCATCACGTCCACCTCGTCGCCAGGCGCGACGTTGCCCTGCGCGTGGTGCAGCACGATGAGGCCGTTGGCCTGCACCATGGAGCTGAGCACGCCGGAGCCCTGGTTGCCGGTGGTGCGCACTTCGAGCCCGCCGTCGGCCGTGCGCGCGACGGAGCCGCGCTGGTATTCGGTGCGCCCCGGCTTCTTGCGCATCGCCTCGGCGCTGCGCGCCTTCAGGTACGGCGGCGCCGCCGCGCGCGCGCCCATCATGCGCAGCAGGGCGGGGCGCACGAAGGCGAGGAAGGTCACCATCACGGCGACCGGATTGCCCGGCAGGCCGAACAGCACGGCGTCGCCTATGCGGCCCACGGCCATCGGCCGGCCGGGACGCATGGCGATCCTCCAGAAGGCGACGTCGCCCAGCTTCTTCATCATGGCCTTGGTGTAGTCCGCCTCGCCCACGCTGACGCCGCCGCTGGTGATGATCGCGTCGGCGCGGGCGGCCGCGTCGCGGAAGGCCTGTTCGAGCAGCGCGGGCTCGTCGCGCACCACGCCCAGGTCGATGACCTCGCAGCCCAGGCGCGCGAGCAGCCCGTGCACCGTGTAGCGGTTGCTGTCGTACACGGCGCCTTCGCGCGGCGCATCGCCCAGGCTCAGGATCTCGTCGCCGGTGGAGAAATAGGCGACCTTCAGGCGCCGGAACACCTCGACGCGCGGAATGCCGAGGCTGGCGACCAGGCCGCTGGCCGCGGGGCCGATGCGCTCGCCGGCGAGCAATGCGGGCCGGCCTTCCATCAGGTCCTCGCCCTTGCAGCGGCGGTTGTCGCCGGGGTGCAGCAGGCCGGCGGGAATCTCGATGCGGCCGTCGGCGGCGGTCTTCGCGAACTCCTGCGGCACGACGGTGTCCAGGCCCGGCGGCAGGATCGCGCCGGTCATGATCTTCAGGCACTGGCCCGCACGGACCTCGCCTTGCCAGGCCGTGCCCGCGAGCGCGGTGCCCACGACTTCGAGGCGCAACGAAGCGTCGCCCAGCTGCGCACCGTCGAAGGCGTATCCATCCATCGCGGAGTTGTCGTGCGGCGGCACGCTGATCGGCGAGACCAGGTCACGCGCCAGCACGCGGCCCAGAGCCTCCAGCACGCCGACCGACTCGGTCTGCTGCACCGGCGCGACGAGCTGCCCCAGGAATTCGCCCACGCCTTCGGCGCTGAGCGCCTGCGGATCGTAACCTTGCAGCCGCGCGGCGATCTCGGCGATGGTGCTCACGATTGCTCCAGCTTGTGCAGCTCGGCGAGCGTGTTGGCATTGGCGAAGGCCGCGGCCCCGTCCCCCTCGCGGTCGAAGGGCACGAGCACCGTGCGGTGCTGCGCGGTCCAGGCGTCGATCTTGCGGCCGCCGGCCTGCGTGAAGCGCACCAGGCTGTCCATCAGCTCGCGCCTGAGCAGCGAGAACACGGGCTGCGCGCGCACCTGGCCGTCGTCTTCGCGCGCGGCGGCCATGGCGATCTCCGCGCCTTCGCGCTCGAGCGCCTCGCACAGGCGCGCCACGAGGTCCTGCGGAAACAGCGGCGTGTCGCAAGGCACGGTCACGAGGTACTCGGTCTCGCAACGCTCCAGCGCCGTGAGGAAGCCCGCGAGCGGGCCCGCATAGTCGGCCAGGCTGTCGGGCCAGACCGGGACACCGAAGGACTCGTAGGCTGCGAGGTTGCGATTGGCGTTGATCATCAGCTCGGCCACCTGCGGCGCCAGCCGCAGCAGCGTGAACATCGCCATCGGCATGCCGCGGAAGTTCTGCAGGCCCTTGTCGGCCCCGCCCATGCGCGAGCCGCGGCCGCCGGCGAGGATGACACCGGTGACGTCGTCCTTGGAAATCATGGGAACGGACTTTACTCCGGCGATGCGCCGGGGGTCGCCTCACCCGCCGATGTAGCTCATCTCCACGCGGCGTCCGCCGCTGCCCGTGTCGGCGGCCAGGGTGCCGCGCAGTTCGGAGTAGCGGTCGCCGCGTCCTTGCCAGATGTGGGCCATGGCGGAGGCGAGTTCGGCGTCGCTGGCGCCCCCGCGCAGCAGCGCGCGCAGATCGTAGCCGTTGGCCGCGAACAGGCACAGGTACAGCTTGCCTTCGGTGGAGAGGCGGGCGCGATTGCAGTCGCCGCAAAAGGCGTGCGTCACGCTGCTGATGAAGCCCACCTCGCCGGCGCCGTCGGCGTACTTCCAGCGCTGCGCGGTTTCGCCGGCGACGTTCGGATCGAGCGGGACCAGGGGGAATTCCGCGGCGAGGCGCGCACGGACCTCGTCGGAGGGCAGCACCTCGTCCATCCGCCAGCCATTGGTCGCGCCCACGTCCATGTATTCGATGAAGCGCAGCACGACGCCGGTGCCGCGAAAGTGCCGCGCCATCGGCAGGATCTCGTGATCGTTGGTGCCGCGCTTCACGACCATGTTGACCTTCACCGGACCCAGGCCCGCGTCGCGCGCGGCAGCGATGCCTTCCAGCACTTCGGCCACCGGGAAGTCCACGTCGTTCATGCGGCGGAACACGGCGTCGTCCAGGCCGTCCAGGCTCACCGTCACGCGCTGCAGGCCGGCGTCCTTGAGCGCGCGCGCCTTGCGTGCCAGCAGGGAGGCGTTGGTGGTCAGCGTGAGTTCCGGCGGCGTGCCGTCCACGGTGCGCAGCTGCGCGAGCTGGTCCACCAGGATTTCCAGGTTCTTGCGCAGCAGCGGCTCGCCGCCGGTGAGGCGGATCTTGCGCACGCCATGCGCCAGGAACTGCCGCGCCAGGCGCGTGATCTCCTCGAAGCTCAGCAGCGATGCATGCGGCAGGTACTGGTAGTCCTTGTCGAACACCTCCTTGGGCATGCAGTAGCTGCAGCGGAAGTTGCAGCGGTCGGTGACGCTGATGCGCAGGTCCCTCAGGGGTCGGCCGAGGCGATCGGCCAGCATCCCGCTCGCCGCCACCGGGGAGGCGGGCACGGCAGCCTGCAGCGCCACCAGGCGCTGGTCCACCAGCGGAATCACGCGTTCAGCCATGGGGGGATTGTGACGCTCCTGCCAATTCCGACAAGGCGGCCGGGTAGAGGCCCCGCTTGTTCAGGAAGCACCGGAAGTCTGCATTCCGGATTCAGGCGCAGCGCGCCCCGTCCACCTCGATGCAAACGCCGGAGATGAAGGAGGCCTCGTCGCTGGCGAGATACAGGGCCGCGTTGGCGACGTCCAGTGCCGTGGAGAAGCGCCCCAGCGGGATGGTCGCGAGGAACCTGGCGCGGCGCGCCTCGTCCACCGGGCCGCCCGCGAATTCGGCGGAGAGGCCGGTGTCCGGGTTGAACACCGGGTTGATGCAGTTCACGCGGATGTTGTCGGGCCCGAGCTCCGCGGCCAGCGACTTGCTCGTGATGATGACCGCGCCCTTGGACCCGTTGTACCAGGTGAGGCCGGGGCGCGGCCGCACGCCCGCGGTGGAGGCGATGTTGATGAACACCCCGCCCCCGGCGGCCCGGAACACCGGCACCGCGTGCACCGTCGCGAGGTAGATGCTCTTCATGTTGATCGCGTAGACGCGATCGAACTCTTCCTCGCTCACCTCCAGGGCAGGACGGTTGCGGTGGGTCCAGCCCGCGTTGTTGACCATCACATCGAGCTTGCCGTGCCGCTGCACGGCGGCGTCCACCAAGGCCTTCATGTCGGCCGTCTTCGTGACGTCGGCGCGCAAGAAGCTCGCACGGCCGCCCTTGGCCCGGATGGCCGCGGCCACGGCCTCGCCCTTGGCCGAATCGATGTCGTTCACCAGCACCTGGGCGCCTTCTTCGGCGAGCCGGTGCGCGATGCCTTCGCCGATGCCGCCGCCCGCGCCGGTGACGATGATGGATTTGTCCTGGACCCGCATCATTGCTCCTTTTGGATCGCGCCGCGCGAGTCCGTGAAAATTCGGCGCGCCGGCGAAGTTTTGCGCAGCGCACCCGCGTGGCACTGGACCTCGGGCTGCCTCTGCATAGAGTTCGATTGTTGCTGATTTTGCGACGCGGCTTGTCTCGGGCTTCCGCGCGCATTCCTGGAGAGCAGGTCGACCATGCCCCGTTCCCCCCGCTTGCACCGCACCCGAGTCGTCCTGGCGGCGCTCCTGCTGGCCGCCGCCTCGGCGCAGGCCGCCGACGACGCCACCAAGCACCTTGCACCCGGCTTCACCGTGCGCCCCGCGAGTTCGCGGCTGCTGGTGCTGCCGGCGGACATGGAGCTGTACTCCGTGAGCGCCGGCGGCGTCGTGGAGCCGCGCGAGGACTGGACCCGGGCCGCGGAGAAGAATTTCGTGACGGCGCTGGGCAAGGAAGCCAAACGCCTGGGTCCGCAGGTGACCGTGATGGATGCGGCGCAGGCCGACGAATTCGCGGATGTCGTCACCCTGCATCGCGCGGTCGCCGACGCCATCGCGCTGCACCACAACGGCGGCTTCATGGAGCTGGCCACCAAGGGCGATCGCCTGGAGTGGTCGCTGGGCGAGGCCGTCAGGCCGCTGCGCGAGCGCACGGGCGCCGATTACGCGCTCTTTACCTGGGTGCGCGACAGCTACGCCAGCAACGAGCGCAAGGCCGCGATGCTGGCGCTGGCGCTGCTCGGCGCGATCAGCCTGGGCGGCGAGCAGCAAGGCTATGCGTCGCTGGTGGACCTGCGCACCGGCCAGGTCGTCTGGTTCAACCAGCTGGATCGCATGTTCGGCGACCTGCGCGAGCCGGAGCCCGCGGTGGAAACGCTGCAGGCGCTGCTCAAGGATTTCCCCGGCTTGCAGTGAGGAGGAGCGTCATGAAGATCGAACCGAGCGGCCGCAGGGCCTTCCTGCGCTCCGCCTGCAAGCAATGCCTGGGATTGGGGGCGCTGGCGAGCCTGCCCGCGATCGCGCAGGACCTGTCGTCCATCAAGGTGCCGCCGCGCTTCACGCGCCCGGCGGCCGACACCGACGAAGGCGGGCTGTGGGGCATCATGGACCGCGAGGAGACGCGCCTGAAGCGCAGTCCGCTGACCATTCACAACCAGGAGCTCGAGGCCTACCTCAAGGAACTGGTGTGCCGCCTGGGCGAGAACCACTGCCCCGACATCCGCGTGCACCCGGTGCGCACGCCGCACTTCAACGCGATGATGGCCCCCAACGGCATGATGATCGTGTGGAGCGGCCTGCTGCTGCGCGTCGAGAACGAAGCGCAGCTCGCGGCCATCCTCGGTCACGAGATGGGCCACTACCTGGAACGCCACACGGTCGAACAGCTGCGGGCGCAGGAGCAGACGGCCGTGGTGTCCACGATGGTGGGCATGATAGGCGGCGTCGGTACCTTCCTGGGCCAGATCGGCCTGGCCGCCAACATGTTCGCCTACTCGCGCGAGCACGAGAGCCGCGCCGACCGCATGGGCATGCGCCTCATGCGCCTGGCCGGCTACGACGGCCGCGAGGCCTACGCGGTCTGGGACAACCTGCTCGAGGAAATGAAGGTCACCGAGGGCAAGGAAGCGGGCAAGACCGGCGACATCTTCGACACGCACCCGGTGACCGCGGAACGGCGCGACGCGCTGAAGGCGCTCGCGGGCGATGCCGGCGGCATCGTCGGCGAGGAGCGTTACCGCGCGGCGATCGCACCGCTGCGCTTCGGCTGGATCCTCGACGAGGTGAAGCGCGGCCAGTACGAGGAGAGCCTGGTGCTGTTCGACCGCATGCTGCGCAAGGACCCGCAAGACGCGGAAGTGATGTTCGCGCGCGGCGAGATCTACCGGCTGCGCGACGAGGGCGGCGATGGCGACAAGGCGCTGGCGGACCTGGACGGCGCCAGCCGCATGGCGAAGGCGCCGGCCGAGACCTTCCGCTCGCTGGGCCTGCTGTACCGCCAGCGCAAGGACGCACCGGCCGCCGCGCAGGCTTTCCAGACCTACCTCGCGCAGGCGCCCCAGGCGCCCGACGCCGCGCTGGTGCGCAGCTACATCACCGACCTGCAGCCATGAAGCGCTTCCTTGCCCTGTTGCTTGTCCTGCTGCTCGCGGCCTGCGCCAACGTGCAGCGCATGCAAGGCGAGCAGGTCGTGAACGACAGTCTCATCGTGGACGTCGGCGAGTCGTGGAACAAGGTGAGCGACCCCTGGGACGTCGATCCCTACGACACCTGGACGCAGGAAGGCGTCCCGCTGGACCACCTGCGCTTCTGGGGCGGTGTGCATCCCGGCCAGGCGCTCATGACCAGGGCCGCCTTGTTCACGCGCGCGGCCGACGCGAAGGATCCGCGCGTGCCCACCTTCCGCCCGGGCCTCGGCCCGGAGAAGCTCGTGAGCCTGTTCGAGGAGCTCTATGCGACGGCGGGCACCGTGAACATCACGCGCGTGGAGCCGACGGTGTTCGCGGGCCAGAAGGGCGTGCGCTTCGAGTTCACCCTGGAGCGGCGGCGCGACGACCTGAGCATGCGCGGCGTGGGATGGGTCGCGGTGCGGCCCGATCCGACCTGGGGCGAGGAACTCTACGCGGCGACCTTCGTCGCGCCCACGCTGGCGTTCTTCGATCGCCTGCTGCCCAGGGCGGAAGCAGTGGTCAAGACGGCGCGCGTACGCGGCGCCGCGCGGCCGTCCTGACGCCGGCGAAGCCACGCAAAAGGGGCGCCGTGCGCCCCTTTTGCATTCGCCGATCCCGCTTTCAGCCGTGCTTGATCGCGACCGTCTTCAGCGTCGTGAACCCGTACAGCGCCTCGAAGCCTTTCTCGCGGCCGTAGCCCGAGGACTTCACGCCGCCGAAGGGCAGTTCGACGCCGCCGCCGGCGCCGTAGTTGTTGATGAACACCTGCCCGCTCTTCACGCGCTTCGCCATGCGCAGCATGCGGCTGCCGTCGCGCGTCCAGATGCCGGCGACCAGGCCGAACTGCGTGCCGTTGGCGAGCTCCACGGCGTGGTCCTCGTCGCGGAAGCTCATGGCGGCCAGCACGGGGCCGAACACTTCCTCCTGCGCCAGCCGGTGCGACAGCGGCACGTCGCGCAGCAGCGTGGGTGCCTGGTAGAAGCCGGACTCGGGCGCTTCGTCGACGACGCTGCCCTGGGCCACGACCGGGATGCCGGCGACCTGCGCGTCGGAGAGGAAGTCCCACACGCGCTGCTGCTGCGTCGCGCGGATCAGCGGACCGACGTCGAGGTCCATCGCGGCGGGACCCACGCGCAAGTTCGTGAAGGCGTCGGCCAGGCGCTCCAGCAGCGGCTCGTAGATGCCTTGCTCCACCAGCAGGCGCGAGCCGGCGGAACAGGTCTGGCCCGCGTTCTGCACGATGGCGTTGATGACGACGGGCAGCACCTGCTCCAGGTCCGCGTCGGCGAACACGACCTGCGGGCTCTTGCCCCCGAGCTCCAGGGTCACGGGGCAGTGGCGTTCGGCGGCGACCTGCTGGATCAGCGTGCCCACGCGCGGGCTGCCGGTGAAGCTGATGTGGTCTATGCCTTCATGGCGCGCGAGCGCGTCGCCGACCTCGTGGCCCAGTCCGGTGACGATGTTGATCGCGCCGGCCGGAAAGCCCACTTCCGCGGCAAGCTGCGCCACGCGGATCAGGGACAGGCAGGCGTCCTCGGACGGCTTCACCACGCAGCAGTTGCCGGCGGCGAGCGCGCCGCCGACGCTGCGGCCGAAGATCTGCATGGGGTAATTCCAGGGGATCACGTGGCCGGTAACGCCGTGCGGCTCGCGCCAGGTGAGGACGGTGTAGCCCTCCTGGTAAGGCAGCGTTTCGCCGTGCAGCTTGTCGCACGCGCCGGCGTAGAACTCGAAGTAGCGCGCCAGGGCCACGGCATCGGCGCGCGCCTGCTTCGTCGGCTTGCCGCAGTCGCGCTGCTCGATCGCGGCGAGTTCGTCGACACGCTCGGAGACCTTGAGCGACAGGCGCATCAGCAGGCGGCCGCGTTCCGCCGCGCTCAGGCGGCTCCAGGGACCTTCGAAGCACTGGCGCGCGGCCTGCACTGCGAGATCGATGTCCTCGGGGGTCCCGCGCTGGATCGCGTCGTAGGGCTGGCCGTCGGAGGGATCGATGACGGGCAGCGTGCGCTCGGACGACGAGCGCACGGAGGCATTGCCGATGTAGTGGAGCTGCATGCCGCCATTGTGCCGAAGGGGCACGGCGCTGCCGGCGCGGGGTTTTACGAGGGGACGGCCTGGCCCACGGGCACGAACTGGTCGCCGTGCTCGCGCAGCCAGCGCACCGAGGCGCTCGAGTCCTGCTGGTCGGGATGGAAGTCGCGGCGGAAGTACTCGCGCCACGGACCGTAGGTCAGGCGCACGAGCCCGCGCTTTCCGAACAGGTAGCTGCAGCCGCTCTTCCAGGTGCTCCACTTCCACAGCGTGCCGTCACGCTTCAGGTTGTTGAAGGTCTGGCGCAAGGTGTCGGTGAGGAAGAAGAAGGTCACCCGGCGCATCCACTTCAGGCGCCATTCGTGGCTGCCGCCCAGGGCCTGGTACAGGTCGAAGGCGGTGCACTTGTGCTCCGATTCCTCGGACGCGTGCCACAACCACAGGGTCGCGAGGCGCGCGTCCTTGTCGCCCAGCAGGTCGGGGTTGTGCAGCAGGAAGTCCGCGAAGATCGCCGTGAAGTGTTCGTTGGCCGCGGTGATGCCCAGCCAGTGGCGCACGTCCTGGCCGTCCAGGCGCTTCATGCGCTTCTGCGCGCGCGGACCCCAGTCGTTGACCAGGCCCAGCTTGTCGAGGTGTTCGTTGTACAGCGCGTGCAGGCGCCGGTGCGTCGCTTCCTGGCCGATGAAGCCCTGCACCTCGGGACGGAACTTCTCCTGCAGGTCCGCGGGCAGTTCCTTGAAGCCGTTGCGCACGGAGTCGATGAAGAACTGCTCGCCGACGGGAAAGCTCATGGAAAGCGCGTCGAACAAGGCCGTGCGGAACGCGTCGCCCGCACACCAGTGGCGCGGCATGGGGGCCTCCATGTCGACGAGGAGGCGGCGGACGACGAGATCGGTCATGATGGATGCGGCTGCGCTGGAATGGTACGCGTTGGTACCATGGTCGCAGTCCCCTCGGGTACTGTCAAGTACCATCGAACCATGCCGTCCGACTTCGTCGCCCTCGAGACCGATCCCGGCGTCCACGAGCACCGCGGGCGCTTGCTGGAAGGCATGGCCATCGCCGTCGCGCAGAAGGGCTACGCCGACACCACGATTGCCGACATCGTGCGCGAGGCGAGCGTGTCGCGCCGCACCTTCTACGAGTACTTCTCCACCAAGGCCGAATGCCTGGTCGCGCTGTACGAGGCGGCAAGCCACAACGCCCTGAAGGTGCTGCGTGCAGCGATCGCGCAGCCGCACGCGTGGGAGCAGCGCGTGGAAGACGCCTTGCGCGCCTACCTCGAATGCATGGCGAGCAATCCCGTGCTGATGCGCACGCTGTTCATCGAGATCCTGCACCTGGGGCCGGAAGGCCTCGTCGCGCGCCGGCGCGTGAACCAGGAGATCGCCGACTACATGCTGGACGTGGTGGGCCGCGACAACATCACGCCGCAACTCGCGATGGCGGTCGTCGGCGGCATCCACGAGCTGGTGCTGCAGGCGATAGAGGATGGGAAGGTCGAGCGGTTGGCGGAACTCACGCCCACGGCTGCGGCTCTCGTGAAGGCGGTGGTTCATCGCTGAAGGTGCGTGGGGCGAGGTGCTGTGCGTCCGTGCCGGACCGGGGGGCTGCACCAGCGCGCTCCGGAAAAGCGAGAGGCGGACCGGACGTGCTACCAACGAAAAAAAAGCGGCCCGCAGGCCGCTTCCTCCAAACTACCCCGCTTTCGCGAGGTGACAGCTCACGAGTGGAACTTCACCACCAGCGGCACGATCAGCAGCGCCACGATGTTGATGATCTTGATCAGCGGGTTCACCGCGGGACCGGCCGTGTCCTTGTAGGGGTCGCCCACGGTGTCACCGGTGACCGCCGCCTTGTGCGCCTCGGAGCCCTTGCCGCCGAAGTGGCCGTCTTCGATGTACTTCTTGGCGTTGTCCCAGGCGCCGCCGCCGGTGCACATGGAGATGGCCACGAACAGGCCCGTGACGATGGTGCCCATGAGGAGGCCGCCCAGCGCGCGCGGGCCGAGGATCAGGCCCACGAGGATGGGCGCCACCACCGGCAGCAGCGAGGGGATCACCATCTCCTTGATCGCCGCGGCCGTCAGCATGTCGACCGCCTTGCCGTATTCCGGCTTGGCCGTGCCTTCCATGATCCCCCTGATCTCGCGGAACTGGCGGCGCACTTCCACCACCACGGATCCGGCGGCGCGGCCCACGGCCTCCATCGCCATTGCGCCGAACAGGTAGGGGATCAGGCCGCCGATGAACAGGCCGATGATCACCATGGGATCGGACAGGTCGAAGGAGATGGCGTGGCCGAAGCTCTCCAGCTTGTGGGTGTAGTCGGCGAACAGCACCAGCGCCGCGAGGCCGGCGGAGCCGATCGCATAACCCTTTGTCACGGCCTTGGTGGTGTTGCCCACCGCGTCGAGCGGGTCGGTGATCTCGCGCACCGAGGCGGGCATCTCCGACATCTCGGCGATGCCGCCGGCGTTGTCGGTGATGGGACCGTAGGCGTCCAGCGCCACCACGATGCCCGCCATGGACAGCATGGACGTCGCGGCGATGGCCACCCCGTAGAGGCCGGCCAGCCAGTAGGACACGAAGATCGCGGCGCAGACGAACAGCACGGGCCAGGCGGTGGAACGCATGGACACGCCCAGGCCCGCGATGATGTTGGTGCCATGCCCCGTGGTGGAGGCCTGCGCGATGTGCTTGACCGGCGGGTACTGCGTGCCGGTGTAGTACTCGGTGATCCACACCAGCGCGCCGGTGAGCGCCAGGCCCACGAAGCACGCGCCGAACAGGCGCATCTGGCTGCCGGATTCGGCGATGGCGTTGTCCGGGACCAGCCACTTCGTGACCAGGAAGAAGGCGATCAGGGACAGAACGCCGGCCACGATGAGGCCCTTGTACAGCGCGGGCATCACGTTCTTCATGCCGGGCGAGGCCTTCACGAAGAAGCAGCCGATGATGGAGGCGATGATGGACACCGCGCCCAGCGCCAGCGGGTACAGCACCGCGTTCACCGGCGCCGCGGCGACCACCAGGGCGCCCAGCACCATGGTGGCGATCAGCGTCACCGCGTAGGTCTCGAACAGGTCCGCGGCCATGCCGGCGCAGTCACCGACGTTGTCGCCCACGTTGTCGGCGATCACGGCGGGGTTGCGCGGATCGTCCTCGGGGATGCCCGCTTCCACCTTGCCCACCAGGTCCGCGCCCACGTCCGCGCCCTTGGTGAAGATGCCGCCGCCCAGGCGCGCGAAGATGGAGATCAGCGAGGCACCGAACGCCAGGCCGATCAGCGGGGTGAGCAGGGTGCTCAGGTGGCGGTCCGGCGTGAGCTGGCCGTTGCCCATGAGGAACCACGTGAAGGACGTGACCCCCAGCAGGCCCAGGCCCACCACCAGCATGCCGGTGATGGCGCCGCCGCGGAACGCGACGTCCAGCGCCGGGCCTATGCCTTGCGTGGCCGCCTGCGCGGTCCGCACGTTGGCGCGCACCGAGACGTTCATGCCGATGAAGCCGCAGGCGCCCGAGAGCACCGCGCCCACGACGAAGCCCACGGCCGTCGTCACGTCGAGGAAGACCCCGATCAGGATCGCCAGTACCACCCCCACGATGGCGATGGTGCGGTATTGCCGCGCCAGGTAGGCGGCCGCGCCCGCCTGCACGGCGGCCGCGATCTCCTGCATGCGGGCATTGCCCGCGTCCTTGCTGAGGATCCAGCTGCGGGCCCAGAAACCATAGACCACGGCCGCGAGGCCGCAGACGAGCGCCAGGATCAGCGCCGAGTTGCCAGTCATCGAGTTTCTCCAGTCGTTGCTTGAAGTCTTTGCGGGGCGCAACGCGAGCGGCGCCACCGCTGCGTTGCTTCCTCGTGACTCCCGGGAGAGGAGACCGATTGGCCAACCGGCGCACTCTAGCAGCAAGCTGTTTACAAACAAATGACCGGCGCGGGAAAGGGCCGTCCACCCTACTAAAATCAGGGTTTCCCCCGATCATTCCTTTCCCTACCTGTACAACGAAACATGTCGCTCGACCTCGTCACCCCCGGCAAGAACGTTCCCGATGCCTTCAACGTGATCATCGAGATCCCGATGAATGCCGACCCCGTGAAGTACGAGGTGGACAAGGAGACCGGCGCCATCTTCGTGGACCGCTTCATGAGCACGTCCATGCACTACCCCACCAACTACGGCTACGTGCCCAGGACCGTCAGCGGCGACGGCGACCCGGTGGACGTGCTGGTGATCACGCCCGTGCCGCTGATTCCCGGCGTGGTCGTGCCCTGCCGCCCCATCGGCATCCTGAAGATGCAGGACGAGGCGGGCGACGACGCCAAGGTGCTGGCCGTGCCCACCGACAAGATCCTGGCCATCTACACGCAGTGGCAGAAGCCGGAAGACCTGAACCCGCTGCGGCTGAAGACCATCTCGCACTTCTTCGAGCACTACAAGGACCTGGAGCCGGGCAAGTGGGTGAAGGTGCTGGGCTGGGAAGGCCCGGAGTCGGCGAAGAAGGAAGTGCTGGACGGCATCGAGGCGTACAAGAAGGCGCATCCCCAAGGCTGATCGTCCTGCCTGCGAAGGCGGAACACGGCTTCGGCGAAGGGCGGCCTGCGGGCCGCTCTTTTCATTGGGGCGCCGCGGCTTTCGCCCGCGTGCCGCAGCGACCGGCTATTCGCTGCCGTGCCGGAACGGCGAGCGCTGCTCGAGGTGCTCCATGTAGTTCTCGATGCCGCGGTCTTCGCGCTCGAGGAACTTCTCCACGGCATCGGCGAAGGCCGGATGCGCCAGCCAGTGGGCACTGGTGGTCTTCACCGGCATGAGCGCGCGCGCCATCTTGTGCTCGCCTTGCGCGCCGCCTTCGAAGCGATCGAAGCCGTTGGCGATGCACCACTGCAGCGGCTGGTAGTAGCAGGCCTCGAAGTGCAGGCAGTCGACGCGCTGCATCGCGCCCCAGTAGCGGCCGTAGGCCACGCCGTCCTCGACGCCGATCAGGCTGCTGGCGATGCGCTTGCCGCCGCGCTCCGCGATGAACAGCAGCCAGTTCTCCGGCATCGTGGATGCCATGCGGCGGAAGAAGTCGCGCGTGAGGTAGGGCGGGTTGCCGTGTTCGAGGTAGGTGCGTTCGTAGCAGCGGTAGAAGAAGTCCCAGTCCTCGCGCGCGATCTCCGCGCCGCGCGCGTGGCGGAAGCTCACTCCGGCCTCGGCGACCTTGCGGCGCTCCTGCCGGATCTTCTTGCGCTTGTCCTGCGCCAGGCTCGCGAGGAAGGCATCGAAGTCGGCGTACTTCGCGCCGGGCGCACCCGCGGGCGCACTGTTGATCCAGTGGAACTGCACGGTGTGCCGCAGCATCATGCCGGCCTCGTGGCAGGCGGCGACGTCCTCGTCGCTCGCGAACAGCACGTGCCAGGACGACACCTTCTTCTGCTTGCACCACGCAAGCACGGAACGCACCAGGGCCGCGCGCGCGGTCGCATCGCGCGCGAGCAGGCGCGGGCCGGGCACGGGCGTGAAGGGCGCGGCCGTGAGCGCCTTCGGGTAGTAGCGCAGGCCGTGCTGGTCGTAGGCATTGGCCCAGGCCCAGTCGAACACGTACTCGCCGTAGGAATGAGTCTTGAGGTACAGCGGGCATGCGGCTTCGAGCTCGCCTTCGCGCCACAGCGTCAGGAACTGCGGCGTCCAGCCCGTGTCGCGCACGGCGCTGCCGCTGTCATGCAGCGCCGCGAGGTACTCGTGCCGCACGAAGGGCGAGCCACCGGCGAGCGCGAGCAGCGCGTTCCAGTGCTGCGCGTCCACGTCCGAAGGCGTGGCGAGAACCCGGGTGACATAATCGTTCGAGAGGTCTGGCACGTCTGAAATGGCACTCACAATCTGTACCGCGCAGCTCAACGTCATCGTCGGCGACATGGCGGGCAACGCACAAAAAATCATCGCCGCGTCGCGCAAGGCCTACGAACAGGGCGCGCGCCTGGTGCTCACGCCGGAGCTGTCCATCTGCGGCTACCCGGCGGAGGACCTGCTGCTGCGCCCGGCCTTCATCGCTGCCTGCGATGATGCCGTGAAAACGGTGGCCCGCGAGCTCGCGGGGTTGAAGGGCCTGCACGTGGTCGTGGGGCATCCGCACGGCGGCGCGGTCCGCGGCAAGTCGGTGCAGGTGCAGCAGCGCTACAACGCGGCGAGCGTGCTGTCCGGGGGCAGGGTGCTGGAAACCTACGCCAAGCGCGAGCTGCCGAACTACCAGGTCTTCGACGAGTACCGCTACTTCACGCGCGGGCAGGGCACGAGCGTGTTCCAGGTCGAAGGCATCAACGTGGGGCTGATGATCTGCGAGGACGCCTGGTTCGCCGAGCCGGCGCAGCTGGCCCGCGACGCGGGCGCGCAGCTGATGGTCGTGCCCAATGCCTCACCCTTCCATGCCGGCAAGAGCGGTGAGCGCATCGCGCGCATGGTCGATCGCGCGCAGGACGTGGGCCTGCCGCTGGTGTACGCGCACCTGGTGGGCGGCCAGGACGAGGTGATCTTCGACGGCGCGTCCTTCGCGGTGAACGCCGACGGCAAGCTTGCCGCGATCGCGCCGGCCTTCGTGGAAGACCTGTTCTACGTGCAGGCGGAACTGCAAGGCGACAAGGTCACGCTGTCCGGGCCCCGGGCTCCGCAGCCCGATGGCGACGCGGAGCTGTGGCACGCACTCGTGATGGGCGTGCGCGACTACATAGGCAAGAACGGCTTTCCGGGCGTGCTGCTGGGGCTCTCCGGCGGCATCGACTCCGCCCTGGTGCTCGCCATCGCCGTGGACGCGCTCGGCGCGGACAAGGTGCGCGCCGTGATGATGCCCTCGCCGTACACGCAGGACATCTCCTGGATCGACGCGGCGGAGATGTCCAGGCGCCTGGGCGTGCGCTACGACGAGATCTCGATCAGGCCGATGTTCGAATCCTTCAAGCAGTCGCTCGCCGGGGAGTTCGCGGGACTGCCCGAGGACACGACCGAGGAGAACATCCAGGCGCGCGTCCGCGGCGTGCTGCTGATGGCCCTGTCCAACAAGTTCGGCAGCATCGTGCTGACGACGGGCAACAAGAGCGAGATGGCCACGGGCTACTGCACGCTCTATGGCGACATGGCCGGCGGCTTCGCGGTGATCAAGGACGTGCTCAAGACCCTGGTGTTCAGGCTGGCGCGCTGGCGCAACGCCAACGACCCCTACGGCACCGGCGCGAACCCGATCCCCGAGCGCATCATCACGCGCCCGCCCAGCGCCGAACTGCGCCCCGGCCAGGTGGACCAGGACAGCCTGCCGCCCTACGACATCCTGGACGGCATCCTGGCGCGCTACATGGAGAACGACCAGGGCATCGACGAGATCGTGGCGGCCGGTTTCGACCGGGACACGGTGGTGCGTGTCGCGCGGCTGATCCGCGTCACCGAATACAAGCGGCGCCAGGCGCCGATCGGCATCCGGGTCACCCACCGCGGCTTCGGCAAGGATTGGCGCTATCCTATTACCGACAAGTTCCGGGCCTGACCGCGCTGCAATCCGTTCCGCGCGATCGTCCATCGGGCCGGAATCCGACATCTACAACGAGCCTGGAGAATCCATGAAGCAGATCACCGCCATCGTCAAACCCTTCAAGCTGGAGGAGGTCCGGGAAGGGCTGGCGGAGTGCGGCGTCACGGGGCTGACCGTCACGGAAGTGAAGGGCTTCGGCCGCCAGAAGGGACACACCGAGCTGTATCGCGGCGCCGAGTACGTCGTCGACTTCCTGCCCAAGGTGAAGGTGGAAGTGGTGGTCAAGGACGGCGACGTGGACCGCTGCGTCGACGCCATCATCAAGGCCGCGCGCACCGGCAAGATCGGCGACGGCAAGATCTTCGTCACGACGGTGGAACGCGTGGTCCGCATCCGCACCGGCGAGATGGACGAATCGGCGATCTAGCCGGTCGGGCCCGCGCACGGGACCCAAGGAAAAAGCGGCCGGTGGGCCGCTTTTTCCTTGGGCGCCGCTTCCCGGTTCGCGGGAACGAAGCGCGTCAGATCTGCGAGACGTCCACCGGACGCAGGTCGATGCCGGAATCCCGCACGAGCCGGGCCAGCAGGGGCGCCGGTTCGGTGTCCACCGTCAGCAGCTCCATCTGCCGCTCGTTCATGAAGCCGTGGCCGACGCCTTGCTGCAGGAACTGCAGCAGCGTGGCGTAGTAGCCGCCCGTATCGAGCAGCCCCACGGGCTTGCGGTGGAAGTCCAGCATGCGCCAGCTCCACACCTCGAACAGCTCCTCGAAGGTGCCGATGCCGCCCGGCAGCGCCAGGAAGGCGTCGGCGCGCTGCGCCATCATCGACTTGCGCTGGTGCATGTTGTCCACGACGTGCAGCTCGGTGCAGTCGCGCTTGGCCCACTCGCGCTCCACCATCGAGTGCGGGATCACGCCGACCACGCGGGCGCCGGCTTCGAGCGCGGCGCTCGCCAGCACGCCCATGAGTCCGTTGTTGCCGCCGCCGTAGACCAGCTGGCCGCCGTGGGCGCCGATCCAGCGGCCGGTCTCGGCCGCCACTTCGGAGAAACGCGGATCGGCGCCGGGACGCGAGCCGCAGTAGACGCAGATGGAAAAGCGTGGGGTCATGCGAAGAAGAAGTGCCAGAGCCCGGCGGCCCAGATCCCGCCGGCGAGAAGGGTGGCCAGGAAGACCGCCGCACTGCCCATGTCCTTGGAACGCTTGGACAGGTCGTGCCACTCGGGGCCGATGCGGTCTATGGCCGATTCGACGGCGGTGTTGAGGAGCTCCACGATCATCAGCAGCAGGACGGAGCCGGCGAGCAGCGCGATCTCGGTCCAGTCGCGGCCTATCCAGAAGGCGATGGGCACGGTCACGATGGCGATGCAGGCTTCGAGGCGAAAGGCCGGCTCGTCCCAGCCCGCGCGCAGTCCGGCCATCGAATAGCCGGTGGCGTGCCACAGGCGGTCGAGGCCGGTGCGCTGCTTCTGCGGATTGACACGGTCGGCGAGCGACTCGGGCGGGCTGGACATGCGCCGATTGTCTATGAGCTTCGTGGCGCAGCTCCGGCGTCCACGAGTCGCGTACCCGCCCAGATGTCGTGCCAGAACTGGCCCTGCGGCTGCAGGCGGCTCAGGACCGCCCAGAACGCGACCCAGCCGAAGAAGATCGCCGCCAGCTCCCACAGAGTGAAGCGGCGCGAGGCGAGGGCGGCCAGTGGCGGAATCACCCAGGTGCTGCAATACACGTAGCGAATGAGGGCGCGGCCCTGCGTGAGCGGACGGCCGTACCGGTCCCGTACTGCGATGCGCCACGTCTTCATCGGCAGCGTCTGCCCGCGCGACCAGAAGAGGGAGAAGTAGATGCCGAAGACGACGGCGAGAAAGGCCTGCAGCAGGTCGCGACGCTCGTCTTCTCGGTGGCAGCGAACATGCGCAGCGGCATCGACCCGCGCCGCGACCTGCTGCAGGCCTTTCTC